>Ga0315294_10000443_pt1 | contig 44255 bp, 39 predicted proteins | sample YL17G13_40_MG_FD_203626 | JGI IMG/M metagenome (GOLD analysis project Ga0315294, IMG submission 203626) | Sediment microbial communities from Yellowstone Lake, YNP, Wyoming, USA - YL17G13_40 | ecosystem: Environmental > Aquatic > Freshwater > Lake > Sediment | place: USA: Wyoming | collected... | reverse complement strand
AGGGTCGCGAGGCACTTGGTGATGGCAGCAGTCAGCGTCGTCTTCCCATGATCGATGTGACCGATGGTTCCAACGTTGACGTGCGGCTTGTTACGCTCAAACTTCTCTTTCGCCATGATAACCTCCCCGTCTGATTACGCCTTACTGGACGAACCCTCGAACTTGGTGACGACTTGTTCCCTCACATCCTCAGAAACCTTCTGATAATGCGAGAACTCCATTGAGAAAGAACCACGGCCCTGCGTCAGGGAACGCAGAATCGTCGCATATCCAAACATGGCCGCCAGGGGTGCCGATGACTCGATCACCTGTAGGTGCCCACGATCTTGAATCTGCCCGATGGTACCCCTTCTCGCTGTCACGCTACCGATGACGTCGCCGATATTCTCCTTCGGGACGACAATCTCGAGTTTCATGATGGGTTCAAGAAGGAATGGGGACGCTCTTGTGCAACCTTCGCGCAACGCCTTGGAAGCAGCGATCTTGAAAGCCATTTCCGATGAGTCGACTGGATGATACGATCCATCCGTAAGCGCAACTGACACGTCGACAAGCGGGAATCCAAGGATAGGCCCCGAGGTGACTGCCTCGCGAACGCCGGCTTCGACAGACGAGACAAACTGTTTTGGCACCGAACCACCGACAGTCTTGTTCACAAACACGATTCCCGTACCACGCTCGCCCGGAGTGATTCTCAGGACGACGTCGCCATACTGCCCGTGTCCTCCGGTCTGCTTGATGTACCTGCCCTGCTGGACAACTTCGCGACCGATTGCCTCGCGGTATGCGACCTGCGGTTCGCCAACAGCGGCGTTCACCCCATATTCCCGCAACAGACGATCGATGATGATCTCCAGGTGGAGTTCACCCATTCCCGAGATGATTGTCTCGGAAGTCTCTTCGTCTGTCTTGATTTGGAACGTAGGATCCTCGATCGCGAACTTGGCCAGTGACGCGGCAAGTTTCTGCTGATCAGCCTTGGTCTTTGGCTCAACGGCAACCGAAACCACCGGCTCGGGAAAATGCATGGTTTCCAGCTGAATGAGCTTCTCTTCGTCGCACAGGGTCGTACCGGTGATGACGTCTCTCGAACCAACGATAGCCCCGAGATCTCCCGCCCCAAGCTCCTCGACATCCTCACGCTTGTTGGCATGCATCCGAAGCAGCCTGCTGACCCGCTGCTTGTCACCCTTGTTCGCATTCACGACATATGAGCTGCTCCTCATGACTCCTGAGTAGACACGTACATAGGACAGAATACCGACATAGGGATCGGACACGATCTTGAAGACCAGAGCCACCAGAGGACCGTTCACGTCGCTCATGACATCTACCTTCTCGTCAGTTCCCGGAATCTTGCCAACAGCCGGCTTCACATCCAGGGGCGAAGGGAGATAGTCCACAATACCATCCAGCAAGAGCTGGATGCCCTTGTTGCGGAATGACGACCCAACGAACACTGGGACTATGAGATTCGCAATTGTTGCCCGACGAACAGCAGGCTTGACATGACCCCACTCCATCGTGCCCGTAGCGACATACTCTTCCAGAGCCTCGTCGTCCACTTCGGCTACTGCCTCGATAAGGTGCTCGCGAGCTTCAGCAACCTGAGCGGCCTCACCCCCGTCAAGTTCGACGGTTTCATAGGTTTCGCCGGTGGGGTCAGTGAGCAGGTACTTCTTTGCTTCCAACACATCGAGGATTCCTGCGAACGTATCTTCCTTTCCGACCGGCAATTGCACCAAGGCAGGCCGCGCTCCCAGTTTCTCGCGAATTGCTGCAACTGTTTTCGCAAAATCTACACCGACGCGGTCGTACTTGTTGATGTAAACGATGCGCGGAACATGGTACTTATCCGCCTGACGCCACACGGTCTCCGACTGAGCCTGTACCCCCTCGACACCAGACAGGATGATGACGCCCCCGTCAAGCACTCTGAGAGCGCGTTCCACTTCTGCCGTGAAGTCCACGTGGCCGGGCGTATCAATGATGTTGATCTTGAAACCCTTCCAGAAAGCTGTGACAACAGCAGACTGAATCGTGATGCCGCGCTCACGCTCCTGGGGAAGGAAATCAGTCGTCGTATTGCCATCATCGACATTGCCAAGCTTGTACGTGGCCCCGGTGTAATAGAGAATTCGTTCTGAGGTCGTCGTCTTCCCGGCATCGATGTGAGCAATAATACCGATGTTTCGTATATTGTTCAGATCGTTCTGATTGAGCATGCAGTGCCACTAACCTTCGACAGCGTTCCAACTCTACCAGCGATAGTGAGAGTACGACTTGTTCGCCTCTGCCATCCGGTGGACATCCGACTTCTTCTTGAAGGCGGAGCCAGTTTCAGAAACCGCGTCAATCATCTCATATGCTATCTTCTCGATCATCGACTTGCCAGCGCGTTTCTTCGCGGCATCGACGATCCATTCCATGCTCAGGTTGATACCGCGGCGCGACTCAACCTCAACAGGTATCTGAAGTGTAGCTCCACCGACTCGGCGGGGCTTCACCTCAACCAGGGGCCGGCATTTCTCAACGGCCTGCTGGAAGACTTCGATGCCAGGCTTTGCGCCCTTCCCGTCGATGAGCTTGATGGCCCCATACACGATACCCTGTGCCTTGACCTTCTTGCCCTTCTTGAGGATCTTGTTGATGAAGTGGTTCAACAGCTCGCTGTTGTAGATGGGATCAGCCTGAGCTGGCTTGCGGAACTGCCGCTTCTTCCTAGGCATTACTTGCCACCTTTCTTTGCTGCGGTGCCCTTCTTGGCTCGCTTGGCTCCGTACTTTGAACGTGCCTTCATGCGATTGGCCACGGCTGCAGTATCCAGTGTTCCACGAATGATGTGATAGCGCACGCCAGGCAAATCCTTGACCCTGCCGCCACGAATCAGCACCATCGAGTGCTCCTGGAGGTTATGACCGACACCACCGATGTAAGCCGTGACCTCCATGCCGTTTGTCAGACGAACTCTGGCAATCTTGCGCAATGCGGAGTTAGGCTTCTTCGGTGTCGCGGTCTTGACCTGGGTGCAGACACCCCTCTTCTGTGGGCAACCCTTGAGAGCCGGAGTCTTTGTCTTGAACTTCGGCTGCACGCGGGGCGACCGCACCAGCTGGTTAAATGTCGCCATACAGTTTCCTCCTAAGGACGTAAATGCACATCTCTAAATGATAGGCATTAGGGGGCAAGTGTCAAGCGCTTGCCCCCCTGACAAATCACACCAGCGCAGCCCAGACGTCACCTGCTCGACTCTCTGGCCGCGCTTGTCCTAGATCTGATTCCTGCGAGCCTCCCGCAGAGGTTCCGCCTGGGTCTTGCGCTTCTCAAACATGAGCTCTGGAGACGATGTGCCAGCAGGAATCGACTTGCCCACGATGACTGCTTCCTTGAGGCCGGTGAGCCGGTCGATCTTGCCCTTGATAGCTGCGTCAGCAAGCACTCTTGGCGTCTCCTGGAACGATGCAGCGGACAGGAAACTGTCCGTTTCGAGAGAGGATTTTGTGATACCCTGAAGGACTAGGTCGAAGGACGCAGGCTTGCCACCCTGCGCGCGGACCTTGCGGTTCTGCAGCAGAAGTTCATGCTTGCTCACGATCTGGTCGGTGAAGAATGTGGTATCGCCCGGCTCGACAACCTTCACTTTCTTCAGCATCTGGCGAATGATCATCTCCACGTGCTTGACGTTGATATCGACACCCTGAGAACGATAGACCTTCTGGACTTCCTGAACCAGGTAGCGGGCCGTCTCCTCGACGCCCACCAGCTCAAGGAGACCCTTGGGGTCGATGGAGCCCTCGGTAAGCTGGTCACCTACGCGTACGTGCGCTCCATCCTTGACGCGGAACCTGGTCGTCGGCGAGACTTTGAACTTGGCTTCGACACCCGTTTTGGGCGTCACGACAATCTGCTTCCTCTCCTCAAAGTTCTTCTCTTTCACATCGACGATGTGGAATACACCATCCACCGTCGAAACGACCGCCTGCCCCTTTGGCGTACGTCCTTCGAAGATCTCCTCGACGCGAGGCAGACCGGTTGTGATATCAACGACCGCAATGCCTCCTGTGTGGAACGTGCGGAGGGTGAGCTGCGTACCGGGTTCGCCGATGGACTGAGCCGCGATGACACCGACTGCCTCGCCGACCTGAACATCATTGCCCGTGGACAGGTCACGGCCGTAGCACATAGCACAGACGCCATTCTCACTTTGGCACGTGATGGCAGAACGAAGGCGCACGCTGGTGATACCAAACTGCTCGATAGCAATCGCTGCTTCGTCACGGATGAGACCATCCTTGGGAACCAGGACGATATCTTCGTCCACGACCACCTCGACGGACGTGATGCCGGCGCGTTTCGTTGCCGCAAGCACCTTCTCAGTAAGAGTGTCCCCCTTCTCTGCAAGAGTCTTTTTCCCCTCAGCAGACACGATGTGTGTCGCTACGGGTCGGTCGAGGATACGTTCGAGCGTCGTCTTCGACCAAACAGGGTTTACCTTGATCGTCGATGCGCGAAGCACGATATCATCGGCTGCGTACCGGCCGGCAATCTGTTCGCGGAGTCCAACGATGACAGCACCGCCGTCGACGACAGGCTGAACAGTCAAACCACCAACATACCGCTGGATCTTCAGGAACTTGAGGCCGAGGGCCTCCAGGCGTTTCGCCTGTTCCCACGAGATCTCCTCGCCGGGCTGGATGATGGTCTCTCCGGTCAGAGGATTGATGACCTGTTCGTCGGCGATCTTGCCTGCCAGCTCCTCCGAAAGGGAGGATACCACGAGATTGCCAATCTTGATCTCACGGGCCTGAGAGTGTGTGCAATCTTCTTCGCGGACCACCAGTTCGTGCGCGACATCGACAAGACGACGCGTCAGGTAGCCCGAGTCAGATGTCTTCAGTGCCGTGTCGGCCTGTCCCTTGCGGGTACCGTGTGTCGAGAGAAAGTACTCGAGCACAGACAGACCCTCACGGAGATTGGACTTGATGGGGAACTCGATGATCTTTCCCGAGGGGTCCGACATCAAGCCTCGGATACCCGTCATCTGCACGATCTGCTTCTTGCTTCCACGGGCACCGGAGTCGGCCATGATACGCACAGAGTTCTCTTCGGTAAGGTTGCGGAATACGGCCCGTTCGATTTCTGCGCCCTTCTCCTGCCAGACCTGAACCACCTTGAGGTAGCGGTCGTTGTACGAGAGAAGACCATTCTCGTAGAATTCGTTGATCTCGCGGACGGTCCTGTCGGCATCGTCGAGGATACGCTGCCGCTCGGGCGGCACTTCCATGTCCGACAGTCCGATGGATATGCCCGAATCGGTCGCATACTTGAATCCGAGGGCCTTGATGTTGTCGAGAAGGACGTTGGTCTTGGATACGCCAAACTGGCGCGAAAAGTCCAGGATCATCGCCTCAATCTCCTTCTTGGGCATTGTCTTGTTCTGGAAGGGGAAGTCACGATACTTGGCCTCACCCTCGAAGATGGTTGTCCGGAGTTCATCATTGAACACGACCCGGCCTGCAGTGGTACGGATCTTCGCGCCACCCAGGCGAACAAGAACCGGGTCGTGGACGCGCAACTTCCCGGACTCGAAGAGGTAGAGGACGTCCTGCTCGCTGTAAACAGGAGCGGAATTCCACTTCATCGCCTTCATTCTCTCTTTGATCTCATACGTGAGGTAGTAGGCGCCGAGCACCATGTCCTGGACGGGGCCAGCCATGGGGTTGCCGCTTGCAGGCGAGAAAATGTTGTAGGACGAAAGCATGAGCAGGCGGGCTTCGGCCTGGGCCGCAAGACTCAGGGGAAGATGGATGGCCATCTGGTCTCCGTCGAAGTCAGCGTTGAACGGAGTGCACACGAGAGGCGATATCTGGATGGCCTTGTCGTCGATGAGAACGGGTTCGAAGGCCTGGATCGACAGACGGTGAAGGGTCGGCGCACGATTCAGCAGAACGACGTTGCCCTTGACGACCTTCTCGAGGATGCTCCACACTTCTGGTGTGGGCTTCTCGACGATGTCCTTGGCAACCTTCATGCTGCCCACGACGCCTTCACGCATGAGCCGGTAGATGACATGCGGCTTGAACAGTTCGAGCGCCATTTCCTTGGGAACACCGCACTGACTGATCTTGAGCTGCGGTCCTGAGACGATGACTGCACGGCCGGAATAGTCGACACGCTTGCCCAGCAGGTTCTGACGGAACCGCCCTTCCTTTCCCTTCAGTTTGTCGCTCAGGGAGCGGAGGGGGCGGCCGTTCGCATTGACAACGGGATACTGACGCTTGCTGTTGTCCAGCAGCGCGTCCACGGCATCCTGGAGCATCCGCTTCTCGTTCTGCAGCAGGATCTCGGGGGCACTCTCGTCAAGCATCTTCCCTAGGCGGTTGTTGCGGTTGATGACCCGGCGATACAGCTCATTGAGGTCGTCGGACGCAAACCGGCCACCCTCCAGCTGAACGAGCGGCCGAAGGTCCGGCGGAATCACCGGGATGCGGGTCATGATCATGTCCGTGGGCTTCCGGCTATTGTTGATGAGAGCCGTGACCACGTCCAGCTGCTTGACGGCCTTTGCGCGGTCCTGACGAGACTTGCCCTTGATCCGGAGAAGGAGGTTGTCGCGCATCTTGTACAGGTCGAGGTCCTTCAGGAGTTCGAGGAACGCCTCGGCGCCTTTCCTGGCGACGAACTTCTCGCCCTTCAGGCGGCGATCGCGGTATTCCTCATCCGTGAGGAGCAGCTTGCGGACCAGGCTCTCGCCATTGCCTGGGTCCAGGACAAGCCAGCTGCCGAAATAGACGACCTTCTCGACCGCCTTGCCGGGCATCTCGAGAAGGAGCGCAATGTAGTTGACGGCGTTACGGAAGTACCAGATATGTGCTACCGGGGCGTGGAGTTCGATGTGTCCCATGCGCTCACGGCGAACGTTGGAATCAGCTACTTCGACGTGGCACTTGTCACAGACCTGCCCCTCGAAGCTTTTTCCCTTGAGCTTGCCGCAACGGCACTGAAAACTCTTGGTCGGCCCGAAGATGATCTCGCAGAATAGTCCATGAGGCTTCGGTTTGCCACTCCGGTAGTCAAGCGTCTCAGCTTCAGCAACCTCTCCGTGTGACCAGCTGCGTATTTCCTCCGGTGACGCCAGGTGCAGGGACAGAGCCTCGATCTTGTTGTTTCTCAATCTTCCTCCCTTCGAACTACTCTTCTTCCTCAGCGACCATGGTGGCCTTCGCGTCGGCAATGATCTTCTCAGCAATACGCTCGGGCACTTCCTCGTAGCGATTGACCTTCATCGAGTATGTACCGGTTCCCTGGGTAATGGATCCCAGGTCGATACCATAGTTCAACATCTCCGCAAGTGGGACAGACGCCTTGATGATCTGCTTGCCCTGTATGTTTTCCATGCCTGAGATCTTGCCACGCTTGCTCGTAAGGTCACCCATAACGTCGCCCATATACTTCTCGTCGACAATGGTTTCGAGCGCAACGATCGGCTCCAGCAGAATGGGATTGCACTGCTCAAATCCCTTCTTGAACGCCAACGATCCAGCCAGCTTGAACGCCATTTCCGACGAATCGACGGGGTGGTAGGACCCATCAACAACGGCAACCTTGATGTCCACCGCGGGGTATCCGGCCAATTGGCCCCTGTTCATGGTCTCCAGCATACCCTTCTCAATAGCGGGAATGTACTGTCTCGGGATTGCTCCTCCGAACACCTTGTTCTCGAAGAGCCAGCCACCACCACGATCGTTTGGTTCCATCTCAATCCAGCAATGACCGAATTGGCCGTGACCACCAGTCTGCTTCTTGTGCTTGCCCTCCACGCGCGCCTTGCTCTTGATCGTCTCGCGGTATGGTACCCGGGGCACTTCCAGGTCGATGTTCACGCCGAATTTCTTCTGAAGACGCTCCACGATAACCTGAAGATGGGCTTCACCCAAGCCGCTGAGGATGGTTTCATGGGTCTCTGCATTCTTGTCGATGACCACGGCGGGTTCTTCTTCCTTGAGCCGGCTCAGGGTGGAGCTCAGCTTGTCGTCGTCAGCCCTGGTCTTCGGTTTGAGAGAGCGCATGAGGAGGGGCGGTGAGAACACGATGGGCGCCAGATCAAGAGGGGCATCTTTTGTCGAAATCGTGTCGTTCGTCGCAGTCTGCACCAATTTCGAGACGACGACGATGTCCCCGGCGACTCCTTCGTCCGCCGGTTCCTGCTTCTTCCCAATCATGTGGAAGAGGCCACCGACTTTCTCTGAGACATCTTTCGTTCCGTTATAGATCTCGTGAACGATCTTCCCGCTATAGACGCGCATAAACGACAACTTGCCGACGAACGGGTCCGAGGTGGTCTTGAACACAAGCGCGGCTACACGCGCCGCCGGATCTGCCCGGAGTTCCAGCGTCTCATTGGTACCCTTGCGAGTCGCTTGGACCGAAACCTCCACGGGCGAAGGAGCGTAGGACGACAGGAAATCCATGAGGTAGTCGCAACCGACCCCTTTCAGGGCAGATACGCCAAGGACTGGGAACACCTGGCGTTTCCTGAACGCTTTCGTGAAAACCATCACGAGCTCGTCCTGAGTCAGAGCTTCCCCCCCAAGATACTTTTCCATGATGGCGTCATCCGATTCCGCAACAGCTTCCGTGAGGGCAACGCGCGCCGACTCGTAGTCGGACCTGACAGCATCGGGAATGGCATCGGACACGCTCGCCTCGTCGTTGCCGGCTGTGTACGCATAGACCTTGCCAGTGAGGACGTTGACAAACGAAGAGAAAGCAGGACCTGAGACAATCGGGATCGTCAATGCGGTGACCTTGTGTCCAAAAACATCCTGCAACTCAGCAACCCGGGCACCGAAGTCGATATTCTCCAGATCGACTTTGTTGATCACAAATGCGACGGGAATACTCTGCGCTTCGCACAAACCCCAGAAACGCGGGGTCTGGACTTCAATACCAGCCCCGGCGTTGATTGCGAGGAGTGCGGCGTCAGCCACCCTGACCGCCTCCTGCGCCTCTGTCATGAAATCGGCATATCCCGGGGTATCAAGCAGATTCAGCCGAACTCCCTTGTAGTCAAACTCGCAAAGGCCAATACTTGTGCTGATGTGGCGTTTGATTTCCTCATCCAGGTAGTCGGAAACAGTAGTTCCATCTTCGACGCGACCAACTCTCTGGCTCGCGCCGGCACGGAAAACCAGGCGTTCTGTGATCATCGTCTTGCCAGAGCCGCCTTGTCCAACTAGCGCAAAGTTCCTTATGTCACGCGGGCTGAATCTGCTCACCTTTTCCTCCCCTAGAGAATGCTATTCGTTGTCTTCCAGCACTACCTTGGTACTCTTTGCGTGAGTGTCCCCTGCCTTCGGCAGTGTCTCCAGGTCCAACCCAAGCCCGCGAAGTTCCTTCACGAGAACGTTGAACGACTCTGGAGAACCCGTTTCGAAGAGGTTATTTCCTTTTGTGAGACGTTCGTAAGCCACACGTCTGCCCTCAAGATCGTCCGATTTGATCGTCAGCATCTCCTGCAGTACGGTCGAGGCACCATACGCCTCCAGCGCCCATACTTCCATTTCTCCAAAGCGCTGGCCGCCGAACTGTGCCTTGCCACCGATTGGCTGCTGGGTAATGAGAGTGTAGCGGCCGGTCGAGCGCGCGTGCATCTTGTCTTCGGCCAGGTGAATCAGCTTGAGGATGTATGCTTCTCCTACGGTAACCTGGCTCTCGAAGTACTTGCCATAGACCCCATCTCGAACGTCCTCTTTGCCGCTGCCGCCGAGTCCGGCCTTGCGAAGAAGGGCTTTGATCTCTTCCTCGGTAGCGCCGTTGAACACGGGCGTCACGGCGCGAACGTTCAACTTCCGGGCAGCCATACCCAGACTGGCCTCAAGAAGCTGGCCGATGTTCATGCGTGAGGGTACGCCGAGCGGGCTCAGGATAACGTCGACAGGTGTTCCATCCTGCAGGAACGGCATGTCCTCCTCCGGCAGGATGCGCGTAATGACACCCTTGTTTCCATGGCGTCCCGCAACCTTATCTCCGACGATGATCTTGCGTTTCTTGGCGACATAGACTTTTACGATCCGCTCGACGCCGACGGGAAGAGCATCACTCGTGTTGTCTTTCGTGATCTCCTGCACGTCAATGACGACTCCGTCCTCTCCGGGCGGGACCTTGTAGGACGTATTCTTGTAGTCACGGGCCTTGTCATGGAACAGAGCGAAGTAGACCCTTACCTCAGGGGACTCCTCCTGTTCAGCACGTGGCGTGATCTTGCCTACAAGAACATCCTCAGCCTTGACGTGCGCACCGACCTGAACCACGCCGCGCTCGTCCAGATGGCGCGCGAGTTCCTTAGAGACGTTGGGTGGGTCGCGGGTGATCTCCTCTTTGCCGAACTCTGTCGACCTTACCTCGATCTTGTGCTCTTTGATGTGAATGGACGAAAGACTATCATCGCGTACAAGACGCTCACTGACGATGACGCCGTCCTGGTAGTTATACCCTCGCCACGGGACATATGCAACCAAGAGGTTCTTGCCCAAGGCAAGTTCCCCTTCTGCAGACGCATACCCGTTTGCGAGAAGATCGCCGACGTGTACTTCATCTCCTGTGGAAACGGCCGGGTGCTGGTTGATACACGTGTCCTGGTTCGTCCGCTTGAACTTCTGAAGCTCGAACACACGAGCCCGGGGGACGGAAACATAAGTCACTCCGTTCTTCGCCATCAGAATCAGATCGTTGCGGGTCAGCTTTCTCCCGACAGCCAGCTTTTTGACCTTGGGCTTGCGAAGCTGAACGTCCTCAGCCAGCGTCTGACCTGCAAGCGATCCGTTAACTCGGAAGAGCTCATAACTTGCTGCCTTGGCAGGATCATACGTCAGGATGCTGGCGTTCTTGTCCCTGGCAAAGAGGTCGCGGAGACTCTCCTCGCCGACCGTGCGGCCGATATTGGAACTCAGGTCTTGCACCGATGTCACACCCAGAATCCGATGGCCAAGAACCTGCTGCCCAATGGGAGTCATGGTAAGCATCTGCAGTTCGACCGACGTGGTCTCGTCGCCTTCCTGTATCGGAAGAGAGCGGATTCTTGCATTGTTGATGAGGCGGCCAAGCAGAGTCTCAGTGATCTTTGTGCCGGCTTTGTGCACCTTGTTCCTGCCTTCCTGAACATCCTCAGCCAGCATTTTCCCGACCAGACCATCATCGGTCTGCACGTCGAACAGGTCTGTCAGCGAATTCTGAACGATGGAGCCTGCGGGAACGTATTGAAACGATTCGACCCCGTCATCCGCAAGAGCCTCGACCTGCTCGCGCGAAATCTCCGAGCCTATCAGTTTGAGAATACCCTCTGGGACACCGGCAGGCGCGAAGGAAATGGGCACCATGCGGACATCGCCGAGAATGCCGGGCTCGTTTGCGTCTGAAGCAAGCATGACGGGAATGACATCCACCGGAACGCTGCCGGCCTGGAGGTCCGCCACGTCGGCCAGAGGCGAGATGCGGATCTGCTCAGCATCAACATACGAGACGATCCCGTCCACGTCGCTGAGTACGAGGTCACCGTTATCGTGAACAACCCGACCTTCCATAGCAGTCGAAACGCGGGCGCGATCGGGACGTACCAGCGGCACTGCCTGTCGCTGCATGTTGCAGCCCATGAGGGCACGGTTTGCGTCGTCATGCTCAAGGAAGGGGATCAACGAGGCCGAAATCCCGAATACCTGCGACGGCAACAGGTCAATGTAGTCGACCTTGTTCGCGGGAAGCTCTTTCGGGAGGATTTCGCCGCCTTCGCTGCGCTGCCGGGCGATAACCGTCTTCGAAGTCAGATGGCTCTTCTCATCGACAGCAGTATTGGCTTGAGCGATCGAATGGTACTCTTCCTCCTCGGCGTCCATATAGACAACATTCTTCTCGTCCTTGCGACCATTCACGACTTTGGCATACGGCGCGGTGATGAATCCATACTGGTCAAGTTTGGCGTATGAACTCAAACTGTTAATAAGCCCTATGTTTCCGCCCTCTGGAGTCTCGATGGGGCAAATACGACTGTAGTGGGAAGAGTGGATGTCGCGAACTTCCACGCCCGCCCGCTTCCTATTCAGACCGCCTGGTCCGAGAGAGCTTAGGCGTCTCTTGTGCGCAAGACTTGACAACGGATTGATCTGTTCCATGAACTGGGATAGCTGACTCTGCCCGAAGAAGTTCCTGATAGAAGAGATGACCGGCTTGGTGTTGAGGACATTCTGGAGGTTCATCATCTGCTCTGACGAGTAGATCGTGACCTTGTCACGGGTCGCTTTGGCTACCTTCAGCATGCTGTCCTGAATTTCCTCGGCAAGCAATTCCCCCACACGCCTGATACGACGGTTCGCCAAGCTGTCGATATCATCAAAGTTGGCTTTGCGTTCGCGGATGTCAATCAGGTGCCGAATAATCGAGACATAGTCGTCTCTGGTCAGAACAGCAGAATCGCTGTCTGTTCCAAATCGTTTATTGACCTTGTAGCGACCAATCGGCGTGAACGTGTTGTATGCCTTGTCGGTCAGAAGAGTCGAGAGCAGACTCTGCGCAGCCTCGAGGGTAAGGCGCTCCTTTGGCTGCATCTCCTTGAAGATCTGCTTCACCGCTTCTTCCTGATTCGTGGTCTTGTCGGCCTTGAGTGTCTTGACAATCCAGCGGTCAGGCTGTCTGCTGCTGACCAGGAACGAGCTTGCGCCATGATTCTCGAGAAGGCTCATTGCTTTCCCGGTGATCGCAGCACCTTCCTTGATGATCTCCTTGCCCTTGGAATCCAGAAGTGGCTCGACAGCCGTATACTCGGCCTGATCGAACCCCGACCGAAGCTGTTCGGTGGATAGGCGCTCGGTCTTCTCGATGGTGAAAAGGCGCTCGATCTCCTCATTGGACTCGATGCCAAGAGCCTTGAGCACGAGAGTCATGGGAATCTTGTGAGCCTTCTTCCGAAGACGCGTGTAGATGACATCGTCTTTGCCGGCCTCAATTTCCATCCAGTTTCCCCGGTCGGGAATAAGGGTCACCATGTAGATCTGTGCGCCGGACAGCTTGTCCTTCCCACCCTCGAAATAGACGCCAGGCGAGCGGACCAGCTGTGAAACGATCACGCGTTCCGCGCCATTGATGAGGAACGTTCCAAATGGCGTCATGAGCGGAATCTGCGTGATGATAAGTGGCTGTTCCCGTATCTCGCCAGTTTCCTTGTTGATGAGGCGGAAATTGGCACGAACCATCGCCTCAAAGCTCAGCCCTGCCTTGCGGCAGTTCTCCATCGACTTGGCGGGCCGTTCGATACCGTGGTTGACATACTCGATCCGCAGTTTGGCGGTGTCGATGGGGAACACTCTCGCAAAGATCTGAGCAAGACCTGGTCCCAGAAGCCAGTCGTAAGACGTCTTCTGGAGCTGGAGGAGGTCGGGCATCGCGTAACTTGATTTGATTTTGGTAAAGTCTATAATATTCGCTGCCGCGCGCATGGCTCTCCTTTGATGTCGGTATGAGAAAAAGCGGTCAAATTCTCAGTCTACTCTTTTTTCTTTAGCAGTCAACCGCGCTCTCTCCACGATTTTGGAGCCTTCGTCAGTCAGCCTCTCTTGTCACGAAAACATGTCTTCACATTCTCATCTCCCGTGAATACCCGTCCAGCCAAGGAAAACGGGCTGCAATTCCCTCTCATCTTCACATTGTGCGCTGGAAACGGTCCGCACTGATGCAACGGGTCAACCTACCGCCTGAGCAAACCATATCGCACAAGCACGCCGACAAACCTGAGAGTGTCAGTGACCGAGTTGATCTTGCTCCTTGCCTCCGTCCGGTAGATGGTCCGAGTCGGCACCCAACCTATCCGATACCCTGCCCTGCCTGCCTTGAAGATAACCTCAGTCTCCAGGTCGTACTTGTTCGCTTTCAGCTGCAGAGAGAGGACCGAAGTCAGCTTGTAGTAGCGAAAACCGTTCTGGCTGTCGCGGACATTCTGTCCAAGGAACAGGCTGATGAGAAATGAAGACGCATGGTTCGCGAATCTTCGGATGAAGGGCATCGTCGAGACATTCGACATCCTGTTCCCGATGACCATGTCGTAGCCTTGTTCAGCCGCAGCGATGAACAGCGGGATCTCAGCAGGGTCATGCTGTCCATCGGCATCGATGGTGACCGCGCCGTCATAACCACTATCGATGAGATACCTGAATCCAGTCTTGAGCGCAGCGCCCTTGCCCACATTTGACTTGTGGAAAAGGACGATGGCCCCCGCGGCATGCGCGGCCCCAGCTGTATTGTCGGCAGAACCATCGTCGATGACCACGGTGGCGGCAACAAACGGACGCACCCCTTCCACGACAGCCGCGATGTTATGTTCTTCGTTGAACGCAGGAATAACCGCAGCGATTCTCATCCGACGGTACTCCAGAAATCGAAGAAATTCAGAAACTGTGTGGGATCCTGGTCAACAATAGCCTCGTACTGTTCCGCGAAGTCCATGACAAAGGCCCGCACCCAGGACTGCTCGTCTGAGGCTTCCGGGTTGATTGGTCGGCCAAACTCCAGCAGAAATCTGCTGTCTGGCTGTCGTACAAGGAAAACAGGAATTCCGACGAGCTTCCTGCGAAAAGAAAGCAGTGCTGCCCCACGGGGAAAGCAGACTGGATGCCCAAAGAACTCTACTTCCTCGCCGCCCTTCGCATAGTCTCTGTCGGAGACAATGGCCGGCACTTCGCCCTCCGGTAGATGTCGGAGGAGCTGCCTGAATCCGAATCGAACGTCGTGGGCAGTCACTCCAAAACGAACACGGAGCGACTCGTAGAGCCTCTGGACGACCCGGCTGTTCTGCGTGAGCCCAATCGCGTGCGTCCTGTAACCGCCAAGGCCAAACATCGCCCCGGCCAGCTCCCAGTCGCCATAATGCCCGCCAACCAAGCAGAACGGCCTGCCAGCGGATCGCTGGTCGAGTAGCACGTGCATATCTGCAAAGTTCACGGTCATCGATTCGATGCGGAGATCGCTGGTGGACGGTATCCCAAAGAAGTCGACCAGGTTCATGCCAGCCTGTTCGAACGTCCGCAACACCAACCGTGACAGCTCCTGATGACTCACTTTGGGCCGCATGACGTTCAGGTTCGCGAAGACGCCTCGCCTCTGCCTGGCGTTGAAGGCAAAGTAGCCCCACGCAATGAACCTGCCAATGACCCGTTTGAGCCAGACGGGCAACACGGCGGCAATGCGGAAGGCGACAACATACCAGAAAGCCATCGCCTAGGAGCCCGCCGATCCTTCGAAGGCAGCATACCAGAGCAACCCGATGAGTGTCTTTGCATCATTCATGCGCCCGTCGCGGCATCGCTCAATGGCTTCGGTGACAGGCAGCAGAACCGGTCTCACGAACTCGTCGGAATCCATCTCGGTGGAACCATGCTGAAGACCCTTCGCAACGTACAGCGTCAGCCGTTCATCGACGAAGCCGGGGCTGGGCCAGAATTCGATACACTTCTTCCAGGAGCTCGCAACATATCCGGTCTCTTCACGGAGTTCCCGGCGTGCGGCGGTGAGAAAGCGTTCCCGCACGTCACGGCGTCCAGCCGGGATCTCAAGCATGACCATCTCGGGTGCTGGTCTATATTGGCGCACAAGCACGACGCGATTGTCGGCCGTCAATGCCACGACACAGACAGCTCCGCCCGCATATGTCACGACATCCCGATGAGCAACGCGGTCGTCTGGCAATCGGACGACCTTGTCCAGAACCTCTATGGACTTCCCGAGATACGCCTGTCGACATGACAAGACCGCCTCGAACATCCGCTGACGTGTCCTCAATGAGACCGGATCATCTCCTTGATCTTCAGAAGCCTCGTGGTATTTGCCCGTTCATTCTCGTCCAGTTTCGATCTAATGAACCGAATCGTCTCCTCAAGGTTGGGGATCATGACATACTCGAGGGCATTCACCCGCCGCCGGGTTCGCTGAATTTCCTCCGCCATCAGGCGTATGCTTGCCTCAATCTGAGCTAGCTTCACGATGGACGGGATCAACTCGTACAACCTCAGAAGGGAAGCTTCTACCCCGGCTCCCTCCAATCCGGCGAATGACGGAGACTCGAAATCTGAAATCGAGAAGGACAGCGTAGGCAAGGCTACATTCATGACGGTCTTGGTTCCCGCTTCAATGTCAAGACGAGTAGAGACTGTTCGCGAGAGAAGCTCCACGACGACCGCCGGGAACGTGGCGGTTTGACCCTGGAACGCAGCCAGTGCGCCTGGCAGTTCGTGGTCAACGTGCGCCCGATAGTCACCGTACTCCTCTGCAAGCCTGATGAACGTCTTCATGAGACCCTCGAGCTTGTCCTTGAGAAGCTTGTGACCCCGCCGAGCAAGAACAAAACGCTTCTGCAGCCGCAGAAGCTCCATCCTGGTCGGGTTGACCTTGAGGATCATCGCTCTGCCTACGCCGTACGCTTCGGCATATACTTCTCTATCATGGCCGGTGAGACACGCTTGAGTTCCTGCAGCGGTAGCATCGAGAGAAGCTCCCAGCCGATGGACAGGGTCTGTTCGATCGACCGGTCCTCGTTGCGCCCTTGCCGGACAAAACGACGTTCAAACTCATCCGAGAATTTCACAAAGGTCCGATCCGTCTCTGTGAGCGCCGACTCGCCGAGGACAATCGCAAGCTCCTTGGCATCGCGTCCTCGGGCATAGGCGGCGAACAACTCGTTCAGAAGGCCAGCGTGATCCTCGCGCGTCTTGCCCTTGCCAATACCCTTGTCCTTCAGCCGGGAAAGCGATGGAAGCACGTCGATTGGCGGGTAGATGCCTGCCTGATGCAGTGACCTGCTCAGGAAGATCTGTCCCTCGGTAATGTAGCCTGTGAGGTCCGGAATGGGATGCGTCTTGTCGTCTTCGGGCATGGTCAGGATTGGCAGCTGAGTGATTGACCCCTTCTTGTCCTTGATGCGGCCGGCTCGCTCATAAATTGTAGCCAGATCCGTATAGAGGTATCCCGGATAGCCGCGTCTGCCCGGCACCTCTTTCCGCGCTGCAGAGATCTCACGCAGAGCTTCACAGTAATTGGTCATATCGGAAAGGATGACCAGAACGTGCATTCCGAGTTCGAAAGCCAGATACTCGGCAGCGGACAGTGCAAAACGAGGAGTCGCTATGCGCTCGATGACCGGGTCATTTGCCAGGTTCATGAACAGAACCGACTGGTTGATTGCACCGCTCTTGCGAAAATCCGATATGAAATAGTCGGCTTCCTCGAATGTGATGCCCATCGCGCCAAAAACGACGGCGAACTCGTCAGTTCCGGAAAGCACCCGAGCCTGCCTGGCAATCTGCGCGGCGATCTCGGCGTGAGGAAGACCGCTGCCCGAAAAGATCGGCAGCTTCTGACCCCGGACAAGCGTATTGAGCCCGTCGATTGCAGAGATGCCAGTCTGTATGAACTCGTCGGGATAGTCGCGCGCATACGGATTCATGGGATCGCCATTGATGTCCAGCACTCTCTCAGGGAGAATCGGAGCAACTCCATCGATCGGTGCTCCGAGTCCGTTGAACACCCGGCCCACGATGTCGCGCGAGACCCCGAACTGCAGCCCGTGTCCAAGGAATCGAGTCACTGTCTGACCGCGGTCCATTCCCGACGAACCCTCGAAGACCTGAACCAGAACGGTGCCACCAGAGACCTCGAGCACCTGCCCGTGTCTCAGCCCCGAGATCGTGCGCAGTTCGACGAGTTCACCGTATTTGACATCCTGAGCCCCATCCAGAAGTACAAGCGGCCCCACGACTTCGCGGACTGTCCGGTAATCCCTATTCATGGTATTCCTCCCGTGCAGTCGTGTCCATTTCTGACAAAGCCTCAAAACCCTTCCTTATCGAGTTCTCAAGCGTGTCGAATGCAGCAAGGTTCGTCTCGGGAATGCTCTTTGAGCGAGCAATCTCGATTCTGACCGGCATCGCGAGAACGGCGCCCAGCGGTACGCCCCCCGATGCAGCCTTGCCCGCCAGATGGCTCCACAACATGATGACGTCAATCATTCGCAACTGTTTGCGGAGAGAAGTGTAGCTGTCGCCCTCGGTGAAAGCTCCCTGCTGCAGGAAGTCCTCACGTATGGACTTCGCCGATGCCAGTACCAGGCGGTCCGCGACAGACAGCGCGTCGACACCGACGAGACGAACAAGTTCCTGCAGCTCCGCTTCCTTCTGAAGCAGAGCTCGAGCTTCCCGGATGTCCTGACTCCAACGCTCGCCGAGTTCCTTGTCGTAGAAACGCTCGAGGAGGTTGCTGTATAGCGAGTAGGACTGAAGCCAGTCGATTGCCGGGAAATGCCGCGCGTATGCAAGACGGGAGTCGAGTGCCCAGAACACCCTGACTGCCCTGAGGGTAGCCTGAACGACCGGTTCGGACAAATCGCCACCGGGAGGAGACACGGCCCCGATAACGCTCAGACTGCCTTCTCTTGGTTGGCTGCCAAGGCTCAGGGATCTCCCGGCGCGTTCGTAGAACGCTGCCACTCTTGATGCAAGGTAGGCCGGATAGCCCTCTTCACCGGGCATTTCTTCCAGCCGTCCCGAAATCTCACGCATGGCTTCTGCCCACCGCGACGTGGAGTCTGCCATCAGGGCGACGCTGTAGCCCATGTCGCGGAAGTACTCGGCTATCGTGATGCCAGTGAAAACCGAAGCCTCGCGAGCTGCGACTGGCATGTTGGATGTGTTGGCGATGAGGACCGTACGATTCATCAGAACCTCGCCGGTCTTCGGGTCCTTGAGCTGCGGGAATTCCTGCAAGACGTCCGTCATCTCGTTCCCACGCTCACCACAACCGACATAGACAATGATGTCGGCATTCGCCCACTTTGCCAGCTGATGTTGGATAACGGTCTTGCCGCTGCCGAAAGGTCCGGGAACACAAGCCGTCCCGCCTTTGGCAACAGGGAACAGGCTGTCGATGGCGCGCTGCCCGGTCACCAGCGGAGTATCCGGTGCCACGCGCCGCGTATAGGGCCTGCCGTTACGGACTGGCCACCGCTGGATCATGGTCATGGGTTGCTCTTGCCCCGACTCGGTTCGCAGGACTGCGACCGGTTCCTCGACAGTCAAATCCTTCTCTGCTATCGAGGCGATCCGACCCGCCAGGCCCTTGGGAACCATGATCTGGTGCAGGACAGCCCTGGTCTCCTGGACTGACCCGATAATGTCTCCTTCGACGACGACATCATCTATCTTCACGCATGGAACAAAGTGCCACTTCCGGTCGCGAGGCAGTGCAGGAAGAGCCACACCACGGGGAATGAAGTTGCCATACTGCGCACGGATAGCGTCGAGCGGGCGCTGAATTCCGTCATAAATCGAAGTGATGAGACCCGGCCCGAGTTCGACAGTAAGAAGGCTCCCTGTCTGGACCACAGGTTCGCCCGGCCCGACACCGCTTGTCTCTTCATAAACCTGGATGCTCGCCATCTCGCCTCGAAGCTCGATAATCTCACCAAAAAGCTTCGCATCGCCGACGCGCACCAGTTCATACATCTGCGGGTTCGTCAGCGCCTTGGCGACAACGAGCGGTCCGGCAACCTTGACGATCTCACCGTGTGTCATGACTTTTCTCCTCCATCATTTTTCCAACTAGGTCAATGCCTACCGCATTCTCTATGAGACGTCTCACGGCAACAGTCGCTGCACCTGAAGCTGATGAAGTCACTGGGACTACCAGCACGACGGGCACCACCAGTCTGCGCGCCGCCGCCGACCCAGACCACACATCGGCGACGTCAGACGTCAGCAGAACCAGCCCAAATCCCCCCGAACGAACAATCGACTGAACAGCCTGGGATGCCTGAAGACCGTCGTCGACCACAGTGCCCGCAAAACCCAACGCTTCGAACGCCCCGACGGAGTCGCGCGTCGTCACAACCGCCGCCTTGCTCACAATGCCCCTCCGGACCCATCAACACGCAACCCGGCGGACGCTGCCGTTTTCAGAAGCCGGCGCAGTGACCAGACTTCTCGCCTGAAGTCCATCAGATAGGCAAAGACGACTGCAACTCCATACGGTTCGAATCCCATCGCTTCAGGGCGTCCGACAAGCCATGACTCGAGAGCGTCCTCAAGCATCTGCATCCGCTCTTCAGCAGTGTATCGCCGTCCGACGGCGAGTACGCATGCCGAAGCTTCTGGAACAAGGTCCGCCGGCTGGAGCGTGTCCCACGATACGCCCTGGATGCGCTCCACAATCAAAGCGAGCGACACTCGTAACTCCGGCTTCAGGAACGGCAACAATCTCTCGAGAGGGGCTCCAACGCCGGATGCGCTGCGAAGCTTCATTTTCAGTGCATGTCCGGCCAGCATGAGCTTCAGCAAGCCATCCATGTATGTCATGACAGCGGGGTGTCCGTAGATCCTTGCCAGACCTTCCAGGGTCGTTTCGAAGGAGAAGTCGAACACCGTTTGGGCGTCGGAAGCCGAAGCTCCCGCCTGCGCTGCTTTTAGCCCGTCTGCGAGCGAAACTCCAAAAACCGATTCGGCAAGCAGTCCAGGGGAACTTCCCCCCGCTTGGATGCGCGCGCAGTACGCTGCGTACTCACCGCTTATTCCATCAGTGCGTGCCCCGGCATCCCCACCAAGAAGAGCTTCGGCCAGACCGGCCTTCGCGTATTCTTTCTCATCAAGGGTTGCGAGCAGGTATGGAAGGAAGCTCTCCGGCAAATCACGGGCCGCCTGTGCCAGAAAGGCCAGCCACGTGCTCTCGACCCTGGCCAGGATCTCGCCTGCCGACATGTCGCTCCCAATCGGCGCGTAGGCGCCGCGATTGAGAGCTGCCAGCAGAGACTCGGCCTTGCCTGTCTGTGATCCACGCCGAAGTTCCTGAACCGGAAGGAGCAACCCTCGTCTGACAGAAAACGAGCCAGAGGCGTACGCGTAGTCGCTCGAATCAGCCTGATGCGGGATGAACGGAGCAATCATCTCTTGTCACCAAACAGGACTTGTGCGACCTCAACGAGCGTGCCCTCTCGGAGCCCGTTGGACGCCGCCGACAGGGTCAAGTCAAGCTCCGCCTCGGCAAAGTGGACAATGAAACCTCCATCGCTGTCGCCGAGCACGGCATCGATGCGTACATCCGTCCCATCCCCACGTTTGAGCACCAATGCCCTGATGATGGACTCGTCCCGACGTCGACACTCGATGGAGAGTGGCGTCTCCTGTCCGATCTGGTCCACCGCTCGCTCGAGATACGCACGATAGAGAGCATCATCGTTCCTGACGTTCTGTTCGAGCTCCTGGTAGAGTCCTTCAAGCAGTTCCTGCTTGCGTTTGAGGATGGCGTTTCTCAACTCAATCTTCAGCGCAGCCGCTTTCGTCGCGATCTCACGATCCCGGATAGCGTGATGCTCCGCTACCCGCGTATTGGCATGTTCCTCCAGCTGTCGCCTCTCACTGTCGACAAATTGTGAAGCCTGAACAGTGGCGGCTTCGATGAGAGCGGTCGCCTCCGCGGTCGCCTCCTGGAGAACCGCAGCTCTGAGTTCCTCGGTTCCCATGTGCAACACGTCCTAGAAGGCTGCCTGAGTGATCCAGAGCAAAAGCAGAATGCCGGAGACCAGAGCTATGACGGCGTAGGTCTCGACGAGAGCAGGTATGAGGATGGCCTGACCAAAGCTGCTGGGCTGACGCGCAGTGAGGCTCTCCGCGGCGGCGGCTGCCTGTCCTTGGGCAATGGCGGACAACCACTCGACAGAGCCAACACCGATTCCGACCGTCATCATCGCAAGACCCTTCGCGTTCGAGATAACCGTTCCCTCGTTGAGAACTCCGGATAGCACAACCATCATGATTCCATACACGAAGGCATAGAATCCTTGCGTGCCCGGAAGAGCCATCATGACAAACATCTTGCCAAAAAGCTCCGGCTTCTCGGAGAGTACTCCAGCCGCCTGAGATCCACTGATACGAATTCCAATGGAAGCGCCAAGACTACCGAGACTGATGACAAAAGCTGCTCCCATGAATATCCAAAGTGAACTCAGCGACGTCATCGGCGTGTTTGAGAGCTTGAAGGCGAACGCCGCCCCAACAGCACTGAGTGCCGTTACGAGACCTCCAACGAGAACTGACCACAGCGCTTCAATACCCATGATGTACCTCCTATTTTTCCCGAACAGTCGATATGTCGACGATCTTGACAACTCCCGACCAGAACCCAAAACGATGGAACCGAGTTGCTCCGCCCTCGTAGAATCGTCCAAAGTACTCGAGCAGAATGAGACGCGCAGAATGGATGAACGCCCCCATGGCTCCCATGAAGTAGTTCAACAGATGTCCAAACAGGAGCACCACACCACCCAGAAGCAGGCCAACGACAGGGATCTTCACGAGAGACCCAATCATGTTGAAGGCCGACCCAAGCATCGAGGTGGTGAGTCCCAACGCAAGCAGGCGCGAGTACGAGAGTACATCGCCCAGGAACGAACCGGCGCCATAGGAACTCTGGATACCGTAGAGGTTTACGAGAGCCATCGGCACCTTGCCGATACCCTTACCCTGTCGCGCTCCCCCAAGAAGAAGGAGCACAAACCCTGTCGCCAAAGCGATGAGGTATCCGGACCTGAATGCAGTGCCCCACTTGGCCCCTACGAACAACAGCGCTGAGATGGCCGGGAGAAACAGCAGCCAGCCGACACAATCATAGACGATAGAGGCATAATCGTGTCTCCGCGCAGCCTTGTAGATAGCCAGACCAACTCCATAGAACTGGTTCAACGCGCCGATGATCCAGACGATTACCAGGAACTGGAACGCAGACTGAAGAGGGTCTATGATCCTGAGCGACGTGACGAACCTCGCGATGGCGTTTCCCTTCCCCAAGTACGTCTCTGAGAGAAGGTCTCCTCCCCAGCTGCCGGTGAGCGCACCTGCAACCACTCCAGCGGCACCGCCATAGAGGAATACCATCATGAAGTTGTGGACGCCCGTCGACTGCTTGTACTTGCGCATGAAGTAGAGGCAGATCCCTATCTGGATGGCTCCGTACAGAACATCCCCCAGACAGAGAGCAAAGAAGAGGAGAAACGGAATGGCCAGAAAGACTGTCGGGTCGAATGTTGAGTAGACTGGAAATCCAAACATGTTGATCAGGATCTCCATGGGCTTGAGCCATTTGTTGTTGGTGATGGAAACGGGAGTGCTGTCTCCCCCAGTGGGATCCCCCGTCATGCAGACGATGCCGCCGAAACCTGCGCACAGCTTCTTCAGAGAATCCACCTCGACTTCTCGAACATACCCGGTGACCACACTGCAGCGCTCGGTCCGAGTGATATCGTGCGAAGCCTCCAGACGTGTCCGTTCATTCAGGAGATACTCGCGATACACAACAATTTCCTCTTTGCGGGCGAGGAATGAGGCAACCTCAAGCTGGAGTGCCGCGATCCTCTCATGAACCGCACGAAGCTCTTCCGTCATACCGTCGATCAGAGACGCCACGGTACCATTGGTATGCGACAAGTCCTGCTCGACAAAACCCTCCGACGCCAGAACGGCGCGAACGTCATCCGTCTGGGTATGCAGGCACGCAACGACCACGTTACTCTTGTTCTTCGTCTCAGACACCGTATCAACTGCAACGGAAGTGCTATGGTCCAAAAGACGCCTGAGAGCTCGCGCCATATCCAAAGACGATATGGTACCTGCAATAAGTGCAATCCGTTGCCATCGGGAAACCTCGCCGAAATCCACTGGCAGTAACGCCCACGGCAGCATCGTCGCCCTGTCCTGCTCAAGCTGGTCAACGCGATGACGCTGTTCCGCCAGTTGGACTTTCAGCGCAAGCACACTGCGCATCATGTCTGTATAGCCATTGCTTGAAGCCATCGAAGCGGTCTTGCTCATGTCGGCGACACTGACATACACTTCGTCTGGAAAGAAACTCAGAACGAGTCCCTTGGTCACCGGGTTTACTTCGGCGAAGAACGAGAGCGTCGCGCTGGCAAGCTCCAACTCCTCGGCGACATGACTCAACGACTGTTCCCTCTCCGGACGACAGACGTCCAGCGAAAACGGGGCAGCCGTACCGCTTTGAGAATCATCTGATGGGGTATAAGAAGTCAGGTGCACCATTCCCGCGCCGTATAAGCAAGACAGAACCTCGTCTTCCTTGTTGTGCGGAAAAGCAAGAGCGAACTCTTGTACTCTGTCGATCGCCATTCTAGCGAGCGGTGAGTCTTGACAGAAGCAAATCTAGAGCCACGCGTCTACGATCATGCGCCCGGCGCTCGAGGCTCTCAAGCTGCTGTTTGAGATCCAGGCGAAACTGATCCTCGGCAAGTCTCATCTGCTGGTTCGTTTCCTCGTCAATTGGGTCAAGTCGCTGTTGCAGCGACAACTCTGCAGAGGCTCTGACCGTAGCGAGAGAAGACTCCGAATCACGCCGGATCGTCTGAACTCTCTCCCTTGCAGCCTTGATGACGCCATCCGCCTCGACCTCAGCCTGCTGCAAGCTCTGGATGAACTCCTCGATCATATTCGTACCCCTCCGGTTTGGACAATTGCTGGTCGGGATGGTGGGATTTGAACCCACGACCTCTTGGTCCCGAACCAAGCGCTCTACCAAGCTGAGCCACATCCCGACAAATAGTGGTCGGGGCGACAAGATTCGAACTTGTGACCCCCAGCACCCCATGCTGGTGCGCTAGCCAAACTACGCCACGCCCCGACTATTTGTTCTCAACCAGCTTCTTCAGCTTTCCGCTAATCCGAAAGGTCACAACACGCTTCTCCGGCACGTTCACCGCTTCGCGCGTTTTCGGGTTCACACCCGAGTGAGCCTTTCTTAAGGACACGCAGAAAGCCCCAAAACCGGTCAGGGTAACCTTACGACCTGCCCGCAACTCCTTGCTGGAAACGATCAAAGCCTGGTCCAGCACGTTTTCAACAACAACTCTGGAACAACCTGTCTTTGCTGCGACCACTATCACAAGATCCGACTTTGTCACCTGACCACCTTTTCGAACTCGTCTGCTAGAACTCGCTTTTCGTTTCCCGACTCATCAGACGCTGGAGACCAACCAGAGGCGTGACGCTCCCGGCGACGATCCCGTGCAGCTGACGAACGACAGACAAGCTAATGCTACTCTGTTAAGCGATTTTTGCAAGAGTCTGGAGCGTTAGGAGTCCCTCAATGAGGCTACGCTGGCCGGTTTGAAGCTCAGAAGCCGACGCCCCCTGCCAATAGCTTCACCCGCCGTGCGGTTGCGGCTTAGCCTGCTGAAGCTGGCTGCAATCAGATCCCCTGCTCCAGCAAGCCCATTGATCGTGGCCGGATCTGCCCCGAGCGCCGTCGCGACCTTGACCAGCTCATGGAGGCTGCGGACAATCAAGGATGCTTTCGAGCTGTCGCCGAATCCCAGTCCGTCGGACAAGCCTGCCGCGACAGCGTACACGTTCTTGGACGCCCCACCCAGCTCCACTCCTACCAGGTCCGCACTTGTGTATGCCCTGAGCGAACCGCCTGAGAGGACCTCCTGAAAGTGGCGGCGCCTACCTAGCCCCCGGCTGGTGATAACGGTAGCCGCCGGCAGGTTTCGAGCAATCCCGGCAGCGAAATTGGGTCCGGATAGAGCCGCATAGTGATCTCAATCGCTGAGTTCCAGATCCTCACAGAGCAGTTGAGACACCCGCGGATGCGTTTCCCGCTCCAGCCCCTTGCTGAGTCTCAGCAAGGGAACGCTCGGTCGACATAAGTCGGGAACTAGCTTGCGAAACATCGTCCGCAGTCTCTATGTGGGTACCGCCAGAATGATGGCATCAGCCGAACGCTAGGCCCCCACGAGATCGTCGGTCGGCTCGACGTTGTCCCGCAAACCGTACGCCAGGGAGATAGAGTGCATTCTCTCGGGCCTCGCGCAGCGTCATGAGTGTGTCTTCGCCGTGTATCAACAGGACCGCGGTCGCCTTAACCGCAGCCAGACTGGCTACTGCAGTCCCCCAGGCACCCGCACCTACAATATAGACACGGGCTATGCGTCCACCTCCACGTGAACGTCGGGACAGACTTGCCTCAGCCCCGCCATGACTTCATCGATTGCTCCCTGGGGGCAAGAAGTACCGCTTACGACTCCCACGATGTCCACAGAGTTCAGCCCCACCTCGGGCAACACGGCCGCGTCCGGTATGAGATACGTCCTCGGACATGCAGAGACTGCTACCGCCACCAGTCTTCTGGTATTGGCACTGGAACTATCTCCCAGGACCAGCATGACCGTGCAACGCCGGGCCAGAGCGACAGCTCCGTCCTGCCTTCGCAATACCTCCGGACACAGTGTCATCTCTTCGGCAACCTCGATTCCTCTCCGTCGAAACCATTGCAGGATCTGCTGTCTGAACTCGCGAGACTGTGTCGTCTGGTAGACGACCCCCACACGGGAAACTGATATCTCAAGAGTGTCCAGGTCCTGCTCCGAAGCCACGACCCTGAGCAACTGACTGCCAGCAGCCTCCATGAGATACCGCGTCTCTCGATGCTCTTTGTCTCCGACGACAACCACAGGAACGCCAGCATCTGCTAACCGGCTTACGGCATCGCGGGCCCGGTTCACGATGGGGCAGGTCAGATCCCGCACGGCTCGCGCGCTGGCAATCCTTCCAAGGTGCTCCGACAACGTCGAACCGTGAGCAGGCAGGAGAACCGTCGCAGCACCCAGTTCTTCGTCACTCAGCAGTTCCACAGATCGCAACCCCATGGAGCCAAGCCGGTTCATCTCACCGGCGTTGTGAAGGAGCGTATCTGTCGCCGCAACCGTTCCTTCCGAGCGCAAGGCCGTCTCAGCAGCGTCAATCGTTCGCCGAATGCCCGAACAGTAGCCTAGCTCGCGTGCCAGCACAACGCGCATGTCAGGCATGCCCCTGTTCCTGCAGTGTCCGAATGCGACCCATGATGTCCATGCTGATTGCCGTCAGGTCTTCTCTGGGACTCTCGCGCTCCGGCGGGAGGTGATACGTGACCGGCTGACCTATGCGTACGGTAATGCGACCGGTTCTGGGGACTCTCCTCTGCCTCGGCCAGCACTCGTATGAGCCAATGATGGCCATGGGGACCACAGGTGCTCCCGACTTCACTGCCAGAAAAGCCGCCCCGTTGTGAGGGTTCTGCAGACGTCCGTCTGGTGACCGCGTTCCCTCGGGGTAGATCATACACAGGTCGCCGTGGTCCATGATTGCCAGCGCTGTCTGGAGGGCATCCTTGTCGGCCAGAGACTCCCTGTCGATGCGCACGGCACCCAGACGACGTATGAATGGCCCCAGAAGCGGCTGCTGGTACATCTCCTTGCGTGACAGGCTGTAGATCTTGCGCGGCAGCGCGACGACGGCAAGCATGGGATCCAGATAGCTGCAGTGGTTGCCGCAGATCAGTCCTGGTCCGTGCCTCGGTACATTCTCAAGCCCGATGACGTGGAGTCTGAAGTAGGTCCTGAACAAGAGCCTGCCAAATGGGACAGCCAGCTCATACAGCATGCTCAAGCCTCCTGCGGTACTCGGAAAGGATCGCCTGCACGACTCCATCGGAGCCGTCAGCAGAGTTGTCCAGCTTGACGTGCTCCTCTGTGCATTGAAGAGGCGAGTCTTCTCGGGACGAGTCTATCGCATCACGCTCCCTGAGGTTGGCCAGCACGACTCCGTAGTCGAGCGGGATACCCTGACGCTCCAGTTGGGCGACTCGCCGTCTGGCGCGAACATCCGGGTCCGCTGTAATGAACACCTTCAGAAAAGCCCTGGGAAGAACGGTCGTTCCTATATCCCGGCCAACCATGACAACATCCTGGAGCAAGGCGATGCGTCGCAGCTCCCTGTTCACGGCTGCCCGCACCTGTGGCACCGCACTGACAGGCGACACGAGGCTGTCTACTTTCGGGTCGTGGAGAGACAATTGAAGAACGCGCCCGCCAAACAGAACCGTACCGCCGGGCTCGTAGCTTATGCAACGCTCGAGGATACCCAGCACGCGATCGCTCCGCAGACAACGGTCGGACGGAAACTGCTCGGCATATGCAGCGGCGAACACCCTGTACAACAGCCCAGAGTCGACGAACATGAGACCGAACTCAGCGGCCACACGCAGTCCCACAGATGTCTTGCCGGATCCAGAAGGCCCGTCGATAGCAATGTCGCGTCTCACGGAACCTCTCCCACAAGCGCCGCAGCCACATCAGCAGAAGAGATACTGCCCTTGCGCAGCATGGACCACGACCCCGCTGTCAATCTGACAACCGTCGATGGCCGGCCTTCTGGACGCCGTCGGCTGTCCAGGACCAGATCCGCTCGCTCCAGCAGCCCGGCGGCTCCGGGCCCGTCCAGACTCTCAATGACACTTTCACCGCTCTCATTCAGACTTGTCTGCGCCATCAGGAGGCCGCCGGCAAGCAAGCGAAGGAGTCCGGTGTGGCGGGGCACCCGGAAACCGATGCTGGATGCTTCTGGATGAGGCAGGGGCTGTGTGTAGAGACCACTCCCCGCAACGTCGACGACGATGGTAAGCGCCCCAGGCCAGAACACGCTGGCAAGACGCTGGGCCATCACACGTGCCGCAGGCTCGACCCACGGCAGGACACGAGCGATATCGGGCACAAAAACGGGCAACGGCTTGGCAGCATCGCGATGCTTTGCTGCGAATACTCTGGTAACCGAAGACGCGCACGCCGCGCTGCAGCCAATGCCATAGACGGTGTCCGTCGGGAACACCGCGACGGCTCCCGAAGCAATACGCTCGGACAGCCGCCGAAAATCGGCGTCTGAACAGGTGTCCAACAGGACCCTCTCAGGCAGAGATATCTACCGCCTCCGAAAATAGGACCGATCGAGCTTGGTCTCTTCCCCAGCCCTCAACCGACCGATGTTCGCGGCATGCCGAACGATGCCGAGCACAGCAAGCAGGGCGTAGATCAGAACTAGTTTCGGCGGCTGTCTCAGAATAAGCGCTGCAACTGGAAGAGTGGCGAACATGGCCACTGATGCAAGAGAAACGGTATTGCGGAGCGTCATGACGACAAGCCAAATGCCCAACTCCACGAGAGCGACGGGCCAGCTCAGAACAAACACAACTCCGAATGTCGTAGCAACACCCTTTCCTCCCTTGAACCCGGCAAGAACGGAGAAATCGTGACCCAAGACCACGGCAACAGCCGCCACAAGCAGTGCTTCCCGCGACATGGCCGGAAAGAACCTCGTCAGTACTACCAGAAGGAGTACCGCCTTCAGAAAGTCGCCAGCAAAAGCGAACGCGGCAGGAACAGGGCCTGCGGTGCGCAACACATTCGTAGCTCCCATGTTCCTGCTGCCTACCTTCGTGATGTCCACACCCTTGATCATCTTGGCGAAGATGTAGCTGAACGGCAGAGAACCGACAAGGTATGCAACGGCAAAAACCGCAAGATCACGCAAGATATAGTTGAACGTATTCATTCTGCTCGACGTGCCTCCGCGTAGCGCGGCAGCCCTCTGAGGTCAGGCGACCAGCGTCCATCCTGCAGTCCATACCGCTCAAACAAGTTCAGTATACCCTGTTCCAGTCCATCATCAATCTCCAGCAGCAGCAGGCCACCGGGTCGCAACCAGTCACAAGCCTGTGCAATGATCCGTTTGTAGAAGACCATGCCTGACGTGCCGCCATAGAGTGCCCGGACCGGTTCAACGGGCGAGGACGCGTGCGCCGGAAACAGACGCTGCTCACGCACATAAGGAGGATTGCTGACAATGACATCGGTGCGACTGCGGAAATCGGCGAGGGCAAGACCCCACGCTGCCAGCACGTTGCCGTGGACGAACCTGACCCGCTCTGACAAACCCGCGTCCAAGGCGGATTCGCGGGAACACGACACAGATATGGGATCGAGCTCCAGTCCCACGACCGCTACCTGTGGCAGCCTGGCGGCCAATGCCAAAGCGATAGCCCCCGAACCGGAGCAAAGATCCAGTGCGATGGCGGAGTGACAATCCTCCTCGATGATGAAGTCCACAGCCATCTGCACCAGGCTTTCTGTCTCCGGGCGAGGCACGAGAACGCCCTCCCGCACTCGTACGACGATATCACAGAAAGCGGCATAGCCGGTGAGGTATTCCGAAGGGTATCCATCGGCCAGTTGTTGGGCAGCATGCTCCACAAATATGTGCACGCCAGCCTCAGCAGGCAGATCCAGCCGGATGAGCAACTCTGAGCGGCTCCATCCTCTGCTTGCCCCAACAACGTACTGCAACTCACCGTGTTTTTGCCAGGAGAGCTGCGCGCGCTGCTCAGCATGCGCAAGTATTTCTCGCAGAGTCAATCGTCGTTGTCCTGCAGAATGGGCGTCTGAAGAGTCCTCTCCCGGGAAGCCCGGTGAAGAGCATCGACTACTGGATCGAGGTTTCCCTCCATGATGAGAGGCAAGTTGTACAGGGACAGACCAATCCGATGGTCAGTGAGACGACCTTGAGGAAAGTTGTAGGTACGGATACGCATATTGCGCATCCCACTGCCGATCTGAGCTCTGCGCTCATCGATCATCTCACTGTCGGCCTTCTCCTTCATGAACTCATAGACGCGGGATCGCAGCACCTTGAGAGCCTTCTCCTTATTCTTCAGCTGGGACCTCTCATCCTGGCATGACGCAGTGATGCCTGTTGGAATGTGCGTCATGCGGACAGCTGTCTCTACCTTCTGAACGTTCTGCCCTCCATGTCCAGACGCATGAAACAGTTCAAGCCTGATGTCGGCGTCGTCGATATGCACGTCGACATCTTCAGCTTCAGGCAGCACTGCTACGGTAGCAGTGGAAGTGTGAATGCGTCCAGAGGCCTCCGTCTCAGGGACACGTTGGACGCGGTGGACGCCACTCTCGAACTTGAAGAGCTTGTAGCTTCCTACCCCAAGCACCGAGAAGACGACTTCCTTGAACCCCCCGATCTCCGTTGGATGACTCGAGATGACCTCTATCTTGAGGCCATGCTGACTCGCGAAGTATGAGTACATGCGAAACAGATCGGCGGCAAACAAGGCCGCTTCGTCGCCACCGACGCCTCCCCGGATCTCGATGATGATATTCTTGTCGTCGTCTGGGTCTTTGGGAATACGTTCTTCCTCGATCTGAGCGTGAACAGCTTCCAGTCCCCGCCGAAGTCGGAGCTTGTCTTCTTCGATCATGGCAGCGAACTCGGAATCCGTTCCCTCCGCGAGAAGCACATCGTTGTCAGCAAGCTGAGTCCTCAGAGACTCTTCACGAGTGAGAAGCTCGAACAGAGAGTCCATCGTGCGCCGCTCCAGAGTGAGTTTCTGGATTTCCTTCTGATCGACATCGTAGCGCAGGTTAGTAACTCGCTCGTCGATCTCATGAATTCTACGTGCCAACTGTTCTGTTTCCAAGCTCATCGGCTCTCTTCGTGCCTCAAATGAGGCGCTCCTTTTCCAGTACACGCTCTGGTCTACCTGGAACCACATGGTGCTCACGACAGCGTGCTTCGTAGCTCTCGGCTGCACCTACCATCACTACCGGGTCGTCGTATCGCGCTGGACGTCCATTGACGATGCGCTGAGTACGCGTCGCCGGCCTCCCACATACCATGCATACCGCCGTCAGCTTCGTCACTTCTTCCGCAAGCGAAAGCAGTTCAGGCATAGGCCCGAACGGCTCACCACGAAAGTCCTGGTCGAGTCCGGCGAGGATAACGCGAACGCCCTTGCCTGCAAGATACTCTGCAACCTCGATAATCCCGGGATCAAAGAACTGTACCTCGTCGATGCCAACGACTTCCACCTGCTTCTCCTCGACAATCCTGACTACGTCAGCAGGAGATGCCACGATAGCTGATTCAAGGCGAATACCCGAATGGGACGTGATCGTCTCAAGCCCATAGCGGTCATCCAGAGACGATTTGAGGGCAATGACCTTTTGCCTCGCAATCTGAGCCCTCTTGAGGCGTCGAATGAGCTCCTCGGATTTCCCCGAGAACATGCAGCCGGCAACAACCTCGATCCTGCCGGAAAGACTATCCATGATGCCTAGCGTCCAGCGCTGTCCTGCGCCACGATGTTGGCCAGGAACTCCCGATTGTTGGCAGTTCTCTGAAGCATGGCGATGAGTTTCTCAAGACTCTCTGTCGGATCCTCGTTGCCGATGAACTGTCTGAGAGCCCAGATCTTGCGATACTCCTCGGGTGTGTACAGTAGTTCTTCGCGCCGCGTTCCGGACTTCCGGACATCGATAGCGGGGAAAACGCGACGCTCAGCCAGCTCACGGTCCAGAACGAGTTCCATGTTGCCTGTGCCCTTGAATTCTTCATAGATGACCTGGTCCAAGCGGCTGCCTGTCTCGATGAGCGCTGTTGCGATGATCGTGAGACTGCCGCCCTCAACCATGTTCCGCGCAGCTCCGATAACTCTCTTGGGGCCACGAATTGCAGTTGGATCGAGACCACCCGATAGGGTCTTCCCAGACGAGGAACTGATGAGGTTGTAAGCGCGCGTGAGCCGGGTGATGCCATCCATGAGGATGACGACATCCTTCTTGACCTCGACCAGGCGCTTTGCACGCTCCAAGGCCAGCTCGACGACTCGAATATGGTTCTCGGGAGGCTGGTCGAACGTCGAACTGATCACCTCGCTCCGAATCGACTGCTTCATGTCCGTGACTTCCTCAGGTCGCTCGTCTATAAGGAGCACCATCAGCGTGACCTCGGGGTGATTGTACTCGATGCTCTGCGCAATGTTCTTGAGAATAGTCGTCTTCCCGGCCTTCGGCGGAGACACGATCAGGCCACGCTGGCCCTTGCCGATAGGAGCAACGAGCTCAAGGAGGCGCAATGCAATGCTGCAGTTGGGCGTTTCCAGCTTGAGATGCTTGTTGGGAAAAATTGGTGTGAGCGACTCAAATTGCGGACGAGCAAGCACATGTCCTTCGATGCCAATGCCATTGATGCTGCGGATGCGCATCAGTGAGGAGTACTTCTCCTTGTCTCCGCGCGGCAGGTGGACGATACCTTCGAGCCAGTCACCGGTCCGAAGACCGAACCGCCGGATCATGGGGGGCGAGATATAGACGTCCGACGAGGAAGGGAAGTAGTTGGACCGCATGAATCCATATCCCTCCGCGAGGATTTCGCATAGGCCCGAGGCAGTGAACTCCTCTCCCCCGGTCCGTGGAACCTCTCCGCCACGGCGCTCAGATGAGCCCGAGATAACAGCCCCGGAAACGACGTTCGCCGGTGTGCGTTCCTGTTCGATGTCGAGGTGTTCAGTCACTACCTCAGGCTTGTCATGGTTGTCATAGGGCCTCATAGGGCTCATGGCAGACCCCTCCTGATCGTTAGCATCCTTACCCCCAAGTTTCAACAACTCCTCGATGAGTTCTGGCTTCTTGAGCCGTGTGTAGTTCCGAACGTGCAGTACTTTCGCAATCTCGTACAACTCCCGGGACGTCTTCTCCAACAGCTCTTGTTCAGTGAAGTTCATGATCCTCTGCCTTCTTTCCCCACGTGGTCACGCAATAGCCAGCAAGCGCCCGATAGAATCCTTGAACGAGCCCAACACAGCAACACGCGCCTGACACTGCTGAACTGTCACACGCGTCTCATCTTTGAAGACAGGATCTCGCAGGTATGCGAGATTGACGTAGACGTTGGCAACGGCTCCAGCAAAGGCAGCCTCGAGCATTGCTGCACCGACATACAGGTCGGATGCAATGTCCTTTGGCGCATCGCAAAACGTCGCGACGAGAAGCTCGGCAAAATCACAGACTCGTACGACCAGCGAGAGAGGAACTCTCGTCGAGCCCTTGAGTGCATCCTGCATGGCCGCTCGTCGCACAAGTTTGTCGTCATCAGTCGTCTTGGGCAACTTAACGGCGGTCATGTAGCTCTCGAATGCCGTGCTGTCCTGATCCATCATCGCAACGAACTCCGCCCGCGATGCTTCGCAGCCCTCGACAAATAGTGCCAGACGGCTCCTTTCCGCCTCGTCACGTGCACCTACGACATTGGCGACCATTTCTACCAAAGCCGCCCCCATCGCTGCGGCAAGCCCGGCAGCACTACCTCCGCCGGGAGTTGGATTGCGCGATGAGAGTTCGGTCAAAAACTCATCTAAGGATTGACTCTTAAACATCTCGACCTCATGGTTGACGATTGGAATGTACCGACTAGTTCAGACAAATAATACCTGCTCGCTTGGAAAATGCAAGCATGGGCGGCCCGACCAGATCCTTCCACTGACAAGTGTAGTATAATACACGCATGTAGTCCAACTGGAGGTCGTCATGATTGTCAAGGCAGTCCAAGACATCGAGGAGATTCCTGTCACTGAAGCTGGAGCCCGTGGCACGACGATACGCTGGATGCTCAACAGCTCGGACGGAGTCCCTACGTTTGCCATGCGGTACTTCATCGTCAAACCGGGCGGGTCTACGCCGCGCCACGCTCACCCTTGGGAACATGAGGTCTTCGTCATCAAGGGAGCCTGCACTGCTTTCTGCGAAGGTGAGACTCGTCATGTCGGCCCAGACCACGCCATCTACATCGAACCCGAGGCGATTCACAGTTTCGCCAACGAAGGCACCGACGACCTTGTCTTTCTGTGCATGATACCCATCCAGTAGCCAATGGACCTTGCTCTGGCAGGAAGAACGATTGCCATTGCAGGCAGCACAGGTGGCATCGGCTCGTTCCTCACGACCTCGCTCGACCGGGAACATGCCCGCCTCCTGCTTGTGGGAGGGCGCCCCGAACGTCTGAATGCTCTCGCTGACACCTTGTCTCCTGGTACACTGATCCGTATCGTGCCCGGAGATCTGCGCAGGGGATCGGACCGCAATCAGTGCACACTCGCCCTTCTCGGGTCCACGGAGCTTGACGGCTTTGTGTTCCTTCCGGCAGAACTGCGAACCGATGCCTTCTCCGAAGCTCGCTCCTGCGAATTCCGGGAAACATTCGACGTCAACGTCTTTGGAGCCTTCGAGTTTGCGCAGGCTGCGCTGTCTAGGGCCTCCTCCTCAGCAAGCTTCGTCTTCGTATCCTCAATCGACGCCCATAGACATCCCCATCACACGCCGTCAGCAAGCTATGACAGTTCGAAACGTGCACTGGAGAGCATCTCCGAGTCCGTGGCGGTCGAGGCCGGCTCTCGGGGAATACGCTCGAATTGTATCATCCCAGGCCTCATCCGCACTCCCATGACAGAGGACTTCTTCGGACAGGAGTTCGAGGCCGAGCGGCTTCAATTTCTTGACGCGGTCCCGCTTGGCAGACCGGGGAATCCTGAAGATGTCGCGAACCTCATTACGTTCCTTCTGTCTCCGGTCTCCGGATATGTGAACGGGGCATCCATCCCTGTCGACGGTGGATTCCTGTGCCAGGGGCTCTAGAGACCGAAAAGGGGCGCTCGCGCGCCCCATGCTCTCATCTTCAGGTAAAACGGCCCTATTTGCGCCTGCGCGCAGCAATGGATTTCTGCTTGCGTTTCTCGCTTGGCGCCATAAAGAAGCGACGCTTCTTGAGTTCGCCGAAGAGGCCATCACGGATACAGTCCTGCTTGTAGCGCCTCAGCATGTTCTCCAGCTGAGCGTCTTCGCCCTGAGGTTCAGACCTGTCTTTGTTCCGATCACGATAGTTTCCCATCATTCACCCCTCCTTTCGTCAAACCGTTGCCAAAGGGGTTGATAAACAACCAACTAACTATACCGGAATTGCGTCTTCAGTCAACCGGCTTTTCTGTGATGTCCTCAGAAGCTGACCGCAGCAACTGGGCGCTCTTGATGATCTCGCGGACGAAAACCGCAACGGGGACTGCGAGCAGCAGCCCAAAGAACCCCGCAAGCGTGCCGCCCGCCAGGAGGAGCAGGATGATAAGCCCCGGATTGAGACCCGTCTTCTCGGATATGAGTCGTGGGGCGAGAATCTGACTCGTCATAGCCTCGATCACGCTGAAGATGATAATCCAGGCGATGAGCTTCCCCGGACCCGTCACGGCGGCAAAGAAGGCTCCCAGCAACGCAACCACGAACGGACCTCCGTACGGAATGAACTCGCCAAAGAAATCCACGACTCCGATTGTCAGAGCGTAGTTGATCCGGAAGAGCGCGCTCACCCCGCCCATGAACAGCGCAGTTACCAGCGCGACGAGGGCAAGCGCCTCGATGTATCTCCTGGTGCTTGCAGCAACCTGCGCAAGAGCGATCTCTGCACGATCCTTCTGTGTGTGTATGAACGGCAGCGATAGAGACATCTCGTAGTAGTCATGAGAGCCTCTCATGAAGAAATACATGAGCACGAAAAACGGGACAAGTGCGCTAAACCCCAGTAGTCTCTTGGACGATGCCGTGACGATGTTCTGTCCGAATTGGATCGCAGCTTTCTGGACTGCGTCGAGAATGGCCGCGATGGTGTCCTTCGCGGCCCCGAGCTGATAGCGATCCAGCCATGCCGAGAATCTGGAGAAGTATCCCTGAACCGTCTTTGCGTAATCAGGAAGAGATGCCACGAGCAACCTCGTTTCTCGCACCAGAGGCGGAATCGTGATCGCCACCAGTCCAACGAATGCGGCCACGATTCCCAGAACAACGATGGCACAGGTAATGCCCATGGGAAGATGGGTCTTCCGATTGAGCCAGTGTGCAATTGGCAAGAAGAGAAACGCTGCGAATGCCGCGGCGATTCCCAGAAACACGATGCTACGAAGAGTCCACAGGAGCCAGACGGCCCACGTAGCCACAGCGATGCTCAGGACCGACAGAAGGACGACACGCAGAGCACTAGCTTCCTTACTGCTCAGCCTCATCTATAGCCTCCGTTGGGGCGACCTCCTTGATAATTGCTTCCGCAGCGATGACACCGCTGCCCTTGGACCTCAGCCGGATCACTTTCACGCCCGAAGAAACCCTTCCAAGCAGGGGGAGAGTCTCGGCAGGGATACGAATCGTCTGGCCCGTACTCGTGGACACGACGACATCCTGATCGACGGTTCCCGTCGTAAATGCTGCCAATGGGCCCGTCTTCTCGGTGACGCGGTAGCAGATGACACCGCCCGACCCACGGCCAACCAGGCGAACCTCGTACGGGTTCAGGCGCTTGCCGTGGCCATGTTCCGTGATGAGCGTGAACGGTACCTCAGGCCTAAGCACTTCCATGCCGACAACGAACCTGCCTCCGCGTGAAAGGCGCATTCCGCGCACGCCACCGGCAGATGCACCCATGGCACGGACGGACGTCGAGCGAATCCGGACGGCCCGACCAGAATCGGAAGCGATCAGGACCTCCTCGCTGTCCTTGACGGGCCTTACAGAGACCACAGAGTCCCCTTCAGCCAGCTTGATGAACGTCTTTCCCGTGCTTCGTATGGTAACAAACTGCGATGTGACCATCTTCTTGATACGCCCACGACGGGTCACGATGATGAATGACACGCCCTCCTGTTCGGCGGGCAGCGCCGTCGCTTCGGTAACGAGTTCGTCCGCGCCCATACCGAGGAGAAGCGATAGATTCTCCCCCCCACCCTGCCGCTTCTCTTCAGGAAGACGGTATGCTGGAATGGAGTATACGCGTCCTTTGTTGGTGAAGAGCAGCATACGCTGCTTCGTGCGGACGGTGAAGTACTTGCTGATATAGTCATCCCGCTTCAGATTCATGCTCGCGACTCCCAGTCCTCCGCGACCCTGAACCTTGAACGTCGAACTCGGGATAATCTTCGCGTAGCCGTTCTTGGAAATGACGACCATCACCTCTTTGTCTTCGATGAACTGCTCGTCATCGTCCTCCCCGCGGCCATCGTCCTTCAGGATCTGGGTGCGGCGTGGGTTTCCGTATTTGCGGGCGATTTCGACAAGCTCATCTCGGATGTAGACACGGATCCTGTTGGGGTCTGCCAGCATTGCAGAGAGTCTCTCGATCTCTGTCTTGTTCTCTTCAACCTCTTTCGTCAGCTTCTCGACCTCGAGCGACACCAGAGACCGCATGCGCATCTCAAGGATCGCCTCCACCTGCCGGTCGTTGAGTCCAAAGCTCTCGCCGAGGCGAGCCGATGCATCATCCATGGACGAAGACGCGGTCAGGATTTCCGTCACTCGCTTGATGTTTCGAATGGCGACGACAAGACCGTTGAGGACGTTCAGGCGTTCCTCGTGCTTGCGGAGTTCCAGAGTGAACCTCTTGCGAAGCGTTGCCTCGCGGAAGTCCAGGAACGTAGCCAGAACATCACGCAGAGGGAGGGTGCGCGGCACGCCGTACAGGATTCCGAGTATGCTGACGTGAAAGTGCTGCTGGAACTGGGTATGTCTGCGCAGCAGCAGGTCAACTCGCTCAGGAACCGCATCTTTCTTCAGGTCAAGCACGACTCGTATACCTTCGCGGCTGGATTCGTCGCGCAGGTCAGACAGTTGGTTCAGGCGCTTGTCCTTCATCAGGTCAGCGACCTTCTGGACGAACTCGGCCTTGTTCACCTCAAACGGCAACTCGGTAATGATGAATCGCGTCCTGTTGCCGTCCTTCTCGATGGTGTACTTCCCTCTCGTGACAACGTTGCCCCGACCGGTGGCGATGTATTCGTCGATGCCGTCCGTGCCAACCACGACGCCGCCTCCAGGGAAATCGGGACCCTTGACAAACGACCGGATCTGGGCCGGGTCCTCGGGTTTACTGCTGATCCGGCAGTCCAGCATATACTTCAGGACATCGATCAGCTCGCCGAGGTTGTGAGGAGGGATGTTGGTCGCCATGCCTACGGCGATTCCGCTGGAACCGTTGAGCAGCAGCTGCGGCACTTTGGCCGGCAGGATAGTCGGTTCCTCCAGACTGTTGTCAAAGTTCGGCGTGAACTCGACGATCTCCTTGTCCAGCTCGTCCAGCATGAGTGCAGAGACAGGAGCTAGCCGCACTTCAGTATAGCGCATGGCTGCAGCAGAATCGCCATCAATGGATCCGAAGTTGCCGTGGCCATCGATCAATGGATATCTGAGCGAGAACTCCTGCGCCATGCGGACCAGCGAATCGTAGATAGCGATGTCACCATGAGGATGGTACTTGCCCAGTACGTCGCCAACAATACGGGCGCTCTTCTTGTACGGCTTGTTCCAGAAACACCCCAGCTCATACATGGCGAAGAGGATACGGCGATGCACGGGTTTCAGACCATCGCGGAAGTCCGGCAGTGCTCGGCCAATGATAACGCTCATGGAGTACTCGAGGTAGGACTTCTTCATCTCGTCCTCGACATAGACGTTGAATACTCTATCGTTTTCTGACATCAGTGTCCCTCACTCCGTCAAATGTCCAAGTTGTAGACTTCACGCGCGTGATCAATGATGAACTTGCGACGAGGCTCCACCTTCTCGCCCATGAGCAGCGTGAAAATGCGTTCAGCCTCCTCGGCTTCCTCCAACGTGACACGTCCCATGAGGCGAGTGGCCGGGTCCATCGTCGTTGACCACAGCTGCTCAGGGTTCATCTCTCCCAGTCCTTTGTACCGCTGGACATCAGGCTTGCCCTTCGTTTGCGACAGCAGTGTCCGAAGCTCGTCGTCGGAGAAGGCATAGCGCGTCGTCTTGCCATCGACGACACCAAAAAGTGGAGGCTGAGCAAAGTAGATGTTCCGGTTGACAACGAGCGGGCGCATGTAGCGGTAGAAGAACGTCAGCAGCAGCGTCCGGATATGCGCTCCGTCAACATCGGCATCCGTCATGATAACGATCTTGTGATACCGCAGCTTCTCGAGCTTGACATCGTCCATGACCCCCGTACCGATGGAAGTGATGAGGGCCTTGATCTCCTCATTCTCGAGGGCTCGGTGGATGCCGACCTTCTCCACGTTCAGAATCTTACCCCTCAGGGGCAGAATCGCCTGGGTACGCCGGTTCCGGCCCTGCTTGGCGCTGCCGCCTGCGGAGTCACCCTCGACAATGTAGAGCTCTGATTCAGCCGGGTCCTGGGACGAGCAGTCTGCAAGTTTGCCCGGCAGGCGCCCGCCATCCAGCTCGGTCTTGCGGCGGACGAGGTCACGGGCTTTGCGCGCCGCTTCACGCGCAAGCTTCGCACTCACAGCCTTATTGGCCATTGCCTTGAACTCATCGATGTGCTTGTCGAGGTACAGCTCCACCTCTTCCTCGACCGCAGCCTCGATGGGCCCTTTCAGATCAGCATTCCCGAGCCGCGTCTTGGTCTGGCCCTCAAACTGCGGTTCAGCGATGCGAAGGTTGATGACGGTCACCAGACCTTCACGAATGTCCTCGCCGCCGAGACTGTCCTCAGGCTTGATCAGCTTTACCTGCCGCGCCTTGGCGTTGAACAGGCGTGTGTAGGCGTTCTTGAAGGCCAGCTCATGGGCGCCGCCGTCCACCGTATTGATGTTGTTGACGTAGGAGATCATCTGGTCGTTGTAGCTGGTGTTGTATTGGAAGGCAACCTCGAGAAAGAGACCTTCCGTGTCTCGCATGAAATGCACGGGATCCGGCGGCACGACCTCACTGCCTTCGTTCATGTATCGCACGAACTCAATGAGCCCGTTGTCATACTTAAAGACCTGAACCTCTTCCGTTGCGTGGTCGACGAAGTCGATTTCCAGCCCGGAGTTCAGGAAAGCCAATTCACGCAGACGCTTGCCGATGCGCTCAGGATCAAAAACAAACTCACCGAAGATCTCTCCGTCTGGAGTAAAGCTCACGTACGTGCCTGAAACGCCAGCGGGAATCCCTTCCTCCTTGACACGGAGGTGATAGATGGGCTTGCCGCGACAGAACTCTTCCTGGAACACCTTTCCCCACTGTGTCACCTCGACGTAGAGACGGCTCGAGAGGGCATTGACGCAGGAGACACCGACGCCATGCAAACCACCGGAAACGTGGTAACTCTTCTTGTCGAACTTGCCACCCGCATTGAGGCGTGTCAAAGCTACCTCGACACCCGATATGCCCAGGACGGGGTGCATGTCGGTCGGTATGCCGCGGCCGTTGTCGAGCACATCGACGGTTTTGTGGTCTGCGCTGAGCCCAACGTCGATCTTGGTGCAGAAGCCAGCCATGGATTCGTCGATGGCGTTGTCCACGACTTCCTGCACGAGATGATGCAGACCCCGTGAGTCGGTCGACCCTATGTACATTGAGGGTCTGGTTCGAACATGTTCCAGACCTTCAAGTACCTTGATGTCTCTTGCGGTGTACTGGGAATCTTGCATGCGCAATCCTCCTGTTCTCTGACGATTGTATGATATCATGGAACAGTGGAAATGCAATGCAGGAACAAGGGTTCAGGCTCTTTCCGCAGTACCCTATGTCAAGTACATTTCTGTCAGATGCCCGTTGAAAACTAGGACAGTCGGTCAAACGCCTCCCAGACAGCCTTTGCGACCTTCCGCGACTCTCGTTCGAGATTCTCTCTGTCCACGGCCAGGACCCGGTGTCCTTCCACAGTGATATTCCCGTTGACAACGACAGTGTCGACCAGGTCCGCCGACATGCCAAAAAACATGTGGCCAAAAGCATTCTCCGAGCTCAACGGGGTAGGGCTCGCATAGTCGACAAGAATGAAGTCTGCAACCGCCCCTTGCTCCAGAGGACCCACCGTGCACCCCGCACAACGCGACACGATGTTGGCATTTGTCTCAATCTGAGCTTTCTGCACCTGAGTCCAGAAACCAGCCGGATCCTCGTATCGGTGCCTGAGCCCCACAAGGGTATTCCGGAACTCCTCAAACATGTTCGCCGTATAGCCATCCGTCCCAATGCCGACCCGTATGCCAGCCTCCAGCATCTCCCGAACGGCCGGAAGACCGACCGCATTGTTCATGTTGGACATGGTGTTCACGACGACGGCCGTCCCGGACTTCGCAAGCAATTCCCGCTCTGACGCGTCGATGCCGACACAGTGTACCGCAATCGACCGGGGACCGAGCAAGCCCGCATCATCCAGACGGGCGACGATGCGTTTGCCATGCTTTTCGACACTGTCCGCCTCGTCAACAGCACCCTCAGCTATGTGAACGTGATACCCGACGTTACGCGACCCGACTCTCTCGCACAAGGTGGTGAGAGTGGCGTCCGAGACCGTGAACGAGGCATGCAGACCAACCATGCCCGAAGCCAGCCCTCCCCTTTCCCGAACCTCGTCGAAGAAACGAATGTTCTCCTCGATGCCAGCGACTGCCCCCTGTATTCCGTTACGATCGGTGATCTCATAGGAAAGCACGTGCCGCAAACCGATCTTGCTCAACGCATCGGACAGTGTCGACAGGCTTCCAGTGATGTAGCTGGGTGAAGCATGATGGTCGACGATTGTCGTCGTTCCGGAGCGCAGAGAGTCCATCCCGCTGAACGTTGCGCTCATCCAGCAGGCATCCTTGAGCAGGGAGCGGTCCAGGCGCCACCAGAGGTCATGGAGCACATCGAGGAAGCTATGGGATACACGCCCAGTGCCGATGCCTCGCGAGTACATCGAGTACAGGTGCATATGCGTGTTGAGCAGCCCCGGGAGCAACGTCATGCCGGCGGCATCGATCTCATGCCTTCCTGCAACCGGCCGGGCGACATCCACTGGAACGTCCCCCGCGGCCAGACCAGAAATGATGCCGTCCCGCACCAGCAGCCATCCCCTGTCGACGACAAAACCCCTCGTCGCTGGGTAGACGATGCGAGCGTTCCTGACGAGAAGTTCTGCCATCCCCCGCCCCTATTTCTTGTTGACGAAGTCGACGCCGGCCTGCAACGCCCTTTTGTTGACCTCGATGAGAGCAGCCTTCTTGCCCGTCAGGAACACTGACAGAGCCCCATGGACAGATGCCATGCTGATGGGGTTGACCTTGCCAAGATAGGCACCCAGCAGCACCATATTGGTGAATTTCGAGTTGCCCAGTTCCGTCGCGATGTCCGTCGCAGGAATGTACACCAGGTCCAGGTCCGCACGGGAAGACTTCCTGTCAATCAGGGTTGAGTCCATGACGAGCAATCCTCCCTTCGCGATAACAGGCTCGAACTTGTCGAATGACTGCCGATTGAAGACGATCGCTGCCTGTGGCTCAGTCAGGATTGGAGAGGCAATCGGCTCGTCCGCGACCACCACAGCGCAGTTGGCCGTTCCACCACGTTGCTCTGGACCGTACGAGGGCAACCAGGTGACTTCCTTGCCTTCGTCCATGCCTGCGTGTGCCAGAAGTTCGCCAATGAGCATGACGCCCTGACCGCCAAATCCTGCGATGACGACGTTGTACTCCATCACAGCACCCCCTCGACGACCTTGAACTCACCAAGTGGGAAGTAGGGCATGACTTCTTGACGGACCCGTTCCATTGATTCGATGGGTGTCAGCTTCCAGTTGGTCGGACAGGTCGAGAGGCACTCGACCAGCGAGAATCCAATGCCGCGCACCTGAGCATTGAAGGCCTTGCGCATGGCACTCTTCGCCTTGCGGATGTTGGCTGGCGAGTCCAGAGAGACGCGCGCGATGAAGGCCGGCCCATCAAGCTGGGCAAGCATCTCGGCTACACGGATAGGAAAACCGTTGGTCTGTGGAGTACGGCCAAGAGGACTCGTCGTGGTCTTCTGGCCAAGGAGCGTCGTTGGCGCCATCTGGCCGCCCGTCATACCGTAGTTCCCGTTGTTGATGAAGATGGCGGTAATGGGCCAGCCGCGTGCCGCAGCATGGACGATCTCTGCCATGCCGATGCTCGCAAGATCGCCGTCTCCCTGATATGTAAACACGAAGTTGTCCGGATTCGTGATCTTGATGCCGGTGGCCATAGCTGGAGCACGGCCATGCGCCGCCTCGACGCTGTCGAAGTTGAAGTAGTCATATCCAAGAACCGCACAACCAACTGGCCAAACCCCAATGGTCTTGTCCAGGAGTCCCATCTCATCCACCAACTCCGCGAGAAGCCGATGGGCGACTCCATGCGTACAACCCGGACAGTAGTGCGTTACCTTGTTTGCCCACGATCTGGGGCGTTCGTAGATGACGTTCATCTGTTCAGCCATGGCGCTACCGTCCTTTCCCAAACTGCTCTTCGAATGCGGCGAGTATTTCCTGAGGTCCCGGCACGACTCCGCCGCCCCGCCCATACCAGCCCAGAAGCATCTTGTCGCATAATGCTAGCTGGACGTCCTCAAACAGCTGCCTGTACGCAAGTTCGACTGTCAGAGTCCCCTTCAGTTTGCCAACGTATGTCTGCATCTGCTTTGCAGGAAATGGCCAGACTGTTATCGGACGCAACAGCCCGAGCTTGATACCCTGTGAGCGCGCCATCCGCACCGTCGTCTTTGCAAT
>Ga0315294_10000441_pt1 | contig 44383 bp, 79 predicted proteins | sample YL17G13_40_MG_FD_203626 | JGI IMG/M metagenome (GOLD analysis project Ga0315294, IMG submission 203626) | Sediment microbial communities from Yellowstone Lake, YNP, Wyoming, USA - YL17G13_40 | ecosystem: Environmental > Aquatic > Freshwater > Lake > Sediment | place: USA: Wyoming | collected... | reverse complement strand
CTTGAAGGCTGCTATGATCTTATCGATATCCTTTTGTCCATTACCTGGCAATGGACTGCCCAATCCAATAGCACCACAGTGCTTCATCATGTTGTTGTCAACATCGAAATCTTCAATCCATCCGATGAACGCTTTATACAAACGGTCCCACGATTGAAGCCATGGCAGTATATTGTTTCTCAAGTAGATGACCAACTGTCGACGTTCATCATCGGTTGGACGGAGATTTTCTTCATGTATATTTAAGTTTTTCCAATTCAGTTTGCATTCTTTCGACATTCACATCACTGTTTAAATCGTGACCATTTGAACGAATCTCACACAAAATCGAACGAACTGCGACAGCACCCATATCGCATCCGTTGCTTGTTGTTCGTGTAGAGATGGATTTTCAGACAGCATATCAGACACGCCAGTTTTATTAAGAAATGACTGCACGGTTCGTTCATTCGATACTTGGATGACGATGATCGTGAATTTACGAACATCCGTTGCTGCCCTGTCGATTGCCTTATTACCACCAACTATACAGGTCGATCTATACATATTACAAATCCTATTGATTCGACGAATATCGTCAGTCACATCTGGAGAAAACACATCCATCTGGAGCATTTCTTGCCAGACATCAGCCAAATCGTCTGGAATTTTCATTTGTTCACCAATCGTCTTGAACAACGTTCCAACAGCAACACAGAAATCAACTATATCTGAACTAAACGCTTTAACAACGTCTGAAAATGACGACGAACCATATTCTTCTTGTTTATCGATGATATAATCGACTTGAGAATTCACGACAACGGGAACTTGATTATATTCCAGCCGGATACTCGAGGAAGGTTCCATGATGATCATTCGATTCGTGATAATTTAAATTTTTCGTTTACACTATAGCGATAGTCATTGTTGTCACGATGAATCTACTACACAGCAATTTCTGAGGTTCGCGCCTTCATACATTCCATAGAATTCTTGACATTTAGGACAATGTATGCCCATTTGACGATACTCACCGCCGTATCCAGATATGAACTCACTAACCCGTGAAACTTTCTCACAAGCAGGACAACGGACTCGTGAATCCTTTGATATTTGGGAATCAGAAAAAAAGTGGGTGAGAAGATCGGTTCGCTTCAGGTAAACTCACCGTCGCTTTGGTGCTTTACAAACATTGTCGTTAGTGATGATTTTGTAAATCTTCTCTAAGTCTTCGATGTTAAGGTTTTCCATACCTACATTGTAATGATTGACTGTTTTTGTGCCTATGAGTCTCGATCCAACGATCAAGAATTCGCCGTCAATGATCAAATCACCATCAAACATATAATCATCTGGATCACGACCATCTTGTTCTATAGCGCTGTCAAGAGCGTAATCGATGACATCGATGATTTTTTCCTTTGCTCCATCGGATAAATCGTTGATGTTTTTTGCATTGTTGATGTCGCCGATTAGTGACGTGACTTTATACCACATAGTTTTCGCTGGTTTCTTGTTCAATATATGCTCGAAGTTATGTTTATGACCTTCTTCTTGGTCAGCCATTTTCAAGAGTATTTCTCGTTCATCTGGATCGTCTGTTTCATTAGCCCATCGTCGATATTTAGCCGCTCCTTCGGATTCTTCGATGATCGCACCTTGATAATTTCGTATTTTTTCGCTCATGATTAATCATACCATAGTTTATTATTAATCTTCATCACACGACCGTATTTTCTTGAACTCAGATATTTCTCCGTCGTCCGCTATGACAAAAAAGTCATCATTATATACAGTTACACTCTTGAGATAGGCAGCAACAGTCTTGCCGTTTTTTTCTAACCATTCCTTGTTTTCGACTTCACTGAGTGCTTCCTCGATGACGGGCTTCAATTTTGCTCTCGCTTGAGTCATATTGTCTGCAGAACAGAACAATGTTCCTGTACCAAGTTCAAATTCAAGATCATACACAGCATAGATTCTCATGATCATTCACTTTTTCTTTTGACTCCAATCATCGCAAACTTCATTTGGTTCGACACGAGCACAATACAAACCGCAGAAATATCCCAAATGTTTTTCATTCTTACAATTGAAACACGCCTGGTGACCTTTGTAGATTTCCGGGTCGGACATTCGTAAGTGAGGGATTTTTTTTCTGTTTGTTTCAGCCGCGTCGCCAAAAGAACTACACGATGTTTTCTTTGATGGCATATTCATTCACGTAGCAACTGTCTGTTGTTTAGTTTTGATTCCTTGATGATACTGATCATTCTCGCCAAGGGCGATTTAAATGTTAGGGAAAAATTTAAATTTTTCGTGAGAATATATCAAGTTATGCCTACTCCGATCTGGGTCATCGATACCGAAACAGGTATGTTGTTTGACAACCGAACACAAGTAATGCCACTCAAGAGTCCGTTTAGCGGCGAAGTTCCATTAAAACAGAACGATGATTATGAACAACTCGATATGTCCGATCCAACCACGAGTGTGCTCGTTAAGTGCGTCGCTGCATTCATCGATGATGATGTTGCTGACTTCATGAAACCACTCATCAGCAAGCAACACCTTGCTATGTATGCCATCAACAAATATAAATGGTCATTATCGACACTCGATACCACACTCGTTGATTTGAAGATGTTGCAAGCGTGTGTGTTTTTCATCAGTGATAACAGCGGCAAGATCGATGGTTTGGTTAGAATGGATATGTTAACAAGACTCGGCAGAATGATCACGAACATCAAGCGACACATTATCAAAAATGGTAATAAAGACAAGATACTCAGTGAAATTTATATGTTCGATGATTATGTGTTCCGACCACGAACATTAACGGCGATGTTTAGTCCGCTACCAATGGACTGGAACAGTCAGCATCGTGATGCAATCCTTGCTAGTATACGTGGTTATGTCGCTCATAGAATAACGGATACTGGTAAATCGTTAGTCAACATAATGTATGGACAAATGGGAATGGGCAAATCAGTGTTTTCGAGTATAATTCTCGATGAATATCAAAATGCACAACTTCTAAAGTCTCGACAGAAATCTCAACCACCACGACAACGAGTTTCCAAGACGAGAGCATATAAACAGTTAGTCTCGTTGATGAAGGAAATGGAAGCACAGCGATCATATTATACGCCGAGAAACCGTGCTGAACGACGAGACGATCAGAAATCACATATAGCACTCGCTACTAAAACGAAAGCGAGAAAAAATGAAAAAATTAGACGGAAATCTTGACAGTATTTATTTTTGAACATCCGTCGGTGATGATACCTTCAACATCATATATCAACCCATCATCAACGATTTGACGACGAACATTCTTGAACTTCTTTTTATCATCTTCGCTAAGATTGTTATATTTCTCGATTCTACCAGCAATATTGGTTTTCTTACTTGTTACACCTTCGACGATCGTTAGTCCTACAGCCAATCGCTTGGTAGCCAATCTTTTGCCATATCGTTTGTCGAAATGGTCACACGGTGCACAGATCGAAAAACCAGCGATATTCGACGATTCATCGACGGCAATAACGATTTTCAAGATAAACTCTGCGTCAACAACACCGATCTTATAATACTTCGTGATCGGACATCGAACATCGAATAAATCACGTGAAAATCGTTTTGCACCATATTCGGCAATATCCAACAACCAACTGGGATTTTTACCCATCCACGTTGCTTGCATCGTGTCAAGATCGTTTAACTTTGTTTTGTCATCCATTACATGAATTCTACCCTTTACTTCAAACTTAACGCCAGTCAAATCGACTGATTTCATCATTTCATCGTCGTCATCAACGATCCGTGAAAAACGACCACGGACATTGATATCGAACGTGAGAATCAGCGGTTCGGCTGGTATCACGAGTGGCTCGTGAACCTTCTTCTTTGCATTCTCTTGTTTATCCTTTTTAATTGGCTTAACCATGCAAATCACCTCGATATTTCGATGATTAATGGATCATCATCAAACAACATATTTGAATTTTTTGTCTCGTGTTTGTGCTCATAGTCTATTCGATAGTGATATGGCAGATAACGACTTGGCGCATACATCGTGTTTGTCTTTGTCAATCTCGATACCCAGATACCGTCGATGGTGTTTCTTTGCTGCGATCAAGGTGCTTCCGTGACCAGCGAAACAATCAAGCACGATGTCACCTTCGTTTGACGAAACGAGTATGAACTTTTCAAGCAATTCAATTGGTTTCTGGGTTATGTGACGACCAAATTCTGCTTCGTCATCGTTGTCTTTCACTCGTCTGACAAAAATGACATTACCAAGTGGTGGTCCACGATCGACATTGATCGGATTTCTATCATAGTTTTCTCGCTTATATCGTCGTTTGAACGATGGTGTCAATTTATCATACGGCACGTTACCAGTCAATCTATCAGCATATGGTGCCCACCGCTTGATCGTCTCGATGGATGGCGGTTCACGAATGATGTTAAAGGTATATACATCACTCTTGGTGCAAAACAATACGTATTCAGTTCTATTATCATAATTTCTTGGTGCGGCGCGATACGATGGTTCAAACTGCCAAATGATCAAGTGACGAAAGATAAAAATTTGTTTTGCTAAGGCAAGGAATTCTTGAAGATAGTGTTCGTTGATGAAACAGTAAAACGATCCATTACTAGTGAGAACCTTGTAACAAAGCATCATCCATCGATGTGTGAATTCAAGAAATGCTTCTCGTTCCATCGAATCGTTTGCGAAGTCTTTACCAGCATTATACGGAGAATCCGTGACGATTAGATTAATGGACGACGGCTCTATCGTTGGTAAAATGGTGAGACAATCGCCAAGAATGACACGAGATGGTTTTTCGCTAATGATGATATCACCTTGCACAGTCATTCGTCTTCGTCGTCGACGAGTTCATCGAGTTCCTTGATGACTTTCTTCTCGTTGATCTTGATGACTGTATGATCATCACAAATCGTCCACGCCAGTATTCTCTGTTTTGTCGTCTTGCAAATACCTTGTGCGTCTTCTTCGAAGTCTTCGCCGTTGATGCAGTTTCCGCAACATTGTGCAATTCGCAAAATTTTCTTAACTACCATTTTTTATCCCTTCGTGTAAATTGTTTAGCATTTCAATCGTGTTTTGATAACGCAAGATGGTTTCTCGCTCATTATAACCACCCCTTGAGTTCAGATACATCGTGAATGAGCGTTGCTGTTATAGTTGATGGTATGATGCGGTCAACAAAACGATTCATGATAATTCGTGTAGCATATCGATCACCCGAGTCGAGAATGACGGTGGTCATTGAGTCTGAAAGTTCATCACAAACGATGAAAAATAGCGGCACGATTTCGTTGATGAATGTATCGATGATCGAATTTAGCATATCCAAGTTATACCCATGAATTTTCCTCGCGATCAAACCAGCAAAACATCCATCGATGGCAAAAATGATGGTATCACGAAGACCATACATAGCAACGGTTATTTGTCGAGATATTCGTGGTTCATCGATGATGTTCATCGTGACCATCCACTGTTTTTTCCATAGCAATCGATAACGGTATTTTCGTCGTTTCGATGTTCCGTAATGTAGTTGATTTCGCAATTTTTGTTTCAGCGCTCGTCGTAACGCTGGTGAAATGGTCGTGTCGAAGTGATCGAGATCGTGAAAATTGACAGTATCGATCAATTTAACGTTGTCTCCATCACGTCTCGGTCGTTGAATTTTACACCAACGACAATACACTTCCAATTCATTATAACTACACGGTAGCATTTTACGGTTGCATTGAAAACAACGATAAACAGTCATGATGGATGAAGGGAAGTGAGAAAATTTAAATTTTTCGTTACTTCACATTACACCCATCAATCATCGATGCCGTGCCATTGTTTATAAAAGGAATCAGCAACTTTCAAGATGGCAGTCGATGGCTCTTCGCCCTTTCCTACACGAACGAGATTGGAGATTTGTAACGGTGTCAACGGATTGAGATCGGCAGGGCAGTTCACTCCCTTTGCTATGAGATATGCGTGCTTTTCGCCAATACCTGTTGCTTGAAGGACAACACGATAGGTCAACTCCGTCTTTTTATTCACATCAGCAACGATCTTATACCGCTTGATCCTATCACCTTTCAATTCAAAATACTGAAAATAGGTGTATGCCATCATGATTTCGTCAGGCACGGAAAATGTCGGAATACCGATTTTCATCAATTCAACCATCATCGTCGCTATAGACTTTGAATCTTGTTGACGAAGTGTTGATTGACGAAACTTATTCGGTCGTTTACAACTTGGGCACAAACTATAGATGTTCGTGTGCCCGCAGTTATCACATTTGAAATTTGGATTACCCCACCACCCACGAATGACATATATCGTTGGCGCTTCGACATTACTGAGCCGTTGTTTCTGATCGTGAAATCGTTTTCCCCGTGACAATAATATATCATCAACAGTTTTATTTTCACCCCATAAATGATCGTCACCACGGTAAATATGAATATCACCAACTGGCAAGTTTGCACTTCGTATCTTGAACTCTTCTTTGCCAGCGTATAACATTTCAGCGACTTGATACATCGCTGCGGCAACGATCGATGGCTCTTTGTTATCGATGTCAATGAATAATGTCACGATCATATATCATTATCCATACTATAAATTTGTTTTCATCCACGATTCCGCCGATAGGTTTAAAGGGACTCACATCGTTTCACGAGTCAAGAGTGAAATTCTATGTTGACAAAGGATGTTTCACGAAAATTGAAAGTAACTCGTTTGGCTGATAAATCGAAAACAGCGATTTTCAAAACAAATGAACTCATCAATAAACTAAAGACATTATCAAGGGACAAGGATATTGATCGACTCGACAAACAATTCATCGATAATCTGATCGATCATCTCGAACAATTCGTTGAGTATGTTAACGTGATGGTCGACAAGGCTTCAGAAGTAGAACAAGTTGAAACCAAACGAGTTAATGAAATAATAGGTGAGTATGGTAACATAATCGCTTCAACCGTTCATTTTCGTGAAAAACCACCATCGTTCGACAGAATGATCGATAGGATTCATGAGCACACGACGGTTAATATCATTTCGAGCGACGATAATACACCACATAGAATTGCTGCCTTCTGTTTTGGTGAAATGCCGATCACGATCGATAGTCGTGATATGCTGGCTAACGGGTTCACGATTGAATATTCCCACTTATCTCACACAACTACCATTGATGCAGCGACGATGAAAGCCATCGATGATAAATGGATAGAATACTTGGACGAGACATTTGGTAAAATATCGAACGTCAATCATCTAAACTTTCGTGTTGACACTGATCGTCCAACCGATCTTGAACGGTATAAAAAGGAATTGAAAGTATTTTACTCACTTTTACCGTGTAATGTTTCGTGAAATGACGAAATGACCATCGCTAACGAAAGTTCAGCAACCTTTAAATGGTGTCTGCACCCATTACATAATCATGAGAATCATAATTGCTGACTCCAGTATCGAAGAAGATGATAATGCTGAAGGTTTGAAAGAACTATGCACGTTGATGGCAGTGTTCGGATTCAAGACGAAGATATTGACTCAAGGATGTGGTTCGACCATGATTTATTATGTTAAGGGCGTTACTAACGACGAATTGATCGAAGCACTCATGGAATACGATGGGATTGACCGTGAAACTGCATCCGACTATATATTGATGCGAGCGTGGAAATTTTCAAAGGGTGACTGTTCGTCACAGATTCTCGTGAAATGACCAAGGAAGTGAATTGAAATATGTCGTGTGAAACAAAACGAAAAATAGTTTCCCTTTATGATGGTGTTTATGCGATCAAGGGATTCAAGGTATGTGACGATGAATCGTATGAAGAATTTAACGAGATGGTGCTTAAAGCGGATACGAATGGTGAACTCAAGGACATAAGTAATATGGGTGATCCGTCGACTGCATTGTTCTGCATAATAGGACATAACGAGCCAGATAAATTCTTCACCGTGAAAAACATCGTCCCGATTGACGATGATGATGTCACCGAAGATGAAGAGTCGTGTTTAGTTCAGCACATCCCACGTGGTTTCGACACGATTCTTCGTGTCGTGATAGGATGATTTTATATCCTTATTTTTTAACACTTGATGAAAAAAAGTAGATAAAAAAGACTAATTTATAATATTCCTTCACGATGGATGAGTGGTGGCACCGTCGGACCAAAATAGAGAACACTGGTATCACCCATATCCAATGTAGCCATATTGGTATATCCGGCTTGACGAAGAACGGAATTCAAGGCTTTCTCGAAATCATCGAGATCACCAAATTCTTCTTCTATGTCGGACGTATAAGCGGTTCGTATTTCTATAAGTCCATCATTAATGGTTACTTCGCATAGGTCTTCGCTGATCTTGTGCTTCTTCAAGAGACTATCAATTTCCAGTTTGGTATTATATATCACTTTCGCTGGCAGTTCTGGTAAGTAGTTTCCTTCGCAACTCATGATTGTTCACTTTTCATGATATTATTGGATCATTAGGATCATCAACTATTAAAAACATATGGATCGTCAATAAGCAGTTAATGAAAACATTTTTAAGGTCAGAATAATATTATTAAAATCGAGACCGATGTCAACCAATATTCATAACAATGTCCAGTTGTATTTTCATAATTCGGATGAAACAGTCAAAAAAATAACATCCAAGGTTAAAAAAGACATTTTCTTGGCTGGATTATCACTGAAATGCAACTCCATCGATACCTTCAAGAATTTCATCGTTGAAAATGGTGTGTTTAATATCACGAAAGTCGAAGGCTCAAACATAACTTTCGTGGATGGAGTTACTGTCGAAGGCGTTTTTGAAATATCCGTCGACGATACCTTTTCACCAACAAGCAATCGTCACGTGTTTTGCTTATATAGCACGAGGGACATCGCTTCGTTTAATGGTGAAATAGTAACCATTCACTATATGTTTAAACTCGACAGAATACCAGCATTGCAGACTGGGCAAGTATCTCGGAATAACAGTCAAGGATTGCTACAGGCGATAAAAACACTCATCGCCCTTTACAATCGAACCGCCGAGAAGGTTCTTGATGATATAGGAGATGCCGATCTTGGTGCCATCGAATATCTGGAAAACTATTTAAGAAAAGAATAATTATATTGAATCAAATTCATCACGAGGTAAATCGTCATGAGCACTGCTGATAAAATTCGTGAATTGAAAGCCAAGAAGGAAGCGGCGACCGCTTCGACAGTTGCTGAAAATAAAACAACGGTCAAGGAAGAACCAGTCGCCAAGAAAACGATCGTTTGTGACTATTGTGGTAGCGATGTCGACGACTTAAAAAAGCATTACAAGAAATGTGATGCTTACATCGATCAGCATCCGCCAGTCCAAAAGCCACAGAAAACTATCAGCGTCGATGAAATCGTTGCAAAAATAAAGCCAATGATTGAGTCGATGATTCATGACCAAATGCCATCGATCAAGCAAGAACCAATTGACATCGACGATCTTCGTCGGAAACTCGGACTCACGAATCCAGCAGTCGATGTCGCCGTCCTTCGTGGATTGATCAAGTCCGTGAAGACTAACTTCTCGAATTTACTCGAACCAGCGCTCAAGCATTGGGAAAATTCGACGGGATACCTCAAGATAATCAAGAACCTTGAAACATCAATTCTTGACCTTGAACAATTCGGTGCAACTACTAATGGGTAAGGTAGAATTTTGTGTTGTTTGTGGGAAACAACTTAAAAACGTCGGACCAAACGCTGTAACGTGTGAAGGCGAATGCCGGACTAAAAACAATAAAGACCTCATTCGTCAAAACAATGAACGGATCAAGCGGAATCGTGCTCGTTCCATCTTGACATTCCTTGAAAATCAATTTCACCGTGGAATAAATATCGATACACTCATCGATAATATTCTATCGATCAACGTTCGTAACATTCCATTCGAGGATTTCGTTGTTACTGCGTATTACGTCAGTAATAAAGAATTATGCAAAACGGCAATTTCGTTGCGTGAACTACAACGTGCAGCAATGGATTGGGACGCTGAAAATGGTCAAATCCGTTCACGATCGGTTCAACGACGGCTTATCAAGCGAGTCAGTTCAATAGTTCAGTTTGTTTCGTTAACGCAACAAGCAAGTTCTATAGCACTTGTTGGCGAAACAGTGAAGCAAGCAATCGCTGATCATGATGAACACTGGCGAGAAGTATTCAAGAATTTTATGGCATCAGTGACAGATACAGTCCAAATCGACGAGCCTTCCAAGATGAAATCATTAACGAGAATGCTTGGTCGGGTTCGTCGAGAACTCACATTGCCTAAAATAGGATATAATAAAAACGCCTATAAATTATTGAAAGACTCGATCAACGTTGAGTTTTGTAGTATCAACGAGACTGTTCGTGCAAGCATTCGTCGACTACAAGAAACGATACAATTGGACAACACCACGATCGATGAAATGATCTCGATCTATGACGACCTAAAATTTTCCATGGTTGGAAAGGAATCGTCAGTCATCATCGGCGGATTATTATATTACGTGAGTGAACGGAATCATTTAGAATACTCACAAGATGATATTGCACGATTACAACGAATATCTACACCATCTATACGAGCGACATTTAACATCATTGCATCAAAAAAGGGTGATGCTATCAATGAAGTTGCAGTTCAAGTGGATTGATGGTAATTTTATCGATATTTCCGATAAGAAACCCATCAATTTCAACGATCTTTTGCTCGATAAATTACAACCCGATCCATCGATGGTCTATGGATTGACAACACAATGGGTTGGAAATGAATTCAAGATAGCCGTTAGCGATTCCGCCATTCTTGTTACATTCAGACAATTTGATTTTTTGCTCAGAAAAATCGTGAGAAAACCATTGTTCACCAAGTATTCAAGCAAAATTATCAAGATGCTTGAACTAAGTAAGAATTTCACGGAGTTTGAAAATGATATTCGTTCGGTCAACGATCTAGATGAAACGTTTGACGAATTACGAGTGTATATAGTTGCTCTACTTGAATACTACAAGTCTGGCGGTGACGATACGACATATCTTAACATCGGTCGAGATTTTTCACCGATAAAACTGAGCAAGGAATTGAAAGATAAGACATTTGCCAATAAATTTCTCCTGTCGACAAATTTGATCGACCGTCGGAAAAACTTTCTCCCGTTGGTCATCGATTGCATCGATGAAATATCTACCAAAACTGGTGACGACATTGAATCGTATATCAAGGATCACTCCGATGACATAAAGGGTCGTGTCGCTGAATTTTTCCGTGATGTAGGATATTAATCCATTCGTTTTTTTGATTGCGCTTCGGGTTGCTGAGCACGTTAGTTTTATAAATCTAAAATTCAAATATATAAAATATTTTGATTGTTAATCGTTTTTTCAGCAATCGTTTCGAGTGTCGAATCGAGCACGTTAAACTAGCACAGTGATAATATAATGTAACGAAATTTTGTTAGTCCGTTTTTTCGATTCAACGATTTAGGTATTAGGTCAATCACGTTTTAGTTTTTATGGGTTCAGAGTAATCTTTCGATTATATTCTGAGATTCGTTTTTTCGACCTAACGATTCAGAGCGATCGCTGAGCACGTTTAAAATGATGACAAATGTCATGGTCAATCGAAATTTCACTTTTGTCATTCCGTTTTTTCAGCCGTCGTTTCAAGTGGCAACTGATCACGTTTGAACTATTTGGTGAACAAAAACGAATGAATCTATTGTTCCGTTTTTTCAGTTGTCGTTTCAGGTATTAGGTCGAGCACGTTTTAAATATAATGGGCTCAAAGTAATCTAAAGACTACATTTGATATATCGTTTTTTCGACCGAATCGTTTTGGGTATTGAGTCGATCACGTTAGTTTTATAAATAATTCAAAAAATAGAATTTAATCTTGATTGTTAATCGTTTTTTCAACTCAATATTTCCCGCGTCCAGAGTAAATCTCTGGTATGTGATCTGAAAAACGAATGATGATGCAATCGTTGCCCGGGTTCGCTGAAGGGTAGCGTTTTATTGTCTGGATTGTTTCAGTTCTTCTCGTCGTTCCTCGTGATGTATATCTTCTTCTTGTAGTTGAGTCAAGCAAAAGAAATTACTTTCATCGGACTCTCGCCTGTTCGTGAATTTTTGACCTATCCTTATGCACCACGTTAGATAGCCAGCAAGGTTCAATTCATGGATGATCTTTCGCTCATTGTAGAAAATGTCTTTCGTGAACTTTTTCCGTAACTTGCTCATTCGTTCCAACTTCATCAATATGAACGATACTGTCTTGTTCATCGTGTTCTTGATGAATTTTGACTTAACTCTCACTTTTGTATAACGCAATTTAATTTTAGTGATGAAATAATCGAGTGTCGGATGTTTCCGCTTGCCGTGATCGATGCATTCATCATCGAGAAAATTCTTCTTGGTAAAATATCCAAGAAATAGATTGAATGATGTCAATTTCCTAAAAATGACCTTGACAATATTCAACTCATGAAGGGTGAAAAAGTTGAGTGCAGATAATTCAGTCATATCACAACCCGAATCTGTGCAAGCGTTATTCACATTGATGAATATTTCCAAGAAGCGAAGTCGCATCGTCTTGGTGAAAAGATTTTGCTCTTCATCTGGAATTGGTGTTTGCAACTTTTTCAAGAGTGAGAGTAACGGAGTGGTCATGAATAAATTGACGAGATACACGATTATAAAACTTTTTGTTTACAACAAACAGATGATCGACAGTAAACAAAATTCCTTGATGATAGGTATAAAAAAAGAGTTAACAAATATCTTTCAAATGTAACGAATCGATGACAACGCCAGCGGCTTGCTGTCGAGCGACTTCCTTTTCAGATTCCTTATAATTGTCACTCTCAGCAACTTTATTCCATATTTTCTCCGGTATGTTGTCAATGTTTATATTCGCTTCATCACTGAGCCGCATATTGATGATATTAACGACTTCAGAAATCGGAATTGGCAGACCAAATTCCAACCGACCGTCAACAACATTAATATCAGGCTTACATCCTGTATATGAAACGCCTAACGATTTTTCGAGTTTTTCACGCCATTTTTGCGTATTTGGAACGGTTACTGAAACGTGATACGCATATCCAGATTCAGTGATGAATTCTGGCCCACGAATGATGATATTTTTCTCGTTTTTCAACGCTACGATACAATCATCTTCTTCATACGGGTTTTCTATCAAATCGAGAGCCGCTAAAATGTCTCTATATGTTACCATATCGATCAGATCAACTACAGCATCATGATTTATTTAAGCATTTGTCAATAGTCATTCAAAGAATGTGTCCATCAATAATTGACGAGTTGGAAGGTTGTTTGACGATACACAAGTTTTTCTATTAACGTCGACCCACTTCATTATGAGATTACCAACAACTTCAGTCTGACTAACTTCAAGATCGTCAAGCACGTCGTGAAACTCATCAACTAAACGTTTTGGCAACGATACAGTTATTCTGGATTTTTCTTGCGGTTCAACATCCTGTTTATTGGCACACATAATCATCAAGAGACTATCGAAGGATACCCTTTTATCGTCTCTTATTAACATACTATTAGATACCCATGATGACCAAGCGAGATGACACAGAGATTCTTTCGTTGCTCACGATTGGTGATATCGATGAATCAAGAGTCACTTCCTTGCAAAATAAAATAGATACTTTCAACAATCGTTTGAGCGTGATAACGAAAAAATTGACTGGTAATATATTGGAACAACAACAAATAGATTTACTGAAACGAATTCACGAAAATATAACCATCAATCGTGATGAATTATTAAAATATAAAAAGAAAGTCTAAAAGTATTGAAACTGTTTATTCACGTAACAATTTTTTCATTTGTTCTTTTTTAGTATCGTCGAATAAAACGATGAATTCGCCGGTTGGTTTGCCACTAGTATCTGTTACTGCCTTCGTCGATGCGAAAATCCCACCACGCCACAATGTTTTCTTCAGTTTTTCAGCATCGTCTCTATCCATGATGACATCAGTATATTCAATACCATCACCACAACGACCGTCGACGACGTGGCTTTTTTTGCCTTCAGCAGATATCATGGCTACCAAGAATCCTTTGCCTTCGTCATTTGGCATTGGGTAACAATGGATCAATCCAGTTTTTTCGAGATCACGACACGCGTGATTAGCCGCATCATAGGTTTGAAAGATATGTGGTTCAAATTTTCGTTCAGATTTACCATACGATGACATACTTGATCAACATCCAAGAGTGTTGTTCCTTGTTATATCCTATTCTCACGCCTTTTTTAAAGCCATCGTCATTAAATTTAAATAAGTCGTCACGATAAGATTTCTATGTGACGACGAAACGATGACCTTCCCTTATCCATCAATCATTCGCCAATCACAAGTTTACCAATCGTGTTCGTCGTCACATTTCAAACAAGGATGATCTCATGGTTTGTCCAATTTGTGGCTCAAGCGAAGTCATCGATCTCGTCTATCACCAAGGATGTTATCGATGTTCATCGTGTGGGCATCTGTTTAGGATTAATGCAAGCGATTTCGATTATTCATTTTATGAAAATCACGATTATTGGTTCAAGGACGAGCAAGAGAACTTGCAAGCCTATCAACGAATGTTTCTCGGGTTTTTTCAACAGTGGATCAACACCATTCCAACGGTGTATAATGAAAACATCCAATCGATAGAATTCGGCGCTGCTGATGGTGATTTTCTTGTTGAATTGAAATGGTGGATGACTAATCATCGTCGTCTTGGTAAAGAATTCAAATTCGTGTATAATGAATTGGTAGATATGCTTCGTGGTGACTACGACGAAACCGGCGATGAAGAGATCACGAGATACATCGGTCCAATTGAAGAAGTCTTACCACAAATATCGGCAGACAATCTGGATTTTGACAACATTTTTCTCATCGATGTTATTGAACATCTGAAGTCGCCCGACACCATATTTGATATGGCTAATATTCTCCGTCGTGGCGGTAAGATTTTCATCGTTACTGATAACGCTGGGTCATTAAATGGTCACGACTCGTTGTTGTATCACGCCGAACATCTCAATGTGTTTTCCCAAAAGTCGTTCGAAAGATTCATTGAATTTTCTGGAACGTTCTCGATTAACAAGATATGGTGTAGTCCACAAGGTCAATTATTTGCCATATTAACCCAGCGAATGTGATACGACAGTCGCAGGACGCCTAGTTTTTTACTATCTTTTCTTTTTTTAACGATCTACCGAATTTATCACCTATCATTAGCCTACTCTACGCACGGTGGGTGCCGAGAAAGGCAAGTCGTTACTGGTGGGTCTGCGTGTTGTCTTTAAAAACTAATCATCGTTGCTTATGTCGTGAAAGGCATTCGACGAAAGCCGTTGCTCGGAAGATGCCGGAAATCGATGAAAAACCGATGTCTGTCGTGTAAAGTTGACGGAAAAAGAGCAGTAAAAAATCGTGGTCCTTCTCAGAGACACGTCGCCTGTTAATTTATACACGATGGGTCTCGACGACCGATGATTTAACAAAAATTGTTAGAACATTGTTAAACATCGACTACGGCAGTATATCCTGTTATTCGCTACACGATTTACTGCCTGGTTACTCAATAAACAACTCGCCGTTACTCGACCTAAAGGAGACTAACGGGATTGGTCGTCGTGATGTTATAATTTAACGTGAAGGTGTATTTTCGAGCATCAGCGAAAGATGAAGTGACCGATAGGCAAACCAACGAATGAAACTACAGTCCGACAACAGAGTCCGTGCCATCATAACACACGATACGACGAACAAACTGATTTAAAATCGAAGATCATTCACTTTACCTAACGGATTCACGAGAGGATATGTCTGGTATGAGTTGACATAAACAAACTACAGCGATGTCGATCACTCAATTTTCCTCGCTTCTTCAACTGATGTGTGATTCAACGTTAAGTACATTTTATTATCGCCGTCGTTCTGCTATTTTCACTGTTAGATTTCTATTTCACTAATTAGTATGGTCACCGTGTAACCAACAGATACAACTTAACGCCATCAACCATCTTTCGTTAGTCAAATTAAAAAAATGCGTTTTGTTACAAAACAGCATAGTTTTTTGCAATCGCTAAAAAATACGACTTCGTTATCGCCGGTCAGTCAATGAAAACACGAAAAGCGTTTTTCGCTTCGTCTTGATGAAGAACGACCACCGTGAAGAATTGCTCACTTGTTTCAAGAAGTCACAATTTTTACCAGCGTTGGTACAAAGGTCGGTCCAGTCCAACAAACCCTTATCTATTATATCCGTTCTGCCACAAGTGAATAAGTTAATTTCTTCATCGATTGTGCTTAGTTTAAAATGATGTTTAACGAGACTAAACTTTTGCGTTTGCACATTATATTGTATACAAATGGTCGTTTGGCTTCACTTCACTATATAGATGAATGATGACATATAAATAGTTTCTGATACCACACTGTTCATGAATGGAATCTTTTTTACGTCACGATTCCTATTTTCACGATTTATTTGTTGACGTTTCGGATAGACCGAAATTCTTAAATATAACAACGAGATAGTGAGTATCAAGGTAGAACGATGGATGATCGTCCAACGTATATTGAGCGCAACGCTGAAGTATTGGGTAGTCACGACATTTTCGTTGCTCATGATCGGTATGATTAGTTGTATCGTTCTTATGTTTATTGGATGTTCGATGAACATATGTATGATACCGCTGTTTCCTGTTGCTGTGTCATTTGCATGGTTAATCGTATGCACAATAATTTCAGCGTTTGTTAAAGAGCCAATCAGCGATAAACAAGAAGTGACTGCTTGAATGACCGACAAAGAAATAACGTTTGAAACGATAGATGAACGATTTGAAGAACTATCGGTTGATATTGGAGATTTCACCGATCTTCGATTGTATGATTATGCTATTTTCAAGCAGACGGTTACAGAATATGATCCTACCGGTCAAAAGGACGATACCCAATCGGTTGATTTACACCTATTATCGTTCAATAAGATGCAGGTAACGGTTAAAAATAAAATAGCAAATGAGTATCGTTTGATCGTTGAAAAATATAGAGAGTGGATGTCTGACGTGCTTGACATCTTTGGCGATATACCAATCATGAAGACACCGATGACTAATCAACAAGGCAAACGATTAAAGGAAATGACTAAAACAACAAATACTAAAATGAATGATTCCTTCGAGATCATGAGTGATGAATTGACCGAGATCGACATGATCTTGGATAAAAAAGCACCAAGAAGTGTGATGTGAAATGACGACCAATATGAAAACTGAAACGGATAAATTGATACGAGAATCCACTGAAAAGATTGATAAGGCGTTCAAGGGAGTCATGAAGGCAGTTAGACAAGCAGATGGATGCACGACTGGCGACCTTGCCTCATTACAACGAGCAGATGAGTTTCTTGCTATACTACGTTCGACAAATGAACGAATTGCTTCAGCAAAGACAAATAAGGAACGAGTAGCCATCAATCGAGAGTTTTTAGAGAAGATGCGTTCTCGTGAATGTGCTATTTAATCTTTTTTCTCTTTTCTTGGAAACAACGATGAATCCTTGAACTTTACACGAACGAACCACGAATTCATTGATGTGAAATATATTTTATTTTCAAAATCGTATACTATATTATTAAACTTTTTCTCGTTCGTGAACGACTCGATGAATGCTGATCTATCAACATCAAGAATTTCTATCGTTGACAATGGATCGTTCAATATATTATTCATCATCCGACGAATATCTCGACGCATTAGTGTATTTTCGATCCAGATGATTGCCCAGTTTGATATGATATCTGTTATATTATCACTGGTCGGTTCGATGAATCCATGAATATCGATGGTTTTTTCATCGAAATTAATGGTATACCCAAATAAATTTTTCGATTTTATGTCGTTTTTGCTGCTAATCGTTATTTTATTATCATCCACCTGTATGACTCCATTATCATCGTCGCGATCACCTTGATACTTAACATTTCCATTCACGACATAGTTTCGAGGCTCAAGAATGATGTGAATGATGTAAAATAACCATTGAACGTAATTATAAAACTTTTCACCGCCATTCCACTTCAATTGATCTCGTTTATCGGTTGGTATCCATTGACACCAGAGACTCGGTTGAGTTATTGGTGGAGAATTATAGTCAATGACATTATCTTCGTCGTCACCAACATAAAACTCACCCTCGACGCCATATCCATCGATATGTCGTGCCATTCGTCTCGTTTTATCGAGATTTATCAAGAAAGTATATGTTTCGTCGTCGAGCGGTGGATCGATGCGAAACGAACCCGTGAAATCTGTCGAATATCCCATGAAGGAATGAAAGAAACAAAAAATTTAAATAAATGGATTGGTAGCAAACACGAGTTTTCATGATTCGACCATTGGAAACACGGTTGAAACCCACAACGGTTTATGTTCAAAGGTTGGTTGCTCGTCCTTGACGCTGATGATAGCGATGTTTTCCCACCGATAGGTATACCACAATCGTTTCAATACTTCACGATCGTCATCAATGAACACGATCTTTCCAGTCGATCCATGAAGTGCAATCCATTTTGTAACAAGTTCACCAAAAGCATTCAACTTATCGAGAATATATTTTTCGTGATTGATATAATGAACGGTATGAACATCGAATTTACACACATTCAACTTATCACGAATCCATTTCACTGTCAACTCGTATTGATGATGTTTTCGTCCAGTGACAAAGGTAACTTCAGTCAGTTTATCGAATAGACCTATGGATGCCATCCACGAATATGGTTCGGCTTGTTCCAACGCTGCTCGTAGTTTTTCTTCTTGATCATGATATGCTGGGTCATGAAAATAATCATTCATGATCGACCCATCGATGTCAAGAATGCCAAGAATAGGCTCTATGTCACACGCTAATACGCTCATGATTCTTTATCACACATACAAAAAGGAGCACGACATTCAAAAAAGTATCGTTTGGAAAAATATGACTTAAAAGAAAAAACTCATCCAGAAACGGTCCACTGACCGCCGCGTTTGATTATCTCGGTCCGGAGTGTATTGATCGTCTCGAATAAGTCCGTTTGTTTTTTCGCGACTATTGCTATCGCGCCATTGATACTCTCGATGTAATTATCGATGATTTCTTTGGTTACTTCAATATGCTTCTCGTATAAACTAGCCTCGGACGGCTGCATCGTTCCATCGCTTTCAGCCTTCTCGATATTTGCTTTCGCTCTTGCTAACTGTTGTTCGAGGATGTATAGCGAATTCGTGAAATGCTGATCTGAGTGAATATTCCATCTGGGTGTCTTACACGACTTTTTTGCCATATTCGTATCAACCTTCGTTACTTCTGCCGAATTCGCAGAGTGAAACGAGACTTTCATGAGAAATATTCTCGACAGGTATATCAATCGTCAATCGAACGAATTTACCTACTTGATGGGTGATAATCCTCATATCATATCCATCCAGAGAATCTTCTTGCCCACTAATCATGTCATGAACGACCATCGGCATAGGAATCAAAGCATTCACCTTCACGAGACGAATGAGTTCAGTTCGTAATTCATCGTCGGTCTTGGTTTCACACGACTGACCTTCACGAGCATCGATGACTCGTTTAGCAACGTCGACAGTAGCGAATTCATCATTCAACTCTTTACCGCTTGGATCGTTGATGACATACGACACACGACGATGAATCTGACCTTCGACAAGTGAGTATACTGGATGTATCGAATATCCACGGTATGTAATAATCGGTTCTGACATATATCATTCACTTTTTTTGTTTACTATGGACATCCTATAATGGTTCTCGAACATATCGTTTTGGTGCATCGATAATTCCAGCATCTATCTCGTGCAACGTCTGTTTTGCGGCTCTCGCTACTGATTCGTCTCCTTTACTGCCATTTGCGAGTTGCTGAAGCACCTTTCGTGGTGTCAATTTATTGTTGGCTATCACTTCATACACGTATGATGTTCTGACTGATTTACCAGTATAATCCATCTCATATAACTGCCGTAATAATGATGGCGTTATGTTTGGATGTTCTGCTATTCGCATAAACAACGCAGTCTGGTTGGCATACTTAATAATTTCGCTAAGTTCTGCTGACGTAGTCGTCGCATCATTTACATAGGTATAAAGTCCTATCTGAGTATGATTTGTTATTTTACACGACATATGGATCGATCAATCGTTCATTCCAGACTTTAAAAAGATTTTCCAAAAAGAGTGAGATAAAGCAGTGGATCATTCCGTTCTCTTGAGTGTTCCATCATCATTATACGTTTCAGCGAACGGTAATGCTGATGCACACCATCCAGTTGGTATCAATTCTTCGACTGATACTCTAACGCTACCCTTTTCAGATATTCGATATTTGATGGTAGCAGAGTAGTTTTTTGCACGAGTTATACATTGCTTCATTTCACCAACAAGGGTTTTTTTGCCCATGAGATCGGCTAGTTTACTATCGAACGATCCGGCAGCACTGCTCACCGTTAAGTAAATCGTGATCGTATGCCATATATTCTTGGTGATCGATGGATTGATCGGTTTGAAGTCAATGTTCAAGAATTGCTGCTTGGCAGCGCCCTTGACATCGACTCCACGAGCCTTTGTTTCGAGTGATATTTTATTCTCGTTCGTGATTGGTCCAGTGTTAAAAAATTTTGCTGAATCGAATGTATAGAAGCCGCACCCATTGAAAGTATCCTTGAATGTTTTGGCAAGCAATCGCCCAATTTTTTCAACGATCGTCTGTTCATCGATCTGGATTGGTTGTCGTTCAGTCATGATGATTCACATAAATTTGTTATATCTATCACTTTCTATGAACGATCGTGTATTTTTTAACATTTCTGTTTGTTACAAAGCGAATGATTTATCATCGCCATGGATGAAGTGATGATTAGGTGAATGATGATGAATTCCAAAACTCACGGAAAAAAGGTGCTCGTTTACGACCCGTGGACGAATGATTACAATATCATCGATGTTGCCAATCTCGTCGATTGCGGGTCGTGGCGAGTCATTCAATATTTCAAGAATTGATAGGTTTCATCTAACCATTTTTTATTTTTCTCGCTTTTTTACCGTGTTTCGGTGTCACGAAACATTCAAATAGGCTGATATAGTATCGTGATATGATCGTTTTAAATCAAGAATGTGAATGGTCGATGGCAAAAAAAGCATCTAATAGACCGGAAAAACCAACGTGCAAAGTCGAAGATGGTAGATTAGCAGAACAATTGCAAAAAGTATCCCAAGACATCGATAAAGTTCTCGATAATTTCAACGACAATACGACCATTAACGACGCTGTAGATTATGCACAGCGTGCTGGTGTAATAGCTGGAGCATCGATGGTCTTACCTGTCGCCGATGAACAAGATAAATTGGCTAGGCAAAGGATTAGTAGTCTTGCAGCTAACGTTGGAACGGCAGCAAAGGACACCATCAACAAACAATGTAGGGTCAAGTGATTAGTGACAAATACGAACAACGTGATTAACATATGGCAAAAAAAGCAGCAACTAAAGCAGCAGCAAAGAAGGAACAGTGCGTTGAAAAGCGGATGGAACATAAAGACGAAACCCGCAAAGAAGCAACGAAAAAGTGCGATTGAATGTAAAAACTGGATAAATTAAAAAAATATCAAGATTTAACAGTTTTCATTTGTCGTTTTTTAACAACTTTCTTTTCTTTTTTATCTCCTTTTTTCTTTCGCCAAGCAACGAGAAATACTAACGAAAGGAGATAATACACAATCGTGAATGCTACAATGAAGAACGACATATCCGTGAACGGTACAATAGCGAAATTATCACCATCCATGAAAATAGGATATTCCATCACTGCTGCGAGTTGGAATCGTGCAAACAAGAGTATAACATAAAATATCAAGATGAATCCGTGGAATGTCAACCAATCACGTTGACGATCTTCACGAATGTGACGAATATCACCGGGGCACTGACTCCACTTTGGTCGTTGTATCAATAATTCGACGAGCGTGCTATGGGTTTCAACGTGATCAGCGAAGAGATGTGACGCTACACCAAGCGCGATCCCGATCATGAGCAATTGTAACGACACATAATCATCGGGTATCATCAACAACGCAAGAAGAACGATGATTGCTATAGGAATTCCGCTATGCGTTATTGGATTTCGATGAAATCGCATATCGTCGACAACGTCATTATCGAGATCGGGTATATGTTGACCGAATGCTGCACCAATTATGCCTGCGACCAAGAAAAATGGATTGTCAGTTGCTGGAGACGATACCCAAAAACAAAATGTCACCAATACTGCCAACAAGGAATAGGTGATGAGTCGGCAGACGACCTGCGTTTTACTCGTTGATCGCACTACCGTTTGTTCAACAACGTCATCCTTTGCACGTTTCTTGTGTTCACTTTCTTTTCTTGCCTTCTGTTCTCGATCATACAACGCATTTGCATATTCGTTGGGTATGATTGACATAACAAACACTCCGATCATGAACACGTATGATAATAAACCAACGTGTCTATAATCAAATATGGCTGTGAAAATGACCATACTCAACGAAAATGCAATTAGCGACCAGTACAAATGTTCTCTGAATATCATACTATCAACTCCATAACGAGCCTTGACGGCAACATAAAAAGAAAATGAGATTTTAAAAACGTTGGTTTTTACTGAACGATCACGATGATAAAGATTCTGATCATGAAAATTTAGGTTAGTATTCCAGATTTTTGCCGACATTGCTTGAGTAATGGTAATAACTCATTTTTAACTTTTTCACGAACGCTTGATGGTAATGATTCGATGTCGAATCCTGTCGAATCTATTGGAAGGTCTTTGTGCATCAATCCATTCAAGAGTGACAATGAATTCAATGCTATCTTTCGTATTTCTGGTGAATTGTTATTTTCCTTGATATAACCCATGATCTTGATCATGATCTTGCCAACAAAAACCATATCAACGGTAAAACAATTGAACTGATCGACGATCGGGAAGTAGATTTCATTTTCTATTTGGTCAATGTTCAGTCGAACAGTCATGAATATCAGTGATCATCGAGGGTCAAATAAGGATTCCCTTTTGCTGACAAACGATAAGGCGTTTAAGTGAAAAAATTTAAATTGATCGTTTTTCATTTTAATTTCTATGGCAGATGCAGTGGAGATCGTTGACAAATCTGATGCAATAGTTAATGAAATCGCTAAACTCACTGAACGAATTTACGTAAAAGAAAACAAAGCAATGAACGATCTCTGTCATAAACAAACTGCAGTGTATAATCAAGCGTTATGGTATCTCAGACAAGAGTTTTTCAATTTAGGTGATGATTGGAAAATCGTAACGAATAAAAACGGAGAAGAAAAACAAGTTTCAGCGGGTTTTCTAACATTTTATGATTTAAATGATAAAAGTATGCTTAAATGGAAACAATGTTATCGTGATGCAATTCCCCTTTGCGCCGCAAACACGATACAACGTGTTTGTGATTCGTGGAAATCATATTGGAAAGCATTGAAAGCATACTCAAAAAATCAAATAGATTTCACTGGAAAACCAAAAATGCCTGGTTATATATCAAAAAACGATAAATCTCCTGTGTATTTTACTTATGTTCAGTTTTCGATAAAAGACAAATTAATTCATTTTCCGAGAAACACGAATTTTGGAGATATAAAAATTCCGAGATTGAATGATCAAAATTACAAACAACTACCAATCGTTAAACAAATTCGCATCATTCCTTGCAAGATGGGTGGATATTGGGTAGAATGTGTTCACGATGTCAGTATTGAACCAGCAGATGTGAACGAAGAAAATGTGATGGGTATCGATCTTGGAATGAATAATATTGCTACCATCGTTGATAACCTTGGAAATCAGCCGATAATGTTTAGTGGCAATGAAGCGAAAACGATCAATCATTGGTATAACATAGAAATCGCTAAACTCAAGAAAAATTTCGCTCGATCAAATCCACGACTTGCTGAACTACAACGAAAACGAGAAACAGGTTTGTCACCAGATGAGTGGCACGAACTCAAGTCATTATTACAAAATACGAAACAAATGAATGTTATAACGGAGAAACGAAATCGACGAATTAATAAAATATTTCACGACATATCGAAACGTATCATCGATATTGCTGTTGAACGAAAGATCGGAACGATCGTGGTTGGACATAATGAAGGACAAAAGCAAAACCTTGACAAAGGACGACGCTTCAATCAGAATTTTGGACAGTTACCAATATTCAAACTAATCCAGAAACTACGATATAAAGCAGAACTACACGGAATTAACATCGTCGAAATAACTGAAGAATTCACGAGCAAAGCCAGTTGTATCGATGGTGACGACTTACCAGACAGACGGACGGTGAAGAAAAAAGAAAATGGACACTCAGATATAGAATTTAGTGGAAAGCGAACGAAACGAGGACTATATATCAGCAAAAATGGAACACAAATTCACGCGGATGTAAATGGCGCGTATAATATCCTTAGAAAAGGATGCCCTGAAGCCCTTGGGCTGAATGGGATGGGTGCACGACTATACCCAAAACAGGAGACTATATAGCCTGGTTAAATCCTCACGAGACTTCCGAAGACATCAATGGGTATCTTCGGTGTCGAAGGGAAAGATAGAAGTATCTTTCCCTTGTGCATGGGGAGTGGTCGGTAAGTATATGCCTAAAATCGATGATTTTATCATCTTTCCCTTGTGCATGGGGAGTGGTCGGTTGTTATTTGCTGACAAAATAAAAACGGATTGATCATATGCCTAAAATCGATGATTTTATCGTATCACCAATGACTGGCGTCGTCAACAAAACGTATAATGAAAGCATTAAATTTAAAAAACTTTATTCAGATCGTGTGAATGATTTAACAGTTACTAATGATGGTAACGATGGACAACTGTTATTTTCACCAATTGTTGGTAAAATTATCGATATATCGGCGTATGAAAGTAAATTAGAAACCAAGACTGAACGAACGACTAACGAAAACGTCGGCGATTTTTTTCGATCAAGTCACCGACAACAATTCGACTTTAGCGAAAGTCTCGATGAAATGACCATTTCAAGCGGTGCTCGCGGTCGAGTGAGAATATTCATTCGTGGTGCCGTGTTTATGTCGTTTAGTTTTGACATTGGTGAAGGCAAGCCATTGGATTCCTTCAGACTGCACTCACGGATAGGTGCTAACGTTAGGACAGGTGAAATGATCGTCGAATTTCTCAAGGAAACTCGTCGGTGCTATATACAGATGCCATGGCATTTAGTTGGTTTGCTTGTTGAAGATGGTGATACTGTCGAAGGTAGCGTGACTCGACTGGCGAGAATAACAAAATGATGATGAACTCATAATCGCCGTGCTTTTGTCGTCAATGTTCCGAGTTCATTCCAGTTCAATTGGTTGTTGTTCAAGAAACAGGTTACTTTTTCGTGTAACTCCTTCGCTCGTTGCCAGTCATACGGTTTTGTTTGTAATACAATATCCAGTTCATCGATCAATATGTCACGCATCGATAGATCGTTGCATCGTTTAATGATGAATGAAGTATAGAGTTCGCTAAGTATTTCTCTATAAAAATGAATTTTTCGTTTAATTTCAATTTGTTGACCAATTACTTTTCCTTCCAACGATCGTTTGGCAAATCGTAACATTGAACGAACTTCCGTCGAGCGACATCGAGTTTCGACGAGAACGTGATAGGCAAAATAAAAGTCCTTGGTTCGTTGCATCATCCATCAATCCTTTAAATGTTATGGCGAGTCCGATTTAATTCACCATTCGCAACGAGTCTTGCATAATTCTTTGGGTAGACAACTTTGTAAATTAAATGTGACCAGATGTTGGCATCTTCTTCTTTATCGTCGATGATGTGAATACCGGACCATCGATATTGTAATAAGTGACGAAATTCGTGGAGAACGGTGATAACGCTGAATATTCGCATACCGATTGTATTGGTTGATTGATTATAAAATCCTTTCACTCGAGCAAGATATGCATCGGTGGAACCGTTATCTCCTATGCCTGCTATGTATAATGTTGGTTCATCGACTTGATAATACCACGACAGGACTTTCAGCAGTGAACAAAACTTTTTCATTCGTTCATCATTTGAACCACGGTAAGGATGCGATTTCTTGAACCGTTTAACAGCGATAATGACATTCTCCATGATCATCACGGATCATATCATTCATGGCTCTTAAATTGATTTAGTTCTGTGACAAAACCCTTTTTAAGTCCAATCAGTGAATGTTCATCAACCAATCAAGGATGATAAAATGAGTTGTCCAACGCCGAAAAAACAGAAATTGGCAGAAATGACCGCTGAATTGCTTAAGTTATTACCGACCATTGCCATAATCGATCCACTTGAAAAACATACAGATGTTATTTCCGATCTTGCATCAGAGGCAGATGTAACATTCAGCGGAACTGAATTACGCTTCAAGACCGACGTTACTCTTGATCTCTCGAAAGAAAGTTCTGATACCTTGAATAAAATCATCAAGGATGTTGTTGACAGCGGTGGAGCGAGTAACGAAGATTTGGATACAATTTTCGATAAATATGGATTCGAGCCAATGAAACCAAATCTTGCTCGACCAGTAAAACAGTAAATATCTTTTTTATTAATGGTGTCATCATTATGAGTTGTGACCTATCAGACTTATCGCAATTAAAAAGATATACTCGTGAACTAATTGATAATAGCAAAATTAAACACGATGAAGGCGATGACGACTATATCGATTGGACGATCATACCGTTCATCGAGAAAATCAACGAAAATCCACGACTCGTTACAACGGGATCATGTTCAGGTCATAACGGGTATCCGTTCATTGTTCTCGTGTTTGCTGATGCCAAGGCAAAAAATCATTATGTCTATGCTTTGCGGAAGTTGGGATTATCAGTAGTCAAGTCAGATGCGTTTCGCCTATCATATTTCGTTTTAAACTTCCCGACAACTAACATCACCGAAGAATACTTCGCTGGATATCGACGAAAATTAACTCTCGATGAATCACGAAAACTATGGCAAGAATTAGCCGAGATATTATCGAGATAAAAAAGAGTTAGTCGACGGGATGTTCACCGTAATGGCGAATTAGATCGGATTCGGCGCTGCATCGCAAGTTTACTTCACTTGCTGCATAACGGTGGCATTCTCCACAGTAATAATGAGAAAAATACCTACCATTTTCATATAGTTTCGCTGAATAACAAATTTCACCAGGCGAAAGGACTTTATTGCAATGCTTACATCGACCTGGTGTTCGTTTTTTCGTTTTATCAGCATTGGCGGCTTCGATCATCCAATGACCTTCAACCGTTCGTTCCCATTGGCTTGGCATATTCGTTCACGTTCGACAACTATCTATTTTTGCTAATAATTCATCGATTGATGCAATTGATTGTTTTCTACCTTCAATATTATACTTATTTTTCATACTTTCTTCGACCAACGTTCGTTGAGCCAACAAAAAGGCGCGAAGGAGTCTTGTTTCGTTATTTGTCGTCAAGATCATGACCCACGATCCTATATCACAAACATCACAAATTGGTATCCACGTTCCGTCTGCGCCAAAGAAAGCGTGAACAAAATCTTCGTTTTCTAACTGAATACCGATGTCTTCTCGCTCGTTTTCATCTCGATATATTGTTGACACACGGTATTTAATCAAGAACTTTGTTGATGCAATCCTACCCTTGACGTTTAAATAGATGATTTCCATATCACCCTTGATCGTGCGTATTTGTATGTCACGATGCAATAATGATAAGGTTTCATAAACTGATAGGGCTTTCTTGAATAGAGATGGTTGTTCGATCACTGTTTTAATGATGTTATCACATATAGTCGTTGTGCTTGGTTTTAATATTGAAATCTTTGTGTCATTAATGAATATAATAAACGTTGGAGATAAATTCAACGGTTCATTTATCGATACCGTTATGTTCATCGGCATTTTAACGGATAATCGTATGGTAGATTCGTCTGATTCATCGATGATTGCATACCCTTGATCACGAAGATCGTTTGTCATCGTTCGTAAAAAAGGAGTCCATTTAGCCATATTCATCAACTTCCGTATTCTGGTCCGTTCTTGGCGTATCCAACCAATCCTTCACGAAGATACTTTTCGACATACATCATGGACATCGCATATCCGACGCCATGAGCCTCGACAAATCGTCCACACGTGCCTTTAGCCAACTGCGTAAATTTCCAGCCAAGAACCTCTGGATCATCACTTTCAATATATTCCAACTTGAACATATGTTTATCGTTGTAAAACGCATAACGATCGGCTTCAGACAGCACCTGCCATCCTTTTTGTCGTGCAAAGTCAAGCAATTCTTTCGGAATCATTTTTTCTTTATCGCTGCATTTAGGCATTTTTTTTCGCCTTCGATTTACTTGGTGCTCGTTTACCTGTTATTTTCGCTGGCTTAGCGGTTGTTTTACACTCACCGCCAGCAAACACTGCAACTCCAGTCGATGCTATTGGCAATGATGGTGCTCTAACAATTGGTTCGTCGCAAACATCAAATGGTGTTGGTTGAAATGTTCGCAGACGATTGAACGGTATTTGTCGAGCGATCGAACCAGTCTTTGCATTCACCGTTCCGATGGATTTCACGTAGGCACGACTTTTCAACGGGGCTGTATCGAGATACACTGCGTTGCTCGATTCCTTGAACTCTCTATCATAATTCAAGACCGACGGATCGAGCATATACTTCGTTGCGTCAGACCAATTAGCATACACTTCCATTAACACATCATTCACGATGCTTTCTTTCAAGACATCGAACTTAACTGCACACGGTAAGTTCCAACGAATATGCAATCCAGATTTACTGCCAGTTCGAACGAAATATGGTTTGACACCACCCTTGACGAGCACGGCATTGACTTGCTCGACAACCGTGAATGTTCGTTCCCACGATGTATATGAGTCGACATCGATGACAGCAACTCGTGTCTTGCCAGGTTCATCGATGAATTCGAGTTCAGCATCGAATTCGATGCCACGAAGGTCGACATAATGTTCTATGTCGTCAATCGTGTTGATGACGATTGGTTCACCCGTCGTTTGATCATTTCGTCGTTGACCATATGTAAAAACAATGGCGACATAATGACCAATGAGTTCGTCCTTGAACCAGTCCCAAACGCTACGATAATACTCCTTGAGAATGGTCTTGGTCAAACAGCCGATCAATTGCTCGGGCATCGATTTCACTATCTAATAAAGAATGTTGATTGATACTCCGAATATCCTTAATTTAAAGGTATCTATCACCAATGTTTAAATTGATGATAACCCATTAGACGAATATGACCAAAAAAGAAGAGTTAGAAGCGAGATACGGTGAAGTGATAACAGAAATCGATGAGTTGAGCACAAAAATACCATCGTGCTCGAAAGATGATAGCGATAGTTCGTGTGGTATCTTGATGACTAAGCGAGCATCGCTTTCACTTGAAGCAAGCGAATTGAAAGATGCCATACGACGAGAATCACGAAAATAGGATGACTGAAAATCTTTTTATTGCTCGTCATCGATCATGATGGTCAATCACTTAGGAAAAATCAAATTTCTGTGACAATGAATATGCCATGCTTTGTCAATACTTTCATCGTTACTTTTCACGCCAATAACAGTTCTGGTCTTAAACCAAACGAGGGTTATGTCATCGTTTCAGCAGAAGATGAAGACGATGCAAGGATAAAAGCAATCGACAGAATCTTGGATAAATATGAATTTCAAAATTATACGATGGAACAAATTGAAATAGAAACGGTGGAACATCATTATGTCAGATAAATGTGATGACGATTTGCAATGGTCACTATCCATCCAACGAGCAGTTCGTGATGGACAACTAAAACGTGGCGGTCACGAACCGACAAGAAGCGTTTTTTATATTTTATATAAAAACGAAGGTAAAACGCTCTATTTTGATCCGACTGCTAAAAGTTTTTCAACCCATATATGTGATACGTGCTTTATCGAAACAAGGAAACGAGCAGAACAATTACTATCGGTGATACGAAAGAACCCACGAGTTTACATAGAAAATATAGTTGATTGAAATGATAGAAACTGAATCGTGTTCGACAGAACTTGCTGATAAGATTGTCATCAAGATAGCGACGAGATCACAACAGATCGAGATTGGCGCCAAGGCAGAATTACCCATAGCGCATTATTATATCCAATATGAAGGTGATGTGTTCGATCTCTATTTTAACGTGCTCGACGACGGTTTTTCAACATATCTCCATAAAAACTGCTTGATCACCAGCAGGCGTGACGCAGAACGAACCTTGAAACGAATACAAGAAAATCCTATGTATTACCTTGATAGGATCATGGATTGAATGAAAAAAAAGTTGTTCTACTTTTTTATAACTTTCGCAGACCTTTAGCAAATAGGTTCGTTCCCTTGCTGTCATTGACATTTTCTTCGTATTCAATGGAGACTTGAGGTGAATTATCGCTACCCATTTCTGCATCAGTGATATACCATGGCTGCATATAATCGATGTCGTCACCGCCATCAAAAAACAAATCTTCGTTCTCACCCTTCTTGATGACTCGACGGGCAAAATCTGCTGGATATTTATCGTAAAACGCTCGTTTCTCTGGTGATGCTGCTGAATATACGACATCAGCGAGTTCATAGAATCGAGTGTAGGCGTTATTCCATTCGACGTTGTGACCAATTTCTTCGCTGCATTCAGATTTAGTCGTCTTTTTAACCATTGCAACCACCACGTAATCGTTTGACCAATCCATCGAGAAACGTTATCGCTTTTTTCAAGGGAACGATGTCATTTCTCGTGACATCCATCTCGAACTCGTCGAACAACAAATCAATTGGTTGAATGAGATTTTCCGGGTTGCCGTATGTCAATGTGCCTTCAAGATCGGAAATGACTCGTTCCAATCGCACGATCGTCGATTCAGCATCTGTCATCAACATCTTCGTGTAGTTGGTGACCAGATAGTTATAGTCTGCGCCCTTCTTTATAGTAGTTTTTGCCATACTTATCGTTGTCGCATGATCGTTCCATTGGACTAGATTAATCCATATATCGATCTACCCAGATTTAAAGGTTATCATGGTCTAACACGGAATCTTCATATATACAGCCTTCGATCTCGTGATCCAATAACTCACTATGTTAGTGAAATGATATGCCGACAAATGAATGTGAAACGGTCAAGGAACTTGGATGGTATTGTCAAATCTACAATCCACGATACGATGGTGAATGCACTTCAAAGACATCTAACGAAGGAATATCTGGTCAATATGATGAAGTATTTCTCGTGAATGATGAACGACGGACGGAACAATATGTTAATCGTGACAATGAAGCCATGGAACGAGCACAAAATCATCCGAGAAAATGGAACGGTAAAGTGCCGAGAGTTCATTTAACGTGGCATCAAGACTATGCCCGTGCTGAACTGGTGGAAAAAACTAAACCTGGATATGTTGGTTGGATGTTTGGCGGTAGTTACATCAAGTGTGGTGATAAATTCATCGCACTTCACGATAGACAAGATACCCAAGAAATGTATAATTCGTTATCTATTTAAATTGGTGTTGTTAACGAAAGAATGCAATATCTCACCCGGCGATTCGGACGATATTGAACGAGACATCGATCAGATTCTCGATGGATTTCACGAACGCCTCGTTGATTACTTTTCAACGAGTAAAATCAAGGATGACGAGTTATTACTGTTTGAAGCCATCTTGAGTAGACATATTCGTGTAATCGTTAGATTTAGCGAGATAAAAACTGACCTTGCTTCGCAACAATTTGTGCCACGATCGATGGATGGCCAATCGTCAGACGATATATCGGATGCTGTTAATTATGTCATGAAGGATATCGATGGTCGACTCGAGCGATACTTCGAAACCAACTTCTTGACCCACGACGAACAATATATCTTCGAAGCAATCTTGACAGAAAAAGTCGATGTCATCATCGGTGAAGCGTTGCTCGAAGCGCAAATACGAGAAGTAGAATAAAAAAAAATAAGTTTAATGCTTGAAATGCGCTTTCCACGCAGCGCCGTATTTTTCCCATTTTTCTGGTTCGTTTTTCTTGATGATGTCATATAGATCGTTGACATTCACGATAACAGGACGAGTGAGATGAGTGATGCTAACCTTGACGCCGATGACGTCCAATGAAAAATCTTCGTCTGGATCGATGTCAAGTTCCAAGACATCTGCTGATAATTCGTCAAATATCAAATTTTTTAACGCCGTGACGCACTTTGGACTGTCAAATAGCACATCCAACGGGTATTCGTCAAAGTAGTCGTTTGGACATTCTGACATATCATTCACCTTGCTTTTGTAAAAACCACCTAACTTTTTCCCACCAGCCATTGATCACGATGAATTTACCGTTCTCTGCTTCAATGATGAAGCATTTTGACTCACCAGTTTCTTCGGATTCACCAGTGACAAACTCAGCCACGATGTGATATTTGCCGAGAAGTCGTCGTAACTCCTTATCCCGTTTGATCATATCCCATATCCATCTGAAATTACCCCAATACCCTTTTTTCTTCAAGTATCGTTCTTCGTCATTCATCAACGACTGTGTAACTCGGGTATAGCCGGAAAAATCCTTATCCTCTGGTTGCGGATGGACGAGATTGTAGTAGGTATCCAAATGAGTCTTGTATTCGTAGGTAAACAAATCGTGAAATGCCTTCTCGCTGTTCACATTTCTCAAATCCGTGAAATGATCCTTCACGATCTGGATGATTTCGCTTCTTGATAGTGTTTCACAAGTCATTTAATCACGTTTCCCGATTAGTTCATCTCGCTATTCAATTACAATGATTGACACGATGCTCGTCCATATTGACCGACCTTGCTATGCATCTTTAGGTGTCTTGATTCGCTATTTGGAGAATTGCTAATATCAAATGCACCATACACGACTGGATCGAACTCACTTTTCATACCAAATCGTTTCTCTTCGTAGTCTTCTATCGCCTCGGTGAGATAGTCTAGTCCGGATTTCCAATCACTCCTACTAAAATATCCATACTCTTGTGGAACATCAAATTCAACCCTAACATCAGTGTATGGATAACCACTATGGTCAATACCAGTTTCATCATAAACTTTAACGTTGCTGATAAATGGTATTGTTTGCAGCAATTCAACAAACTCTTTTTTCATCGTCTCCGATAGAATATCTTGAGTAACATTTTCCATCGTCGGCAATCGTTTAATCGTTCGCCTAAATTTTACGAACGGTGATGGTTGCTTCGTCGACATATTCATTCACACGCGTTTTTCTTCATGATGATATACACATTTTCCATCTTGAACGGAACACGGTCGCCAAGATGCAAGTCACCAATGATGAATGGATCGTTGTTCAATTCGCCTTCGTGATCGGTTAACTCATCACCGACCTTGGTTATTTTGACCCACATCCGTTCTTCATCATTAAACGACAGTTTAACGAAGTCACCAACTCCTAAATTCAACAGTTCACCAATAGATGGTGCTTCGAATGTGTCTGGATGTTTTCTTGCCGTTTCTTGAGCATCGACCAAGAAAATGTTTTTACCGTTAGGTGCTTTAAAGACTGTTTTCATGATTGTCACATTTCAGTAATGAAGGATCATTCGCTTGTCCATTAATAAGGGTTTCGATGGATGTTACTAAAAATTCTATTCATCGTTATCAATTCAATCTCTGTTCCTTGAGCCGTCAAGCATCTTCGGTATTTCGTGACCAAGATACCGAATGAATGCAATCATGACTTCATCGAACCATCGTTCTGCTACCGTGAATCTGCTCATTTGGTGATCGTCAACGCCAACACGCATCGTCACGAATATATTGAGCAAATCGTTGATGAATTGCTCGTTTGTATCGTGATCGTCAGAGCCACTTAACTCTGGTTTAACGCGAACATTGATGGTATATATCGGACTATCATGCGAGACGAATAGTGAAATGAGTTCATCTCGACGAACCCAATTTCCACAGTTGAAATGAAAATATCCAACCATATCAACGCCTTTTATGTCCTTACCCGTTTTTCTATCACGATACATCGCATTCGTTATGATCCAATTATTGTGAAAGGCATAATCGGCAACGGTCTTGGATAGTGGAACGACGAATTGTAGTTTGCTCATGATTGGATGAATATTATTGCCAATCATTTATAAATTCTTGCTTATTGACTGCCAATAATTTGTCAATTAGTGACCTATGACCCTTGTCGTTGCATCACGATTCCGACGTAGCGTTAGTGAAACATATTTAAGGACAGAACAATGATATTAAGATATGGAGATCGAATTACAAGACGATGGCTCAACTATCACGCTGGATGGTGTAACCATCAACGATCAAAAATTATACGATATTCTTGAGCCGCTCGATCAATCGGCTCGTGAGACAATCATTTCAACGGTATTGAACCTTGGTTCAACGGAGATCATTCGCCGTTCAACGAGTGCTGATGTTCAACTCATCAAGGGCGAATTTGAATCACTTCAATCGACCTTCAAGAATATGCTGACATCGGCAGCAACAGACTTATCCAAGAAGTTGAGTGAAATCGTCGATGTTAACGATAAAAACAGCAAAATGGCTCAATTCTTGAGTATTCTCGATGACGTCACGGATAAACGAAATCCGTTGGCAAAGTTTCTCGATTTACAAAACGAGCATTCGCCGTTGGCTATATTCAAGGCTGAAATAACGCAGAAACTACAGGACATCAATAATCTCGTGGAATACAATCAAGGTAAAACGGACGAACATCAATTCAACCCACAGAAGGGTGTTGAGTTCGAAGAAGAACTCCACGAATTTTTGTTACATCATCAAATTCACGATGATAAGATAACGCTCACGGGCACAAAGGGTGAAGCCTTTGGTAAGAAGGGTGATCTCGAAATCGAACTCGATCAGACAGAGTTTTCGGAGAAAACATTGATCTCTGTCGAGGCAAAGGAAGCCCTGCCCGGGACGAATCGATCATTGACTGGCGCTGATGGGTATATTGCCTATTTAACCCAAGTCATCGAACAGCGAAAATCGCAGTTCGGTATCCTTGTCGTTCGTGATCCAGAGTGCTTGAATAAATCATCGAAGGAAAAATTGGAACATTTCTTGCGAATGGGCAACATGATTTTCTGCACCTATGAAATTGATGGTATCTTCGTTAAAATGGCATATACCGTTGCTCGTTTGATATTATCGATGGGTAAACAATCGATCACGGGCAAAAGCACTGAAGAAAAGGTCGCTGCCGTTAAGTGTGAAATCGATGTGCTCTATGACATGATCCGGCGGTTCAGTGCGATCAAGAGTTCGTTGACCACCATCAACAAGACTTGCGATAAGGTGAAAGAGCAGATCGATAAATTGAAAGATGACATCGAATCCAAAGTTACAAGCATCAAGAAGATCATGGAATGAGATCATGCGACGAACGATCGAGATGAAAGTTGATCGGTTGATAACTGAAGGAACGATGACAAAGGATGTTTCAATCCATTCGTTCCTTGTCAACGAAGTTGAGTTCACGAAACACATCATCAATAAAAATACTGTTCGATATATACCAAGGACTGATGAAGACCGTGATGCGATGATCTTCAATCCGTGTATCATCCTTGAAGATGCAATGAATACGTATGGTGGTTACTGGGACCAAGATGAGTTCGATCCATTCATCGTGAGGCGAGCAAAACAAAGTGAAAGCCTTCAAGATTTGTGAAGTAATCAAGGACGTTGCTTACTCAATGTTCAACGATTATCAACATCGACTCAAGTATGAGATTGATACGCCAACACATCCACTAGCGGGTTGGGGTCCCTTATCAGCGTTCGAAAATATCGACCAAGCAATTGCGTTCTTGGAAGAATTCCACAACATCAAGAGTCTTGATTTTCATTTGTTCGAATGCGATTGTGTTCTCGATGATCACTGGCTTAATCTCACCCGTGAATTGTGGTGTATAGATGAAAATTCAAGTCTCCGTCGCTGGCGTGGTCCTATACCCATAGGAACAATTTTATGCAAGGAACTAACCTTGCTCAAGGAAATACCTGTCAAGGAAGTGTTGTATCAAGATACAAGTGGAACCCATTGGAAGTTAGTGGTGAGTTAAAAAATGGTCGAATTCAACAATCTGTTTGAACGAATAAAGATCACGGCATCAACGAAGAAACGAATGGGTTCATATTGGGGTAACGGTCTTGCTGGCGAAGTTGGTGAAGCGTGTAATCTCATTAAAAAACAAGAACGTGATAATCTCGATATCGCATCGTATGAAATGCTTGGTGGAGAATTGGCTGATGCGTTCATCTATCTCGTTCTGACAGCAAAATATTATGAAATAGACCTTGAAGGCGCAATCGTGAGAAAGTTGAACGAAGGCAACAAGGACGAACGAGCAAAGAAATCGAATGGTGATGATTGATGACAGACTTCATTTGTGCAAAGTGTGGCAAAAAAGGAATCCAGACTGGAAACTTCATCGATATGATTCCTAACACGAAAGACTTGATGGCGAAGGGACAAACAGGATTCACGAAATTCGTTCGGTCGTTACAAGCAACGTTCGATGGTAAAAACTTCGAATCAAACGCTGTTTGGAGTCACTGGTTGACGAATCTTGTGTTTCTCAAGCATATCAAGAACGGCGATAAGATCATCGATTTAGGCGCTGGATCGTGCGAGTTGGAATTCTTGATCAGTCTGGAAAAACCAAAGTCAACGATGGTCGTTGAAGACCTTGCACCGTCTGGATTACGAGAATTGGCTAAAGAATATCCTAAATCTGTTGTAGCAATGAAGAACGATATTTGTGACTGTTTACATATACAGAAGCCGCAGTTCGACGTCGCTATCATGAGTCACGTGCTTGAGCATAACGAAAAGAGCCGATCGTTAAAATTGCTCGATGATGCTATTTCATTGCTTAAGCCACACGGAAAAGTGCTCATTTGCGCTGAAAACGGCACGGGGATTCACGATATGCACCCAGACGGCAAATATCATTTCTACTTTTTTGGTCACGATGAATTGATTGAGTTACTCACTCAACGGAACATAACCATCGATAATGAATATGGTTTACGATTGAAATATGAAGAGTCTAGTCGAATCTTGAATGATGAAGATGCTCGTGTCTTTCGTCGATTGAAAGATATGGATGCACCGAGTGGATGGCTCGTCAATCTGTTTGCCTTACCATATCCTAAGTTATGTCGTGATCTGATCATCATTGGACATATATCGTGAAATATTCAACAGACTTTTTCCTTTAATAACCCTATATCTAACAAAAAAAGATTCGATAGTGTTGTTAAACATAACATTTAAAAATAATGAACAATAATATTCAATCAGTCATATTTGATTCATGGTGAAAGATTTGTCCGCTCAATTTCGTTTTCGGTTAACTGGTGTGCCGCCCGATCAAGCAATCAAGATGATCACGATCGATCCGAACGCAGCAGTTGCTGAAATCAAGAAAACCGTTCAAAAAGAATATAAGTTGAATCCGATCTTGCAGATTCAATTCATTTTCAAGGGTAAAGTGTTACCTGACAACTTGAAATTCGCAAAGATCGGTATTCATCCGAAGAAGGACGTCATCACGGTAATGGCTACCCAAGCGGGTGGTCATCAATAATATTTTTAACTTTTTTCTCCACACATACGCAGAGAAGATATATTATGGCAAAAAAAGGAGCAAAGAAAGCCGCAGCGAAACCAGCGGCTGCTGCACCAGTTGCAAAACCGGCGCCAGCACCGAAGCCAGCAGACACTGAAGCGAAACCTGCTGTCGACGAAGCGAAACCTGCTGATGAATGATACAAGCAGTTTGAGCCGAATAAACATCTTTATATTTTTCTTTTTTTGAACATAACATCCCAAAATCCTTAAATTACACAACTCCAATCTAACATCCATATTCAAATAAAGATGATTCATCATGGTATTTTACTTTACAACGGTTGGAAAGGCTGAATATCTCCTTGAAATTGACGAAGGCAGCGACTTATCAAACGTGTTATATGCACTTCAGTCGGAGATAACGATGGAAGGTCAGACTGATTTTCTACCTGGTGACGAACTAGACATAGAAGGTGCAATCAATCGTCTGGTCAAGAAGGGTCTGATCAAGAAAAATCATTATGTCCGAATAGCCAAGATAACTGGAAAACGAATATCCGTTCGTGACGCTGAAGTCGAAGACGAAGATAAGGAACCCGAATACTGCTATTACTAAAAATGGTGGATATCGTGGTCAAATGTTCAAGCATAAAGACGATTCTTGCCAAACAGATCGAGAAGATATACAGAGAAACCGTCTCTGAGTTAATGACAAAGACTGGAAAATCACGATCTGTTGTTATCAAACGAATTGGTTCGCTTGACGACATCGTCGATGGTATTTGTTTTGCTATCGAGATGACCACGGAAACGTGGCATAAGCCGGAAATCTGGCTCGACGAGAACGGCGTGTTGAAACGTGATGTGGTTGTCGAGCATATCGTCGAACAATACGACGAGTATGAAGAGCGGATGCAAGCCAAGGCAGAGTTTGACGTCGAAGCAAGATGTAACCGGGGTTAATTATGTCAAACGAATTGATGAATATCTATCGGGTCACCTTTCACGCCACTGGTAATCTTGGTGATGGACCAACAGAAGGAGTTGTTCGAGTTAATGCCGAGAGTATGAGTGATGCGAAGGGTAAAGCAATGGATAGGATAATGAAGAAATATCCTCACGACAATGACTATAACATTTATCTTGATACCATTCAAGATATTTATGGCGGTATGGTGTGTAAATTCTGAGATGATGAACGAATGTTGATCGATGAATCACTTTTGGACAAAGATGCAACTGTGCTGTATGAGTTAGACGATAAGCAAGGCGAAGAATTGTTGGAGATGTGGGCACTTGGCGAAGGAAAACCGTATATGTCTGAGTCTGGTGATAAATACTTCGCTAATGACAATAAACTCGATGAAATGCGTGCTGAAATGAAACGTCGTGGATATAAACTCAAGGAATTTCACGATGATAGTGACATTGAAGATACTGTTGAAGGTGACTTCAATGCTACAGCGTATATTTATACTGAAGTTGTGCCAGACAGTTTCGAAGTCTTTTACAAGAAATCTGGCATCATCACCGTTCGTGATGCGCTTCTTGCATTGTCGTATATGACGATGATCGATAATCTTCAATATGGCTTTGGTGAAGATGTTGTCATCGTCAATAAAACCGCTTGTAAAACTCATTGATCCATATCTTTTTTTATTGTCGTTTCCTATATTGACTTGATGGCAACGAAAGTATATGTTATGCCATACTTACCGATGATGGTTGGTGTATGATTCATGGAACGAGTTAAAACATTGCAAACTGAGTATAAACTGGCTTATGCTAAACACTCACGATTTGACGAAATAACCACTCAAATATATGGTTCGTATGGTGTCGACTTAACGACGATATTGGAACGACTTGAAAAAATACGAAACATCATTTCACCATTGGGTAACGATGAATCGTTTTCGAGTATTGTTATGTTACTGGGTTTGATCAACGATAACACATCGATCTCGAAGTTTCAAGAGATAATTCAATCGATATACGCCGTGGCTGATGAACGAACACGATTTTATGGACGAGAAATGGATCGGCTGAACCGTGAACTTCTCAACTCAACGGTCGCGAGAAACGATATTTATAAAATAACCTATGATATAATAGGAACCGAGGAACAAATTGATGAATTATACGCTTATAATGTTAAACTTGAAGATGTAATCACTCTTTTTAGATCGCGTTTCACATTCATCGACGTCATTGATAAAATACCGAACGGATTTGTTGTCGTCATCGCGGATATAGTATGTGTGATCCTTTTCAAGCAATCACCGATCACTGGCAATCGGTATCTTGGTGTGATCGAAGTCGAAATCTATGTTGCTGGTCACGATCGACGAAATATCGTCATTCACGAATTACGTTCGGCAAATATCAAGGAGTCATTCACTCGTGGACCGATGGGGTATATAAAACCATACATACTTCATGGTGCCAAAGCGGACGGTGAACGAGAAGCAGTCATTTTTTCTGTTCTTAACGAGAACAAACTATGCAACGACGATGATTGGTTTTAAGAAAAAAAGTAAGATAAAAATCTATTGTTCTTCGCCAATTCCTTCCAATGCTTGTTTCAAGGCATCGATGACATCTGGAACCCATATTGGTATCCAGTTTTCTTTGCACCGTTTTGCTTCATTTAGTAGATCGGTCAATTTCTTGACTGCATCGTCCGTGATTGTCGGCATAATTTATCATCACTCATCAACGAACTTCTTGAAGATACGAATTATGTCGTCGTATAGCGATTCGTCTTCATAATTATCTTCAGCCAGATCGATATAATCGTTTAACGGTTCGAACTTAACACTGATCTTGAGTAGAGAATGAGTTACATCCAATTTCTCGATGTTGACCTTGAAATCACCGTCTATTTCAAACAAGTTACCGACTATTTCATCGATTTTTTCTTTCATCTCGGTAGCAAATGCTTGCTGTGCCTTGCCGAGTTTTCCATTTGTTTTCAATCGTGCAACCAAATCGCTTAGTTCATGATCTTCGCTCATGATGGTTAATCACCAGTCCAATGTGGATCGTGCAATTCGTCGTATCGACCGTTCTGGATCATTTTTTCGGCATATCCACGATACTTACCTTCACGAAGGAACGCTACCGCATCCCTAACTGCTATTGGTATCATCGTGGATGCTGAGTTTAACACTCCAACGTTGTGAAACATCGTTCGCAAGTTTTCATCCGAATAGGCTTGATCGTGATCCAGATCGAGTCGAATGACCTTGATGACTTTATCGACCAGATGTGGATAATACTGTTTGTGTATGCCGTTCTTGAGTATTTCTTGAAACGCATACGATTCAGCACATTCGTTTTTAAAGAGATTCACGTAGCGATCGTATTGGTCGCTGTTAATCGCTTTCGCTTTTTTTGCCATATATGTTACACATCCATTATTTTCCATTCAGTTTCCGTTGCATCGTCATCACCCGTGATCGTGAGAAACTTTGTCTCGATATCTGCGCTTTCGAGCACGGGATTATCATCATCGTGGGTATCTGCGCTATATACAAGCGTTAGTCGAATCTTGATGTCAGCGCCATCATCGTATTGACCGATGTTAATATCGAGATCGGTCATCGTGCCCGGATGGCGCTTGAAGATGTTCTTGAGTCCGTTCATGATCGGCTCAATCGTTTCGTCCCACGGTTCACAGAATATTTGTTTTTCATAGATGACCATGATTTAAACACTTCTTACCCTTTGATTCACAAATCGAACATACACCCGGAAAATTTGGTGGAACGTGAAATGTCTGACACATAGGACATAATTTCCAAACTTTAGCATCAACATCATAGTTGATCATCGAGTTTTTTCCTTGCTTGAACATTTCACATTCACCTTGGATGATCATCCGATCACGATGATTTAAATTATTTGTCTGGTCACAAACAACGATTGACGACGGCAAACAGAGTTACCACCGTGCTAATGATACAAAAAGAAAAAAGAAAATTAATAGGTTGAAGCAGCGATCAAGTCGTTCCACTGCTCGTTCAATCCGTGAGTATTGAAATAACGATCGAATTTAGCCCATGTATTGATGTCATTCATGAACGCTTTTGCAAACAAGACAGCGTTATCGAGTGAATCGAACGAACCAAGTTCTGGATCGTTACCACCGAATGCACCGTTGAACAGATAGACATCATAATACTTGGGTTCTTTATAGATGCCTAATCCAACACTCACGCCAATTCCCGGTCCAGGTCGTTCAATTGTCCATTCATGAATATTACCTTCAATGGTCTTTTCTCGTTGAACTGACCAATCAGAAGTTGCTTTACACGACATTGTTTATCACGTTTTCACGATAGATAAATAACCATATCCCATACTTTATTACTGCAATTTTGCCGTTTATACCAACTCAACGAAAGAGTCGCGTTATCGACTAACTCACAATCGTTAACCGGACTGATTTGAACTGCTGTCTGACCTGTTTCACCAGTTAGATATGGCATATGACCTTCTGGAATCGTGTATCCATTCTTCGTGAGAATTGCTTGAATGTTATCGCCAAGAACGGACAGTTCATTGTCTGTCACGTTTCCATTGAGATTAGCCAACTCACGATTGATTCGTCGCTTGATCGATGCTGGTATTTTTGCCATTTACATCACGTTAACTGGCTAACGATGTATTCAAGTGTTTTATCGCTCGTATATGTCGACATCATTGCTCGTCGTGATGATCCGAGATCGTCTTGCATATTGAACTCTGCCCACCCATCGAGTTCCTTGATAACTGGTTTCATTTGCTGGCGAAGTTCATCGATGGTAATAGTCTCACCACGATTGTATCCGATGATGATCGTGGCAATATCATCGAAGTCATAATTGAATCCAGGTATATGCAAGGACTTCATATAGTCGAGAACGCTTTGCTCAAATACTTTCTTGCCAGAACGTCGCAATGTTCGTTCTATCGCATTCACTTCTCGATCATATAATTCATTGGCATTTTCATCGAGATCGTGGTATGTTACCAATTCAACGATGATGTTCGATATTTTACACTGTTTTTTTGCCATTGTCGTTCGCTTCATTCCGTTAATTTTTCTATCCATTCGTCGATTCCTTCACCGATCGCGTCACAATCCGATGCATCGATGACGATCTTCTCTTTATTAACGATAGCCCACCGAAGACTATGTTCAATCATGAACTTCTTGAACATATCCAATTCATTCGCTGTTAATTCAACACCAATGTTTGTTTTTTTACAGATAATATACACTTCATCGGTGTTGAGACCAATGTTTTTGGCAAGATTCACCAAGAACGAACCAATCGTTACTCTCGTTTTATAAAACGCATCTTGCATTCTAACCGCGATGTCCTTCTGTTCTTCGGTAGTAACTGCCCATATCCAGTTTTCATTTGGCTCTTCCCAGCCATATTCCCAATTTCTACGTATGTTTTCTCCTTTACACGACATATTGTATCACGTTATTTAAGTGACTGACATATCATTCCTATATTTTTCACAAATCGTCTCGTTCCAATATCGTCAAAACGATTGACCTTGCGCTATCGATGGATTTTCTCGCGTTAATAACTTTTGACCGCACATCTTTCAGTGCATCAAAGACATTCGTATCGTCATATCCAGATCGTTTCAACGCTTCTACTGCGATCGCTATATTATCCAGCGTTGGTTGTAGATTGTCATAATCATTTCCGAGATACTCGGAGACATTATGTAACGATTTACGAGCAGTCTGTTCTTGTTTGCATGGCATCATTCAATCACTTCTATATCGACCATTTCACCATCGTCGCTTGGAGATATCTTGAAATGGAGACCCATTTCTTCTGCCATTTTCAAGATCAAACATTCGTGATCCGTGAAATATTGAAATTGAAAATCGACCGACACGATCTTGCCGTTATGTTTAGACGAACCAAATGCTGACGCTTGGTTAATCTCCATACCGACTCGTGAATACCACTCATCAGCCTTTTTAGCGAACGACTCCAAGTTGGATTGTTCACACGACATTTTGATCACTTACATTCAACGATCCTTCATACCAATAAAAAGATTTCTTGTATCGTGAGTTCGTTAAAAATAAAACTACACAGCATACTTCTTTGCTCGAACGATACCAGAAACAAAATTCCACGTTCCACTTTCAACGACATATTTCGATGGATCGAGCGACTCTGCTTTTTTATAAAAAGCCTTCGGTGTCATCCAGAAAACGTCTATATCTTCTGTAGGCTCAAGGTCTTGTTCACCTTGAACATCACTAACGATACACTGCACTTGAACGTTCAATTCATCAGTCAGTCCAGCAGACTTTGGTAATAACGGACTAACGGACAAAATCTTGGCACAACGATAACCCGTTTCCTCGTGTAATTCACGACACGCAGCCTGTTCTGGCGTTTCACCATCATCGATGATACCTGCTGGAAATCCTATGACGATTTTACCGATTGGAATTCTTGGCTGCTTGATGAATAA
>Ga0315294_10000438_pt1 | contig 44482 bp, 43 predicted proteins | sample YL17G13_40_MG_FD_203626 | JGI IMG/M metagenome (GOLD analysis project Ga0315294, IMG submission 203626) | Sediment microbial communities from Yellowstone Lake, YNP, Wyoming, USA - YL17G13_40 | ecosystem: Environmental > Aquatic > Freshwater > Lake > Sediment | place: USA: Wyoming | collected... | reverse complement strand
CTAATATGTACGGTGAAAAACATCTGCGGACTTTCTGGGCAAACAGTGCTGGCAATGGTGTTACGCGATGGGCAATCGGCGATACTTCTTTTACCGGCGGCTGGGGCGATGAGTGTTTGATACGCGGTAATGATTATAATAATGACGGAGTAAGAGATATTTTATTAGCCACGGCATGGGGCGACCGTTCGGTTTATGCAATTAACGGATTGAATGGGCAGATAATTTGGCAGTTTGACACGCATTCATATGACGGTCAGGGCGGCTGGGTTTATTCAATAAAACCGATGCCGGATGTTAACGGCGACTCGATACCGGATGTGATTTGCGGAGTCGGCGGAAATGAACTGCCAGCAGGCGGACCAAGATGTGTTTATTGTCTGTCGGGCGCGACCGGTAATATGATTTGGCAGTACCGGGCTTCAGATGGAATCGGTTGTGTTGAATGGATTTCGGATGTAACCGGCGATTATGTACCGGATGTGATTGCCGGTGCCTGGGGAAATAGCCTGGATAAAAAAGTTTACTGCATCAATGGCGCGACCGGCGCCTGGTGGTGGGCGCATCAATGTGCTCAGGATGTCCAGTCCGTGATTATTATTCCGGATATTAACGGCGACTATAAACCAGAGGTGGTGGCAGGCGACTGGTCAGGCACGGTCAAATGTCTGTCCGGTTATGATGGTATGCAGCTCTGGACAAGCCAGGTTGGCGGGTGGGTTGTAAAACTGGTTGCGATTCCCAATCTGGTCAGCTTAAACCGGCCGGGCATTGCCGTAGCAAATGTGAGCGGTGTGACAACTTTTCGGGTTCTGGACTGCACAAATGGCAATGTAATGTGGAGTTATCCGATTGGCGGAAATATCTGGACCGCAGATGCGATTAGTGATTTGAATAATGACGGCAAGCAGGAAGTGCTGACTGGTAATCAGGCGGGAATGGTCTATTGTTTTAATGGTGCGAATGGCACTCCTTTATGGTCGTATAATGCGGGTAGATTAATCTACTCGATACGGGCAATTAATGACATCAGCTTTGACGGTAATCCGGATGTCTTGGTCGGAACCCAAGCGTCAAGCAGTACTAATGTCGCAAGTTTAATTGCGATTTGCAGCGGCAGTTATCTGCCGGGTGTTCAAGAACAGTCATCTGCTGCAATCAGCCGTGTCTCGATTTATCCACGCGTGAGCAGAACTGGTTTTAATATCAAGTGGGGAAGTCTGGCGATTGATAAGATTTCAATCTATGATGCGATGGGTAGACTAATTAAAGATTATGATGAGCCGAGCCAATATGCAACACAGATGGTCTGGAATGCCAGGGACAAAAATAATAAGGCGGTCAGCCATGGTATCTATTTTGTGAAAATTGAAGGCAATGATTATTCCGAGATTACCAAGATTGTTGTGATGGAATAAAAATAGAATACAGAATACAGGACATAGGAAACAGAATACATGGAGAAATTATGAATTCTGTAATTGACCCTTTTCGTATTTTAACTAAATTGCGTGGCTTTTGGTTTTGGTTAATGGTGATATCAATTGTTGCGGTTATACTATACGAATATAATACTCCGCAACACTACATAATATGGAAAATTTTATTACCACAAATATCAGGTGTAATATTAGGAATATGGCTTACGAAGATTGGTGACCTTAATTATATTTTTGTCTACTGTGGTGCTGATTTAGGATTTATGATTGAAAATACCCTTTTCCTGTTCCCATTAAAAATATATAAACTCGGAGACAGGATTTTTTTAAGCATTTTGGGGAGTTCGTTTGATAAGGTGATAGTGGTCAATCGAAACTTTGCTAACAATATATCTTGCTTTGGATTATGTCTTGGAATATTCGAAACACTCAAAATTGAAGAAAAAATGATTATTACATCGTCCGCTCATAATACTCAATATCTAAAAATTAACCATTTAGACCAATTATATGCCTTCCCGGATGTTGATACATTGGAATGTTTTAAGAAGTGGGTTAAGTTCAAATATAACTACGAGCTTAAGTCAACTGAGTTAGATGAGCGCGAAATTACCAAATACCCCATTGGGAAAATCATACCCACGTCAATTTTATGGTTAGATCAAGATGTGAAGAGATATACTAAATGAGAATTGGCGTATGCGGGATTGCCTTAAAATTTAAGGAAGAGACGGTGTTATTTGTTAAACAATAAGACGTTAATTGCATTAGAGCGCCAAAATTTTTCTCGCAATCTTTTTGTTTCGCTCGCACATTTTCATAGTCTCTGTGATATCAAACAGGAACAATTAATTATCGCCAGGTTAAAGCAAGATGATAATGCTGTTAAAGATATAATTGAACAACGGCAAATATATGTAATTAGCGGTATTTTATGTGCAGTTTCTTTTCTTGAAGCGAACATTAATGAAATATTGGATGCTGCAAAAACATATATATATTTACCCGAAGCCCGTCCCAAATTAGAAATATTTAAGAAATGTGAAATTTCTGTCATTGAAAATCTTGCTGCTTTTAAAGATAACCTTAGTCGAAAGTTAGGGACATTAGAGAGATACCAATATGCTTTAATGATTTCTAACAAGAAACCTTTTAACAATGCGAAAGCTCCATATCAAGATGTTGATTTAATATTTGATTTGCGTAATTTATTAGTTCATTACAAACCAGAATGGATTGAATCTTTTGCTGAAGGTAATTCCATAGAAAAAGATATGCAAAAAATAGAAAAGAAACTAAGAGGTAAATTTGGTCTCAGTAAAAGCATTGACGAAATGAAACCTTTCTTTCCTGATAGATGTCTATGTTATGGTTGTATTGATTGGGTGGTAAAATCCATTATGATATTTTGTGATGATTTCTTCAAAAGAATGAATCTTGTACCTGATTTTAAACCGTCATCGATAATTAATATAAATAAAAAAGGTAAAATTATATGAAAATTGGTGTTTGTGGAATTGCGTGTGAGAAGTGTTTGAGAAGGATAAAAAAATGAATATATATAAACCAATAGCATTAATTTTAATCTTAATCGGTTCACTCCACGCGCAGATGACATGGACACAGGCAACCGCAAATGCCGGCTGGTCCAAAAGGGCTGGTCATACTTCAGTCGTATTTGATAATAAAATATGGGTTATTGGCGGTGATGAGCATTCAAGCTCTGCTTATTACAATGATGTCTGGCATTCGAGCAACGGTATAAACTGGACACAGGCAACCGCCAATGCCGGTTGGCAGACAAGAACTCATCACACATCGGTTGTCTTCGATAATAAGATTTGGGTGCTGGGCGGTTGGGATAATACAAGTACCAGAAATGATGTCTGGTATTCTTCTGATGGAATAAACTGGACTCAAGCAACGGCAAATGCCGGCTGGTCGGCGCGCTCCGGACCTAAAGCTGTTGTATTTAATGATAAGATATGGCTGATGGGCGGCAGCACAAACAATGATGTTTGGTATTCTACAGACGGCGCAAACTGGACACAAGCGACCGCAAGTGCACAATGGCCAGTAAGAATGGCGCACACGGCGGTCGTATTTGATAATAAAATATGGGTAATTGGCGGATGTGTTACTGATAATAATCGCTATAATGATGTCTGGTTTTCATCGGATGGGATAAACTGGACACAGGCAACCGCGAATGCCAGTTGGTCAGCAAGATACGGTCATACATCAGTGGTTTTTGACAATAAGATGTGGGTAATGGGCGGTTATGACGGCAGTTATAGAAATGATGTCTGGTATTCATCAGACGGTGTAACCTGGATTCATGCATTGACCAATGCCCAATGGTCTGGTCGGGCAATCCAGGCATCAGATGTTTTTGACAATAAGATGTGGATAATCGGCGGACTAACTACTATTTATCCTTATAGTTATAGAGATGTCTGGTATTCGACCGATCTTAATGGCATTGAAGACAATACTCAAGTACTCGTTGACCGCATTTTGAGTGATGTTTATCCGAATCCAGCGAGTTCTGAGATTTGTGTCCATTGCCCATCATCTGCGAAAAAAGTCAATATTTTTAATGTTTCTGGAAAAATGATAAAAGAGGCAGATATTTTTAATGAATATACAAATATATCTTTAAAAGGAATAAACCCAGGTATCTATTTCTTACAAATTGGGAATGAAGCAGTAACTAAAAAATTAGTAATAACAAAATAAAGAGGATTATGAAACACTTAAAGTTGTTAGTTCTAATATGTATTTGTTGTATGTCTATTCTATCAACAAACCTATTCGCGCAGATGACCTGGACTCAGGCGACTGCGTCTGCCAACTGGTCACCAAGATTTGTTTTTCCGACTGTAGTTTTTCATGACACAATGTGGCTGATGGGAGGTTATGGAGTTGGCGTGAGCGATGTTTGGAAATCAACCGATGGTGCAAACTGGATAAATGCGACATCCTCAGCAAGTTGGCAACATCGAATGGGTCATAGCGGAGTTGTTATGTCGGACAAAATGTGGATAATCGGAGGATGTGTTTCAGATGCATATCGCTATAATGATGTCTGGTATTCACAAGACGGCATCAGCTGGACTTGTGCAACTCCAAATGCCCCATGGTCAACAAGATTTGGACATACCTCGGTTGTTTTTAATGATAAGATATGGGTAATTGGAGGATATCCCTCCTCCAATGATGTCTGGTATTCTTCAGATGGTGTGAACTGGACCTGCGCTACAACATCTGCGCCTTGGTCAGTAAGATTTTATCATACTTCAGTTGTCTTTGATGGAAAAATTTGGGTCATTGGCGGTGAAGCAAGCGGCGGCGTTTATAAAAACGATGTCTGGTATTCTTCGGATGGAGCGAACTGGACACAAGCAACTGCCAATGCTGGCTGGGCGCCAAGGTATGAACTTGCCTCAGTGGTTTTTGACAACAAAATATGGGTGATGGCTGGATACGCTAATGGCACAGACAAAAATGATGTTTGGTATTCGGCAAATGGTGTGTCCTGGAGTCAAGCACCCAATGCGGGATGGCAAGCAAGGCGCGGACCGAGTTCAGTTGTTTACGATAACAAGATCTGGATATTGGGTGGATTTCCAAGCGCCATGAATGATGTCTGGTATTCGACCGGTCTTAACGGAATTGAAGACAAGCTACAAACGATTTCTACTAATCAAGTTCAACTCAATGCTGAACCAAATCCATTTAATAAACATACCACGATTCGCTATTCACTAATCGATAAAAGTGACGTCACAGTTTCAATCTATGACAATTTAGGTAAATTAATAAAGAATTTGGTTAATGAAAATAAGTCACCGGGTGATTATAGTGTAATGTGGGATGGTAAAGATAAACACAATTACGCAGTTAGTCACGGCATCTATTTTGCGAAAATCCAAGGCAAAGACTTTTCAGAGATTACTAAAATTATTGTAGTGGAATAATAAATCCTTTACCACGAATGGCACGAATGATACGAATGACACGAATATTTTTATGTCGAGAATACTCTGCGAGCTCTGCGTTCTCGGCGGTAAAAGGAGAATTGATATGAAAATTGGTGTTTGCGGGATTGCATGTGAAAAGTGCCCAAGAATGAATAACGGGACTTGTCCGAATGGTGAGGTTGGTTGCGTGCCCAGAGAGAATAAGTTTTGTAAAATCTGTACTTGCGCTTTTCACAAAGGTGTTAAACTCTGCTTTGAATGTGCAGACTTTCCCTGCGAAACTACCAAACAAGGTCCAATCAGTTTTGGCTACTGCCAGTATATTTCAGGGAAAGAATAATTATAGCTGCGGATTGACAGTAAAGTTTTTTATGTCATAATGTGGGAAAGGATTGTTAAAAAATATTTCATTACAGGGGGATATATGTATAAAACAATTATAATATCGGTTGTAATTCTATGCGGAATTGCCTGGGCAATACCAGAAAATCTAACGACCCTTGAGCAAACCGGCATAGAAATATATCGTAACTTGATTGTATGCCCGGGTACACCAACTTATCCAAGAGCATCAGTTAACCGATTTGGCGGAGTGTTAATGACTCTTGTGTCAGGTGATTCGCTTGGTCTGTTTGACCCGGACAATGGCAATTATCTCGGTGCTTTGTGTTATATTGGTACTGGCACTTCAATTAATGCCGTGCAGGGACCAGATAATAACATTTACATTTCATACCAAGTCGGAGATAAGGTTGAGATATATGATACGACTGGTGCATATCTCGGTAATTATGCCAACTCGGGAAACGGGTTGGATAATGTGCGCGGGATTGCATTTCGCGACGGGCATTTATTTATTACTAATGGTTCATCAGGCACTAAGACAATTGAAATGTCAGGTCCTAATACCGTGGTAAGGATTTTTATTCAGGATGGTTCTGACCCATTTGATATCTATTTTCTATCCAATGGCAAGTCATTATTAGCAGATATTGCTGGCTCAACTGATAATGTTCGTATTTATGATACGAACGGTGTCTATATCAGAAATATCTTCTCGATATCTTTTCCCGAGCAGATTCAGGATGACCCGGCATATCCAGGTAGATTTCTGGTGGCCGGATTCAGCACCAATAATATTCAGCTTTTTGATACAACTGGGACTGTGTATCGAACCTATGTTTTATCAAGTGCGCGTGGAGTTTATCGGTTAGGAAATGGTAATCTTCTTGGCACCAATGGTACGGCGGTTTATGAGATTGATTCGGCAACTGGTACCGCGACAATAAAACGAAGCGGGCAAGGTCGCTTTATCGAAAAGTATACAATCGCAAGCGGCACTTCGGAACCGAATATTAATGAACGACCTTTTATAAAACTGAACCGTATTCAACCCAACCCATTTAATAATCGAACCTTAATTAGCTATAATCTTCTGATTGCTGAGCAAGTCTCAATAAAAATTTATAATTGCTTAGGTAATGAAGTCAGGACTTTGATAAACCGCTCCCAAACCGCAGGTAATTATTCGGTGATCTGGGATGGCAAGGATAATATTGGTAATAATCTTCCCAATGGTATTTATATCTGCCAATTAAAAACTCGAAATCAAGTCGAGCATCAGCAACTGATTCTTGTAAAATAGCTATCCTAAGTATATGAATAAAATAGTATTATTGTTTTGTGTATTAATCCTGCGCAGTGTTGTTTGGGCAATACCAGACAATATTAATCGACTCGAACCAGTCAAAGAAACTGGTTATCCTAATTCGTTTAGCACACGAAGCTCAAATAATTCTACTATAACTTCTCGACTGGGAAGTATTTTAATGATTCCAGACTGGAACACGGATGCGGTCGGTAAGTTTGACCCGTATGACGGCACTTTTATAAGTAATTTTCTACAAATGCCCAGCGCCGGTTCACCGAAAAATGCGATTCAAGGACCAGACAATAAAATCTATGTATCGGACCAGGTGCTGGATGCGGTATATATGTTTGATACGCTCGGCAATTATCTTGGTATCTATGCCGATGCGTCGGATGGTTTGGACAATATTCGCGGGATTGCTTTTCGGGGCGACCATTTATTTGTATGTTGCTATCACACAACCGCGGCTAATCGGGCAGTGAAAGAGTTTTCCGGACCGCATGCGTTTGTCCGGAATTTTATTAGCTATACCGGGATTGACCCGTTTGATATTCATTTTCTTGCTGATGGTCGTTCATTATTTGCGGATGCCGGCACCTCGGATAAAATAGCACTCCACGATACCAATGGTGCTTATATCAGTACGGTTTATGGCAGAGCTGGCTTATGGCCACAACAGGTTCAATCTGACCAAGTGTTGCCCGGTGCTTTTCTTGCTGCTTTGTGGGATGCGGATACGATTATCGATTTTGAACTGAACGGAACAATCGTTGCCGCCTGCACGCTCACTTATGTTAAAGGAGTCTATCGGCTCGGTAATGGTAATCTGCTGGCAACCTGTAATCGCGGGATGTTTGAAATTAATACAACTACCGGTGCAATGACACAACTCAATTCCGGCACCGGCTGGCAATATATCGAACTTTATTCAAGGATAACTGGTATATCGGAAATAAGAAATAATAATCTGCCCCGACTTCAGCATATCGGCGCTTATCCGAATCCATTTCACTCGCGGACCGCAATTCGCTATACGTTGACCACCAATGAAAATGTCCTCGCAACAATCTACGATGTCTCAGGAAAACTCATAAGAACCTTGATTGACCAGTATCAGCCACAAGGAAATTATTCGGTGGTCTGGGATAGTAAAGATAATCACGGTAAAAAAATCAGGAATGGGATTTATATTATTACGCTTACCGCGGGTAAAGAATCCCATCACTACAAAGTAGCTAATAGCCATTAGCAAATAGTCATAGGTAAGGAATCGGAGCAAATATGTTTAAAAAAATAATTGTTTTCTGTACAATAATTTTGTGCGGAACCGCCTTAGCGCAGCTTACTGGCATAAAAACGGTCGGCATCGGTGGTGATTATGCTACGCTTACCGCCGCTTTAACAACCAGTCTAAATTCCTGGAAGAATAGCACAATTATTGGCGATGTTACTTTCAAGCTGCTTGATACGATTTATCCTAACGAGACTTATCCCTTAGTTTGTACAATACCTGCCGGATATACCGGCGGTGAATGGAATTTGACGATTAAACCAGTTAGCGGCATCGTATCAAAGTTTGTTGGCACCAATGCCACTACCATTTTTGAACTTACCGGGATTGACCGCTTAACCATCGATAGTCTTATCATTGCGAACCTTAATGAAGGTGCGGATAGCGCGGGTCATGCAATTCGGTTTATTAATGGCGCATCATTTAATACAGTGAAAAACTGCGAATTGAAAGCGGCGTGTAAACTTGTTTCGATATACGTGGGCGGGGTTATTTATTTTGCCACCGCCGAAAGCCCATCTGGTCCAGGGAATAATAATAATTTAGTGGCAAATTGTTTTATCACGAGCAGTCAGCCGGATCGATTTCCGGTCTATGCAATCACGATTCGAGGCTCCGGACTGATGTATACGCGCACGAATAATAACAATACCATCCAACATTGTAAAATCATTGATTTTAGTTCGATCGGCGTCTATTTTTCGGCTTATGATTCTAATACGACGATTATCGAAAATGAGTTTTATAGCACGGTTGCCCATAATACCCTTCAGATAACCGGCATCCGAATAACCGCCACTTCGGTATGTAATACAAAAATTATCAAAAATAAATTCTTTGATTTTAAGGCAGTTGAAGCCTGCACCTGTTTTATGGCGATTTATATGACAATGGCTGACCCCGATAAACCGCCCTTAGTTGCCAATAATTTTATCTCGCTCGACGGAAATGTCACTCATCCCAATACTAAAATTTATGGTATTCGGTTACTGCGTCAGGAAACTACGGCCGATACTTATAAGTTCTATAATAATTCAATTTATATCGGTGGCACGCCAACCAGTAAATCATCTTATGGTTTTTTCTGTAAACCATCCGCATCATTACAGACGAAAATTGATTTTCGGAATAATATCATCTTTAATAACCGCAGTGGCGGGACCGGTAAACACTATTGTATTTATGATTCGTTAGCAAGTAGTCTATCATTCTATTCAGATTATAATGACCTGTACGTTGCAACGCCAGGTTCTAATGGTCAATATGTTGCTTATCGAAATGGGGTTGACCTGGCAACTTTAGCGGATTGGCAGATGGCAACTACTCGTGATAGCCATAGTATCAGCTTAAACCCGAATTTTGTCAGCACGACTGACCTGCATATTAATCCAGCGTTGAGCAATGTTAACAACCTGGCAATTCCGATTAGTTATGTTACAACCGATATTGACGGTGAAGCGCGGAACCCGGTTACACCTGATATTGGTGCAGATGAATATACCCCGGGCGCCGGTTGCGAGGAACCGAAAACCAAAGGTTCAATTATCAATCTTGAAAACATTTACCCGAACCCGTTTAAAAAACAAACCATGATTAAATATCATTTGAGCCAATCATCGCCAGTGCGCCTTAAGATTTACAATTGTTTGGGTAGTGAAGTAAGTACTTTAATTGAACAGCATCAAACATCCGGCAATTACTCGGCTACTTGGAACGGAAAAGACAATAATGGTATCACGGTGCCGAACGGTATTTACATTTATCAGTTAAAGACCGGAAGTGAAATAAAACAAGGTCAAATAATTCTGATTAAATAAATAAAGAAGTGATTAGAAAATATAAACGATATCGAGGAAAAATGAGTAGAAATAAATATTTACTGGTAATCGCAATATTATTATCAATAAGCATAACAAGTCCGGTTATGGCTTCATTAGCCGGCTCATACAATGTTGGAAATGGTCAGACCTTTACCACCATAACCAACGCTTTTAAATCTTGGAAAGACAGCACGATTACCGGCAATGTAACATTTACATTAATGGATGCGACCTATCCCGCTGAAACCTTTCCTCTGGTATGCACAATACCAGCAATGTATAGCGGCGGCAACTGGAATTTGACGATTAAACCGGTATCTCAATGTTCAATTATCGGTAATAACTCAACCACGCTTTTGAATGTGAAGTCAATTAACCGATTGACCATTGATGGTTCAGCATCAGACACGACTAAGGATTTAGTTATTTACAATAGTTCGACCGCCAGCGGGCCATCGACAATTAGTTTAATAAATGGCGCTTCGTACAATACAATTAAGAATTGTATTATTAAAGGACAAGGAAATTTTGGTCACGCCCTACGAATCTATACAAGTGCGTCTGGTTCGGCGTCGGGAAATAATAATAACTTAATTGAGAATTGTGATATTACAAGAGGACAAGATACCGTACTATACAATAGTGTTTACGTTACCGCGAGTTCCAGTAGTTATCAAAATATGAATAACACAATTAGGCATTGCAATATCTATAACTTTTATATGGCAGGTGTTACAGTTGGCAGTTACAGTCCCAACACGACCATTACGGAATGTAATATTTACTCGACATTCCCGCAACTGAGCCAATATATGTACGGAATTTACAGCTTTGGTACCTGTCAAGGATTAATTGTTACCCGGAATCGAATTGGCGATTTTATACCGTATTATCCGGGCGGAACTTCATCGCAGCTCGGCATGTATTTAACCGCGACTGCCATCACTGACACGCACACGATTGCCAATAACTTCATCTATTTAAATTCAACCGCTACTCCGGACAATAATAATATTTACGGCATCGGGGTTGGTGCGCCAGCTAATACTAATCATAATATTTATTATAATTCAATTTATCTTGCCGGAACCGCGACCAATGGTTTGTCGGCGGGAATTGCTCGTAATCGAGCCAATATGAAAATTAAGAACAATATTGTTTTTAATAATCGGACCGGCGGTAACGGGGCAACTTATTGTATTTATGATTCAACCGGTATTGGCAGTTGGACTTCTGATTACAATGACCTGTATGTGCCATTGCCCGGCAGCAATAGTCAGTATGTTTACTATCGAAACGGAACAAATTTTGACTCGCTCAATAATTGGCAGACCGCTACTGGTTTTGACAGTAACAGCATCAGTCTAAACCCCGACTTTGTGAGTACGACCGATTTACACATCAATCCCTCGTCAAGTAATGTTAATAATCTTGGAACACCGATTCCTGGAATTACCATTGATTATGATGGCGACACTCGTAATTTGACATTCCCGGATATTGGTGCAGATGAATACACGCCCGGCTCGGCTTGCCAGGAACCGATTACTAAATATCCGATAATTAATCTGCACAGCATTTATCCGAATCCGTTTGCCCGTTTTACTACGATTAAATATAATCTGGTTCAGATTGGTCGAGTGACCGTGAAAATCTATAATTGCCTGGGCAATGAAACAAGAACTTTATTTGACCAGCATCAGAGCGTGGGTACGTATTCTGTAAACTGGGATGGCAAAGACAATATTGGCAATAATCTTCCTAATGGTATTTATGTCTGCCAATTAAAAACCCGAAACCAAGTTGAGCATCGGCAACTGATTCTTATAAAATAGACATCTGGATTATTTGAGTAAAACAGTGTTGTCATTTTTTGCAGTAATCTTGCGTTAGATTGCTTGGACATTACAGGAAAATATCAGGTAAAGAAAAATAGCCTTAGATAGACACGGTTCGTTTTCAGTATAATAATTTTCATTTGATTATAAATATTATTGTGTTATAATATTATAGTTTAAACATTTGGAAAGGAGACTAAATGTATCTTTTAGGTATTAATGGTTCGATGCGCAAGGACGGCAATACCAATATTTTAATTGACACTGTTTTTAAATCCGCTAAAAAACAAAATCCAAAAATCACCTCAAAAATATTACAGATGAGCAATCTTGATATCCAACCGTGCGGTTCGTGCTATGAGAAATGCTGTGTTAAACCGTGCAAGTGCGTGATTAAAAATGACGATTTGGCAGTGGTCTGCGATGAGCTGAAAGCAGCCGATGCAGTGGTTATCGGCTCGCCGTTGTATTTCAATATCCCGGCGCGTTTAACCGCATTAATCGAACGGTTAATCTGCCTGTCTTATTTTTACCAGATGCGCGGTTTTAAAGGAGCGGAGCCGTTGGAAAATATTCCGTGCGGTTTGATTGCAGTCTCGGGCGGTAATGATACGATGCCCGTGCTTCAGCATCTTTTGAACTTTGCACTGTTCGTTAAAATGAAGCCGGTATTCTTAAAATCGTATCCGTACATCGGCATTTCAGGTCGCGGCGGCTATAAAGACAGCATCGAAGAAGCAAAAACATTAGGCGGATTATTGGTAAAATCGATTGCCGCACAAAAGACTTGACAAACAAAAACTTATAATATAAGTCAATAGCGTAAAGAATAATTTACAAGACTACTTTATGCTTGGTTTAGATTATAAGCTCTTGGAAGACAAAATAAAATTGAGTCCGATTAATGGCGCATTGGAAATTAAGAATTGGGATGACTTTAGAAATAATTATGCTTTTGTTTTGTCGTCGGAAATCAGCTATCACCAGATAGATGGCACTGATATAATTTTGGGTTTTCAATAGTCGGAAGCTAAAACTACCATGACTTTTAGCAGAGTAAAGGCTAATGGCGCATTATATCTAAAGGTAAAATACAATTTTTAATATGTTAAACGCACTGATAACATTAATAACATTAGCATCAATCAATAACACACCAGTCGACAGTGCAGTTAAGCTTTTTGAAACAAGGCATTTGAATCCAACTTATTTATTGACCAGCGCCAATATGCTGGAACAGGCGTTACATGATGATACGATTAATGTTTATATTAATTATGTGCTTAGTCAGGTCTATTATACAATTGCTGACCATGCCGAGCAGAAAAAAGATAAACTTGATAACTATTATAAAGGTCTTCGGTACGGCAAAAAGGCGATACAACTTGATTACAATTGCGCATCGGCGCATTTCTGGTATATGGCTTGTCTGGGTAGGATTTCCCTGTTAAAAGGGATTTTTAATTCGCTGGTTTCGGTTGGTGAATCGAAAAAAGAGATTGATATCGCATTAAATTTAGATCCGAATAATGTCATGGCATATAATGCGAAAGCGATGATTTACTATGAACTGCCGGGGATTTTGGGTGGCGATGTGAATAAATCAATCTTATTCTTGAAAAGAGCAATAGAAATTGATTCAAATTACTCAATGGCATATGTTACTTTGGGTAAGTGCTATATCAGAAAAAAAGATTATAAAACCGCACAGATATATTTAAATAAAGTTTTAGCTTTGCAAAATGGCTGGCCAGTTGCTGATTTTATAATGGACGACAAGCCAGAGGCTATTCAATTATTGAAAGAAATCGAAGGAAAATAAACCAATAATTATAGGAAGATTTTATCAAATTCTTGACACCTTCAAATTATTGATTAACATTAATCAAGGATAGTATGAAGAGAAAAGTATTTATCTTAATAGCGTTTTCCATCATAATAGTTTTAATATCACCTTGACATAGACAAAAAATTTGCTATACTAAATTATAAAAACCGCAGAATAAATGGTTTTTACGATGTTCAGCCATTATAAACCATAAATATATAAATTATTAAAGTATATGGAAATCTGTGGTTTAGATGATTTATCCGGGCGATTAGCTCAGTCGGCTAGAGCGCTTCTCTTACAAGGAAGAGGTCACCTGTTCAATTCAGGTATCGCCCATATAAAAATAAGCCTTTGAGAGACACGGAAAGAATTAGAAATTAAAAACCCGTGAATATCCATGGCAAAAAAAGAATAGTGAGATAATAATATGTCAGCAAAACAAAATACCGAACGATATAGTGAAAGAACAAAACTTAGGGACCCATATCTTTCGTCCAAGGCTTACCCAGAACCGACCATTTGTCCGACTTGCGGCCTTGTTTTCCATAAGAAGAGATGGTCACGCGACCAGCAAATTTTGAACATCGTAAGTGATGTCGCAGAGAAGCACAAATGTCCGGCTTGCCGTAAAATCGAAGACCATTATGTAATGGGTTTTGTATCAATTACAGGCACTTTTTTCCCAACCATCAAAAATGAAATTATCAATATCATTCATAACCAGGGAAAGAAGGAAATGGTTCGGAATCCATTGGCGAGGATTATGAGTCTAAACAACAAAGATGATACAATTATGGTTGAAACAACGAACGATAACTTATCGATTGCGATTGGCAAAGCATTGAAACGCTCGCACGGCGGTGAATTAAATGTTAATTATGCGAGTAACGAACAATTTGCGCGCGTCAGTTGGCACCGAGATTTGGAAGTAGGCAGTAAACCTGCTAAGAAGTTCTTTTAGTAAATCATAAAAATGATTTTAATAAATATAATAATAATTAACATGGAGGCAGTATGAAAATGAAACCATTAGGCGACCGTATTGTGGTCGAAAGACTCGAAGAAGAAACAAAAAAAGGCAGTATTATTATTCCGGATACTGCAAAAGAAAAACCCCAGCAGGGTAAAGTTATCGCAGTTGGCGAAGGCCGTTTTGACGAAACCGGCAAGCGAATACCGATGGACGTTAAAAAAGGCGATACCATTCTGTTTGGTAAATACACGGGCAACGAAATTAAAATCGATGATAAAGAATATCTAATCATGCGCGAAGACGATGTCTTGGCGATTATTGACAAAGAAAAATAAAGAGGAGGATTAAATGCCAGCAAAAGAATTAAAATTTGATGAAGATGCACGAAGAGCAATGCTTAAGGGCGCTCAAATACTTACCCATGCAGTCAAGGTTACACTTGGTCCGAGAGGGCACAATGTCGTAATCGATAAAAAATGGGGTGCACCAACCATTACCAAAGATGGCGTCACTGTAGCCAAAGAAGTCGAACTCGAAGATAAGTTTGAGAATATGGGTGCGCAGATGGTCAAAGAAGTCGCGTCAAAAACTTCGGATGTTGCCGGTGACGGTACCACCACCGCAACGATTTTAGCCGAAGCAATCTACCGCGAAGGTTTAAAGGTTGTTGCGGCCGGTGCCAATTCAATGGCAGTAAAACGTGGTATTGATAAAGCGGTTGATAAGGTCGTTGAAGAACTGAAGAGAATTTCTAAAAAGACCAGCGGCAGAAATGAAATCGCACAGATTGCATCGATTGCCGCGAATAACGACAGCTCGATTGGTACTTTGATTGCGGATGCGATGGAAAAAGTCGGTAAGGAAGGTGTGATAACAGTTGAAGAAGCGAAATCAATGGAAACAACACTGGACGTGGTCGAGGGTATGCAGTTTGACCGTGGTTATCTCTCGCCGTACTTTATTACTAATCCGGATAAGATGGAATGCGTGTTAGAAGATTGCTATATCCTATTATACGAAAAGAAAATCTCAGCCGCCCGTGATATGTTACCATTACTCGAAAAGACCGCTCAGAAAGGCAAACCAATTCTGATTATTGCTGAAGAAGTCGAAGGCGAAGCCTTGGCAACCTTAGTTGTTAATAAGATTCGCGGTACTTTACAGTGCTGCTCGGTTAAGGCACCTGGTTATGGTGACCGAAGACGTGCAATGCTTGAAGATATCGCGGTGCTTACTAATGGCAAGCTGATTTCCGAAGATGTTGGTCTTAAATTAGAAAACATCGCGATTACTGATTTAGGTATGGCAAAACGAATCACGATTGATAAAGAGAACACAACGATTGTTGAAGGTTCGGGCGCTAAGAAAGATATCCAGGCAAGAATTGACTCGGTTCGCAAACAGATTGAAGATACTAAATCGGATTATGATAAAGAGAAGCTACAAGAGCGTTTAGCAAAGTTAGCTGGTGGTGTGGCGGTAATCAATGTTGGTGCTGCAACCGAAGTTGAAATGAAGCAGAAAAAAGCATTGGTCGAAGACGCACTTCACGCGACCCGCGCTGCGGTTGAAGAAGGTATCGTGGCAGGCGGTGGTGTTGCATTGGTCCGCTGTATTCCTGCGCTGGATAAAATGAAGCTTTCCGGTGAAGAGCAGATTGGCGTTGATATTATTAAGAAAGCATTAGAAGCGCCGATTCGCCAGCTTGTTGAAAATGCCGGCATCGAAGGTTCGGTCGTGTTTGAAAAAGTTAAGAACTCATCTGCTAATATGGGATTTAACGTTGATACACTGAAATATGAAGATATGTTTGAGTCGGGTGTAATTGACCCGACTAAAGTTACCCGCGCTGCATTACAGAATGCCGCGTCGGTTGCATCGTTATTAATCACAACCGAAGCCGGAATTGTTGAATTACCCGAGAAAGAAAAATCCGGTCCACCAATGCCCCCTGGCGGCGGTTACGGCGGTGAATATTAAAGATTAACCGCAAAGTGCGCGGAGTTCGCAGAGAAAAAATCTGCGTGCTCTGCGTTCCCCGCGGTGAGAAAATACAATGCCGACTTACGAATACGAGTGCGAGACTTGCCATCATCATTTCGAAGAATTTCAGAATATGACCGACAAACCAATTCAAAAATGCCCGCGCTGCGGCAAAAAAGTAAAAAGACTTATATCGAGGGGCGCAGGGTTTATCTTTAAAGGCAGCGGTTTTTACATTACTGATTATAAAAAGAATTCTGCTTCGATACCGAGTACAAAACCGAAAAAGACCGAGTTGGTAAAAGATAAGATAAAAGAAAACAAGAAATCAGATAAGCAAGATTAACTCTTGACAATATTTAGGGAATTAGTATAATATAGATACCCTAAATTCAGTGCTCTTTGATAATTTGGAAAACACAACAGCGTGTTTGGATAGCCATTGTTAGAATAGTTAGAATTAACTTTCAATTTATTGAGAGTTTGATCCTGGCTCAGGACTAACGCTGGCGGCGTGTCTTAGACATGCAAGTCGAACGGGACTTATTCTGTAGCAATACAGGATAAGTTTAGTGGCAAACGGGTGAGCAATACAAGGATAACCTGCCGTTGAGCGGAGCATAACTTCGAGAAATCGGGGCTAATTCTCCATACGATCTTATTGACGCAAGTTGGTAAGAAGAAAGGTGGCGCAAGCTATCGCTCTTCGAGGGGTTCTTGTCCTATCAGCTTGTTGGTGGGGTAACGGCCTACCAAGGCTTTAACGGGTAGTCGGCGTGAGAGCGTGACCGGCCACATGGGAACTGCGACACGGTCCCAACTCCTACGGGAGGCAGCAGTCTAGAAAATTGGGCAATGGGCGAAAGCCTGACCCAGCGACGCCGTGTGTAGGATGAAGTCCTTCGGGATGTAAACTACTGTCAGAGGGAACGATGCCAACTGGTAGTAACTGACTAGTTGGTGACGGTACTCTCAGAGGAAGCCCCGGCTAACTACGTGCCAGCAGCCGCGGTAAAACGTAGGGGGCAAGCGTTGTCCGGATTTACTGGGTGTAAAGGGTGTGTAGGCGGACGGGAAAGTCAGGGGTGAAAGCCTTTGTCTTAACCAAAGAACTGCTTCTGATACTTCTCGTCTTGAGGGCAATAGAGGAAGATGGAACTTCTGGTGTAGCGGTAGAATGCGTAGATATCAGAAGGAACACCGATAGCGAAGGCAGTCTTCTGGAGTGCACCTGACGCTGAAACACGAAAGCTGGGGGAGCAAACAGGATTAGATACCCTGGTAGTCCCAGCCCTAAACGATGTTCACTAGGCGTCACCACTTTGGTGGTGGTGCCGTAGCTAACGCATTAAGTGAACCACCTGGGGACTACGGCCGCAAGGTTGAAACTCAAAGGAATTGACGGGGACCCGCACAAGCGGTGGAGGATGTGGTTTAATTCGATGATACGCGAAAAACCTTACCTGGGTTTGACATGCCAGTGGTAGGAGTCCGAAAGGGCAACGACGGAGGAGTAATCCTTCGAGCTGGCACAGGTGTTGCATGGCTGTCGTCAGCTCGTGTCGTGAGATGTATGGTTAAGTCCCACAACGAGCGCAACCCCTGTTATTAGTTGCAAACTATGGTTTACCATAGTGCACTCTAGTGAGACTGCCCGGGTCAACCGGGAGGAAGGTGGGGATGACGTCAAGTCATCATGGCCTTTATGCCCAGGGCTACACACGTCCTACAGTGGATGTTACAATGAGAAGCAAGCCGGCGACGGCAAGCGGATCTCATAAAAGCATCCATGGTTCGGATCGTAGGCTGCAATTCGCCTGCGTGAAGATGGAATCGCTAGTAATCGCGGATCAGCATGCCGCGGTGAATACGTTCCCGGGTCTTGTACACACCGCCCGTCAAGCCATGGAAGCCTGTAATGCCTGAAGCCTCCAACTTGTTGGAGCTCAAGGCAGGACCGGTGACTGGGGCTAAGTCGTAACAAGGTAGCCGTACGGGAACGTGCGGCTGGATCACCTCCTTTCTAAGAGATTATAACCCTATCCAAACACGCTTTTAATTTATACTATTTAGCTACGGATGGGCGCAAAGTGTAGCGTCAGCAACAAAAGATAAAAAAGTAGGGCAGACCTTTAGGTCTGCTTTTTTATTTTGAAAATTGACCTTTGAAATTGATAATTACTTGGTCGTGGGCGTGCTTGGTCTGCTAAGCAGTCCAATAGGTTGTCCGGTTGGCAGTTTAGTCAGCAGTCCAGTAGACAGTCGGGTAGACAGCCAGGGGGCTTGTCGAGTAGACTGTTAAATAGACTGCTCGTTCGACTGTTGAATAGATAGTTAAGTAGATTGCCCACCCGACTGCTTACTCAATTGTCAAGTAGACTGCCGAGTAAATTATCTACTCGATTGCCTAGTAGATAATCTACTGAATCCATCAGACCCATGACTTAGAAATATTGGAGATTTAAAAAGAACCGTTCCTTGATTTACGCCCTAATAAATCTTTTACCACGAAAAATATTTTAGAACACGAATGACCCAGATAAAGACATATTCTTTTGGAATTCGATCACAAGCAGAAATCATTTTGGTTTTTCATAATCAATTCTAGGTTGAAGCCACTTTTGAAATTCATCAAAATTTAATTCTTTAGGTATTTTATAATTATCTAAATATCCCAGTTCCATTTTTGCTTCCCAAACGGCCTCACAACTTCGCCTCGGATGATTCGCAATAATTGAGTCATAGAAATCGGTATAAATGTCATAATGATGGGTATGAATAAATGGATCCCATAAATTCCGCAATTCATCTTCCACTTTGATATCAATGACCTCCACCTGTTCAAGATTTCGCTGATATTTGTTACCCCACCCCTGTTTAAGCAATTTAATTGCTTCTACATCGCTTTGAGGAGCGCCATAACCAAAAATGGTAAAAACATAAGCATCGCTTAAATATCGCTTTATAGCATCCCATTCAGCTTTTATAAATTCATTATCATTATAATTCTTGTTTTCGATCGGATATAACAACTTCGATTTCCGTAGCGGTTTACCACATCTTTTGCAAATAGTGCCATTTAAACCTTTCATCCAATCATCAATACAATAGCCTATTCTTACATTACCATGTAGAAAAAATATTTTAGGCATACTCATTTTATTATGATTTCGCAGGCAAGCATCATATAAGAAAGGGTCCCAATTAAAAGTAGCTATAACATCTTTTGGTCTTAGACATAGTACCAAATGGTCATAAATTGTTGGTTTTTCAGGTAGCTCCAATTTTGAAAAATACCGATAAACGATTTCTTCAATTTGAAAGAGCAACTCAGTATTATGACTTTTATGGATTTCGCTATAAATAACTTCAAAATTAGCACCTTTATAATTAATATTATTTCCTTCAAGTAGAGAACCAATATTTAACACCTCTACGAAGTCATCCATTAATGGCAGTTTGTTACCATTTTTATCACCGTTTGGAAATGCAGCTCGGCTTACACCTGCACCAATTAATACAAAATGAGGTCTTTTAAAACTAACATTTTCTATTTCATCTCTTTCATCATTATTAAATTGCATTTTATAATACGACGTTAATTTTACTTTTAGAATCAATATTACATAGTTTTTTAATATTTAATAAATGTACAAAATCCCCCTATAATTTCTACGGTTTTGACCAGATGAGATTCACTCGGTTATCACTAATACCCAGCTACCCGCCATCTTTTAAGGCTAATTTTCGCTCTTCTTTATTCTCATTTTTAATAGCCCGATGACTATAAAAATTACTCCTATAGTTAATAACTTTAAGTTCGTATCAGTATAGTAATAAAAAGTTGATATTGAAACAGGATAAGTATCGGGATAAGTAAGACGTATTTCGGATACGTCTCGTAGACCGGATGCGCAGTGATAATTGCTACTAAAATTAAAAAAACCATAAGTAAATAATCCTGTCCCCAGCAATAAAATAATATTCCCCAGTAATAAAATAAAATACTCTTTAATTGTTATAAAAATTTCTCTCATATAATCCTCCTTGTATGATTTTTATTTCGTTCATTAACCTATTAATGCTTAATAATATGATTAGAAAAATAAAAGTCAAGGGGAAGAAAATAAGCAAAGCTGAAGCTTTGTCCTACATTTATTTTCGTGTTTTTGTAGGATTTGGTGTCAATTCGTGTCCATTCGTGGTTAAAAAGAGATTCTTCTTTCGCTGTCGCTCTCTCAGAATGACATCCGTGTTAATCCGTGGCTTTACGAGTTAGATGCTTGTCTCAATTTTCCCCTTGCCAAAGAGGCAAAAATACCACCATGCTCCCGGCTCGCCTACTAGGACTAGCAAAGTTGTGACTCAGAAATTTTGGAGACTAAAAGAGAACCACCTCGGTTAATTTATATATACTGATAATAATATCAATTCTTAGAACATATATTTGAATTGGATATTCCAGTTATTTAATGAACCAAGATTACCATAATTATACGTATCAATGCTAAACTTATCTCGGAAAATATATCCGATACCAAACGAATAGTATAAAGCACCATTGGCAATTTCGATTTGATTATGAGTTGAAAGACCGCTTTTATTGTATGAGAATTTAGGAGTAAAACCAGCTCGAACCGTAAGCGATGGTAATAGTTTATATTCTAATCCCAGGGGTAAGGCGATACTAAAGCTTTTACTTTTTACTAGTTGGGACCCGCTAATTCCAGTTGTATCAGTTAATGTATCAATAGTAGTAATCTTTATACCTAATTTAGATGATGTGTCAGATGCCAATCCCAATATGGATTTGACACCGATAAAACCATTGAGTTTTTTATTTAACCGTGTTTCATAACCTAATCCCAGAGTTAAATTGAGCGACTTGACCGTTCCCTTGATATCAGACGAATCGGCATCTCCATCGATATCGGTTGAGATGTTAATTTCAGTTGATTCTGGGCATGGATAATTACGCCATCGGTAGATTGAAGAATCATTGTCTATATCGTATGAATTGCCCGATTCGCTACCAGTCAGGTCTGTCGATAAGCGGGTAAAACGCGCGAAAGTATTGAAAGTATTATCATCGTCTATTTCTTTCTGCCAACGAAAACTGACGTTTAGTTCATTGACCTTTTTTGTTTTGTCGATATTTCTTGTGTCAGTTTCGTTGCGATATGTCCAGTATTGGTAAAAATCAAAAGAACTACCATATTCGTATAGATAGGAACTAAAATTGAACATGCTGTCATAAGCATCGGCATCAAACTTAATTTTATTATCACCCATTTTAAATGTAGCAGTTATCTGAAACGAATTAGTCTGGGAATTAAAGGTTGTGCCAATACCAAATTGGTGAAATAAGATATTATCGTCATATTGACTGACGGTATTAGATGAATAAGTATAAGTGTTATTCTCGCTCCGACTCCAATCATCCGAGTATTGTTCTTGGTACGGACTTTTGGTGAAAATATAAAATGGCGCAATGCTAAAGTGTTCGGAAGGGGTAAAAGCCAAAAAGAATAGCTGCTGATATGATATATAACTATACTGGCGAGAATAAAACGAATTATAATAATTAGCGTCTGTTTCAAGGTAACCGGACTTTGCGTAGACAAATTGGTTATGAAAGCCAAGGGCAAGTTTTGAAACCGGGAAATTGGGAAGAATGAGCGTTATAAGAGTTGGTGGAAAATATGATACATAATAGTTATATGGAAGAAACGTAATACCGATTGATTTGGATTCTAAAAGTGAAGCCAATGATGGATTTTGTAGCACATCGGTTTCTAAATCAGAAATAATTCCCGAGAAATCTTCTCCCAACGCTCTTAAGCGATTTGAGATATTAGGAAACGTTGGTTCTTGAGGTCGTTCTTTATAATAGTAATTTTGGCTATAAATCGGATGTGTATTGAGCAACAAGAGAATTATAATTATAAAATAAATCAATCTTTTATCCATAATGCCCTCCTTTGATAAAAGAGTTTATTCTGTCTTTATCTTAATTAAACCCAAGGTTTTGTCAATAGATATTACTTAGAACTTTTGTATATTATTACAATTTATAAGGATTTTCCAGCGTGTCTTCGGTAAAGGTCATTTTCCTACGTAAATTAATGGTGCGGTAATATAATTTTTATCAGTTTTGACTATCGCAAAATATACACCCGCTGAAACCAGTTTGCCATTGTTATCTTTCCCATTCCAGATGAATAGGTGTTCGCGATAATAATCAGTAGAAAAGGTCTTTACCGCTCGTCCATTAATATCATAAATCGCAAGATTATCCTGTCCGGTCAAGCTTATGATTGCCTGAGAAAGAAAAGGATTAGGTGAAATTTTGATATTATGGTTGTCATTGCGAGCCGAAGGCAGAGCAATCTCCTCTTCAATCCCAACATTCGCATTATGCCAGGTCGCTCCGCCATCGTGGGTGTAAAGCACATAGCTATCACCAGCAACAAGTCCATGTAAAGTATCACTAAAATCAACGTCATACAAGGTTGCATTAACATTGCTTGTCTGCATTGTCCAGTTATTGCCTTCGTTAGAAGAATGAATGATTGTGCCATTGTGACCAACTGCCCATGCGTGATTTCCGACAAATTTTATCGAGCGTAAATACTTTGCTTGAGCAGGGATTGTTACATTTTGCCAGGTATTTCCACCATTAGATGTTTTCATTATGACTGCTGACATTGTTCTGTCATTGCCGCCAACCACAAAACCATTCAAAGTATCTAACATCGTAATATCAAAGAAGTCATAGGTTGTATCTCTTATTAACAGTTGCCAATTAAGACCACCGTCAATAGATTTAGCAATATATCCTTGTCCGCCAGGGAAGGTGTCTCCGTACCAAGGGTCGTTAAATGTAAAACGACCAGCACAAAGCCAGCCTTTCAACCTATTAACAAATGCGATGCCGTGAAAATATACGGTATCGCAGGGAAATTGTGGATTAGGTAACCATATTTGTTCCCAAGAAATACCTCCATTTATTGTTCGTCCAAGGTATGATTCGCAACAACTAATCCAATCGCAACTGTCATCAATGAAAAAGAGACGTCCAACGGCTTTTGCTAACCCCATAGTTTGTAGTACCCAATTGGCTCCTCCATTATCAGTATGCCATACAAAGCCTTGGGTATAAGATAAAAGCCACCCCTTTTGTTCATTAAGAAAGAAAACATCCACAAAAACACGAAATGTAAAAAAACTCTGGCTTTCCCAAGTTAATCCGCAATCTGGCGTGTAATAGATACATCCTGTATCCCTTGTTACAACCCAACCCTTGAGTGTATTCGGTGCCATTGCCGCACCGTGAAAGGTATGTCCGCTTGCCAAGGCAATATAAACAGCAAGACACATAAGGAAAGTTCTATAATTCAAATGCCTTTGCATATGTCCTCCTGATACACAGAAATTGTATATCTAAACCTTATAATGTCAATATGCTTAGTATGTCCTTTGTGGTTAATTATGAAACTTTTTAAGATGGTTTGCGTATAACATAGTGATGACTAAACACAGAGAGATAGAAGAACTAATCCAGAAATGTCTGGACCGCGAGATTACAGTGGACGAGAATATTACTTTACAGCTCCACTTATCCCAGTGTCCAGACTGCCGAGCGTTTTATAATGAACTGGAAAGTGTTGAGCATTCAATCATCAATTTGACACAATTAGTGCCCAATCATAATTTTAACAGTCGGGTGCTTGCCAAGATTAAGGTCAAAAGCTTTGCAAGCTGGGTTAAGATAGCAGTCGGAGCAGGCATTGCCTGGTTGTGTTCAACGTTAGTTCTCATATTTTCAGGACTTGGCTCGGACATTTTTGGTCGAGTCCTGACCTCAACACCATCAGTTGTGAGATTTGTTGATAAAGTGCAGTTTATCGTTGCAACACTGGGACGGACTTTATCACCAATTGCCAGAAATCAGTTTAACCCGGTTATGGCATTAGTCATGCTAGGTATAAGTATTGGAATGTTTTTCTTGTTTGGTAAATTTATTGGTAAAAGGGAGACAGTATGGACAACATAATTAGAAATAAAAAGCAAAAATCAAAAGGTAAAAGTATTATATTACTATTAGCGATTTACAGCGTGATATTAGCTAATCCGGTCAGCCAGTCAAATCAGTCATACCAAGGTATTGTAATGATGCCTCCAATGACCGTATCCGCACAAAGACCAACAGAGAACGTGGTTATGATGCCGGGCGTAGTCGTGACTGCTCAAAAACTCGTTTCACATTCAGAAATTGCAATGGCTAAAGACCAACCAGCGGTTTATGTGAAACAAACGCAGAATACACAGAGTTCGAATCGATTAGTTTCTTTAAAAGATTTACAGCGATTGATATTAGATGTTAAACCGCCCCATGCTCCGACCGAAGTTGAGCTGGTCAAGGCAAAAGTGAACGTCAAGGTTGACCGTTATGCAACACGACAAGGGAAAATGATTATTGAGAGCGGGGATACGGTAAAAGAAGATATAAAATTCTCGGGCGGCAATGCGGTTATCAATGGAGTGCTGGATGGCGATTTTTCGGTGACTGGCGGAAATGTTGAACTGAATGGTCTGATTGACGGCGATGTGTCGCTGATGGGCGGTTCAATGGATGTTATTGGTAAAATTAAAGGCGACGCAGCTATCTTAGGCGGTGACGTTGTTAATAAAGGAATAATCGACGGTGACGTGATGGTCGCCGGCGGGAATATCAAACTTGATTCCGGTTCGGTTGTAACCGGCGATATTGCAATCATTGGTGGTTCGCTTGCAAAAGATACCAACGCAACAGTCAAAGGTGAAATCAAAACGGTTAATATAAAAATACTCAATAAAACCCTTCCCAAATTCAAGGGCCTACTTAAACTTCCCGAAGTTCTGCCATCGGCGATAACGCAGTCGGCAAGCGCTTTGGTTTTAATCATTGTACTGGGCGGATTTTTCGTGATTGCGCTCTTGGTTGTGCTGCTCTTTCCAAGGTCAGTCGAATCGATAACTCAAAAGACTAAGATTAATGTCTGGATACCGATTGCGATCGGTTTTGGCATGCAGATTCTGATTGTTCCGTTAATTGTGTTGCTTGCAGTATCGCTCATCGGTATTCCGATTATACCGCTTTTTATACTTGGTTTGTTTGTGTGTTTATTGCTCGGGCTCACCGCGGTTTTCTATCTGGTTGGTTCGCGCATAAAACATACGGATGACCCGAAGCAAAGTTTAATCGGGAAGTTCGCGCTCGGTTTCATCGTAATAATGGCGCTTCCTATTTTGGGTGCGCTGATTAGAATTATCAGTCCGGTTGGCGGTCTGTTCAGCGTGCTTGGTTTTGTAATTCTTTATGTCGTGGCAACAATCGGTCTGGGCGCGGCATTTTACACACTGGTTACTCACCGAAGACAATAAACATACAGCTAAAAATAAATCGGGCGGTTGAACATTAGTTTGACCGCCCATTTTTATTATTGATTTTATTTATAAATTTAATATTATGTATTAATGTTAATGGAGGTGTAAATGAAAGATATAGTTAAGCTGTTAGTTAGCGTTGTTGTTTGTCTGGCTGCCGGATTCATCGGTTCGATATTCACTAATGCCAACATTCCAACCTGGTATGCTGCCTTAAAAAAGCCGTCATTCGCACCACCAAACTGGGTATTTGCACCAGTCTGGACCGTGCTCTTTGTGTTAATGGGCATTGCGGCATATCTGGTCTGGCGACAAGGACTGAGTAATCCCGCAGTAAAAACCGCATTGATTATCTTTATCGTGCAATTGATATTTAACATGCTCTGGTCACTAGTTTTCTTTACATTAAAATCACCGCTCTTTGGATTTGTCGTAATTATTATTCTCTGGTTATTAATACTTTTCACAATAATATATTTCTTCAATATATCAAAGGTGGCAGGAATTTTGCTTATTCCTTATATTGTGTGGGTAAGCTTTGCTTCAATTCTTAATTTCATGCTCTGGAGGCTCAATATTTAGTGTTAAGCATTATTGAGACGCTCTCGGAACAAGATATCGCGCATATTCGAGCACTATTCAAAGAGTATACCGATTCATTAGGATTTGACCTGTCTTTCCAAAACTTTGGCAAAGAATTTGCCGAACTACCTGGAAAATATACACCACCTGAAGGCAGGTTGCTTTTAGCAATATACGATGATAAAATTGCCGGATGTGTGGCTTTGAGAAAATTTGAGAACGACATCTGCGAGATGAAGCGGTTATATGTCCGTCCCGAGTGCAGACGAAAAGGTATCGGTAAAGCGTTATCAATAGCAGTAATTAATTTAGCAAGAGAGATTGGTTATTCAGCGATGAGATTAGACACGGTGCCGCGGATGAAACAAGCGATTGAATTATATTACTCGATAGGATTTAAAGATATTGCGCCTTATCGTTATAATCCAATTCCTGGAACTGTGTATATGGAATTGAAATTGAAATAAATCTTGTAAACGATATTATTTTTAGTAAAATCAGTGGAATTATATTTGGGAGATAATTATGGCAGAGCAGGAAATACCAATACACTACGTTTGCACCCATGATGAAGCAAAAGAGTTAATCAATAAACATAACCGATTCTGGGTTTCTAATTGCGGTTGCCGAGAAGGTAATGAAAAGAAATGCCAGCGGTCACGAATCGATGTCTGTTTAATGTTTGCGGAAAGCGATGCCGGAAGCGGTTCTGGCAAAAAAGCGGTTGATCGTGCGTTTGTTGACGGGATAATGAAAGAAGCAGAATCCAAAAAGCTTGTGTCAAGGCCGTTTCGTAATGAGGCAAGGAATGACACCGACGGTATCTGTTTCTGCTGTGATGATTGCTGCGGTTACTTTGCTGAAGGCAATGAATATACATGTGACAAAGGCAAACATATCGAGCAGACCGATATGGATTATTGTTCCCAATGTGGTCTATGTGAAGAAGTCTGCTATTTTAAGGTGCGGAAGATGAAAAATAAAGAACTCGAAGTGAACCGCGACAACTGCTATGGCTGCGGGCTTTGCGTGACTGTATGTCCAGAAGATTGTATTAAAATGGTGGAAAGGAAATAGGTAAATTATGCATTTGAGAAAAAGTGAGATGATAACCATTGTATTATTACTAATATCTTTAGCCATTGCGATTTATTTCTATCCCAGACTTCCGCAAAGAATTCCGTCGCACTGGAATGCAGCCGGTCAAGTTGATGACTATGCGTCAAAGTTTATCGGGTTATTTCTCTCGCCGATAATTTTATTAGTATTTTTAGTTTTATTCATTGTTTTGCCAAAAATCGACCCATATAAAGCTAATGTTGAAACATTCAGAAAATACTTTGATGGGTTTATAATCCTCTTATTCTTGTTTGTCATTTTCCTGCAGCTATTCATCATTCTATGGGCAAACGGAACAAGATTGAAACCATATATCGTATTTCCAGTTGGGCTTGGAATTCTATTTTTCTATGTTGGTATTCTATTAGAAAAAGCCAAGCGTAACTGGTTTATCGGCATCAGAACACCATGGACAATGAGTGATGAAGGTGTTTGGGACAGAACTCATAAAGTGGGCGGGCTTTTATTTAAAATCGTCGGTATTGTCTCAGTTGTCGGTGTTTTCTTTGGTAAATACGCCTTTCTATTTGTAATTATTCCGATTATACTCCTGCCGATTTTCCTAATCGTATTTTCTTATATGGGATATAAGAAAGTATAAATTAATTAAAAAAAGTATATATGTACTCATAGGCACAAGCCTAAATAACTAATAGCGTAAATTTTAAAATCATCGTAATGGTGTTATCGTGAAAACTGAAAATAGTAAAATAACATTGATTAAAATTATCTTCACTTTCATTTACATTCTGATATTCCCAGCATTACTGCTTTTTCTTTCGGGAGATTGGTTGTGGGTTGAGGGATGGATTTTTAGTATATGGTTTATTGTTTTATGTTTTACAACTATTATCTATTTGTACTATAAAGATCCAGTTTTACTTGCGGAAAGGTATAAAAAACCTGGAACTGCTAACCAGAAAGTATGGGATAAGTATATTGTCTTTGGTATTGTAATAGGATTTATCGCTTGGGTAGTCGTCATGCCTTTAGATGCTAAAAGATATGAATGGACTACATCTTTTCCTGTATGGTTGAAAATTTTAGGAGGAATTGGATTGATATTATCAGCTTTCTTTTTTTCCCGGTCGTATGCTGACAATACTTTTTTATCTCCTTTGGTCAGAATACAGACCGAACGAAAACAGCAGGTGGTTTCAACCGGAGTTTATGGTTTTGTCAGGCATCCAATGTATCTTGGAGGAAGTTTGCTCTTCGTTGGCACGCCGATATTGCTTGGTTCTGCTTATGGTGTAATTATCGGGTTAGCGCTTGTATTTCTTTTAATAGTCAGGATAATCGGAGAAGAAAAGATGTTATTCAATGAATTGGATGGTTACGCTGATTACAGAAAGAAAGTAAAATATCGACTGATTCCTTTTGTTTGGTAATAAGAATAAATATGATATTGTTTTGAGTGTTGACTATATACGAATGGAAATTATAATAAATTATGACGGTTAAGGTTGAAGTATATCATGACGGTGACCATTGGTGCGCTAAGGGTGTTGATGTTGATATTTTTACCTGCGCGAAAACTTTAGATGCTTTAGTAAAGGAGATTGAAGATGCGGTTGCCTGCCACTTTGAAGAGGAACTAAAAGGAAATAAATCAATCGAAATTATTATTCACACAAAAACTGAGGTTGGTGGTGCCTCATAAGTTACCACAAGTTAGTGGACAATCAATTGTAAAATTACTGAAAAGATATGGTTACGAAGTTGTCCGACAGCGTGGTAGTCATATTCATCTGCGAAAAAATGATGCTGCAGGTCAGCACAGTATTACCGTGCCCGACCATCACACATTAGCCAAAGGGACTTTAGATGATATTTTGAATAAGATTAGTTTGGTGAATAATATTCCAAAACAGGATTTAATCGATCTGCTGTCTTGATTATTAAACTCTAGGTTTTTTCTCTGCCAAACTTTTTAATGTCTTATTTGTAAATGATTTTTTTAAATTGTTCTGGACTTGCAGCCAATATGCCCTAGTTGCACAGGTTTTTACTAAACTGCACTGTTTAGGATTTTTCAGGCAGTTGATCAGGTTAATCGGACCTTCAATCGCATTGATTATATCTAATACTTTTATTTTCTCAGGCAATTTAGTAAGATAATATCCGCCTTTTGGACCCCGGACACTTTTTACTAAATGCGCGGACATAAGTCGTCGAATTATCTGCTCCAAATATTTCTTCGATACTTTTTCTTGTTTGGAAACGACATTAAGTATTAATGGTCCTTTATTATAGTTTAATGCCAGGTCAACCATTAATCTTGTACCGTATCTAATTCTGGTTGATAATTTCATAGTCGTTATACAATTTTGGTCATTCTTTCTAATGCCAAACGGGCTTTTTGTGCGATTGGTTCTGGAACTGTTATTTCATTAGTCTCGTTCTCTAAGACATTTATAACTTTATCTAAAGTCGTCTTTTTCATGTTAATACATATAGCGGTTCTCTTGAGCGGATGACATAATTTATCCGGATATTCCCGCTTGATTCGATTACACATCCCAACCTCAGTTCCTAAAACAACCTCGCTATAATCTTTAGCTAATTTAACCATACCACTAGTTGAGGCGACAAAATCAGCGGCACTTGTAACTTCAGGTAAACATTCAGGATGGACAATTATTTTAGCATTGGGATATTCCTGCCGTGCTTTTATTATATCTTCAGTTCGGAAAAACAGAGCGTGTACATAGCAAAAACCTTCCCAGGGAATTATATCGCGATTGGTTTGGCTTTGGACATATAATGCTAAATTTTTGTCCGGCACGAAAAGTATCTTTTTATCTTTGGGGATAGAATTGACAACCTTTACCGCATTGGCTGACGTGCAGCAAATATCCGATTCGGCTTTGACGTCAGCTGGCGTATTAACATAAGCGACAACCACAACATCACCCAATTCTTTTTTACGCATCCTCAAGGCTTCAGCTGAAATCATGTCAGCCATTTCGCAGCCAGCATCAATATCGGGCATTATAACTTTTGCTTTGGGATTGAGAATTTTAGCGGTTTCAGCCATAAAGTGAACGCCACAAAAAACAATGATTTTAGCCTTTGATGTTGCTGCTCTCTGGGATAAATCCAAAGAATCACCGATGAAATCGGCAATATCATAAATCTTTGGTTGCTGGTAATTATGACATAAAATCACCGCATTTTTTTTCTGCTTTAATTTTAAAATCTTTGTAATTATTTCATTATTCATAATTAGTTTTATCTAAATCGGTTTCTTATTATAAAGCATATCGATGTAAAATACAAGGGGCGTACTTGAAATTAGTATCATAAACTTCATATTTACATTTTCCGTTTTCCAACTTACAATGAGCAACAGTATGCTTGATAAATTCACAAAACGTGTCGGCAATTTTACAGTTGGCACTTTAATCAGTCGTATTGCCGGATTGGGTCGAGAATCGGTCTTTGCCTATCTTTTTGGCGCTGGATTTGCAACTGATGCGTATCAGGTAGCCTTCCGAATTCCCAATCTTTTTCGTGATCTTTTTGCAGAAAGCGCGTTGTCTGCCGCGTTTGTCCCAACCTTTATTGACAACTTGACCCACAAAGAACGAAAAGAAGTATGGAAATTCGCATCGAATATGTTTAACACTATGTTTCTTTTTATCGGCGGGCTTACAATTTTAGGAATTATTTTTGCACCATATGTGGTCAAGGTTATTGCTTACGGTTTTGCCAATACTCCGGGCAAACAAGAACTTACCACTGCTTTAACCCGGGTGATGTTTCCTTTCTTTTTATTCATTGCCCTCGCTGCCTGGGCAATGGCGATTTTAAACGCTTTTCAGCATTTCTTTGTTCCGGCCATTGCTCCCGCATTTTTTAACGTCTTTTCAATTGTCGTGCCGGTAGTTGCTTATCAGTATTTTGTCCGGCATGGGCAACAGCCAGTGATGGGCATGGCATATGGTGTTACGATCGGCGCAATATTTCAATTCCTAGTTCAAATACCTTTATTGGTTAAAAAGGGATTTCAATATCACTTTTATATTAATCTAAAAGACAAACAATTGCAAAGAGTATTTCTTTTATGGCTACCGGCAATTTTAGGATTTGCATCATACCAGATAAATTTTGCGGTGAATACCTTTCTCGTTACATTTTTAGCCGAGCGTTCGATAACCTATCTTAATTATGCTTATCGGGTGATGCATTTGCCGGCTGGTTTATTCGGGGTTGCGATTGGCAGTGTCGCGGTTGCCGAATTCTCCACCCGGGTTTCGCAAAACACAACCGAAGCGCTTAAAGAACGGTTACAGCATGCCCTGAAATTAGTTTCGCTTTTAACAATACCGATTGCAACTTTATTTTTAGTATTATCGGTCCCGATTTGCCGAATAATCTACCAGCGCGGTCATTTTTTACCAATTGACACGATTTATACAGCCCAGGCATTAATGTTGTATGCGCCGGGTATTTTTGCGGCAGCCGGTATCCGCAGTATCAGCGCTTGTTTTTACGCGCTAAAGGATACAAAAACCCCGGCGTTCGTCGGTCTTTCGACGGTTGCAATTAGTATCGCGATGAATCTGTTCTTGATGCACAAAATCGGGTTTCGGTCTTTTCCGCTTACCACCTCATCCATGGCTTTTGTTAATCTTGCGGTCTTATTTTATCTGTGCCGCAGAAAAATCGGTCCGCTGGGAGGGAAAAAGATTGTTACCACAACTATCTTATCAGTGGTGTTTTCTGCGATCAGCGGACTAATCAGTTATATTCTATTCCGAGTCATTTTTAATCATTTTACCCATCCCGGTCTTTGGGGCTCATTAATAGCATTGGTAATATCTGGCGGATTAGGACTTGCACTGTTTTATCTGCTGACAAGAATATTTTCTCTTACCGGCAGTAAAGTAAAGGATACCTTGCCGACACAATAACCGAAATAAAAATAATTTACCTTGATTTTTACAGGCATATAGTTAAGATTTTGTAAATCGGGAAAGGAGTAATTATATGAAAAACAAAAATCTTGTATTTATCTATATTGCGATTGTCATAATTTTTATCAGTACAGTGTCTGCAGAACAACCGGCAGAACTAACTCGATTAGTCGTTACGGGTTTACTTACCGGCGGAGCAGGTGAAAAAGCAGGTATTATGATAGATGATGTCTTTATAAAATATGATGGTAAATCAGTCTCAACGCGGAATGAACTGAATGAATATAAAAATCAAGTTAAAGGCGATTCAGTTGAAATTGCGGTTCTGCGAGATGATAAAGAAATAACCCTTAAAATACAAAAAGGGTCGATTGGAGTATTCATGAAAGAATTATTGCCGGATATAAAATATAAAGAAGACGCAGTTGTTATCGAGGGTATTCCGAAATTAGGATGGGAAACCGGCAAGATTAATTCATTTCTTGGCTGTGTTGAACTGGTTGCCAATCATCTCGGAATTAAAAAAGATTATGTGGAGATAAACGGAATTTCCGGCGCGGCATTCCGTTTGCATTTTTGTAAAGACTGGTGTCCAAGCTCACCCGACCCCACCTGTGGGTACAATAATGGCGAAGATGCTTTAAAGGCGCTCGGACTTGAATATAAATCATATTCGCTTTCACCAGACGGTAAGAATAAACCTAAGATAAAAAAAGCAATCATGGAAAGTATTGATAAAAAGATACCAGTAATTGCAATTGACTTAATCGATACAGCGGAATGGGGACTCGTAACCGGATATCAAGATAATGGTGAAGAATTGCTATGCCGAACTTATTTTGATAAGCGGAATAGCTATGAGATTGCTCAGAAATTTCCCTGGGTTTTATATGTAATCACGGGTAAAAAGGATGTGGCAAAAGACACCAAGCTTTATCAGCAATCATTTAAGACTATTTATGCTAATCTTACAACTAAAAATTATGGTCAATACTTTTCCGGCATAAATGCCTTTGACCAATGGATTGAACATTTAGAAAAGAGTGATTTTGCCAAAATGGACAGTGCAAAATTCAACAATGCGGTTTTTGCTAACGGCTGGATTTTTGACCGATTGGCGGTTGACCGAAATGATGCAGTTGTTTATTTAGAGAGCATTGCTGTTAAAATACCAGAGCTATCCAAGAAACTGACCGAATTAGCAAATATTTACAAGGAAGAAGCAAAAATTCTACAGGAGACGAATGTTAATATTCCTAACTCTAATATTATTAAAAGCAGCATTGAATGGACTTCAGAGATGAGACAGGAACAAATTGCACTACTTCAAAAAGCCAAAGCAAAAGAAGAATCTGCACTTATCATTTGGAAAGACATTGTAAAGTAACAGGAGGCAAAATGAGCGGGAATCCAATAGTTTACTGGGAGCTTGCTTCCAGCAATGCAGAAAAATCAGTCGAATTCTTTAAGAAAGCATTTGGCTGGGATTTTGAATACGGCAAGGCAACAACAATCTATGAACTACCAAAAGAAATAAATCAATTACACGGCGGCGGTATATTTACTTTAAAGATGGCAAAACTACCCTTTTTGACCATATACATTGAAGTCGATGATGTCAAAAAAAAGGCAAAAGAGATTGAAGACCTGGGCGGGTTAATAGTAATTCAACCGATTGAAATCAACCCCGGGATTCATATCTGCCTATTTAACGAACCATCCGGCGTGACTTTTGCAATGCTTCAAAAGAGGAAATAACCACGACAACAACAGACATTATGTATAGAAAATATTGTATTGCCATCCTGATAATTTTATTTCTGAGTCGAATTATAGAATGATTGACGTTGAGCAAAAGAAGTCTATAATTCCAGCTGTTATCGCTATTATAGTAATCTTGTTTACATTTATTATTTGCTATGGATATTATAGCGCGCAATATGAACCGCCGGATGGCACTATCTATCATGGTTGTGGCTGGAACGGATATAATAGTCAACCGAATTACAGTGCGATGTTTCCTTCTTCACACCATCCGCTCATATTACAAGTGGTTGCCGATATGCCAGGTACTCGATATTTCGATGTGCCACATCTTATACAAGCCTTAACCAATCCAATTGTCCACTCGGATAGTCAGTATATCGAATATGGTCTACATTTCCGCAATCGCGATGGGATGCTCGACTCGGTTTTTGCACTTACCACAACAATGGATCACTATATTGATACACTTGTCGCCGCGTTTCTCGCCGTGAACCGTCCTTTTTTCTTGCGGATCGGATTCGAGTTTAACGGGAACTGGAACCCCTATCATCCATACATTTTCCCTCTTGCATTCCGTAAATTAGTAACAGAATTGAGAGCACACGGTATTAACAACTTCGCTTCAGTCTGGTGCTATGAGCCAGATGCACCGCCGGACTTTGCCGATTCTTCTACACAGGGTTGGAAGTGGTATCCAGGCGATGATGTGGTAGATTGGTTCGGGCTCGATCCGTTCGATATGGAGCATTTCAATCCCGCGTTACCCGATTCCTTTCTTGGTCAATTAACCAAGAAGGGTAAGAGTGAAGCGTTTCTCAGATTTGCTCAGCAGCGACGTAAACCGGTTTATTTAAACGAACTCTCCGCACGTCATGTCTACATTGTACACGATTCGCTTGATCCGACACAGCAACAAGGTCAGGCTGACTATGAGTATTGGTTTGTTCCATTTTTTCAGTTTATCCGTAATCATCAGGAAATTAAAGGATGGAATTATATTAATCTCGATTGGACTCGATACAGTACTTACCAAACCTGGGGTGATGCGCGACTCGAAATAAACTCCTACATTCGCACGCGATGGGTCGATACGGTGATGGCACCGCGGTTTCTTAATGTTGGATATGACATAACACAGTCAGTTCACGCTACAGAACTTGAAACAGCCATATTTAAAGTCACTTCGCCAGCCTTAATCCTCAATCAATTTTCCCATAAAATTATTCTCAGTTCACCGGGCGAATTAATTGATATTACCGGTCGTAAAATAATTGACTTACATCTTGGGGAGAACGATATAAAATATTTATTTCCGGGCGTGTATTTTATATCACAAAATAAACCAGCCCGAATTTTTAAAATTATTGTCATAAAGTAAGGAGCAAAATGAAATATAAATATCTCTTCTTTTTATTTTTAGGATTATTTGTATTAGCAAATGCTGACCGGCTTGTCCTGATTAAAGTGTTACCAACACAGCGGAGCGAAGCAGTACAAATGAACGTATCAATTTATCAAGACTTAAAAGATGCGTTGGTGGTTGGTCTGGATGATAAGTTCGAGCAGATTTTAAGAAATAAAGGGTGGCAGATCGAAGTTCTTGATAAAGAGTTAGTGCCGGATGAGTACTTCTTAGTTTATAAAGTTGGACCAGGAAAAAATTCATATCCGGGCAGAATTCTTTTAGATAGCGACCGTTCGACAATGGTTCGAATGTCGGAATCAGAAGCATTACAAGCAAAAGCTCAAGGATTTGAAATGAGACGACTTCATGCTCATCCAATACAAACCGCACAACCACTTGAACTAATTTCTATGCCGCGTCACGATACTTTAATTCAACGAATGGTTCAAGCAGTTTCGCTTGACAGCTTATTAGCAACGTTAGTTCGTTTACAGAACTTTAGAACCCGATATACTTATTCCCGAAAGTGTGATACTGCTGCATGGTATCTTCGCGATCGTCTTCAAGCATATGGTTTACCAACGGTCTATGATATCTATCTTGCCGGTACCCAGCGTGATACTTCGTATAATGTAATCGCAACGATAACCGGTCAAGTGCGACCAGAAAGTATCGTGATTATCTGCGGGCATTTTGACTCATACTCTAATACACCATATACACTAGCGCCCGGCGCTGATGATAATGCAACTGGTACAGCAGCCGTAATTGAAGCGGCGCGGATTTTATCTCAATACCAATTTCGCTGGACAATAAAATTTATCGCCTTTTCGGGTGAAGAACAGTGGATGCTCGGTTCGTATCACTATGTTGATTCGGTCGCAGTTCCGCAACAGCTAAAAATTGGCGGCGCCTTTAATTTTGATATGATCGCTTATACTGCTTATGACAGTATGCGTATGTATGTTAATCGTAATGCTGCTTCAACTTTGTTGGCAGTTCTTGCCGAATCACTAAACACTCAATATAACGTCGGGCTTAATTTAGTAAATTATCTGGACGAAGATTGTGCCGGCGATAATACACCATTCTGGGAGCATGGTTACAAAGCGGTATTCGCGTGCGAAGATACCGAATGGGGTATCTGGAACGGTTCTAATCCGCATTATCATACGACTCACGATACAATCGGAATTATACGTTTGGGGCAGGTATTACGCGGAGCAAAACTTGGAGTCGCTTGTGTTGCGGCAATGGCTGGACCCATCGGTTTAAATGCGATACAAGAGGACGGGGATATTTCATCCGAGGCATTTGATTTTATACCTGCTATCATAAAAAGTGTTATTAAGTTACCTGGAAACAAACGGGCAGAATTGTTTGATATTACCGGCAAAAAAGTCTATCAGTTACTGCCGGGTAATAATGACATCCACCACCTTGCATCAGGGATATACTTTGTCCGACAAGAGCAATGCAAATACACTTCTAAAATAATTTTACAGCATTGATTTGGGAGATAAAAATGGAACCTAAAATTATGCGTCTCGACAAATTATATTTAGCGGGAGTTTGTGTTTTTGGAAATGCGGATAAAGGGCTATTCAGCCATGCCTGGGACATATTCTTAAAGATAAACGTTGGTATCAATTGGAAAAACGACCGAAAAACATATGGAGTAGAGTTTTTTACTGAAGAATATCATCGCGAGAAAAAGTGGTTTTATATGGTAGCAATGGAGCTTGCGGATTTATCCGAAATCCCGATAAATATGGTCGGTAAAGTAATTCCGGCAAATACTTATGCGGTTTTTACGGCAAAAGGCGGTGTAAAAAATCTTCCGAAAACATCGCGGTATGCTCATGATGAATGGTTGCCAAAATCAAAATACGAAGAAGCCGATTGGTTTGAGTTTGAACTGTATGATGAACGGTTCAAGGATATTGATGACCCTGCTTCAGAAATTGATATCTATATCCCAATCCGAGAAAAAGACAAATAATGCTCTATAAACCTTGCGTCTCAATTATTGAAAACCCGACACAAGGTTCATATTTGATTGAACCGAAATTTGACGGCATCTTTACTTCAATCCGCAAACATAAAGGTAAAATTGAGGTCTGGTCAAGACGGGGTGAACGGAAAGCAACCCTTGAAGGATTACTAAAAGGCTCGCTGGATAAATTTCCTTCTGACATCTGGCTTTTAGGTGAGGCAGAATATGGCAGTCAGGCAGGCAGAATTGCAATTGAAAAGCGTGGTTATCCGGTTATTCATATTTTTGATATGGTTGAGGCAGAGGATGAAGATAAAGATATTGTAAAACGCAAGAATCGCGTTGATAAACTACTAATAAAATTAGAGGAAAAGCATTTAGAACTGGTTGAAGGTAAAATTATCAGGGCAAATAGAATTCCGGAAGTCTTCAAGCAATATATCAAACAAGGATATGAAGGCATCGTGATAAAGGATTTAGATAAAAACTTCAGTGCGGAAAACTGGTGGAAAAAGAAAAAAGTTCTGACTGATGAGTTTATTATTATGGGTTATGAGTTCAGTGATACTGGCTGGGAGTATATAAAAAATTACCAACTACCAAAAAAAGGTATTGTCGGAAATATTATCTGTGGATTATGGAAAGAAAATAAACTCGTGCAGGTGATGCGGGTTGGTCAGATGCCATTTAGCATAAGACTTGAACTGACGCACAACCCCAAGAAATATCTGGGCAAAGTGGTCGAGATAAAGGGGTTTGAGCGGTTCCAGTCCGGCGCATTAAGACATGCGAGCTTTATCAGATTCAGAAACGATTTATCAGCAACGGAATTAAAGAATAAAAAATACAGATGAACACAGATAGATTATCAGGGGAAAGTGATAAATAATATTATATCTTTACAAATTAAGGATATTTAATAAGCTTTATATGAGGATAATATGATTCTTTTATTATTAACAATAATCAGCGCAGATTTTCCAATATGCACTGCTCCGAATTATACCGAATATCCCTGCGTAACCTATGCCAATAATAAATTTAATATTTTTTGGATTGACTATCGTCTGTCACCATCTATGTCAATCTATGGTTCACGTGTTGCCAAAAATGGAACGGTGTTAAATCCGAACGGCGTCGAGCTTTACCGCGATAGCGCTTCTTACCGCTGTAATGTTGCGTTTGACGGAAACAATTTTCTAGTCGTTACGCGAAATCATTGCTGAACCAAAGGCGATATTGTCGGAGTGCGTGTCACTTCATCACTTGATACGATAAATTCATTCGAAATCTGTAACCCAGTCGACCCAGAATTGATGGAAACTGACCCAGCAATAGTATTTAATGGTGAAAATTATATTGTTGTCTGGGCAGATGAGAAAAATTCTCAACCTAATGTCTTCTATATTACATCCGCCAGAGTAACGCCGCAGGGTGTGGTTCTTGATACAGGCATTCGCATCTCAAGTGGCACCGGCACATCCGAGAGTCGTCCCAATATTGCTTATGATGGTAATCGTTCTTTGGTCGTCTGGTATAAATCGAGCACCGGTATTTATGGTCGGTTTATAAATAACAACGGACAACCCGAAGGTAGTGTCATTACTATTGCAAGCGGTTCTAACGGTGGGTCTAATTTAGCATTCGGTGATAGTAATTATCTGGTTGTTTGGTTTATCGGAACCTATCCAAATCTTGAAATTGTTGGTCGGCTAGTTTCACGGCAAGGGACTTACATCGGAAACACAATTAATATTGCAATGGGCAGCGGTTGTCACCGCTGGGCAGATGTAAAGTTTGACGGCAGAAATTTCCTGGTGATCTGGCAGACCGGCGATAATAATGCCGGTCAGATAATCTACGGTCAGTTTATCTCAAAGAATGGAACATTGGTTGGAAGTAATTTTATTATTTCGAATAACACTAATACACAACGCTGGTGGCCTGCTTTAGCGGTTTCCGACAGTAATTTCCTGGTAACCTGGCAACAAGGTACGATTACGGATATTTATGGTAATGTTGATATAACGACATCAGGAATTGCAGAGACGGGAACGAGTATTTACAATGCTCGTCCGATTCAGACTATTTTTTCAAGGAATCTTAAATTTATTAATGATAAACAATATGTCGTTTATGATGTAACTGGCAAGCAAGTAACAGCCAGCCAGCTGAAGCAAGGTATTTATTTTATAAAAGACGAAAACCAATTTTTGAAAAAATTGATTTTAGTGAAATAGATAGACATTATGAGAACAATAAAATGCAACGGGCATACGATTGAAATCAAAGCTTTCGGAACCGAAAAAGTTTTTTATGACGGGAAAGATGTATCAAGAAAAAACTCCTTGTTTGGGGCTACCCATATCTTCCGGGCAAATGAAGACGGGCATGAAGTGCAATACGAGGTTAAAATTGGATTAAAGTTTCTTTGGTGGCTACGTTGGTTTCGAACTTGGTGCGAAGTGAGAAGAAACGGAGAGCTTATATTCACGGATCGATGAGAAAACTTTCAACATTTAAGATTATTGAAGAAGAAATATTGCTTCGTTTACGCGAACAGGCGACCGAATATTCATTCTGGACATTATTGAGTATTGTCTATACTTTTGGTTCGATATATAGCAATATCGTTAATCCCATATTTTAACTAATAAAGATTGATAAAAACTCTACCTATAGGTAGAGTAAAAAACGAGTAGATTTTTGCTCTAACTCACTAACTACCAATCCCTAACCCTTAATCGCTATCAAGGTAGGGGAGGTATCCCCTGAATATAGCGGGAAGTAATGGATTAGTAATGGTGGGAAGGTGATAAGGCGGTTAAGTTTGGCTTCTAACCCGATATTTAATCAGGTTTTTAGATTTCGGTATATACGACCATTATCTTAGTTGTTTTACAGCTATTAATAATTGAATTAATTTATGGAATATAACACCGATTAAAACAGACGGTAAATCAGATTATCTAGGAGAATATCAGATAGCAGATTAAATGGTGCAAATAAAAAGTTCAAACTTAATAAAATATTTGACAAACTGTTATCTAAATATGGGTACCTATACTAACAATCTATCAGCAAACTCTTTTGCCAAAGATGTCTATTTCTTGCGCTATAACGATAACACGAACCAGAAAGAGATAAAACTGATTGTGGAATAATTAACCTGTGTCATTGCGAGCGACTGCAAGGAGCGTGGCAATCTCAAACATTTGGGCATAGTTGGGGATTGCTTCGGGGATTGCCTTCGGCAACCACGCAATGACATAAGTAAGTAAGGGCGGGTTTATCCCGCCCTTATTATTTTAGTTATAGAAAATAATATTTTTCTCTTGACAAAATATAAAAACAGATGTATATTCAAATAGATATTTGTAGTTCTTTGATATTCCCTTAATCATGCAGTAGCAGGAAATATTTAAAGGGATTTTTTTACCCTTTTTATCAACTGCTATCCGCTGGGAGGAGAGATTTCTGTGAAACACATCAATCTCTCTGATTACACTGATTAAAACAAGATTACACCGATAAAAATTAATCTGTGTAATCATTTAGAAATCTGCGTAATCATGAGAGCGAGGTTCTCAGAGCTCTCAAAATATCTCTTGACAATTTATAAAAGATTTGTATAATCTTGGTTACCCAGAAGCGCGACGGCGTTTCTGTGGTAAGTTTTATTTAGAATAATTGTTCTTTGATAATCTGGAAGTTTTTTTGTATATGTATAATGGCAGGCTCATTCATAAGCTACTAAGAGCATATGGTGAATGCCTTGGCAACCGCAGGCGATGAAGGACGTGGCAAGCTGCGATAAGCGTCGGTGAGGTGCACACAACCGTTGACCCGGCGATCTCCGAATCGGGAAACCGGTACGGATTAACTCCGTACATCCTGGGATTTCGGTCCCGGGAAGCAAACCCGCTGAAGTGAAACATCTCAGTAGGTGGTGGAAAATAAAGAAAACTCTATTTCCCTAGTAGTGGCGAGCGAACGGGAAACAGCCTAAACCGATCTGTGCGTTAAAGCGTGCAGGCGTTGCACGGACGGTGTTGCGGGATTTAGTTGCAACAGCTGCTCGAAGTTGGAGGAGTTACAAAGACTTTTTTGTAGCCGAAAAGTCCTGGGAAGGACATTCCATAGATGGTGATAGTCCAGTAGGCGAAACGGAAAAGTTCTCCTTAGATTAAATCCCAAGTACCACGGAGCACGAGGAATTCCGTGGGAATCTGTCACGACCACGTGATAAGGCTAAATACTCGCGGTTGTCCGATAGTGCACTAGTACCGTGAGGGAAAGGTGAAAAGAACCCCTGGCGGGGAGTGAAATAGAACCTGAAACCGTATGCTTACAATCAGCGGGAGCCGTGTTAGACTTTCCGCAAGGTTCGTTTAATGTGGTGACCGCGTGCCTTTTGCATAATGATCTGACGAGTTATTCACTGCAGCAAGATTAATCCCGTTAACGGGAGAAGTCGGAGCGAAAGCGAGTCCGAAATGGGCGACAAGTTGCAGGGTATAGACCCGAAACCCGTGTGAGCTATCCATGGTCAGGATGAACTCCGAGTAACATCGGAGGGAGGTCCGAACCGGTGGGCCTTGCAATACCCTCGGATGAACTGTGGATGGGAGCGAAAGACTTACCAAACCGGGTGATCGCTGGTTCTCCCCGAAATGTTTTTAGGAACAGTCTTTGGCGTTCAGTGATGGTGGTAGAGCACTAAATGGGCGAATCCCGACTAAGTCGGGATGAACCCGATTAAACTACGAATGCCATCATTCTAGAGCCAAGGAAAGAGGCAGTGGGGGCTAAGCTTCATTGCCGAAAGGGGAATAACCCAGACCATCAGCTAAGGTCCCTAAGTTTCGGCTAAGTGGGAAAGGATGTGAAGTTACTAAGACAGCTGGGATGTTGGCTTAGAAGCAGCAATCATTTAAAGAGTGCGTAACAGCTCACCAGTCAAGTGATTTTGCGCCGAAAATTTATCGGGGCTCAAGCCGAATACCGAAGCTATGGCAGCGTATCGTAAGATATGCTGGGTAGGGGAGCGTTCTGTTGTAGGAAGAAGATGCATCGCGAGATGCATTCGACGAACCAGAAGTGATTATGTCAGAATGAGTAGCGTTAATGCTGATGAAAAATCAGCACGCCGAAAACCCAAGGGTTCCTGGGGAAGGTTAATCCGCCCAGGTTTAGTCGGCCCCTAAGCCGAGGCTGAGAAGCGTAGGCGATGGAAAAGCGGTTAATATTCCGCTACCAGTTTAATTTCGTTATGAACGATGGGGGGACGCAGATGGTAAAGTTGAGCCGGGTGCTGGATGTCCCGGTCTAACCGATTGCGAGGGAGTGTTGGAAAATCCGCACTCGTAAATCGCGGTTGGGAGTGGGATGCTGAGCAATCAGCAGAACTCGACCTAATTATCTGCCGAGAAAATCCTCTAAGTCAGAAATTAGACTGACCGTACCGTAAACCGACACTGGTGGGTGAGGAGAATATCCAAAGGCGCTCGGGTGAGCCCTCGTTAAGGAACTCGGCAATCTAACCCCGTAACTTCGGAAGAAGGGGTGCCCGCGTAAGCGGGTCGCAGTGAAGTGGTTCTACCGACTGTTTAACAAAAACACAGGTCTCTGCTAAGACGTAAGTCAATGTATAGGGACTGACACCTGCCCGGTGCTGGAAGGTTAAGGAAGGATGTCATCCTGTCGCAAGACAGGGGCAGCATTTGACCGAAGCCCCAGTAAACGGCGGCCGTAACTCTAACGGTCCTAAGGTAGCGAAATTCCTTGTCGGGTAAGTTCCGACCTGCACGAATGGTGTAACGAGTAGAACGCTGTCTTGACGAGGAGCCCGGCGAAATTGTAGTGGCGGTGAAGATGCCGCCTGCCCGCGATTGGACAAAAAGACCCCATGAACCTTTACTGTAACTTGCTACTGAATTTTGGCAAGGCATGTGTAGCATAGGTGGGAGGCTTTGAAGCTCTGCCGCTAGGTAGGGCTGAGCCATCAGTGAAATACCACTCTTGTTTTGTCGGAATTCTAACCTTGGCTGTGAATCCATTCAAGGGACAATGGCAGGCGGGCAGTTTGACTGGGGCGGTCGCCTCCTAAAAAGTAACGGAGGCGCCCAAAGATCGGCTCAACACGGACGGTAACCGTGTGTGGAGCGTAAGAGCATAAGCCGGTCTGACTGCGAGATAAACAAATCAAGCAGAGACGAAAGTCGGGTCTAGTGATCCGGTGATTCTGTGTGGAAGGGTCATCGCTCAACGGATAAAAGGTACTCTGGGGATAACAGGCTGATCGGGTCCAAGAGTTCACATCGACGACCCGGTTTGGCACCTCGATGTCGGCTCATCGCATCCTGGGGCTGAATAAGGTCCCAAGGGTTGGTCTGTTCGCCCATTAAAGCGGTACGTGAGCTGGGTTCAGAACGTCGTGAGACAGTTCGGACT
>Ga0315294_10000436_pt1 | contig 44521 bp, 21 predicted proteins | sample YL17G13_40_MG_FD_203626 | JGI IMG/M metagenome (GOLD analysis project Ga0315294, IMG submission 203626) | Sediment microbial communities from Yellowstone Lake, YNP, Wyoming, USA - YL17G13_40 | ecosystem: Environmental > Aquatic > Freshwater > Lake > Sediment | place: USA: Wyoming | collected... | reverse complement strand
GCATCCAGAAGTGCAGGAGGGAGTTGTATGCGCCGTTGTAGAGCGGCGCCCGGGCGGGGGAGATGCCCCACACGGACCGGAGCGAATCCCCGCTGGCCCACGCGAGGCTCATCGCCTCGTCGAACCCGAGGGAGAAAGCCCCCAGCCGCCAGAACCGGACCGCGGCGGCGGCGGCGATCAAAAGAAGCGCCCAGCGGCTGGCCGCGGCCGGCTTCACCGCCGCGGCCGCCCCGGAACCTCCCAGACCCGGGGCCGGCGACCGGCCGCGCGGGCCATGAGGAAGAGGAGATCCGACAGCCGGTTCAGGTAGCGGACGGCCTCCCGGCTTGTCCCCGCCGCCACCGCCCGGCGCTCGGCACGGCGGCAGACGGCGCGGGCCAGGTGCAGCCATCCCGCCCCGGCGGCGCCGCCCGGCACCACGAACCCGCGCAGGGACCGGAGCAGCCGGGCGCGCCGAACGGCTTCGGCGTCGATGCGGCCGACGTGCGCCGGCGTGGTCCGGAGCGCCCGGCCCGGGCGCGGCGCCGCCATGTCGGCGCCGACCCCGAAGAGATCGCGCTGGAGGGACTCGATAAGGCGCCGCTCCCCCGCCCGGACGGCCAGCCCCGCGAGCCCGAGCACGCACGAGAGCTCGTCGATGTCCCCCAGCGCCTCGACCCGCAGGTCATCCTTGCGCACCCGGCGGACGCGGACGCGTCCGCCTCCGCCTCCCAGCGTCGTCTCGCCGCCGTCCCCCGCCCGAGTCACGATCCGGTCCAGCCTCACCATCGTGAAGCCGCGCTAACTCAGATACCCGGCGTTGATCCTCACGTACCGCTCCGTCAGATCGCAGGTGAGGACGCTCGCTCGTCCGCGCCCCGCTCCCAGGTCGATCTCGACGGGCACCTCGGACTCCGCGAGGCGGGAGAAGAGCTCGAACCGCGGCTTGACCAGGCAGCCGCCCCGGATCGCAGGGAATCCGCCGACGCGCACGCGGACCTCGAGGGGATCGAACCGCGCGCCCGACGCGCCGAGCGCCTGCGCGATCCTGCCCCAGTTCGCCTGCCGGCCGTAGAACATCGTCTTGACGAGCGCCGAATCCGCGACCGACCGCGCCGCGAGGGCGGCCTCCCGCGCCGTCCGGGCGCCGGTCACGGTCACGCGGATCAGCCGGGTCGCGCCTTCGCCGTCCGCCACCAGCGAGTGGGCCAGGGCCGCGCAGACCTCGTGCAGGGCCGCCGTGAACCGGCGGACGCCCGCCGCCGAGAGCGGCCGCCGGGCCGCCGCCCCGTTCGCGAGGATGATCGCGGTGTCGTTCGTGCTCATCTGGCCGTCGACCGTGATCGCGTTGAGCGTGTCCGCGCACGCCTCCACCAGGGCCCGCCGCAGGACCGGCGGGGCAATCCGCGCGTCCGTCGTGAGGTAGACCAGGATCGTGGCCATCGACGGCGCGACCATCCCGACGCCCTTCGCGATTCCGCCCACCGTGAAGACGGACCCGCCGTCCGCGAACTTCGCCTCCGCCAGCTTCGGGTGGGTATCCGTCGTCATGATCCCGCGGGCCGCGGCCGCTCCCGCCTCCTTCGTCGCCGCCAGGGACCGGACCGCCTTCCTCAGCCCCCGGATCACGCGCGGCACCGGCAACCGGTAACCGATCGCGCCCGTCGACGAAACCAGCATCTCGCGCTCGGGAATCTTGAGCATCCGCGCGGCCGCCCGGCCGATGGCGAGCGCATCCCGGCGCCCTCCGGCGCCTGTAAGAGTGTTCGCGTACCCGCTCGTGGCCACGATCGCGCGGGCCCGGCCGCCCGTGGCTCTCAGGCGCGCCACGTCCAGCTCGACATCCGTTCCGCGGAACCGGTTGGCCGAGAAGACGCCGGCCGCCGAAGCGGGATAGTCGGACACGATCAGGGTAAGGTCCGGCTTGCCGGAGCCCTTGATCGCCGCCCAGACCCCGGCGGCCCGGAACCCTTTGGCCGCGACGACGCTCATCCGCCCAGCACCCTTCTCGCCTCGCGGGCGGGAATCAGCGTCAGCCCGGTTCCGTCCGCGTCGCACTCGAGGCCCGGGAAGCGCCGCTCGAGCTCGGCAAGCACCTCGCGCGCCTCCTGCGGCCGCCCGAGCCGCGCCAGCAGCCGGACGTGCTTGAAGGCGGCGTACGCCCAGATCTCGCGGTGCCGGGCCGACTTCCGCGCCTCCGCCAGCCCCGCGAGCGCGGCCTCGGACGCGCGCGAGCCCAGCCGCCCCTCCAGCCAGTCCAGGGCCAGGTATCCGTACCACGGGCGGGGTCCCGTCGGAGGACCCGCCGGGACATCCGGGGCCTTGTCCACGATCTCGACCAGCCACTCCCCGGCCGTGTCGAACGCGCGGCGCTTGAGCGCCATCTCGGCGAGCCGGAACCGCGCCTCCATCCGCACGTCCCCGACAAGATCCGGCGTCACGTACCCGGACGGGCCGGACCAGGCGGCCACCGCCTCCAGGAGGGCCGGCCCGCCGTCGGAAGCCGTCTGCGCGAGCTCGAGCTTGGCCAGGGCCGCCGGCGATCCCGTGACGCGGCCGTCGGCGGACTTGAGCGTGGTTTTCGCGTACTTGGCGATCACGGCGTCGAAGGCGGCGCGCGCCGAGGGCGGGTCCTGCCGCAGGTCCCGGTGGATCTGGCCGATCGCGAGCAGGGCCTGGGGTGCGACGGGATTCCCGTCCTGGTCCATCGCCTCGGGCGGAAGCTCGGACACCGCCGTCAGGTCCGAGAGCGCCCACGTCGGGTTCTCGAGCCGCTTCTGGAGCAGGCCCAGCCGGAGCTGGGCCGCGGGGGATATCGTCGCGTGCGGGTAATCGCGGAGCAGGCCCCGCCACGTCCGGAGCGCCAGTGCGGGATTGTCCTCCTCGACCTCGAGGCCGCGGAGGTAGATGAGCGCGGGCACCCCCTGCCAGTCGTGGTACCGCTGGACGAGGGTCAGATCGGCGCGGACGTAGGCGGCGGGGGCGACGCTTCCGTACCGCTGGTCGTACTCCCGGAAGAGCCGGAGGCTCTCCTCCAGCGCGCCCGTCCGCAGGGCGATCTGCGCCCGCAGGCGCAGCGCGAGCGGTGCCGTGAACGTCGCGCTTCTCAGCCAGCCGCCGGCCGGCTTGATGGACGCGAGCTGGCGCGCCGCGTCGTCGAGCCTCCCGCCCTGCATCGCCTCGAGCGCCTGGGCCAGCTTGGCCTCGGCCGCCGGCCCCTGCCTACTGCACCCGGCGCCGCCGAGCGCGGCGCCCGCAACCAACCCGAGCACGATCGGCCATGGAAGGGCCCGTTTCATGGTGATTCCCCAATATACCGCGGCCGGCGGACCGGCCGCGTCAGCGATATCCGGTGGCGGGCAGCCGCGCGGGGAGACGGACCGGCCGGTGCGGCTGGAGCTCGATCGCCCACAGCACGTACCGTCCCGTGGCGTCGCCGGTGACCGCCACCGGACGGCCCCACCGCGCGAGACACTCGCGCCAGACCGCACGCGCCCGCGGCGTCCAGGCATCAAAGGCGGGGTGAAGCCCCGGGATCAGGGCGGCCCCCGTGTCCTCGTCCACGAGCCAGCGCAGGTTGCGCTGGCGCAGGGCGACCCGGAGCCGGGCCGGGCTCGCGCTCTCCTCCGCCCAGACGGCGAGCGGCGGCGCCATCCCCTCTCCCTCCAGAACGGGCACGCCCGGCCAGTAATGCGCATCTCCGGCCCCGCTCACGTAGCAGGGGGCGGCTGGGGACACGTAACGGCGCCGGAGGACCGCACCGAACCTCCACGTCGCCGGCCGCGGTGCGAGCACGCGCTCGAGATACCGGGCAGGCGTCTCGCGGCCGAGCGCGACGCCCGCGGGGTTGAACACGTAGAAGGCGAACGCGATCGAGACCGCACCTTCCCACGCGAGGGCGAGCCCGATGACCGCCACCGCGGCTCCCCTCGCCCGGCGCGGGATCTCGAGCCGCGCCGCTCCCAGCGCGGCGCCCACGAGCAGGACCGGGATCACGGGGAGGAGGTACCGGCCCGCGTATCCGGCCGTCCACGCCCACCCCGCCACACCCAGCCCCAGCACCGGCGCCAATGCACTTGCGGACGCAAGTGGCAGGACGACGACGAGAACAGGCGACAGCAGCGCGTCCCAGATGGACGCGCCCGCGGCGGCCGTGAACGGCGCCGCAAGAATCGCGCTCCACGATTCGTGCCGGAGCCACTCCCACTGTTGCAGGAAGAACGCGGGCAGGGCGCCGGTTCCGTACGGCGCGACCGGGGATCCCGCCCCGAGCCAGTTCCGGACGAGCCACGGGAGAAGCGGCGGAAGAGCCCACGCGGCCACCATCGCCCCGCGGCGCGGCCGCCGGGCCAGCAGTTCCGCTCCGACGGCCGCCGCGAGGAAGACCGCGGCCTGCGGCTTGGTCGCGACCGCGAGCCCCCACGCGAGCCCGGCAACCCGGGTTCTCCCCGCCCCGAACTGGGCGAAGGCGGCCACGAGCACGCACGCGGCCGCCCGCATGTCCGTCCAGCCGAGCTGAGCCAGGACGACGTGATTGAGCCCCGCCAGCCACGCGACCGCGGCTATGGGGCCCCACGTGCCGCCCCAGGCCAGGATGGCGGCGGCGGCGAACGCCCAGGCCTGCCAGGAGAGCAGGCGGACGGCGATGTCCCCGGCCACCGCGGCCAGGCACATGTTCTCGCCCAGCGGCTGCAGCGGCATCCAGCCCAGCGGCCAGCGCTCGGGCGGGACGATCCGGTGAAGCAGGAACGCCCGCCGCGGCACCTCGACCCAGTGGCGCAGCGCATCCGTGCTCACCTCGGGAGCGAACGTGCCGAGCAAGCCAGCTGTCAGACACACAGCGCCCAGTACCGCTAGCGGCCATGGCACCGCCGGGAGCGGTGACCTCGGAATCCCGCGCCCGACGTGCCGCGCGGCGAGGGCTGCAGCCGCAACCACGATCGCGACTACGACGGCTGGATACGCGAGCCCGACCAGCCCCGCCGCGGCGGCGGCGGCCCCGAGCCCGGCCATCCCGGCCGCGACCGCGGCCCCGACCCCGAAGACGCCGGGCAGACCTCTCCCGCCGAGCCACGCGACTATCCGGCGTCCCGCGCCCCAGGCCGCGACGTCGAAGGCGGCGACCGCGGCGAGGGCCGCCGCATCCCGCGCGAGCGCGTCCCGGATCCCGAGCCAGGTCCACCGCCCGACCGCGGGCCAGAAGTACCGCCAGACCCAGTCGAGGTTCAACCCATGCGCCGGGATCGCGTTCGCCCACACGAGCGCGGCCCAGACGAGCCCGGCGGCCCACAGGAGTGCCCTCATCGCATCCCCCGCAGGGCCACCGCCGTCGCCCGCGCGTCCTCGACGAGTGCCACGTCCCACCGGTCGTGGATCACGGAGGGGTCCCAGACCCCCCGGAACCGGAACCGCCCGACCCGGCGGTTCTGCGCCGTCGCGGACGGGCACGGTCCCCGGAACCGGACGAGGAATCCGTCCGGACACGACGGGACCGCCCGGAGCCTGACCCAGAAACCGCCCGGCACCAGGTCCACCGCCTCGCCGAAGACGGGCCCCCGCGCGCGGTTGTCCCGCACGATATCAGCAGCCAGTGCATCAAGGTCCCCGACGTCGCGCACCGGGCGACGCGACCCCCTGAACCCGGGGTAGATCCGGCCGAGCTCTGCCACGTGATCTCCGTGCGCGGGCGCCAGGAGCAATATCCTCAAATGCACGAGCGCGGCGGCAGACCGCTCCCCCCACCCGATCTGGCGCCACCGGAGAGCGTCGTACTCGTAGTCGCCGAAGCACAGGACCGTCGACGGACGTTCGGGCAGTGACCGGATCACGTTCGCGGTCATGTCGTGCATGAGGTAGTACCGGCTGCGATCCCGGTCCCGCGCGTGCCCGATCCCGAGGACGATCAGGGCGGCGGCGGCACCCCCAACGATCCGGCGGACGACGGCGGGACGAACCGGCGCCCACCGGGCGATTCCGCCGATGCCGACCGCGGCGAAAGGGAACAGCGGAAGCAGGTACTGGAGCTCGCCCCGGGCGACGTCCTTGGCGAGCCCTCCCCACGCGACCGCGACCGCGGCCAGCGCGACGAGCGTCCAGACCGGATTTCCCCGGTCCGCCCGCCGTCCCAGGATTCCCCCCGCCACCGCGGCGAGCACGGACAAGGTCACGAGCCCGCGGTGGAGCCGCCAGCCGGCCCAGTCCATATGGAAGAAGTCCGTGTGCATCCAGCCGAGGAGCCAGCCCGCGACCCGGCCGACCCCGTGCAACCGGTGCCAGTCGCCCCAGCACACGGCCGGCGCCGCCGCGGCCCGGATCGGAAGCGCGACGTAGGCGCTCACCGCGAGCGCGGCCATCACCGCCATCAACCCGATCCGGCGGCCGGAAAGGGCGCTCCGGGCGGCCGGCACGATGGCGAGGGAAACGAGAGCCGCGGCCCACAACGCGACCGCCCCGGCCGCCAGGTTGGCCGAGGCCAGTCCCAGCGCGAGGGCCGCCGCGAGGAAGGCGCGCGGCCCGGCCGGGGACACGAACGCGCCGCAGATGACGGCGGCTGCCCAAAGGTGCCAGAGGTTCGCCGCGTCCTTGAGTCCCGTGCCCTGCGCCCAGACCGCCGGCTGGACCGCGATCGCGGCGGCCGCCAGCCAGCCCGCGGCGGCTCCCCAAACCCGGCGCAGAACCATCGCCGCCGCGGCCGCCGCCGCGGCTCCCGCCAGCGGCCCGGCGAGCGCCATCCGGAACTCGGGACTCCCGGCGGGCACGGCGAGGAGAAGCCGTTCCGCCAGGACGAAGAGCGGATACCCGGGCGGGTGCGCGACGCCCAGGGACGCCCCCGCGCTCAGGAACTCGCCGCCGTCCACGACGTCGTAGCTCCCGCACATCGTTCGCAGGTACAACCCGAACACGCCGAGGAAGAGCGCGGCCCCCGCGGCCATCATCGCTCCAGCCGGATCGTGGTCTTCGTGCCCCCGGGCGCCTCGTAGGTGAGCGAGGTCGAGCCCGCGTAGGCACGCCGGAGCGCGGCATCGTCGAACGTGAGGGGAACCTCGGGCCACGGCCCCGTCCGGCGCGGACGCAGCCTTACGCGCCAGATCACGCCTTCGCCGTCCCGGGCGGCCTCGTCCATCCAGCCGCGCCACACCCCGGCCGCGATCCGCTCGGTGCGGTGGTCGAACTCGAGCATGGGGAAATCGCGCGTGTACTTGAGCCGCCCGGATTCGCGGTCGTTCACGTAGACCCATCCGGCCGCCTGGCGGAACCGTTTCGCGGCCTCCGCCGGCGTCCTCGATCCGGCCAGGATTTCGTGTGCGAGCTGGACGTCGTACGGGCTGTGGTTGAGCGCCGGCCGGGGCCAGTATGCGGCGCGGATGTCCCCCACGAGCAGGATGCGGGCGCCCGGGGGGAGCGCCTCGGCTTTGCGCGCGATTCCGGCGTACGAGTTCGGGAGCGACCGTGCCCAGACCTCGCGGGGCGAGGCGCGGCCGGCCAGTACGGGCAGTCCCGCGGACGCGAACCCGGGCAGGGCCCGAACCAGCACGTCCAACCCGAAGACGGCCAGAAGCACCGCCCGAACGGCGCGCAGGGGCCCCCGGACACCCAACCCGGCCGCGATCACGACGCATGCGAGGACCCAGCCCGCGGTCAGGTACCGGGAGACGTGCGTGACCAGCGACCACGTGACCCCCGCCGTCCCCGCGATCCAGGCGTAGGTGGCGAACGCCCCCGCGGGCGGCGCAAGCACGAGCCAGGGCACCGCGACCAGGAACACGGGACCGAGCCGGGTCTCCTCGTTCATGCCCTTCGCGCTCTTCCAGGGGAAGAGGAGGGCTTCGCGGGGGCCCCAAAGGACCCGCGACTCCGTGTGCCGGGCGAGCAGGGCCCGGTTGCCGGGCGGCATCGGGCGGAAGGCGTGGAACGTGCGATCCGCGAACGGGTAGACCGGGTTCCCCATCACGAGCTCGTTGCGCGCCCACCACGGGGCGAGCAGGACGGCCACGACGCAGGCCGCGACCGCGGCCCGGCGCGGGATGGCGCGCCAGGAGCCCGCGACCGCGAGCCCGGGCAGGAGGAAGACGGCCTGGTACTTGACTCCGCACGCCGCCGCTCCGAGGACGGCGGCCAGCGTGAGCCAGCGCGGTCCCCGCGGCCGCTCGGTCATCCGCCTGACGGCCAAACAGGCCAGGAGGCCGAGGAGGCAGACCTCGCCGTCCACGAACGCGGCGGTGCCGACCCACACGGTCTGGGGCAGGGCGAGGAACACGCCCGCCGCCACCCACCCGGCGCCCGGCCGTCCCTCGCGGGCGCACAGCCGGACGATGATCCAGACCGTCGCGACGATGACCCACCACCGCCACGCCCGGACCGCCGGTTCGCCCGCGGTCAGGAGCATCCACCCGTAGTGCATGGGAGCGCCCATCGGGAGCGATCCGTGGAACATCTGGGTCACCGCGACGACCCGGTGCTCCATCGCAAAGACGCCCGGCAGGGCGAGGTGGTAGAGAAGCGGATCGGCCGCGGTCTCCGGGATCAGGCTCGTGCCCAGGAACCCGGCGAGCATGATTGCGGCCATGGCCTGGAATCCGACCACGATCCAGCCCGGGATTCCCCCGGCGCGGGCCGGGTTCCCGCCCCGGGCCCGCCGCCCGGTGCCCCGGTTCCGTCCCAGGAGCCACAGCCCGGCCGCAACCGCGGCCCACGCGAGGCCCTTCTCCCACAACCCCACGAGCCCGGCCCCGAGCCACCCGAGCGATCCCGCCCCGAACCCGATCCCGGCCGCCAACGCGATCCGCTCCGACCGGGGGCCCGCCGTCCCGGCCCGGAACAGCCCGAGCAGAACGAGCCCGAACCCCGCCAGCGCGCCGGCCCACAGGAAGACCCCGGCATGGCCGAAGACCAGACGCCCCGCGGTCTCGGCCAGGAACGCACGGTGGAACGGCGAGGAGTTCCAGCCCGCCGCGGCGACTTCCGCGATCCCGGCGAAGCCGAGTCCCTGGAACGGGGTGAACGCAATGAGCAGGAGCGCGCCCCAGACGAGGACGAGGGCGGCTTGCAGCAACTGGTTGACGCTACGCCGCCGTGTAACCGACCCCAATCTTGCCGGCCAGCTGTCATCTCTCAGCGTGGCCGTTCGCGCTCCCGGCGCCGACGCGCGGCCGGATCTTGCACCCGGGCTAGATCAGCCGTTGCGTGAACACCCGATATCCTTCTGCGCACCTCGGTGATATTGCCTATCTGATCCTCCACTTGCAGGATGATCTCATACAGCCCCGGGGTCAGTCCTTCGGTGTCCCACTCGCCCAGGCTGCCTTTCCATACAGGCTGGTCGGACTCGCTGATCACCGTGCTACCACCAAGCCAGGATGCGCTCAGTGAATAGCGTTTGAAGTAGGCATCTACCGCGCGACCGCTGATGCTCACGCGACTTCCGATGACGAAATGGGAGTAGTCTGCCGGGGCCAGCAAGTCTGCCCGAGGCTGGACGGTGTCTGTCGGGGGGAGATACCCAACCAGCCAGCGTTGACCTCGGCTATTCTGCGTGTCAGCCACGTACAAATGGATACCTAGGGTATCAAGCCCCAATCCGCCGGGGTGCAGCACTTGACCGAGCTGGTCTCCTCTCTCACCCATTTCACCGAGAAAGGACCCGTCAAAGTCGAAGACGAACACGCCGTTCACCTGGGAATCGGCCACATAGACAAGCCGCCGCTCACTGTCCACGACTATCCCGGTGGGCTGAACCAAAGAATGCTCCGCGTCTATCCCCGGCCCAATCGACAGGGCGACCGTGCCATCCGACATCCACCGCTGGATCCGAGAGTTGCCCGTGTCGGCTATCCACAGCATCCCCTCTCCGTCCACGGCAAGATGCGTTGGTTGCCTGAGCTGACCCCGCCTCGCACCGGCAACGCCCAGAGTCTTCAGCCATTCCCCATCCGCAGTGAACCGCTCGATGCGATCGTTTAGCCTATCAGCGATCCAGAAAGAACCCTCCGCGTCCCGCGCGATCCCAGCTGGCTCGTCGAACTCCCCTTTCCCTTTTCCATGGCGGCCGAACTGCAACAGCGGCGCGCCATCTTCGTCGAAAACCTTCACGGAGTGCGCCAAGCGGTCCGTGACATAAACCAGTCCGGACGGCGCAACGGCCGCCGCGTACGGCGACCTCAATGCAGCGTCATCCACTGCCGTCCCTGACCGCCCCCCCCCGATTTCCAGGAGAAGATGTGCCATAGCATCAAACCGCTCCACCCTCTGCCGCTGGGAATCCACTATGTAGACGAAGTCGCCGCCATCGGTGGCGACATCTTCAGGGTGGCGATGCTCGCAGAAGACCTCGGCGGAGTACATCCAGGGCGTGCAGGAAGACACCCCACAGAACGAGATCCTCTCTACCGTGCTCTTGAAGAACAGGAATGGCCTGAAGGCCTCCACCACCTGACCGTCCGTGGAAAAGACGCGTAGCCTTAGGGTAACGAGGCCAGAAGGCAGGGCACACAGATAGAGCCTCCCCAATTCTCCAACACTTGTGACAGGAGCAGGGCTGGTGTTGAACGTGGTGAAGCTTCCGAACGCCCCGATCGAATAGGCGAGCTCGTATCTGAGGAATCTTGTTGGATCCGGATCCGAGGCGACACCCGTGATAACCAGTGTTCCAAACGGCGGCGATGCCTTACAGTCGTATGCGCGGTATATGGTGTCGGCCCTGGGCGTCGCTATGAGAACTGAAACCGTGATCGGGACCACTCCGATCTCCGGCGTGAACCAGCTTCTTCTCCCGTCATTTGTTACCGCACGGACTGCGTAGTAGTAGAGACCCGGGGCTGAGATCGAATCCGCGTAGCACGAGGCCCAGCCCTTCACCGTGGCGATCAGCTCCACGTCAAGGGCAGGGTCAATCGGCTGGTCTGCTCCAGCCCAGATCAGCCCCCCATATCGCAACGCGCGGAATATCTCGTACGCCGTGACACTATCTCCGCCAAGAACCGGCTTGCTCCAGTTGATGTCCACGGAGTTGCGCCGACTGGAAAGAACCCGAAACCCATCCGGAGGATCCACGCTCCTTGGGCCGTAGACTTGGCCTCCATCCACGTAGAGCTTTCCCCGGGCTATGGCTAGACTCTCATCTGAGAGCGACGGCCTCGGCGTGGTGGGCGACCATAGGATCCGACCCGCTTCGGCGTCCACGGCCTGAACCATCCCGCGACCCGGAACCGATCCCTGCGTTGCGGGCCCCGTTACGGTCGCGTTATTGCTTTGATGATAGGCAATGCCGTTGGCGAGTCCGGTCTTCGCCGTCTCACCGTAAACCTGAGACCCACCCCATCTCAAGTCAACGTTTCCGGTGGCCCGCATACCAGTCGGGCTCAGTGTTGTCGCGAGCGAGGGAATCCACCCGTTTCTGAGTCCCGGAACGGTGACGGAAGGTCTCTTGTACCGCACGGAGATCCTCCCGCCTCCGACCGAAGGCCCGTGAAATGGTCCTGCCGCCGGCGGGTTACCCGGCTGTTCCCAAAGGAAATGTCCGAGCAGATCATAGGCGACCAGGAAGTATCCCAGGTTGATATTGTTGGAGTACTTGATTGCAGGCATGTAGATTCGCTGACCATCGGAGCTGAGATGCACGTTGGAGATAGGCGCCTCCACCGGAACGTATCCCCTTCCGTATTGGAAGATCGCCACCTCAAACCCCGTCCCGGAGCCAGCCGGGATAGCATGAAGCCATACCTCATTGAACCCCCCGCCACGGATGATGCTCTTCGTCAGCACGTATGCAGTGTGATTCACCACCAGTGGCTTCATCACGAAGAACGCACCTGCGAGGCTTCGGACCGGCAACCCTCCGGCGCCAAGGTACGCGCAGAACTGGTTGGGGCCCTGCGCATAGAGGAAGCGATCATCCACCGTGAAGGCCACGGGGCCGGTTGTGCTTGAGAAGACCGGATCCATTCCGCCGTTCGATCCCACGGAGACAACCTGATGGCTCGCGGTGGCCGTGTCGTACCGCACCGCGAAGAGACGGCCAGAGTCATCAACCGCCAGGAAAGGATCCAGGAATATCCCTCTTGCAAGACGGTCCCCCCAGAGCCTTGCACCGTCATCGGCTCGCAGTGCGATAATCCCCGCTTCGAGGGGATTCGCCAGACCGCGGTACGCGATCCAATACGAAACGTTCCCGGCCACGACGGGATCCGACAGGTACGGTTCAGCGCTCCAGGCGAGCTCAAGCGGCGGGGTGAGCCCGCCCTCGCCATCTTGGCAGAACGTGTTCTGCGGGTCGTGGCCCCACATGGGCCACTCTCCCCCGAGCACATACTCAGTTGCTCTCGTGTAAGCGCCCCCATACGCCAGGTCCCCTTGCAACCCGCAGACCGTCCCTTGAACGATAAGGCTAAAGTGCGCGAGGGATCGGCCCGTTGCGCTGAAAGTCCACGCGAAAGTCCGCGATGCCCCTGGCAACAGAGGGAAGGATCCCGGCGGCGAAGGCCCACTCACGTAACCGACCATTCCGTTTGCCGAAAGGCTCGGAACCATCCCATAAACACGTGTGCCACCGGTGTTCGTCACTGTCGCGGTCACCTGAATGCTACTTCCCACTAGCACCGACTCGGGGGCCGCCACAGAGGCTTGGACAACGGCCGGACTACTGATCTGAATGGACCTGCCTACCGGCACGGAGTATACGGCAGCTCCCGAGTTTCCATCAGTTGCTCCAACCACAACCTGGAATGACCCCGTCCCCGGTTGAACCGCCGTGTAGTCCCACACCAGCGTGACAGCTTCGCCTCCTTGGAGCGTAGCCGACATCGCCGGTGTCGGTCCTGCTACTCGCAGCAACCGCGCTGAGCCCGTGAACGTCATCGTCATGAACACGGGATTCCTCGCGCCGGCCTCTCCTGTATTGGAGACCGTAACTCCGATCCGAACCGGTTGCCCCACGCACAGGTCTGTTGCCGACGCGGATACGGATACCGCCAGCTCCGCCTTCCGCTGGACGGTCAGCACGTTGGAGGTCACCGGCCCGGTCGAGATCGGCGTGCCACTTCCCATGCTGGTCCCGGCCAGGGTCATGGTCAGAACCACCGTCCCCGGCGCGGATCCTGCAAAGAAGTTCCACGTGAAGCTTCGACTCATCCCGGCTGGCAGAACCCCCGGCCCTCCCGACGGACCTGTGAATCTCGTCGTAGTTGTGGATCCGGAATTGAGCCAATCTGTCGGCAGTCCGAGATCGGCGTTTGCATCGCCCGAGTTGGTCACCGTGAGAACGACCGTGAACATCTGTCCCGTGTTTCGTGGACTCGGGTAGAGCACGAGCTGGCCCTCCAGCCAAGCCATTGGGATGACGTTAAGACTCAACGACCGCCAGAGCTGAGGCAATCGGCGCCCTCCGCACGTGGTACCCGTCAGCCCAACCGTAAATGACGCCCACCCATAACCCAAGGCCGTGTAAGTCCAAGTGAACGTCACATGCCCTGAAGCGGTCAGTGTCAACCCCTCGGCCGGCCAAGGACCGGCCTGCAACAGCAGCGACGCGCTACCGGAGTATGAAGTGAGGTTAGGATGCACGTCGACGACGTCTGAACCTCCGGTATTGGTTATCGTGCACATGACCAGGAAGGGCATCCCCTCGAGAACCGGAGATTGCACGCTCAGCGATGCATTGAGCTTGCCCCCGGCGGTCACATAAACCGTGTTCGATGGCACCGGACCTGTCGACACCGGACTGCCGGTCACAGAATCCATGCCATTGATTGTTACTGTCAGCTTGAGGTAGCCGTATCCGCCCACCGAACACGTCCAAGTCAACACCGTTGCCTCTCCCGGAGCAAGGGAAGGCACGCAGAGGGGCCTGGATCGCACTATCACTCCGACAGTTCCCTCCCTGAAGGGCGTCGCCGATCCGCAGATGTTGTACACATCCCCGCATCCAGCGTTCCTTACGGTGACGGCCAAGGTTATCGGGCTCGAAGAGCAGACTGTGGAGGGAAACGCGGCCGCTTGGGCCACCAAGGCCTCACCGCGGCGAACTGGTCTGCATCCCTCGCTTTCGTTGCCGTCCGTATCAATGGCGATGACCCGATACCATCGATCGGGTTGCGCCGCCGCACTGGTGTCAACGTAGACGGTCGTCCCGGCTGGCAACGCGGCGACCGCCGAGAAGACACCCGCCGCAGCCGATCCTCTTTCCACCCGATACCCGGATATGGGGTAGGTTGCCGCAGGCGGCTCATCCCAGGACACATAGACATCTTCGATTCCACACGGACCTGCGTGGACATTAACAGGACACCACACCCCAGGTCCGTAGCAGGCTAACTCGTGATTACCGAAGGGGATCACAATACGAGCCTCGGCAACAGGAAGAGCCATGTGCCTTCCCCAGAGGGAGAACCAGGAATCCGTTGGAATGCTATACGCCAACGTCGCATTTGCGATCGAGACCATGTTCAGAGCATCTTTGGTCAGGAAGTAGAGAAATCCCCCCGCCACAGTCAAGGGGCTGATACCGCCGAATCCTGGGGAATTGGGCGTTCCAAGCGAATACTCCCACCCCGTAGGGACACCAGTGAGCGCGTCGAGCGCGATGATCTTGTCACCCATCGCATAGCAGTCGCCGGCGCAGACCCTCAGGAAGACATTGCGATCCACTACTACTGGGAAGTTCGTGAGGGATCCCGAGACGAGGCCGCTTCGCTCCCAGACGATCTTGCCATCGCCAGGCTTGAAACAGATTGCCGACATCCCGATGCGAGAATAGACGTATTCCTTGCCTTCAACCCTCGCAACGACAAGCATGTGATATGCGGGTTCCCCCCCAACACTATCCCCTGTTCGAGTGAAAGACCACGCTAGCCGTCCTGACTCCTGGTCAAACGCAAATAACTTGACAATCGCCCACGGGTAGCCTGGGCCGAAATCCCACATGACGCCCTGGGAACTCGCATCGGATGAATCCGCGATGATGCAACCCAGCACCAAGCCATTCGTACAGACAGGCGTGAAGTTCCGAACGTAGTGATCGCCGAATGACGCAGTGGGTTCCAGAAGGTATTTACCCGAGAGGTTCTCCGCACTGTAAGCTGCAAGAGAATCGCTGGCGACATACAGGCGTTTCCCATCTAACACTGGGAAGTAATCGTAGGAGCCGGGTTGGTTGACTCCAGGATATCCGACGAGGTTGAGATCAGTGAAGCCGGGCGACACACTCGACCACTCGAATGCAGAGGGGCCGAATTCGTTTGACAGTGTCCCGTACCCCGTGAAGAGCACTGTCCGCGAAGAGTTAAATTGGGTGATCGCAGCCGCGTCGTTTCCCAGAACCCCGTTCGCTCCTGCCAATTCGATGCCGGACTTGAGGGAATATGCATGGGAGTAGAAGCCAGTGGTCGCATCATTGAGCCCGGTAAACACGGTGCTGCCGGCGATCACCGGCGCAGGAACCCAGTAGCCGGGCGTCGACACAACAAGGTCCCACTTTTTCGAGAGTGGAGGCTTGAGGATCTCATCCGGGCTCCAAGCATTGTTCGTGTGCCAGCGTAAGCCCTGAGGCCAATCCCTAGTTACCCTGATCTCCAATTCCTTGCGCCGTCCAACTTCATCAGTAACCTGAAGATCAAGGGATACGGTTCCACTTTGCCTGCCGCCGTGGAGGACGAGATCCGTCTCACCCGGAGATATCGACGTAGCATTCACAGCCGACTGACTCTCTTGGCTGGAGTCACGATCAGACAGGAACATGCCGGAATCCAGGGGTGGGTTGGAGAAACCCAACCTCAAAGGCACGCCGCCGACATCAAGACCGTCAGAGCTCTGCGGCCTGATGTAGATGTGGGAGTTGCCGAGAGTTGGAGTCCATGGGGCCACAATCTGGGTATGCAGATCCGATATCCGCCTGATCCTGATGGGCGCTGAACCCATTGCAGTCCCTGCATAGGTCACTGTGATGTTCCCGTCACCCTCTGTAGTCTTGGCGAAGAACGTCCGCGTAGCCACTCCATTCGGAGAAATGGAAGTCGGAGGCATTGTGTAACCCAAGGTAGCGGGGCTTACAGCGAATGAGAAAAGGGTCGCGCTCGATCCTAGACTGAGTTGATTGCCGTACAGGTCGTATACCGATGCCGCTACCTGACACGAACGCAGTGTCGACCCTTCCGTTGGCCTGATCACCTCATATTGGCACCCGACTGAAAGATGGTCGGGACTGCCGGCAGTCCCGGTGATTGTCAGAGTTGTGGAGATCCCCTCAAGCCCGCTTGCCGCCACCGCGAAGACAAGAACATGACTCCCGGCTTTCGAGGAAAGTACCAAACTGGTCTGGAATACGCCGGCCATGCCTCCGGTTTCCCCCTGTTCCGGGATGAGGCTCGGATCAGGCTGGCCGACTTCAGGCTCAGGAAACGACACCATGTTCACGGATATTGGCACGTGGTATATCGGGTTGTTGTGGGCGTCATAGGCACGGACGGAGATCAGGACAGAGCCGCCAGCGACTTGCTGGTTCAAGCTGGCCGAAACCTGTAGGCGCACTGGTATCGCCCCCGGAACTGTGAACACCGGCAGAGGTATCGACATCTCCAGGCCTGTGTTGTCAATGAGCACGGCCCGAGGAACGTATACTTTGTCGATGAACGATGACGTGGCCGGCGCTGAATATGGCCCCGCGGAATAGGAGCTCGGGCTAACTACCGTTGCTGGTCCGCTTAGCGGCAACGATGTTTCAACGCCCGTAGGATCTTTCACGATCACCGTCTTCGTCGCCAAGCCGATAGGCGGCTCGCCGGTGGCGGAGACGAGGAGTTCAACGCTACCGCCTTGGTTGTCCACGAAACGATGTCGGGCCACGGGATTTGCTCCCGAAGGAGCCGAGAGAGTGGTCCTTGCATCATAGAGATGCGCGAAGCGCAGTGAACTGCCAACGAGCTCCGTTCCCCCCAGGGCCCGATATGCGTTCACCCGGCCATATCCCATATATGGATGGAAACCGGCCGCGTCGTAGTCGTTGCCGTCCTGGGGCGCGACCTTGTCCGCGGTCTCCGTGATCCGTCGGTAGACCGTCTCGGCCGCCCAATCCGGGTTCTGCGAAAGGAGAAGCGCCGACAGCCCGCTGATCTCAGCCGTTGAGTTCGATGTTCCCGTCTTCTTGTTGTAAGATCCGTCGTTCGAGGTGCTCCATATGTCGACAGCCGGCGCAACGACATCGAGTTCCGGCCCCCAGTTGGAGCCCGCGACGGCTGTGAAGTCCCACCAGTAGGCATCCGTCGGGTCCACTCCGCCTACAGCGATCACTTCCGGGAATCCAGCGGGATAGCGCACTGGACCTCCGTCATTTCCGCTCCCCGCTACTATCACGAGTCCTTGCGCAGCAGCTCCCTTGACGGAATTCCTCAGGGTCATGCTGTACGCTGGCCCAGCCAAGCTGATGTTGACCACTTGCGCACCCAGTGTGTTTGCTGCCCAATCGAGGCCCGCCGCCACGTAGCTGTTGAGGGAAGAACCATCCGGAAAGACCACTCTGCCAGGGGCGATCTTTGGATTCCAGGAAACACCCGAGACGCCCGTCCCGTTGTTCGCTGCTGCGCCGATGATGCCGGCCATGCGCGTGCCGTGGCCGTTCCAGTCATAGGTGACACCCTCGGGGAATGCGTCGAAGCCAACCACCACGGAACTGCAAGCTGGCGATGTGAGTACTCTTGAGCATGAACCACCCAAGTAGAAATCCTCGTGAGTAGCTAGGAGCCCCGAGTCCAGCACTGCGACGATGATCGAATCCTTCCCCCCGGAACCAACCACGAAGGGATCATCCCAAGCCCGGTCGATCTCAATCTGGCAAAGGTTTATCTGGTCACCGCTCTGGTATTGAGGGTCATTCGGGCTCGATCCTAGCGGACATGGAGTGGCGAGCTGATTTAGCACCGGATCAGGTTCCGCCCATTCGATCTCCGGCATCGTCAGCAATTCGCTAAGAACCGCCTCAAGCCTAGTGTCGTCGGCTAGCGACGTCACTTCCGCGTCGGCCAGCCGCAAGTGCCGCGTGACCGTCAGGCCCAAACGCTCGACGATGTGACGTCTGCGGTCTGTCGCAACATGCGTCCTGAACTTCAAGAGGATCGCACCCTTTGCCACCTTCGTCTTGGTGCCGTGCCACACGACATCTCTGGTTTGAGGAGACCGCGCCGGCCTGTTCTGGCGTTTCCCGGCGGCCCCTGCCGGACTGCCGAGGAAGATCAACAAGACCAAGGATGCTCGGCACACCGACACGGAAGGCCAATTCCTCATGATGCTGGCTGTAGTGTAGCCGGGCACTCGGGTCAGGTTCAAACGCTGATTGGGACTGCGCGAACCTGGAGTAGAATCGGTTGGAAATGAGAAGGTCTTGCTTGGTTCTTCTGTTTCTTGTGGGGGTCCTGGCCGCCCTCCTCTGGCGGGTCCTTTTCGGTGACAAGGCACTGATAGGGTTTGACCGGATGGTTATCTGGTATCCGTTCATGGCGTTCGCCAGGCAGTCTTTCCTGGAGCACGGATCACTGCCATTGTGGCTTCCGGGTCTCTTTGGGGGATTGCCGTTTGTCGAGTCTTTAGTCCCCAGCCTGTGCTATCCGACCGACATCATCGGCTGGCTGATAGGGGTATCACCGAATCTGCTCTTTGCCTGGGATGCCTGGCTCCATCTCGTCATCGCCGGGGGAGGCTCCCTGGTTCTGGCCAGGAGTCTGGGAATCTCCGGTGTGCCTGCCGTGATCTGCGGGATAGCCTACATGCTCAACGGGCACATCTCCGCCCAGTTGCGGATCGGAACCGTCGTGTTCCTGCGAGGCGCCGCCTGGCTACCCTGGATATTCTGGGCGACCCGGCTCGCTGTCTTGACCGGACAGTCGCGCTGGTGGATCAGCACTGGTGCCTTGATGGCCCTCCTCCCGCTCTCGGCCACGTACCAGCTCTTCGCGTATCTGCTGATCGGGATTCCCATATACGCGTTCATAAATGCGAGGCCTGGAACCGTTCGAAAGGTCGGGCTCGGTATCGGCATCGCCTTCGGGTTGGCGGGAGTGCTCGCCGCCATAATGGTCCTGCCGGGTCTGCGCTACTACTCGGACTCCCTTCGCGCGCTACCGGGTCATCGCTGGGGCAGCATGGCACCGCTGGAGTGGCCTGAGGTCCCGCTTATGCTGATTCCATCTCTATGGGGATCCGCCCTATCCGCTGAGAGCAAGTACTTCGGCGTGCTGGTCTTCGGGTTGGCGCTCGTAGCTCTTTGGCGGAAGCCGCGAGCGTGTGCAGACTGGATTGTGCTGGCCACCGTCGCGACAGTGCTGGCGCTCGGCACGCAGACTCCCCTCGGCTCGCTGATTGAGCGCATTCCGCTCATCGGCAGATTCCGCATTCCTTCGCATTGGCTTGCGCTGAGCCATTTGGCGATGGCGGTGATGGCCGGACTCGGGGCAAGGGAAGTGATCGAGGATACGCGGCGGAACGCGAAGCTCTGGGCAACCATCTGGATTGGGGCCGCGGTGTTGCTGGCGATGGGAAGCTTCATGAGCGGGGCCATATGTGCCCGGGTCGGAGCAACCCACTGGCTCAGCCAGGAAGTCGCGGTCGGGAAGATCGAACCCCGGGATCTCGAGGCTACGGTTGTATCGTCGTTGCGCTGGACAGCAGGCGCCTCTGCCCTCATCGCAGGAGCGGGCGTGGCAGCGGCTGTGTTCCAGATGCCTGCTGCCGCCGTGGGGGTGGCGCTCGCAGTTGTGTCGGGGGGTGAACTGTTCTGGCGGGCCTCCGATCGGCTATTGATGGAACCACCCGGGGAGGTACCTGGGCTGGCCGTGTCGCAAGATCCATTCTTGATGCCCCTGCGGCTCATGCGGCCGCAGTTCAGGATCTTCACTCAGGAAACCCCGGCCGCCGCCAACACGCGGCTTTCAGACGGGTTGGACTGGATCCAGGGATACCATGGAGCTCCTCCTGCTTGGCTTTCCAGGGTCTACGACGCCGGGACGATCAAGTGCCCTCAACTGCCGGGAATCTTCCGATGGCTGAACACCCGGTTCTACATCATGAGAGATGCCGGCCCGCATCCGGATCTCCTCGTGCGGGGACCGGTGGTTAACACCGGCGGTCAGAAGCTCTGGCTCTGCGAGGATCCCGAGTACCTGCCGCGGGCGTTCTTCGTGACCCTGGTCGATGCGGCGGCGACCGACGATGCCGTCCTGGACACGCTCTGCCGCACGCCCGCGACCCTCCGGCGGGTCTTCGTGGCCGGGAAGCGCGGCCCCGGGCTGGCGGGACGGAAGGCGCCGGGAACGGTTGGCCGGCTCGATCTCACCCCCAACCGGATCACGGCCGAGGTGGAGTGTGCAGGCGACGGGTTCCTGTTCTTCTCCGAGGCCTGGTACCCGGCTTGGACGGGGTTCGTGGACGGAGTCCGGGTACCGGTCGAGCGCGTGAACGTCATGTTCCGCGGGATCGCGGTCCCGCAGGGCTGGCACGTGGTAGAGATGGTCTACATCTCGCTTCCATTCCGGATCGGACTCTGGATGTCCCTCTTGGGCTGGAGCGTACTCGGGTCTCTGGCTGGCGTTGCGTTCTTCGGGGCGTCCCGGGAACGAACCCGCGTCCCGCAGGCATAGGTCCATGCGAGTGTGGCGGCTGGCTCTATTCCCCTTCGTGGCTGCCGTCTTGCTCATTCCATGCCTCATCGGGGCGCGGACACTCGCAAGCCTGGACTTCGTGAGTTTTTGGTATCCCCTATTCGGATACGCGCGGGAGGCGTTTCTCCGCGACGGGGAGTTGCCTTCCTGGCTCCCCGGGATTACCGGCGGTATGCCATTCGCGGAGTCACTGGGGCCCAGTCTCTATTACCCGACGGATATTCTAGGCTTGCTGCTCGGTATTCCTGCTCACTCCAGGATTGCGCTGGAGGTGTTGATGCATCTCGCGCTGGCTGGCAGCGGCGCATGCTTGCTGGCGGAAGCCTCGGCTGTCCCTCCTCTAGGAGCCTGCATCGGTGGGATTGTGTACATGCTGGGCGGATACCTTCCGGACCAAGTGCATGCTGGTACCCTTGCCTTTATTCGAGGCGCCAGCTGGCTCCCGTGGGTCTTCTTTGCCGCGCGTCGAGGGTGTGACACGGGACAGGCCCGGTGGTGGATCGCAGCAGGCACCTTTCTTTCATTGTTGCCGTTGGCGGCCGCACACCAACTCCTGGCGTATGCCGTCATTCTGCTTCCGCTTTATGTCGCTCTTGTCTGTCATCCTGCCGGCATGCGCCAGGCCGCTCGAGGCCTTCTTGCGGCGCTTTCCGTCGCAGCCATCCTGAGTGCCATAGCCCTTCTCCCTGCGCTCCGGTACTACCCGCTGTCGATGCGAATGCAGGTTCACCGGGAATGGTCCGCCACCGGGGCGCTTTCTCCGTTCAGCTTACCTCTCCTGCTTGTACCCTCTCTATGGGGTCCTGAGGTCGGAGATGTTGGGCGATATCCGGGCACCATAACCATGGCTCTTGCACTTGCTGGATTGATTGCCTGGCGGAAGAGCCTTCGGCCATGGTTGGCGCTTGGGTGTCTCGGCCTGATCCTGGCATTCGGGACTCAGACTCCCATCGGTTCTTTACTGACGCATGTGCCGCTCTTCAGCGGTTTCCGCGGAGCCGGGCACTGGATGGTTATCGTACACCTCGCCATCGGCATGGCCGCTGCTCATGGAACGGCCTTCCTCCTCCAGGCGCCACGTCGCTGCCTAAGTACGCTCTCTGTCGCTTTCACGGTTTCCGCAGTTCTGTTGGCCGGTATGGCTTGGAAGACCGACAGCCTTATGCCTCGGCTCGAAGGCTCAACCGACTTTCGGAACATGGTCAGTCTCGCCCACTCAACTTCAGCACAGGTCGCCTGCGCAATGCGGACCTCGGTCAGCCGCGGGGCAGTTTTCTGCGTTGGGGCGGCTGTGATGTCCTTTGGAGCTGGGCTCGTGGCGGTTCCGGTACCGGTCCTTGGCGCCTGTACTGGTATTGCCGTTGCCGGTGAGTTGACTTGGCGAGCATTCGGAAGGCTCATCACTGGTCCACCAGCGCTAATCCCTGGGGTTGGCCTTCCACCGGAACCATTCCTTGCACCTCTTCGCTTGACGCGGGAGCCATTCCGAGTCTTCACGGAGGAGTCGAACCTGCTTACTATGCTGAGGATGGCCGCAGGGATCGAATGGATTCAGGGCTACCACGGTGCGCCATTGACCGATTTCGCCGAATTCGTCGATGCCGCAACGCTGAGATGTCCTGGCCTGCCGGGGCTATTCACGTGGCTCAATGTCCGATACTACATCCTCAGGGACCCGAGTGAGCGCCCTAGCCTGCAACCGCTGACGCCTATCACGAGCATCGCTGGCCAGCGGGTCTGGCTCTGCGAGGATCCCGAGTACCTGCCCCGTGCATTCTTCGTGACCCGGGTGGACGCAGCGGCGACCGACGCCGCCGTCCTGGACGCCCTCTGCCGCACGCCGGCGACCCTCCGGCGGGTCTTCGTGGCCGGGAAGCGCGGCCCCGGGCTGGCGGGACGGAAGGCGCCGGGCCGAGTCGCTGCGCTGGAGCTTACCCCGAACCGGATCCGGGCGGACGTCGAGACGAAGGGCGATGGTTTCCTGTTCTTCTCCGAGGCCTGGTACCCGGCGTGGACGGGGTTCGTGGACGGAGTCCGGGTGCCGGTCGAGCGCGTGAACGTCATGTTCCGGGGGATCGCGGTCCCGGAGGGCCGGCACGCGGTCGAGATGGTCTACTCCTCGCTCCCGTTCCGGATCGGGCTGTGGTTGTCGCTGCTGGGCTGGACGGCGGTCGCCGGAATCCTCTTCCGCCCCGCGCGGCGATGACGGGCTGGTGGTTCGCCCTCCTCCCCGCCGCCGCCGCCGTCCTCGTGGGCCCCGCCCTCGTCGGGACGAGCGCGCTCGCGGCCGGCGACTACGTCACCTACTGGTACCCGGTCTTCGGATTCCTCGGCGACGCGTTCCGGAAGTACCGGGAGCTCCCATTCTGGATGCCCGGAATCCTCGGGGGAATGCCCCTGGGCGAGTCGCTGGGTCCGTCCGTCTGGTATCCGACCGACGTCGCGGGCTGGCTCCTGCATCTTCCCCCGGCCCGCCGGGTCGCCTTCGACGTCTGGGTCCATCTCGCGATCGCGGGGGCGGGCGGCTGCCGGCTGGCCGCCGCGTGCGGGGCGCGGCCGGCGGCCGCCGTCGCCGGCGGGTTGATCTTCATGCTCGGCGGCTATCCCGTGGACCTCGTGCGCAACGGCACGCTGGTCTTTCTCCGCGGATTCGCCTGGCTGCCCTGGATCTTCTGGGCGGTATCCAGGGCGGTTTCGGCGGGCCGGGTGCGCGGGTGGCTCGGCGTCGCCGCCCTGCTCGCGCTTCTGCCGCTCGCGGCGGCCCAGCAACTCCTCGCCTATCTCGTCATCGTCCTCCCCGCCTTCGCCGCCGCGATGGCTCCGCGCGGGCGCCGCTGGGGGGCGGTTGCCGGCACCTGCGCCGCGGCGGCGGGCGCCGGATTGCTCGCCGCCGTCGTCGTCCTCCCCGCCTTCCGTTATTACGGGCTCTCCCTGCGATCGGCCGGGGGCATTGACCTCTCGGCGATGGGCAGGTTGGAGTTCTCCGACCTGCCGCACCTGCTCACACCGTCGCTGTGGGGAAAGCACGCGGGAGATACGGGCAAGTACCTGGGACTGCTCCCGGCCCTCCTCGCGCTGGTGGGACTGGCCGGCCGGCCGCGGCTGGGACTCCCGTGGGCCCTCCTGGGCGCCGTCGCCGTCGTTCTCGCGTTGGGCACGGCCACGCCCGCGGGGGCCCTCCTCGCCCGGCTGCCCCTGTACGGCGGATTCCGCACGTCCGCGCACTGGCTCGGCGTTACCCAGCTCGCGTGCGCAGTCTGCGCCGCGTTCGGAATCGACCTGCTCCGGGTGGTGCCACGCCGGGGCTGGCGGATCGCGGCGGCCGCGGCCGTCCTCGCCGCCGGGGAGCTGGTCGCCCGCGGGGTGGGCCGGGTGGTGCTCGCCCCGCCGGATTCCGTTCCCGGAGCCGCGATGCCCGAGGACCTCCTCTCCGGGGAGCTGCGGAAGAAGCCGGGGCCGTTCCGGATCTCGACCGACGAATACGCGACCTTCCCCAACATGCGCATGAGCGCGGGGCTCGAGTGGGTCCAGGGGTATCACGGCGCGCCGCTTTCCGTGTTCGCCCGGTTCTACGACGCCGCCGTCCGCCAGCGGCCCCGGGTGCCCGGGCTCTTCTCCTGGCTCAACGTCCGCTACTACCTCGTGGCCGATCCCTCCGAGTTCCCGTCGCTGGTTCCCCGGACCGCGGTCGTCAACCTGGCCGGCCAGCGGACCATCCTTTGCGAGGACCCCGGGTGCCTGCCGCGCGCATTCTTCGCGGCCCGGGTCGAGGCCAGCGGGACCGACGCCGAGGTCCTCGGCGCCCTCGGCCGCGCCCCGGCCGCCGGCCGCCGGGTCTTCGTCGCCGGGCCGCGGGGCCCCGCGCTCGCAGGCCGCAAGACGCCGGGGACCGTGGGGCGGCTCGACCTGGCGCCCAACCGGATCACGGCCGACGTGGCGTCATCGGGCGACGGCTTCCTCTTCTTCTCCGAGGCCTGGTACCCGGCGTGGATCGGGTTCGTCGACGGCGTCCGGGTGCCCATCGAACGCGTAAACGTCATGTTCCGGGGGGTGGCGGTGCCGGAGGGTCGGCACACGGTGGAAATGGTCTATGCCTCACTGCCGTTCGCGTTCGGGCTGTGGCTCTCGTGCCTCGCGTGGGCCGCCTTGGCCCTCTACCTCGGTACGGTCCGCCCAGCGCGGCCTCCCGCGCCGTCCCACGAGATCGCGGTCCAGGGGCCGTAGGCGCGGCGGAAGGCCTCGGACCGGAACACCACCGGCACGGGAGCGCGGGAAAGCCCCCGGGCCGGGCGGCCGCGGACCCGCCAGACCGTGCCCGCCGGGGATGAGGCCACCGGGTCCATCCAGCGCCCCCACGCCGCGGCGGCCACGGCCTCGTCCCGGGCGCTGAACGCGAAACAGCCGGTGCCCCAGTCGAACGCCGCCGACCCCGCCGCCGGGTCGCTCACGTAGACATAGGGAGCGATCTGGCGGAACCGCTTCGCCGCCTCGGCGCCGGTCCTCGACGACTTCACGATTCCTTCGGCCGCGGGGACGTCGAACAGGGAACCCCAGACCGTGGGCCGGCCCCAATAGCCGCCGTGGGTGTCGCCGCTGACCAACACCCGCGCTCCGGGAGGCGCAACCCGGTCGAGCGCGTCGGCGGGAATCGGGAACCGCTCCGTCCGCGCCCACCGGGCGGCGGGCGTGTCCCGCCCGGCGAGATACGCCGCCGTCCGCGGGCCAACTGCCGCCCACGCCCGGGCGAGCCCGGTGACCTCTAGGACCAGGAACGCCGACAGCGCCGCCGCCGCGATCCCGCGGCCGCGCCCACGGGCGCGACCGGGCCTGCGCCGGCGCGCTTCTTCCGCCGCCAGCGCGATCGCGACCGCCAGCAGGACCCAGCCCGCGAGCGCGTACCGGCCGTTGTGCGAGACCGGGACCCAGCACGCGAGGGTCAGGCCCGCCACCGCGGCCGGGAACGCCGCCGGGCCCAGCGGCCGGACGAGGAGAAGCAGGGGCGCCCCGACCAGGAACAGCGGGCCGAGCGGCGCGCCCCGGCCCACGGTGGACAGCCGCCAGGGCAGGAGGGGGATCTCGCCCGCCCGGCCGGCGAGAAACGACCGGTTCGCCGACTCGAGCCGGGGGCCGACCGAGGCCGGGCGCGGGACGAACGACGGGAACACCCGGGAGGCGTACGGGAAGACGGGATTGCCCGTGACCGCCGCGTTCCGCCCCCACCACGGACCCAGCGCGGCCAGGACGAGGGCCAATGCCACCAGAACGCGCCGGAGCGGCCGGCGCGCCCCGACCAGGGCGAGACCGGGCACGGCAAAGAGGGCCTGGTACTTGATGGTGCACGCGGCCGCGGCGAGGGTGACACACATCCCTCCGGAGGCGTGTTGCAGGGCGAGCACGGCGGCGAGGATGAACGCGCACGTCTCGAGATCGGGCATCGTCGCGGGGCCGAGCCAGAACGTGTAGGGAAGAGTGGCCACCAGCCCGGCGGCCAGCAACCCGGCAGCGGGCCGGGCCGCCCGGACGCAGACCCGGTACACGAGCAGGCAGAGCCCGGCCACGAGCCAGGGCCGCCACGCGCGGACGGCCGGCTCGCCGCCCAGGAGCAGGAGCCAGCCGTAGAGCATGGGCCCGCCCTGGGGGAAGGACGAATGGTAGAGCTCGGCGAGCCCGACCGCGCGGTGCCCGGCCGCGAACCGGGCCGGAATCGACAGATGATAGACGAGCGCATCCTCGGCCGAGTCGAAGTCCAGGGACGCCGCCGCGACGGCGAGCACGGCCAGCCCGGCAATCACTGCCGACGCAACCGCCCACCACTCCGGTGATGACCGCCGCTCCCGTCCGCGCGGCCCGCGCGATCCCCGGCACGCCAGAACGCACCCCGCCAACGCGACGACCCATCCCGCCGCGGGATACCACAGACCGCAGAGCCCGGCGCCGAGGAGGAGTCCGATGCCCGCCGCGGCGCCGAGGACGACGGCGAGGATCCGGCGATCCGCCCGGGCCAGCGTCCGGCCGGGGCCGAAGAGCCTGAGCAGGGCGACCCCGAGGCCGAAGAGGGCCACGATGAAGACGACGACGGCCGCATGCCCGCAAGCCAATCGCCGCAGGTTCTCCAAAAGGTATGCTCCGTGGACCTCAGGCGCGGGCCGGCCAGGCCCCCGTCCCGTCACGGCTGCGATCAGCCCCGCCCAAGGACGCGTGAGCACGAGAGCGGTCAGGGCCCAGACGGCGAAGAGCGGGGTCGCCAGCCGCTACTCCGTCAGGATCTCGTCGCTCCCGAACGAGAACGGCTTCGGGGGTTCCTCGCCCGGTTTCGGAGGCTTCTCCTCCCCCGGCGCAGTCGGGGTTTCAGCGTCCGGGGATGCGGACGCATCCGCCGGGGTTCCGCCGGACGGCGAAACCTCGGGCGAGGCAGCGAAGGCCGCAAAGGCTTGGGCGAAAGCCTCGGTCTCCGCGGAAGGTCCCTCCGGCATCGCCGGAGTTTCAGCGTCCGCTGAAACTCCGTCACCTGCTCCTGCAGGTGAAGCGGCAGCTTCGATGGATTCCAGCGTGGGAGCCGGCTCCGCGCCCGGCACCGTCCAGAGGTCCTCGAGCCCGATCGCGGGCGGTGCATCGCCCGGCGCCGCCATGATCGATTCCGTCGTCGCGACATCCGGCGCCGCCGCGGATGCGGACGCATCCGTCGGGGTTTCGCCAGCCGGCGAAACCCCGGGTGCGGCGGCAAAAGCCGCGAATGCCTGCGCAAACGCCTCGGTTTCCGCGGATGGCGCCGCCGGTTCTGTGGACAAATCGACGGGTGGCTGCACAGATTCGGCGGACAGATCGGCAAACGCCGGCACGGCCCCGGCGGCGGCGGCAGGCCGGGCACCTTCCCCTCCGGACACGCCCGCGAACAGCGCCGCCGTCTGGTCCGCGGTCGGGGCCTCGCTGCGGACGGGGAGCCGGACGAAGAACAGGTTCGACCCCTGCTCCGTGATCGCGAGGTCGATGGCCCCGCCGTGCGCGCTCGCGATAGCCCGCAGGATCGGGAACCGCAGCCCCGATCCGCGCAGCGCGAGGATCTCCTCGTCGGGCGGATGGAAGTGATCGAAGACCTCTTCGGACTTGACCGGGATCGACTCCGCGGCATCCTCGATCCGGATCCCGGCGACGCCTTCCCGCACCCCGATGCGCATCGTCACCGTCCCGCCCTCGGGGGTGAACCGGATGGCGTTCTGGAACAGGACGGTGAACAACTGGCGCAGGCGGCCCTCGTCGCCCATCGCCTCGGGCAAGTCCGGGACTTCGGCGTCGAGCGCGATGCCGCGGGCCTCCGCGCCTTCCTGGGCCGTCCCCACCACGTCCGTCAGGAGCGCACCGAGATCGATCGGCTCCCGCGCGAGGCCGTCCGGCCTCACGATGTTCGAGAAGTCCCGCAGGTCGCCCATCAGCCGCTGGGATCGCGCCGACCGGGTGATGACCGTGGACAGGAAGTGCTGTTGTTCCTCCGTGATGGCGCCGGCCTCGACGAGCTGGCCGATGTACCCCTGCACGAGTTCCACCAGTCCGGCAAGCTCCACCGACAGCGCCTCGCTGGCCTCCGCGAAGAGGCCGAACGCGGCCGCCGGCGCCGACCGGCGCCGGTCCAGCTCGGTGTTGGCTTCGGTCAGCCGGCCGGACAGCGACTCCACCGACTGCTGGAGCGCCGCCAGGCCTTCCGTCAGCGATTGGATCTGCTGGCCTGCCTGAACGAGCGCGGCGTCGCGCTCGGAGATCGCGGTGTCCCGCGCCGCGACGGCGGCAGCCTGGGCCGCCAGGGTGCCCTGCTGGGCCGACAGTTCCCTGCGGTTGCCCTCGAGCTCGCTGCGGGCGCTCTCGAGTTCCTGCCGGGCGGCCGCTACTTCCCCCTCCAGCGCCGCCTGTTGCTGGCGGGACTTCGCTTCCAGGTTGCGCTGGTACTCCTGGAGCTCCCGGTTCTCGCTCTGCACGCGCTGGAGGTCGCGCTGGAGCGTGGCATACGCCTGCGCCGTCTCCTCGCGGTGGCGCAACTCGGTCGCCAGCCGCTCTCCCACCTTCTCGAGTGAACGCGCCGCCTCCCCGATCTCGTCCTTCGCACCGGCGCTCTTGAACTCGACCGAGGCCGAGCCGGCGGCGAGGGCCTGCGCGGACTTCGCCAGCGAGCCGAGGCGCCCGAGCGGCATGAGCACGATCGCGAGGATGCCCGCGAGCCCGGCGGCCGCGGCGAGCCCGAGGATGAGGATCGGCGCCTTGGGGGTCGGCGCCGTGCCCACGGCCCCCGGCGCGGGCCCGGCGCCGATCGCGCCGAATCCGATGACGGTCATGCCCAGCGGCCCGGGGTGCCGGACGGCCATCCAGCGGCGCAGGTCGTAGTTCGCCTCGACGACCTTGTCCTCCGCCGCATCCATCAGGACTTTGAGCTCGGGCGAGTCCTTGATGGCCTTGCCCACGAGGTCGGGCGTCGGCGCCCAGGCGATCAGCCCCGCCTTGTCAACGAGCATGAACCGCGTTTCGGTCTCGCCGACGACGCCGCCCGTCACCTCTTTGAGCAGGTTCTCGAGGGCTACGACCTCGACCACGGCGCCCAGGAACGAGATCCGCCCTCCCATTCTCACCTTGACCCCGGCCACGACCGTGATCAGCCGGGCCGTCGACTTGTCGGACGCCTTGAAGTCCACCCTGGGCTCCGAGGACTTCCGGCACGCCGCGACCTCGGCCTCGGTCAGGTAGGGCTGGCCCAGCAGGCTCGCATTGGCGGGCACGACGGCGGTCACGGCTCCCTCGCCGTCGGTCACGATCACCTGGTCGAGCGCCTTCGCGGAAGCCAGTATCCTCGCCGCGGAGGCCGCCTGCTCCTCGGCCGTGCCGCCGAAGGAAGCCGGCAGGTCGGTCTCCTTCAGCTCCTGAACCCGCCCGGAGACGAAGGACGCGAGGACGTCGGCGCCGCGCACCGCGACGTCCATCGCTCCCTGGGTGGCGGCCACGGCCGAGAGCTTGGTCCTGAGCTCCCTTTCCCGCTGGGTCCCCTCGGTGAGCTGGGCCGACAGCCCGGCCACGGTCCGCGCCGCCGCGGACAGCCGGTTGTCCAGCAGCCACCAGACGAATCCCACCGTCAGGAGGAAGAGCGCCCCCACGAAGAGGGTGAACCGCGTCGACAGCTTCACGCTTCCCCTCCCATCAGGCATCTTCCTTTGCCAGCCGCGCCGCGGCCACCAGTTGGTCCCCCGCTTCCAGCCTGATCAGGTGCACGCCCTGGGCATTCCGGCCGATGACGCGGACGTCGCCGACCTTCGCCCTCAGGAAGATCCCCTTGGCCGTCGTCAGCATCACCTCGTCCTCCTCGTCGACGCGGAGGACGCCCACCACGGGACCCGTCTTTTCGGTGACTCTGAGGTTCGCGATCCCCTTGCCGCCCCGCCCGGTGACCCGGTACTGGTTCATGGGCGTGCGCTTCCCGAAGCCATGCTCGGCCACGGTCAGCAGGGCGCCCTTGCCGTCCGTGAGCGTCATCCCCACGACGCGGTCGCCCTTCGCCAGCGAGATCCCGCGCACGCCGCCGGCCGAGCGGCCCATCGGCCGCACCTGCTTCTCCTTGAACCGGATCGCCTTGCCGGACGCGGTCGCCAGAATGACCTCGTGCGTCCCGCCGGACTGCGCCACGCCGATCAGCTCGTCGCCCTTGCGGATGCTGATCGCCTTGACGCCGCGCGACTGGGAGCTCTGGAACTCGGTCAGCGCGATGCGCTTCACGTTGCCCATCCGGGTGGCCATGGTCAGCCACGCGTTCTCGCGGAACTTGGACACCGCGATGGAGGCGCACACGCGCTCCCCCTCCTGGAACTTGAGCAGGTTCGCGAGCGCTTTGCCCCGCGCGTACCGGCCGGCCTCGGGGACCTGGTACGCCTTGAGCCAGAAGACGCGGCCCAGGTTGGTGAAGAACAGGAGGTCCGCATGCGTATGGGCGACGAAGAGCTCCTCGAGCCAGTCCTCCTCCTTCGTCTCCGCTCCCGTGACCCCCTTGCCCCCCCGCTTCTGCGACCGGTATTGCTCGAGCGGCTGGCGCTTGACGTAGCCGGCGTGCGAAACCGAGATGACGACCTCCTCCTTCGGGACGAGGTCCTCCATCTTCATCTCCTCCGGCACCGCGCCCGTGATCTCGGTCCGCCGCGGGTCCCCGAACCGCTTCTTGAGCTCCTCGAGCTCGTCCTTGATGACCTCCCGGACCCGGCGCTCCGACTCCAGGATCCCCTTCAGGCGCGCGATCGTCTTCAGCGTGTCCCGGTACTCCTCGTCGAGCTTCAGCCGCTCGAGCTGGGAGAGCTGGGCGAGCCGCAGGTCCAGGATCGCCTGCGCCTGGAGCGCGTCGATGCGCAGGAGCTTCATGAGCCCGACCCTGGCCTCGTCCGGCCCCTTGGCGTTGCGGATCAGCCGGACCACGCGCTCCAACGCCGACACCGCCTTCTTGAGCCCCTCGAGGATATGCGCCCGGGCTTCGGCCCGGGCGAGCTCGAACCGCGTGCGCCGGACGACGACGTCCTTCCGGTGCGCGATGAACTCCTCGAGGATGCCCTTGAGCCCCTGGATCCGCGGCTGGCCGTGCGAGATCGCGAGCATGATGGCGCCGAACGACGTCCGCAATTCGGTGTGCTTGTAGAGACGGTTGAGAATCACCTGCGGCATCTCGCCGCGGCCGACCTCGATCACGATCCGGACGCCGTCGCGGTCCGACTCGTCCCGGAGATCCGAAATCCCCTCGATCGTCTTCGCCTTCGCGAGCTCGGCGATGTGCGCGATCAACTGCGCCTTGTTGACCTGGTAGGGCAGTTCGGTGACGACGATGCGCTCGCGCTCGCCTTTCATCTCCTCGATCGCGACCCGCGCCTGCATCTGGATGCTCCCGCGCCCCGTCGCGTACGCGTCCTTGATGCCCTCGCGGCCGAGTATGAGCCCGCCCCCGGGGAAGTCGGGACCCGGCAGGACTTTCATCAGCTCCGCGAGGGTGACGTCCCGGTTCTCGAGCAGGAGAATGAGCGCGTCCGACAGCTCCCCGAGGTTGTGCGGGGGGATGTTCGTCGCCATCCCGACCGCGATGCCGGACGTCCCGTTCGCGAGGAGGAGCGGCACCTGCGTGGGCAGGACCACGGGCTCGGTGCGGGAGTTGTCGTAGCTCGGGATGAAGTCCACGGTCTCCTCGCCGATGTCGGCAAGGACCAGGGTCGCGATCGAGGCGAGCCGGCACTCCGTGTACCGCATCGCCGCGGGAGGGTCGCCGTCCATGCTCCCGTAGTTCCCCTGTCCCTGCACGGGCGGGTACCGGGTCCAGAAGTCCTGGGCCATGCGCACCTGGCTCTCGTAGATCGCGTCGGACCCGTGCGGGTGGAGCTTCCCCATCACGTCGCCGGCGATGAGGGCGGACTTCTTGAACGGCTTCTCGTGCGTCGCGCCCATGTCGTGCATCTGGTAGAGGATCCGGCGCTGGACGGGCTTGAGGCCGTCGCGGATGTCGGGGAGCGCGCGTCCGATTATGACGCTCATCGCGTAGTCGATGTACGACGACTTCATCTCGTCCTCGATGTCGACGTTCTCGACCGTGAGCGCGAGCTGGCCGCTCGGCGCCACCGGGAGCTCGAGCTGGGCCGACGGCTTCTTCTTCCCCGACTTCACGGCCGGCCCGGCCGACGGCTTCCCCCTGCGCCCCCTCGAGCGTGCCATCAGATCCCGCTCAGATGTCCAGGTTCCGGACTTCCGGCGCGTGCGCCTGGATGAAGGCGCGCCGCGGCTCCACCGCGTCCCCCATGAGTATCGAGAAGATGTCGTCGGCGAGCGCCTTGCGCGCATCCGTGACCTGGACCTTGAGCAGGACGCGCTTCTCCGGGTTCATCGTGGTTTCCCACAGCTCGGCGGCGTTCATCTCCCCGAGCCCCTTGAACCGCTGGATCGTCGCGCCGCGGCCCGCGGCTTCGCGGACCAGCGCCACGAGGCCCCGGAGGGTGTCCGCCTCCACGCGCTTCCCGCCTTCCACGTACGCATACCTCGCCCTCCCTTTGCCCGACGGGCGCACGAGCTCGCGGCGGGTGACCCCGAGCTTCTCCAGGCGCTCCAGCCGGCCTTTCAATGAGTCTAGCTCGCCCAAGTCGCGCATGACGGGGATGGACTTCGCGTCCGATCCGGAGTTCCCGCGCTCTTTCGGAGCCTTCTTTTTCGCGCTCCGTTTGGCATTCTTCCCGTTCCCCTTCCCGCCGTTCCCGCCGTTCTTCCCGGCCGCCTTGAACTGGAGCAGGAGCCGGTCGTACTCGTCGTCCGAGTAGAGGAGCTTCTTGCCGTCCGGCGTCTCGATCTCGTAGATCGGGATCCGCTTCCCCTCGCAGTACTCGAGGACCTGCTCGGCCGCTATGTCCTTCTTCTCCATCGCGCCGAGGATCCGGTCGGCCTCGAGCAGCTCGACCAGGAGCCCGTGCAGGTTCTTCCCGCTCCACGTGCCCGAACGGCCCTCCCGGGCCGCCGTCATCGTCCCGCCCTCGGCCGCGGCTTCCGCGAGGAACGCGTCCATCTCGCGATCGCCCTGGATGTACCGCTCGAGCCGGCCGCGCTTCACCTTGTAGAGCGGCGGCTGGGCGATGTAGACGTATCCCGCCTCGATCAGGCCGCGCATCTGGCGGTAGAAGAACGTGAGCAGGAGGGTCCGGATGTGGTGTCCGTCCACGTCCGCATCGGCCATGATGATGATCTTCTTGTACCGGACCTTCGAGACGTCGACCTCGTTGTTGCCCACGCCGATCCCGATCGCGGTGATGATCGCCCGGATCTCCTCGTTGGCGAGCATCTTCTCGACGCGGGCCTTCTCGACGTTCAGGATCTTGCCCCGGATCGGCAGGATCGCCTGGAACCTCCGGTCGCGCCCGCCCTTCGCCGTGCCGCCCGCCGAGTCGCCCTCGACGATGAACACCTCGGCGAGATCCGGGTCCTCCTCCTGGCAGTCGGCGAGCTTCCCGGGCAGTCCGCCGCCCTCCAGCGCCCCCTTCCGCCTGGTCAGCTCCTTCGCCCGGCGCGCCGCCTCGCGCGCCTCGGCCGCCAGCAGGCCCTTTTCCACGATCCGGCGGGCCACGCCCGGATTCTCCTCGAGGAAGGACTTCAGCCGTTCGCTGACAACCGACTGGACCAGGCCCTTGATCTCGGAGTTCCCGAGCTTCGTCTTCGTCTGCCCCTCGAACTGGGGCTCCGGCAGGCGCAGGCTGATCACGGCCGTCAGACCCTCCCGCACGTCGTCGCCCGAGAGGGTCATCTCGCCCTTGAGCCAGCCGCGCGACTGGGCATAGTCGTTCAGGGTGCCCGTCAACGAAGCGCGGAACCCGATCAGGTGCGATCCGCCCTCGATGGTATTGATGTTGTTCGCGAAGGTGAGTACGGTCTCGCCGTAGGAATCGTTGTACTGGATGGCGGCCTCGACCTGGACGCCGTCCTTCTCCTTCCGGATCGCGATCGGGAAGGCATGCAGGGCCGTCTTCTTCTCGTTCAGGTGCTTGACGAAGGCCACCACGCCGCCGTCGTACTGGTAGACGGCCTCCCGCGGCGGCTTCTTCCGCTCGTCCCGGAGGGTTATCTTCAGCCCGGCGTTCAGGAACGCGAGCTCGCGCAGGCGGGCCGCCAGCGTGTCCCAGGAATAATCCGCCACCTCGAATATCCGCGGGTCCGCCCGGAACGTGACCGTCGTCCCCGACTTGCGGGCCTGGCCCGAGGACTTCACGGGGCCCGTGGGCTTGCCGCGCACGTACTTCTGCCTGTGGATCTTCCCGCCGCGGCGCACCTCGACCTCGAGCCACTCGGAGAGCGCGTTCACGACCGACACGCCCACGCCGTGGAGGCCGCCCGACACGTGATAGGTCTTCCGGTCGAACTTGCCGCCCGCGTGCAGGGTGCACATGACGACTTCGAGGGCGGACTTCTTCATCTGGGGATGCGGCTCCACGGGAATCCCGCGGCCGTCGTCCGCGACGCAGACGGAGTTGTCCGGGCTTACCGTGACCTCAATGTTCCTGCAGTGGCCGGCCAGCGCCTCGTCGATCGAGTTGTCCACGACCTCGTAGACGAGGTGATGGAGACCCTCGAACGACGTGTTCCCGATGTACATGGCCGGGCGCTTGCGGACCGCTTCGAGGCCCTCGAGGACGGTGATGTCGGCCGCGGTGTAGCCCTTCTCGCCAGCGGCCCGGGTCTTCGTCTCCGCGGCCGAATCGACCGCCGGCGCCTTGGCCAACGGCATCTTCGCCGCCGGTTCCGCCGCCTTCACCTTCGCTGCCGGGTGTTTCACCTTGCCTTTACCGGCCATGCGTCTTCCTCAGCTTCACCTGCACCTCCTTGATGGCGTCACTTCCGAGAAACCTGTTGAGCTTGCCGCGCAGTTCCTCCCGCTGGAGGTTCCACTCAAAGAGGCGGGCGGAATCGGCGATGGCAATCGTAAGCCGGCCGCGCTCGAACCGCTCGACGTTCGAGTGCGCGGCCGCCTCTGGTCCCACCGCCTTCGCCCAGTCCTCGACCAGCACGCGCTCCGCGGGGTCGCCCAGCGGCAGGGCCGCCAGAACCTCCGTCAGCACCGAGCCAAGAGCTCGCGGGGATCCGCGTCGTTCCGCCATGCGTCCTGTCCTCCGCCATCCACCGGGCGCGGCTCCAGGGTGTGGTCCCGGACGACCCACGACGCCATCGCATGCGAGCGCGCAGGTGCGGCGTCCGCCGGAGCTGCCGGAGCGGATGTGGCCGTGAGCAGAACCTGGGGCAGGCTCGCCGCGATCCCGAGGAGGCGATCGCGCCGCGTTCGATCCAGCGCCGCCAGCACATCGTCGAGCAGGAGCACGGGCAGCCGCCCGAGCCGCTCTCCAAGCGACTCCGCCGAGGCGAGCGCGAGCGCCAGTACTGCCGTCCAGATCTCGCCCGAGGAGCCCGAGCCCTTGAGCGGCCTCCCGCCCAGCGAGATCTCGATTTCGTCCCGGTGGGGCCCCGTCAGCGTCGTGCCCGCCGCCCGGTCCCGGAGCCGGCCGGAGACCAACGCCTCCGCCAGCGCGTCGCTCCACCCCTCCGGGCCCGCGGCGGCCGGTGCCGTCACGGAGCCGCGGTAGGCGAGCCCGAGCGCGCGATCCGCACCCCCGCCGGCCAGTTCGCGGTGCCACGCCGCCGCCCGGGGGCCCAGGGACTCGAGGGCGCGCACCCGCTGCGCGAGCAGGATGCCGCCGGCTTGGGCGAGCGGTTCCTCCCATATCTCGATCTCGCCGTCCCCGGATTCGGGGTCCGCCAGCGCACGGTTCCGCTGGCGCAGGGCCCGCCTGAACTCGCGCAAGGCCGCCAGGTACCTGGGTTCGCATTGCTCGAGCAGCTCGTCGAGCAGGGCCCGGCGCGCCGACGGGGGACCCGTGACCTGATCGCGATCCTCGGGCCCGACGAAAAGCACCGGACAAAGCCCGATCCAGCGCGGCCGTGCCGCAGTCTTCCCGTTGACGGAAAGCTTGAAGCCCCTTCCTCCCAGCCCGACCAGCAGGCGAAGGGGCGTAACGCCCTCCTCCACCCCGAGGCGTCCCTCGATCGATCCGGCATCGGAGCCCCAGCGCACGAGGTCGCCAACCGCCGCTTCGGCACCGGGCGCCGCCCCCAGCCCGAGGACCTCGACGCCGCGGAGGAGATTCGTCTTTCCCTGCGCGTTGTCTCCGATGAAGAGGGTGAGTCCCGGGCCCAGATTGAGACTCGCCGACCCCCAGCCGCGGAAACAGACCAACTTGAGCGATGCGAGGGGCATATAAGGTTTCGGGTTAGCCGGCGAGGCCGAACGAGTCGGCCTTCGACCGGGAAAGTGCTTGCGCCATATGCATTTTTCATTCTACCGGACCCGGCGGACGCAAGGCAAACCCCCTTTTCTATAATCTAGTACGCCAGCCATGCGGATCGCGTTGTTGAATGCACCCTACGCCGCGGCCTACGGCCCCCTGAAGTCCGCTTCCGGGCGGTACTTCCCGTTGGGGCTCGGGTACCTCAGCGCTGTTCTGCGGCAGGCGGGGCACGAGGTCGTCCTCCTGGACCCCGAGGCCTCGCGGCTCGGCGATGACGCCATCGCCGTGCGGCTGCGGTCGTTCGGGCCCCGGCTGGTCGGCATCACGTGCGCCACCCCGACCTTCCCCGCCGCCCGCCGGCTCGCGGTCGTGGTCCGCTCCGCCGTGCCCGGCGCCGTCGTGATCCTGGGCGGCGTCCATGCCACGGCCCTGCCCGGCGCCGTCCTCGCCCAGGCTCCCGAGATCGACCTGGTCGGACTGGGCGAGGGGGAGGAGACCGTGGTCGAACTCGCGGCCCGGCTCGCGGATGGCCCGCTCCCCCCCGACGTGCTCGCCGGGATCCCCGGGATCGCGTGGCGCGACCGCGGAGAGCCGAAAGTCAACGCCATGCGGCCGTGGATCCGGGACCTCGATGCGCTCCCCTTCCCCGCACGGGACCTGGCTGATTTCGACGACTACGTGCCCCATGCCCACAATCGGCGCGGAAGGCGCGCGACGACCGCGATCTCGAGCCGGGGCTGTCCCTACCCCTGCGTGTTCTGCGCGTCCCACGTCGTGCTCGGCCGGGGTTTCCGGTGCCACTCTCCCGAGTACGTGGTCGGCGAGATCGAGCACCTCGTCCGCAACCATGGGGTGGACCAGGTCATCTACAACGACGACGTGTTCACGACGAACCGGGCCAGGGACGAGCGCATCTGCGAGCTTATCCTGCAAAGGAATCTGCGCGTCTCCTGGTTCTGCTTCGCCCGTGCCGACGGGGTCACGCCGGACCTGCTCAGGCTCATGAAGCGCGCGGGCTGCTACTCCGTCGGGTTCGGGATCGAGTCCGGCGACCCCGGGGTGCTGAAGGCGATCCGCAAGAACGAGACCGTGGACCAGATGCGGCAGGCGGTCGGGTGGGCGAACGCGGCCGGACTCAAGACCCAGTGCTTCTTCGTCTTCGGAAACCCGGGGGAGACGCCCGAGGCCGTCGAACGCACGATCAGGTTCTCGATCGAGCTCTCGCCCGCGCTCGCGTTCTTCAACATGATGGTCCCGTACCCGGGCACCGAAGCCTTTCGCGCGTGCTTCGGGGAACAGGGGCCGCCGCTCGACCGCGTGCGCTGGGAGGACTGGGTCGCCGTGGGCCCGCACGCGGCCGTGACCGTCCCGGGCCTGCCGCCGCTCGAGCGCCTGGTCGCGGATGCGAACCGCCGGTTCTACCTGCGACCGGGCCAAGTCCTGCGCATGCTCGCCCACGCTTCCAACGTCCGCGAGGTCTGGCAGTTGTTCCGCGGCGCCCTCGCACTGGCCGCCCAGATCCTGCTCTGGCGCCGGACCCCGCGGGCGCAGGCGCAGGGCGAGCCGCTATACTCTAGGAGAAGGAACGCGAATATGGCATTGGACCTGACCAGCTTCGAGAAGGCCGTCGCCTCGCTGGATGAGGCGCTGACCGCCCGCGGGCGATCCCCCGAACCGGAGGGATCTCCCGGCCGGAAGCTCCTGCGGGACGCCGCCATCCAGCGGTTCGAGTACACGTTCGAGCTCGCGCGCAAGTTCCTGAAGCGTTATCTCGAGGTGTACGGGCTGGAACAGGCCGACGGGTTCTCGCACAAGGACTTGTTTCGCGTCGGGTTCGAGCAGGGCATGGTCCGGGACAGCGCGCCCTGGATCGAGTACCTCAAGAAGCGCAACCTCACGTCGCACGTTTACGACGACGAGGTGGCCGGCGAGGTCTTCCGCGTGATCCCGGGGTTTCTCGACGACGCCAGGTTCCTCCTCGGCAGGATCCGGGAGAAGGCCCGGTGATCGATCTCGCTCCAGCCCACCTGGAGATCGTGCGAGCCATCCTCAGGGAGCGCTTGCCCTCCGTGGAGGTCCGGGCGTTCGGATCCCGGGTGACCGGGAAGGCCAAGCCCCATTCCGACCTGGACCTCGCGGTCGCCGGAGAGGAACCGCTGGCCGATGGGGTCCTCCTGCATCTGGGGATCGCCTTCCAGGAGTCCGACTTGCCCTTTCGCGTGGACGTCCTGGAATGGCGCCGGATGCCGGACGGACTTCGCAAGGCAATCGGGAACGGCTACGAGATCGTCCAGGCCGGCGAGCCGCGCCCGGCGGAGACACCCTCACCAGCCTCGTGACCCTGATGGCCCCCGCGTCTGCGGACGCACCCGAGGCGGTGCTACCGCACCGCCGGGGAGGACGCGCAACGAAACCCGCCGGCGTAGCTGAAGTACCTGTTCCCGGTATCGTCCCCGAAGCGGTACGCGGACCGGCACCACGACGCGTCGTAGTTCCATGAACCGCCGCGAAGCACACGGTACTGACCGGAAACTGCGCCGGTAGGGTCCTGGACCGGGCTGGCGGCATAGTGGTTCGCGTACCAGTCCGCGCACCACTCCCACACGTTCCCGTGCATGTCATAGAGCCCCCACGCGTTCGCCCGCTTCTCCCCCACCGGATGCGTCTGACTCCCCGAGTTCGCGTTGTACCACGCGTACTCGCCCAACTGCCGCTCGTCGGACCCGAAGCACCACCTCCCCGTGCCTCCCGCCCGGCACGCGTACTCCCACTCCGCCTCGGTCGGGAGCCGCTTCCCGTAGTGCGCGGCGTACGCGGTCGCGTCGTCCCATGAGACGTTGATCACGGGCCGGCTCCCACGCCCCCAACCATTGTCCGAGGGCTTGGTTCTCCCCGTAGCCTCACAGAACCGGTCGTAGAGATCGAACGTCACCTCGTACTTGTCGAGGTAGAAAGCCGAGAGCGAGACCCGGTGCGGGGGCCTCTCGTCCGTAGCGGTCCCGTATTCGTCGCTCCCCATCGTGAACTCGCCCGTCGGGATCAGGACCATCGGCGCGCCGTCCCGGCCGGTCATCTCGGCGGCGGGCGGCCTTTCGACTCGCCCCGTTCGGCTTTGCTCAGCGGACTCGCTCACGGCGCCTGCCGCAGGAGCGGCAGGCGGAACGGCCGGGTCCAGCCCAAGCAGCCGGCGCACGAGCGCCTCGGCGACGGCCGGCGCCTCCTTGTTCGCGAAGGCCGCCGAGGTTTCGTCGTTCTCGATCTCGCCCGTCTCCACGTCCACGAGCCGGATGTTGAGATGCCGCTCCTTGCCCAGCACGGAAAGGCTCCCGGCGATGACCTTCTTCGCGTTGAGGAGTTTCCCCAGCCTCACCGCGCACTCCGACGTCGTGCATCCCGTCTGCTGGAACGCCTGCTCGGCCAGGACCTTCTCCATCCTCCTCCGCTCGACCACGGAGAACAGCCGGGTCCTGACCAGCGCGGACCGGACGAAGGAGGCGACCACGGCGGCGTCCCCGGCCGACGTGTTGACCGCCTCGAAGTCGAGAACCGCGGCCGTCGTCCTGGCCGCGCCGGCGCACGGCGCCCCCGCCAGCAGGGATGCCAGAAACGCGACGGAAGCGGAGGGAATCACGGTTTGCACTCGGCCTCATTCTACGCCGCCGAGCCTTGACACGCGCCGCTGGCGCGGGCTATCATCATCCATCGCGCTGGGGAGACCGAGTGGCATACGGCTCCGTCGGCGGACCAAGTAAAAAGGTAAGGAGAGTTCAGCGGAATGCCGCTTCCCAAGGAACAAAAGCAAAGTTTGATTGCCCAGCACCGCGTCCACGACAAAGACACCGGTTCGCCTGAAGTGCAGGTGGCCATCCTGTCGAAACGGATCGAGATGCTGACGGAACATTTCAAAGTGCATGGCAAGGACCATGCCTCGCGGCGGGGGCTCTTGAAGCTCCTGAACCAGCGGCGGAGGCTCCTCAACTACTTGAAGGTAAACAGCTTCGAGCGGTACCGGGCCATCCTCGACAAGCTGGGACTGCGCAAGTAAAAATCGGCCGCCGGCCTCCAGGACGGAGGGACCGGGGCCACGAAAGAAGAAAATAGCGATCGCGACAACCTTCTAGGAAAAGCCGCCGGGAGGCGGCCAAGGCGCGACGCACAAAAGGAGAAAGACTTAACCCATGGCTGAGAAGATTCAGATCACATTTGCAGGGAGACCCCTGTCCTTCGATACCGGCACACTCGCCCGCCAGGCCGGCGGCGCGATCCTCGCCCAGTACGGCGAGACCGTGGTCCTCGCGGCCACCGTGATGTCCAAGGCCGACGTGGAAGGCAAGGATTACTTCCCCCTCATGGTCGATTACCGCGAGCGCATGTACGCTGGCGGCAAGATTCCCGGCGGGTTCTTCAAGCGCGAGGCCCGGCCCCGCGACCGCGAGATCCTGACGAGCCGGCTCATCGACCGCACGCTCCGTCCCCTGTTCGCGGAGACCCTGCGCCGCGAGGTCCAGGTGGACATCCTCGTCCTCTGCGCCGACGGCGCCAATGACCCCGACGTCGTCGCGCTCAACGCGGCGGCCGCCGCCATGCACATCTCGGCCACCCCCTTCGCGGGACCCGTCGCGGCCATCCGCGTCGGCCGGGTGAACGGCGAGCTCGTCGTCAACCCGACCCTCGAACAACTCGTGACCTCGGACCTCGACTTCATCGTCGCGGCCAACGAGGAGCGCGTGGTCATGATCGAGGGCAGCGCCCTGCAGGTCCCGGAGGCCGAGATCGCCGCCGCTCTCGAGTTCGCCCGGAAGGAGATCGCGCCCCTGCTCCAGGTCCAGCAGGACCTCCGCAAGGCGTGCGGCAAGCCGAAGGCCGAGGTCCATCTGCCGACCGTCGACGGGCAGATAGCCAAGGCGGTCCGCGGGGCCGCAACCGGCCCCCTCAAGGCCGCGATCGCGAACCCGGACAAGCTCGCGCGCGAGGCGGAGACCGAGAGGGCCAAGGAGGAACTCCAGGCCAAGCTCCTGGAGAAGTTCCCGGAGAAGGAATCCGACATCGAGCGCGTCCTCGCCGAGATCGAATGGGAGGTCGTCCGGGACATGGTCCTGGACACCGGCTCGCGGCCCGACGGCCGCGCCTGGACCGAGATCCGTCCCGTCTCCTGCCAGGCGGGGGTGCTCCCCCGCACGCACGGCAGCGCGATCTTCCAGCGGGGGCAGACCCAGGCCCTCGTCACGATCACGCTGGGCACCGAAGACGACGCCCAGAAGATGGAGTCGCTCGAGAGCACGAGCTTCAAGCGGTTCATGCTGCATTACAACTTCCCCGCCTACAGCGTCGGGGAGGTCAAGCCCAACCGCGGCCCGTCCCGGCGCGACATCGGGCACGGCACGCTCGCGGAGAAGGCCCTCCGGTGCGTCATCCCGCCGCAGGAGGAGTTCACGTACGTCGTCCGCGCCGTCTCCGAGATCCTGGAGTCGAACGGCTCCTCGTCCCAGGCGACGGTCTGCGGCACCTCGCTGGCGCTCATGGACGCCGGCGTGCCCGTCAAGGCCGCCGTGGCCGGGGTTTCGGTCGGCATGATCTCGCGCGACGACAAGCGCGCGCTGATCACGGACATCCAGGGGTTGGAGGACGGGATGGGCGACATGGACTTCAAGGTCGCGGGCACCGCGGCCGGCGTCACCGCCATCCAGCTCGACGTCAAACTGCTGGGCGTGCCCGTGGACGCCCTGACGGAGGGGCTCGGGCTCGCGCGGGACGCGCGGCTCAAGATCCTGGACGTCATGAACGCCACCCTCCCGGCGGCGCGGCCGGAGCTTTCTCCGCACGCCCCGCGCGTCGAGGTGGTCCAGATTCCGCCCGACAAGATCGGCGGCGTCATCGGCACGGGCGGCAAGACGATCCGCAAGCTCATTGCGGAGTCCGGCTGCTTGAAGATCGAGATCCTCGACGAAACCGGCCGCATCCTCGTGGTCGGCGCCAACGCCGAGACGATGGGGAAAGCCGTGGCCATGATCAAGGCCATGACCGAGGAAGCCGAGGTCGGCCGGATTTACACCGGCCGCGTCCAGAAGATCACGGACTTCGGCGCCTTCGTCGAGATCCTGCCGGGCACCGACGGGCTCATCCACGTGTCCCAGATCTCGCACGAGCGCGTCCGGCACCCCTCCGACGTCCTCAAGGAGGGCGACGAGGTGCGCGTGAAGGTCATCGAGGTGGACCCCGGGTCGGGCAAGATCCGGCTTTCCCTGCGCGACGTCGAGGGCAACGAGGCCCTGACCTCGCGCCGCCCGGAGCCTGCGCGGGAGGAGCCGCGGCGCGACGAGCCGCGGCGCGACGACTCGCGGCAGGAGGCGGAGCGGCGGGACGAGGGCCGGCGCGACGACCGCCGGGAACCGGGACCCGAGACCTCTACGCAGGGCATGCCCGAGCCGCTTTCCCCTGAGGAGTTCGCGGATCAGGACGGGCCCCAGCCGGGACCCGGCGCCCACGAACGCAGCCACGATCCGGCCCTGTCCGGCGGCGGACGCGGATCGTACGGCGGGTTCTACGGGCCCGGGGCGCCTCGCCAGGGCGGCGGTGGTGGTGGCGGCGGTGGCCGCGGCTACGGCGGAGGCGGACGCGGCCGGGGCGGCTATGGCGGCGGTGGTGGTGGCCGCGGTGGCTACGGGGGCGGCGGTGGCGGCCGCGGTGGCTACGGAGGCGGCGGTGGCGGCCGCGGTGGCTACGGGGGCGGCGGTGGCGGCCGCGGTGGCTACGGGGGCGGCGGTGGCGGCCGCGGTGGCTACGGAGGCGGCGGTGGCGGCCGCGGTGGCTACGGGGGCGGCGGCGGTGGCCGCGGTGGCTACGGAGGCGGCGGTGGCGGCCGCGGTGGCTACGGAGGCGGCGGTGGCGGCCGCGGTGGCTACGGAGGCGGCGGTGGCGGCACCGGTGGCGGCGGCGGAAACCGTGGCGGAGGCTACGGCGGGAATCGGTAACCCGTCGCCCTTGCACCCGGCTCAATCCAACCACGCCGGCTGGGGGATCTCTCCCTCAGCCGGCGTTCCGTATTCACCGGGCCGCGCATGAGGATCGTCCGAGCCGCGGTCTTCCCCGTTTCCATCCCCATGCGGGTTCCGCTCGTGCTCGCCTATGCCACCCGGACCCGGTGCCGGGCCTGCCTGCTCAAGCTCGAAGCCGACGATGGCACGATCGGGTGGGGAGAGGCGGTGCCCGTCCGCGAGGTCACGGGCGAGCGGCCCGGGGACGTCCGGGAGGCGCTCGAGCGCGTGGGACGGGAGCGGCTCACGGGCGCGGATCCTCTCAAGGCCGAGCAGTTGCGGGTCCTGCTTCAGCGCGACCTCGCCCGCCTGCCGTCCGCCCGGTGTGCGGCCTCGACCGCGCTCGCGGACCTGCGCGCCCGCGGCCTGCGCGTCCCGCTCGCCCAGCTCCTGGGCGGCGCGCGCGACCGGCTTCCCGCCTGCCTCACGCTGGGGCTGGCGGATCTCGAGGCCACGGTGGCGCGGGCCCGTGAGGCCGCAACCGCGGGGTTCGGCGTCATCAAGCTCAAGGTCGGATCCGATCCCGCCGCCGACGCTTCCCGGGTCGCGGCCGTCCGCGACGCCCTCGGTCCCGGGATCCGGATCCTGCTCGACGCCAACCAGGGGTACGACACGGCCGGGGCGCTCCGGTTCGCGGACGCCGTGCGGCCCTACGGCCCCGAGCTCCTCGAACAGCCGGTCCCCGCCGCCGACCTCGACGCGCTCGCCGCGGTCGCGCGCCGCAGTCCCGTCCCCGTGGCCGCGGACGAGGCCGTGACCTCTCCGGCCAGCCTCGCGCGCGTGCTGGCGACAGGCGCAATCCGGGCCGTGAACGTCAAACTCCAGAAGTGCGGCGGTCCCGACGACGCCGGGCTCATGATCCGGATGGCCGAGGCCGCGGGAGTGGACGTTCTCGTCGGATGCATGATCGAAACCCGGGTCTCGATCTCGGCCGGGCTCGCGGTCGCCCTCGGCTACGCGAACGTCCGCTGGATCGACCTCGACGGCGCGTTCGGGCTCGAGGCCGATCCCGTGGTGGCGGGCGGCGCACGCATGACCGCGGGCGCCCAGCACCTGGGACCCG
>Ga0315294_10000435_pt1 | contig 44543 bp, 51 predicted proteins | sample YL17G13_40_MG_FD_203626 | JGI IMG/M metagenome (GOLD analysis project Ga0315294, IMG submission 203626) | Sediment microbial communities from Yellowstone Lake, YNP, Wyoming, USA - YL17G13_40 | ecosystem: Environmental > Aquatic > Freshwater > Lake > Sediment | place: USA: Wyoming | collected... | reverse complement strand
TCTAAATAAAATTTTGGTCTTTTCTCTCTAGGAACAATTCCTACACCAACATTTGCACGTTCTTCCCCTTTTGGAAATACCCAAACATATCCTCCTGGAGCTAATTTATTTCCTATATAAATATGAATAAAGTCAGGGTCCATTTCAATTCCTGACATTTCATACTGAAGACATGAGTCAATAAGATTCAATTGTGAGAATATTCCTAGTGCCTGCTTACGTAGTGGAGACTCTGCACCAGTTGCACAAACAATCATTTTTGCTTTTTCTTCAAACTCATCTCCCATAAATTCTCCTTTAACTCCGGTGAAATAACCATTGTCCTTGATGAGACTGGAAATAAAAGTGTTTGATTGAATTTCTGCTCCTGCTTTTATAGCTTGTTCTGCAAGCCATTTGTCAAAAACTTTTCTTTCAAGCATAAATCCACCAACTTCTAAAATGGCATCTAAGTATTTTCCGTTGGGTGCATAAATTCTAGCGCCTTTAACTTTTTGAGCAATGCATCTTTCTGGAATTTTTCCTATTAGTTCTTGTGATCTTTCGCTAAGAGCCTCTCCACATCTTTTTGGCGAGCCTATTTCTGCTCTCCTATCGTAAATTTTTACAGAAAAACCATTTTCTGCCAGCAGTTTTCCACATGCTGTACCAGCAGGACCAGATCCTATAATTATAGCATCTATCATTTTTCCACCTTTATTGCTTCTACAGGACAAGCTTTTTCACAAATTCCACATAAAGTACAAAGTTTTTCATCATGAATTATATTCTCTTTTAAATCTAAGGCTGCAAATGGGCAAACAGAAACGCATCCTCCGCATTTAACACACTTCTTATTAATTATCCTCCAAACCATAAAATCAACTTTTGAAACTTTTTAAAACTTATAAAAGATTGTTTTTCAAAATATATAAAATTATGGTAAAAGGCGTTCTGTTGTCCTTGGAAATAGGCTAGCTTCCCTAATGTTTGGTAACTTCAAAAGAGCCATGGTAAACCTCTCCAGTCCGATAGACCAGCCTGCATGAGGTGGCATGCCATATCTAAAGGCGTCAAGATAGAATTTAAAATCTTTCGGGTTCAAACTTTTTTCTTTAATATTCTTAATAAGTTCGTCAAGTCTATGCTCTCTTTGTGCACCGCTGCTAATTTCAATTCCGTTAAACAGCAAGTCAAAACCTTTGCTTAATTTAGGATCATTTTCTTCTTTCATGCAATAAAATGGCTTTATTTTTGATGGCCATTTTGTAATCAATACTGGATTATAAAATTCGCATATTTTTCTTTCAGCTTCAGGGGTCAAGTCTTCTCCCCAAGGAATTTTAATGCCGTTTTTTCCCAATTCTTTTAAAGTTTCGTTGTAAGTAAGTCTTTTTACAGGAATAGCTATGTCTTGTATTTTAAACTTTAAGATTTCTAATGAGTTAGCGCATTTTTTATCAATGTTTTCAATCACGAACTTTATGTATTCATCAAAATGCTTTAAGACGTCCTCTTCATCTCTTATGAATGCTTCTTCTATATCCATTTGTAAGATCTCATTCAAGTGCCTGTAAGTGTCATGAGGCTCTGCCCTAAAGACGTGAGAAACTATCAAGGCCTTATCAAAGCCAGATGCCAAGACCATTTGTTTATACAACTGCGGGCTTTGGTTAAGGAAGGCGTCTTTTCCGAAATAATCTAGTTTAAACATTGTTGCTCCGCCTTCTGCAGCAGCTCCAACAATTAAAGGAGTGTTTAAATCAATAAAGCCTTTAGATATGAAATAATCAACAAAGCTTCTTTTCAAGAAGTCTGATATTTTAAAAATAGCTGTTATTTCAGGTTTTCTCAAGTCTAGGACTCGGGCATTCAGACGTGTAGTGATATCTGCAGGAGTCTTTTTAGTCTCCAGTTCTAAAGGCAAAGGTTTTTCAGCAGTATTAAGAATCTTAATGTCAATCGGTATTATCTCTCTTCCTTGAGGGGCTTCTTTGTTTGCTTTAACAATGCCCTTGACAGCGATAACATCTTCTCTCCCAAGATTTTCAAATTTTTTAAAGGTATTTGGTGGAACTACTCCTTCTTTTGCAGTTATTTGTGAGAAACCTTCCCTATCCGCTAATTTAATGAATTTTAATTTACCCATGTCTCTAAGTTCTCTGCACCAACCCATCACGATAACTTCCTGTCCATCCATCTCTGTATTGATTTCGTTAGAGTAATGGGTCCTAATCCAGTCTCCCAAACTTTCTATCATACAATCACAAATTGTAAAATATTATCCAAACTATAAACCATATGAAGATGTAAATCCAACCGCCGTTTGACAAAAACCACTTGAACTTCTCATTTATCTTGAAAACCCTCTTGAATACTTCAGCTCCTATGTAAAGGAAGACAACAGCTAGTGTTAGAGCTAGATAATTGTTTTTGAAAAGATAGCTCACATATCCAATTATTATTCCTAATATCGTGAATGCTATGGTTGTTTTATTTTCTGTTTTCATGCTTCACCTCTTTGTACAATTATACTTAATTATTTATATTCTTTTAATGACTTCTGTTCTTTTTTAGATTTTAGGCCATCTACAGTTACCCAGGAATGTCTTATATATTCCAAGAATTTTTTCTCTTTCAAGCATTTTTTAATAAATTCTATGCTTCTAGAGTCATGGGAATAACCTACACCGAAATCAAAACCGACTATCTTTTTTATTTTTTCCACTTCACTGTCTCTTTCGACTTTGGCTATTATCGAGGCTGCTGAACACACTGGGTAGCGTTCGTCACAATAGTTCTCAGCTATTATTTCGGTATTATTTTGTGCAAGTTTTAAGAGTATTGCTTTGAATTTTCCAGTAGAGGCCTGTGGCGTGTCTACGTAAGCTTTGTCAGCATTTAATGCTTTTATTATCTGTGCCATTTTCTCTGCTTCTATGATATTTAGATTCTTTTCCTTTCTCATCTCGTCTATTTCTTTTGCAGAAACTTTTAATGCAACATAATCCTTGGCAATTTTCTTTATTAGCGGATAGAGCCGTTCTCTTTGATGAGGAGAAAGAACTTTACTGTCTTTAGCCCCTATTTTTCTTAGCTTCTCTTCGTCTTTTTCGTCTATCATGACACCTGCTATAACCATTGGTCCAATAACTGAACCACGACCAGCTTCATCAATCCCTAATATTGTTGTCATATTTTTCACTTCAAGTTACATACCTTTATATAACTTTCAATCTCTTATAATTTTAACAATAGCGGGGTAGGGCTTCTATAGCCTTGCGAGACTGTAGACCTGAAAGCCTGGAACTGTTGCTTAACGGCGGCATGTGCCCGTCGGGCTCATAACCCGAAGGTCAAAGGTTCAAATCCTTTCCCCGCTACCTTTTTTATATTAATCAGCCATTTATTATTCTTATGAAGAAACTAAAAGTAGGATTGTTTTCTTTCACGAGCGATGAAGGATGCTCAATGATTTTTTTGGAACTTATGAATAATCATTTTTTTGATTGGGAAAAGCTGATAGACTTTAAGTATTTCAAGCTTTTGAAATCAAAGGGCGAAATAAAAGATTTGGACGTTGCCTTTGTGGAAGGCGCGATTTCAACTTTCAAGGAAGAGAAAAGACTGAAGGAAATAAGAAAAAACTCAAAAAAGCTTGTGGCCATAGGCAGTTGTGCTGTCAACGGTAGCCCTTCAAATCAAAGAAACTTCTTTAGTGATGACACTAAAAAGGAAATAAAGATGGTGATGGGTAACTTTGGGCATAGGGATAAGGTTTCAGCTTTGAATGAAATAGTAAAAGTTGATGACAACGTTCTGGGATGCCCAATGGAAGAGGATAAGTTTTTAGAAGTTTTAAATAAACACCTGAAAGAGTTTAAAGTGGTTTAATGCATGAAGATTTTGAGATTTCAATAGAAGGCTTAAGCAAAATAGAAGGTCATGCTTCGCTAGACGTTAAAGTAAGAAGAGGAAAAGTTGAGAACGTTAAACTAAAAATCAGCGAAAGCAAACGCTTCTACACTCAGGCTATCAGAGGTAAAATGTTTCAATCTGTTCCACAATTAGTTTCTAGAATATGCGGTACTTGCAGCATAGCTCATTTGACTTGTTGCACAGAAGCAATTGAAAAAGCTTTGAATATAGAGCCTTCTGGACAAACTGCTCTTCTTAGAAAACTCATGACTTATGGGATGATGATAAGAGATCATGCAATGCATCTTTATTTGTTTTGTTTGCCTGACGTTTTTGGGAAAGATTCTGTTCTTGATTTCGATGAGAGGCAGCATGAGTTTGTTCACCATGCATTTGAAGTAAAAAAGGCAGGTAATGATTTGTCTAAACTTATTGGTGGAAGGGCAATACATCCACCTTATGCACAAGTTGGACAGTTTTCACACTTACCTGAAAAAGACGACACAAAGGATGTTATTAAAGAGCTGAAAATAGTCAGGTCCAACGTCTTTGAACTAGTGAGAATTTTCTATGATTGCCCCTTTTCATTTAGGAAAAAGACAAGATTTGTAGCATTAACAACTCCTGACTTTAGCTTTTTGGAAGGTGTAATAAAGTCTTCTCAAAAAACTATAATTCCTGAAGAACACTACTGGGAGCATTTACATAGAGTTATAATTCCTTATTCCCAAGCTGTTGGCTATCAATTCGAAGGAAAAGACTTCATGGTTGGAGCATTAGCTAGGATGAACCTAAACAGGGAAAAGCTTCATAAGGAGACTAGAAGGGATTTAGCAAAATACCTTAGAATGTTTCCTTCAGAAAATATCTACCATAATAACTTTGCTCAAGCAATTGAAATCATGCATTGCATAGATCATTCAATAGAAATTCTCGAAAGCAGTGATTTTAAAAAAGAACCTGATAAAAAAGTGAAAATAAAAGAAGGAAAAGGCGTAGGAGTAATAGAGGCGCCACGCGGCACTTTATATTATGCTATTTCCTTGGATAAGGATGGAAAGATTCTTTACGGAAATTTAGTAATACCAACTGCCCAGAATCAGATAAAGATGGAGAATGATATCAGAACCTTGGTCTCTAGAAACTTGGATAAAGATAAGAACTTTATACAATATGAAATTGAGAAATTAATAAGAGCTTATGATCCTTGCATGACATGCGCCACTCATTTCTTAAAAGTGAATTGGATTTGAAGAAAAAGGACAGTTTACGTTCTTTCATTGTCTTTTCCTTTTAATAAACCTGTTGCAAAATATTTAAACAAATAAATTGGAAATCTGTATGCATGCAACAGACTGCATTTTGAATAACCTTCTCTTGGTCTATATTTTATAGGAACCACTTCAAAATGATAATCCTTAGCAGCGTTAGTAAAAAGATTTGTTTCCAAATCCCAACCTTCAGCTGTTAAATTTGCATTCATCAAGAAATCTTTTGAAAATGCCCAATAACCAGAAGTTATGTCTGTTACATCATTTCTCTGATATAAAAACCTTGCCATACGTGTGAGAAGATAATTACCAAATTTGTTGAAGCTTCTGGTAGAGCCTGGCTCTGGTTTTATTTTATCAAATCTTGAACCAATTACCACATCAGCTTTATTATCTTTTATTGGTCTAACTAAATTCGGCAATTCTTCTGGATGATAAGACATATCTCCATCTAACATTACAAATACATTAGAATCATATTTTCGGTTTTGAACATATTTCTGAAACATTTTTAAATCATGACCTTTACCTTTTCCCTCACCTTTAAAAAGTTCTGCTCCATGATTTTCTGCGATTACACAAGTCCTGTCTGAAGAATTACCATCTATTACTATCACTATCTACATATTCTTTTAAACAGTCTATCAGCTTTCCTATACACAGAGATTCATTTTTTGTAGGAATTATAGCTGTAATTTTTGTGTTGTCATTAACCATAATGATAAAAAAACATTAATCTTTAAATGCTTATTTCCGTTCCCCGGTCAATGATATTGAGCATCATAAGTACAGGGAGCCTGCTTTGTTCAGAGTTCACATCCGGAACTTTTTTAAAGATTATAAATAAGGATTTCTAAAATAGAAGTATGAAGAAATTAGAGTTTGATTGGAAAAAGTTTCTTAAACCTGACAAAAGAAAGATTCTTTTTACAGCAATTTTTACAATTGTTGCTATATTTATAATTTTTGTTTGTGTTGCACCTGCTCCTTCAAATCGAGCTTGTTATCCGATACTTATCATTCTTGTACCAATGATACTTTTACCAACTTCGTTGTTTACTTCTGATTATGCACCCATAATATACCTGTTATTCTATTTTTTTGTTATAGTTTATTGGTATCTTCTATCATGCATCATAGCCTTTATTTACAATGAGTCTAGAAAGAAAAAGTGAAATGTTAGTGATTCGAACTGAAAGTATAATGCAGGGGGCCGGATTTGAACTGACGCATCGGCTAATTCATAAGATATAAAATGCGCATTTTAAGCTTCGAATTTTCTGATGATTTTACTCAACTGTTCAAAAGCTTCTTTTTCATCAATTTTCATAGGGATTCCAAATATCCTAACATTATCAACCATTTTCATTTTCTTCAAAAGCTTTAGATTATATCCAAGATCAAAATCATGCATGGAATAGATTTTATCTGTTATTATCTTATCAATATCTTCTATCAACTCGACTTTCTTGATTCCCTTCACAGCGTCTATGATATTCAGTTCTTTATCTAATTCCAAATCTTCGACTGTGTCAAATTCTTTGAACTCCAAAGAAGGAAATTCTTTTCTTAACTTAACAATTAACTTCAGAGGTAGGCTATCCTCTCTTACCAAAGGATTCCCGAAAACATAAATTGTTCTCATAGTATCAGGTGTTTTGGAATTCACTCTTAATACTGGAAACAATATATGCTCCTATTAAAATCAAAGCAGAGCCTGCTATTTGTATAAGAGGAGCAGGTTCTCTCAAAACGATTATTCCAATAAGAAGAGAAATAACAGGAGATATTAAAAGCAGAGTTGATGCTTTGGAAACGTTTATGAGCTTTAGGCTCCAGTACCAGAAGAAAACATAGCCAAATAAAATTACTGTTGAAATGCCTATATTGACTAGTTGCTGGGCGCTTAAGCTCAAGATTATGTCATACTTTCCAATTAATATCGCAAATGCGAAAAGTATGACGCCTCCAAAAAACATTCTTACAAAAGAAACAAAAAAGTTGTTCTCACCTTTAACCATGGCTTTTCTTGCTATTACAGCTTCAAATGCCCATAGGATAGTTGCGATGACAACTAGAAAATCTCCTAATGAAGGGTTTAGCCAGAGTTGAGTTGGAATTATTTCAGAAAAGAATATTGCTACTGTTCCCAAAAACATTATCAAAAGGCTGTAGAAATGTTTTTTAGATACTTTTTCCTTTAGGAATATAAAAGCTAGCAAGACAGCATATAAAGGCAAAGTCTTATTCAAGAAGGCTCCTCTTCCAGATGTTGTTAATTTCAAGCCTGTAAAGAACAACAAAAATGCGACTGCCCCACCTATTATTGCTATCATGGCTAATTGCTTTGTATCTGTCTTTACCTTAACATGTCCACGACTAAAATAAGCTATCACAAAAAATGCTATTCCTATTACAAGAGACCTAAGGGCAGTGAAGACCAAAGGATCGAGGTTAACGACAAAAATCTTGTTTAGTGGGATTGAGAAACCGCTTATTATTGCGGCAGTTATCGCAAAAATAGTTCCGCTGGTCTCTTTGTTCATAATATCTTATATCTTATTTGATTTAAAATAACTTTTCTTTAATTTCCAAAGTCTCTTGGCTAGATTTTCATTTATCTTCTCTACAACAAAATTTCTATGGACCACGACGTTGTCTCCTGTCTTTAGACCTTGAATAAGGTTTGTTTTGTATTTTTTCTTTCCTATTGTAGTTTGGACAAGTGCTCTTCTGTTTTTCAGGTTTAGAATTCTTCCAGGATATGTCATGCATGCTAATGAGTCAAAGTCTCTGAAAATTTTGTATCTTTTATCTACGATTTTATCGTGTTCGAACAAAAAGTATTTTCTTATTGCAATTTCATCTATAGACTTTTTTCCAAGCTTTTTTGCTATTTTTATACACATTAGGTTGGCAGTCTTGAAAATTCTTTCAGAGTCCTTTGGTATTTTTTCATTAAAGGAGATGTTTTTCATTAGTTTTCTTATGTAATCTTTTGATACAATTCCTCTTTTAATCAAGGTCTCTGCACATGGCAATGCGTATCTTAAGAAAAGCAACCTCGCTTTCTCATTTTCAAAATCCATGGTATTAATAAATAGTTCGAATAATTAATACTTTCGTATGAAGGATTTCGTCTTAAAATTAGCAAGAGAAGCAATAGAAACGTATGTTATGACAGGAAAGAGGATTCCTGTTCCTAAGGAATATCCGAAAGAACTGGAAGAAAAAAGAGGAGTTTTTGTAACAATCTACAAAAACCCTAAGGAATTAAGAGGCTGCATAGGCCTTCCATATCCGCAGCAACCTTTGATAGAAGGTATAATAGAAGCTGCTTGCGAAACTTGTGAGGATCCGAGGTTTCCTCCCTTATCCAAGGAAGAGTTAAAGGATATTTTCATTGAAGTTTCTGTTCTAACAAAGCCAGAACTAATAAAAGTAAAAAATCCGAAAGAGTATCTCAAAGAAATAAAGATAGGGAAGCACGGTTTGATTCTGATTAATGGTTCTTCTGGAGGATTATTCCTTCCACAAGTTCCTGTTGAGCAAAAATGGAACTGTGAGCAATACTTGGAGAACCTATGCTATAAGGCAGGGCTTACTTCTGACATTTGGCTAGACCCTTTAACCAAAATTTACAAGTTTGAAACTAAAATTTTCTCTGAAAAATAATCGTTATATGTCGTCTATAATGCTTTATTATACAAAGTTTTAAGAATGGGTTTTCCAAAAGAAGTATAGGTGAAACAAATGGCAAAGAAATCAGCAGGTTGGGTAAAACTTAGTGGCTATCTATTCTTGTTAGGAATTATAATATCAATAATAGCAGGAATATTTGGGACATCTTTAATGGATTATGTAACAACAATACAGAGCTTACTAGCTATTTTCGGTTTTGTCATAGGATTACTAGGGGCGGCAGGGATGGGAACAATTGACAGAACAGACACACAAATATTCTTACTAGCAGTAGTAGCATTAACAGCTACTGCAGGAGCAAGTTTAGCTGGAGTACCAACAATAGGAAGTTATCTGGATTCAATTATTAGTTATATAAAAATATTGGTTCTACCGGCAGCAGTGATAATTGCTTTAGAGGCAATTTGGAGAACAGGTTCAACAAAATTCTAGTGACATAATCTTTTTTATAACCTTCCCTTTTCTTTTTTATTTTCTTGAAACAAATAGAATCTATGAGTTTTTATACAAAACTAAGGTCTAAGCTAAAATTCAATGAAAAGGAATCAGATGCTTTACCGCACGGCTATCAGGTAATTGGTAAGATTCTTCTGATAAAGCTAAAGCCAAAACTCATAAGGCATAAAAAAATAATAGGAAAAACTGTCTTAGAGTTATTTCCTTATGTTCATACTGTTTGCTTGATGAAAGAAATTAAGAACAAAGAAAGAAAACCTAAAATAGAAATAATAGCAGGTTGCAAAAATACTCAGACTTTGCATAAAGAGCATGGTTGTCAATTCTTAATAGATGTCTCAAAATTAATGTGGTCCCAAGGAAACAAGGAAGAGAGACTACGACTAGTAAAACTGGTTAAACCTAAAGAAACGATAGTTGACATGTTTGCCGGCATAGGCTATTTCTCAATATTTATAGCTAAATACTCAAAGCCTAAGAAGATTTATGCAATAGACATTAACCCGGAAGCAATAGAATATTTAAGAAAGAATATCTGGATGAATAATGTTGAGAACAAGATAGAAATTCTTCAAGGTGACTGTAGAAAATTTTCTAATTTATTAGAAAATACAGCAGACAGAATAATAATGGGCTATTTATTTAATACTGAAAAGTTCTTGCCTTGTGCTTTGAAAATCGCTAAGAAAAACGCTGTTATTCATTTACATCTAGCTGTAAAGCAAGAAGAAACAGAGAAAATAAAGAAAAAAATCATTGAAATCGGAAATAAGAGCAAAGCTAAAATAGAATTTTTAAATGTAAATAAGGTAAAATCATATGCTCCAAAAATTTGGCATGTTGTTTTTGATTTGAAAATTAGTAAAAATAGATGAGTTTAAATCTTTTTCTATTGATAAATAAATTAGTGGTTAAATGCCTTTTTTAAGGAAAAAAGCAGATACGAAAAGTAAGCAATTTTATCAAACACATGAGTTACCATTACATTCAAATATACCCATTGCAGTTGAGTTACAAAATCAAAAAGGTAAATTAGGTGCAGGAGACGCACCCTTTGATGCAACTAAAAGAGCTTATGATGCGTTTGGTTTGAGTCAAGAGATATCTTATACTATTGGGAGTGGTAAGATTTTAGTTGGAGCAACGGCTTATTCTAGAGATGATGCTTTGAAAATAATTGAAAAAAATAGAGAACATATTGAAAAAGCTTTAAATGTAGTTCTTGGATCTTGATATTTTATTAACTTGCTCTCATATCTATTCTAACCTTTTCTATTCTTGGTGCATAGGGCAGAACGTCTTGCCTGCCAACAATTTTATATTTAATTTTACATTTTTTTGATATTTCTTTGACTTTTCCTTCTAGATCTTTGAACTTACCTTCTTTTGATAAGCCGTACAAATGAATTATAGTTCCTTTTTTAGAGTGTAAGAAAGCTACGTCTAAATAGTCAATTGCCTTTTCAACCAGAGGCATTATTATTCTGTTTACTTTTCCTATTTCATTTACTTTTCTAACATCGTTTAGAATTGGAATAATTTTCTTTTCTAAATGATTTATTTTAATATTTTCCAAGGCATATTTGTGAGCAGCAGGATTTAATTCAACAGCATAAATCTTACTTACTAATGTCTGTTTTTTAGCAATAGCTATAGGGTAAGGACAAACTCCAGAGAACATTACAAGTATTTCTTCTCTAGGCTTTACCATTTCAGCAATCCTTTGCCTTTCTGTTGATTCGCGAGGTGAGAAGTAAGCTTTTTGTGGATCTACTCTCAGTAAGTAGCCATATTCCTTATGAATAACTTCAGTGTTTTTGCTACCAGCTAAAAGCTTGCAAGGATAAAGACGAAAAGTGTCCTTTCTTTCAGACAGTTTTTTAAGAACAGATTTGACAGCTTTGTGTCTTTTCATTATCTCTTTGGCTACTTTCTTTGGATTTTTTACATTGACACCTAAAAGAGCTATAGATTTTTCCTTGCTACCAATGATGTCATAGGCTATTCGCATAGATAAATATTTTTAGAAGCTATTCTTAAAATGACCTGGTTTCTTGATTAGTTATCTAGATTTAAGTCTTGGATTGCCTTCAGTTGTTGCTGCATATCCTAACATTCCACCAAATACTCTCGTATCATCCTTTAAAATACAACTTGGTACATCGCAATGTATATCTTTCTTTAAACATCTGTTAAAGTTAACATAATTTGTTTGACCGTTTTCAGTTACTGCGAAAGGTCCTGTTGCCTGAACAACATTGCCATATATTGGTTTATGTAAACAAGTACCCATTGACATTGTAGTTCCAGGTATATGCTTTATTTCAGCTTTAGCCATATAATCACATATAGTAATTACTATTAAGTGGTATATAAATCTAATGGTTTTATTTATTTGTTTAATTACAACTTAAATTATGCTTTACTTGATAGGACTAGGACTGAACGACGAAAAGGATTTGACGCTAAAGGCAGTAGAAATAGCCAAGAAATGCGATTGCTATTGCGAATTATACACTTCTATATGGAATGGTTCATTGGAAGGCCTAAAAGAATTGATTGGTAAAGAAATCAAACTATTAAAAAGGAAGGACTTGGAAGAGGAGCAGGAAGTATTCCTAGAAAAGACCAAGCAAAATGATGTTGTTTTGTTTGTCCCAGGAGATCCACTGGCTGCTACAACGCATATAGACCTAGTTTACGAGGCAAAAAGAAGTAAAATCCCTGTTAAAATTATTCATAATGCTTCAATATTCTCTTCTATTGGCGAGACTGGCCTTCAAATATACAAATTTGGCAAGACAGCTACCATTCCTATGAATGGAAAGCTAGAAAACGTTAAATCTACATTGAAAAACAACAAAAAACTAGGTTTGCATACATTATTGCTTTTGGATATTGATAGGGAAAATAACATAGACATGGCAGTTTCCGAAGCCGTGAAAATGCTTTTTAAGGCAAAGTTAATAAAAGACTATGATGAAATAGTTGTCTTCTCAAAAGTAGGAGAGGAATCAAAAATCTATTATAATATTGCTAAAGATTTCTTAAACAAGAGAATTGACTTGCCAGCAGTTCTAATAATTCCTGGAAAACTGCATTTTAGGGAAAAAGACTTTCTGGAGCTGTTCCAATGAAAGAAGAGACAATAAAAATGATTGAGAAAATCGAGCCTTTGATCGATAAGATAGAGGCTAATGACAAGAAAGGAGAGGAAATGATGGAAAATATGAAGGCTTATGTCTCTGATAGTAAGCACTTCCTTAAGAACAAGAATTATTTAAAGTCATTCGAAGCTATAGTTTTTGCTTATGGGATATTAGAAACCTGCATTGATTTAGGGGTTTTTAGGTTAAAACGATAGTTTTTTATATTTACTATATAGTAATAAATATTAGTGAAAGCTATGTCAGAAGAAGGAGATATGTTAAATGCTTTAGCAGGAAGAATGAATGAAATATCTAGTGTTGTAATTTCTCAGAAAGATTCTATAAATTCTTTAGATAGAGAATTAATGGCATTGAAAGCTGGTAAGAGTATTCTTCCTAATTACTTTGGTAATAAAGATCAGATAATTGAAGAACTGGAAGCTCAAGGTTATGGTAAAAAAGACGAACCTGGATTACAAGATGACTTGCATGATGCTTTTAGGATGTTCACAGAAGTTACTCCTGAAGGTAGATTAGTTGAAGGTTTGCAACATGGTAATAGACCAGCAAGCCTAATGGAATTATATCAAACAATGGACTTGAGAGGTTTGATATGGAACTATGGTCTAGGTTGGATAAGCGCTTTTAAAGGAGGATATAATGTAGGAGCTGAATCTGGAAAAGATAACGCTAAAAAGTTTATTGATAATGTTAGAAAAATAACTCAAATACCAAATTCAAAAGAACTTTTAGAAAATTTAAAATATTCAGATGAGCTAGAAAATTACTATAAAAGTAGAGAAGTTAGAAAAGCAGACGACTTAGCAGCTTTTTATAAAATCAGAAAGAGTGTTTTCAACAGAAGTATAAATGGAGAAAAATTTAATGAAAAACAAGCTTATTTTAATCTTTTAAAAATAAAGAATGATATTAAAGAGCTTAAAGCTCAACAACCAAAACCAATAGGAAAAATACAGCGTTATTGGGTATAATTTAAATATACAAATTTGCATATTCTTGATATGGCAACTGATTTAATAAGTTTCCTTTTTTCAGAGGTCTTGAAGATAGATTCAATGACATTGTCAAAATATTCAACTCTATCAGATCAAACCGTCTATCTTTTTTTAATACCTCATGTCATCTTATTCTTATTTTTATATGCATTTTCTTTTGGTATTGTCACTAGAGTCACTGGCTCTCACAAAGGATTTAGCTACTTAGTTGGAATAGTTTCTTACATCTATGTTGTTTATGCAGGTTGGTATGGCAAATTGGTAATGTGGTTCATAGGTTGGATTTACATTGCTTTAGGAATGGCTTTATTCCTATTTTTCGTAAGCATAGTTTTCCATCCATCAGCGACGAGTGCAGGAATGAAGCTAGTGGGAGCAGCTGGAAAAGAGCTTGCAAAAGGCAAGCAGAAGGAAAACGAGAAAAGGGCTATACAAGAAGAAGTAGACTCGATTAAAAAACAAATAGCAGCACTTAACTCTGAAATAAACAATCCTGGTATAGAACCGGGCGCTAGAGCTTATCTTCAGATGCAAAAAGCAAATCTTGAAGCTCAAAGAAGAGGATTAGAATCGAAACTGTGATTATTATGGATACTGGTATACCGTTTTTACAATCAGAGACAACTTTGATTCCATTTTTATTTGTCCTAGCAATAATATTTGGAATTTTGGAGCTTACTAAAATCTTTAGAAACAGAGGAGTAAACTTTTTAATTGCATTAGCAATAGCTTTCTTTACGATTTCCAATGCTGCTTTTATAAACATGCTTTGGTCTTATTTCGGAAGCATAACAACTTTCTTTATAATAATGTTCTTTATAGCATTCACCTTTGAAATTTTTGGCTTGAGAAGGGGGCAGCATCCACCTACTTCATCTATTATTATCGACGGTGCGATCTTGTTCATTTTATTGACTGCGGGGTTCCTTCACGCTGACTTGATTCCTGAATTGCCTTTCTTAGGCGGTGGTCAAAACTTGTTATTCTTATTCATTATAATTTTTATTCTAGTTATCTTTTGGGCAGCATTTAAGATAGGTGCAGGTGGAAAGTAGGCGATATCTTTATAAATAAGTTTTTACTATATATTACTATAAGGTAGTAACTATGAATCAAGGAAAAATCGCATCATTTTTGATTGGGACTTTGCTAGCAGTAACTCCAGCTTTTGCTCAGAATCCAATAGAGGAGTTGATAGTTAACCTAAAGGCGATTGGCTTTCAACTGGTCTTGCTTTGGCTTTTGACACTAGCAGTGATTTATGGCATATTATCCCACTTGGAATTACCAAAATCAATAACAGCTAGAGGCGTAATATCTATCGTCTCTGCTTTCATGGTTTTATTGGCAGCTGCAGGATCTCAGGCAGCTAATTTCATAAGCAATTTGATAACATCATCTGTTTTAGTGGCCTTTGGATTGATGATTGCTATGATATTTTTAGAGATAACGGGAACAAAGTCTGGAGGAGAGCACATATTCGCAAAGCATCCGAAATTTTTCGGGATGGCTTTGATCATTTTAGCAATTTTAATATTCATAGGAGCAGGAGGATTGGGATTGTTAAACATTCCCGTATTTGCATTGTCAGATCCTTTGATTGCTATAATCTTTTTCCTACTTATCATGGTGGCAAGTATATGGATATTGATTAAAGAAGGAGATAAAAAATAAAATAAATGAAATAGGTGAAAATAAATGGATGGAATAATAACTGGTATGGCATTCCTAACAGGTTTGGGTATGCCCGAGATACTATTGTGGGTATTGACATTTGCAGTAGTCTTTGGAATTTTATCAAAACTTCAAATATTCCATGGTAGAGCAGCTCCAGCTTTGATTTCAATAGCAGTTGGATTCTTAGTATTAATGGCAGTTCCAGCAGCTTTGATAACAGTAATTGCAAGCATGTCAACAGGTTTACTAGTAGTTGCAATTGGGTTCTTAGTATTAATGGCATTAATAGAAGTAACAGGTACAAAGAAACTTATGCCATTAATTGATGGACAAAAAGTTACAGGCTACAAAGACGTTCACCCATTCCAGGGACATGGAACTTTAATGACCGTATTCCTAATAGCAATTGCACTTGCAATATTCTACCTTTCAGGTGGATGGGCATTGCTTGGATTCGGTGCTTTGCCAGTAATTGGTGCCGGGACATGGTTGTTAGTAATAGTCGGTGCTGCAGTCTTGTGGATGCTTTCAGGAGCTTAGTAAGAAATAATGGACTATAAGACTAGTGACTTTCAGTGACTTTTCTTTTCTTCTTTTAATTTTTCTACGAACTCAGCCATAGTTTTAATGTTTCCTGTCAATTCTGGCAAGACCTCTTTGAAAACTTTTTCTATAGAACCTATCCTTCCTTCGATACCTTCCATTGATCCGCCAAAGTCGTCCATTTTTCCAGTCAATCCCTTTTCTCTTTCACCTAATGAAACATCAATTTCCTTGAATTTCTTTCTTATATCATCTATCTGAGATTGCAATTGCATATCTCTTTTCTCAAAATCAACTAATCTTTCCTCAAATTCTTTCCATCTTTCTGTGACTATGCCTTCAATAAGTTCTTCAACAGTTATCTCCTCCACAGGCGATTCTGGTTCTTTTACAGATTTTGGTTCAAAAGTGAAAGATGCTTCTTCTAAAGAAAGAGGTCTTGCTTCTTCAGGCGACACCATTCTTTCAGGAGGATAGCCTAAAGGAGTCGGATGTCTTGCTACTTGAGTGGCAATTGGACTTGGGCCATAAAACGAGCCAGTTGATTCTGTTGGTCGAGGTAAGGTTGGTTGAGGCTGTTGCGGTGCTTCAAACCCTGGAGTTGAAACCCTTTCTTTTAAAGCCATTTTCATTGCTCTGTCAATATGCTCAGGTGCAAAGCCTTGGTACTGTAAACGAGAAATTATATCAGGTTCTGAAAACCCTTGAGCAGCATAATTTAAAACAAGGTCGACTGGGATATAAACTTTTTTAGGTTCTTCTGCTTTTTTTCTAAAGGGCATTGGAAACATTATTGTACATCTCCTCTATCCTCAAGCATTCTTTCGACCTCTTCTCTTGTTACAAAATTTGTCTTTATAGGATTAAAAAATGATAGCATGTTTTCTAATTCCTTTAATTCTGTCCTTTTTGCCATTTTTTCCAAGTTTTTATTTATTTTCACTAGTTCGTTGTCTATTCTTAATATACTGTTTTCTATGCTAGTTAATCTTTCGTTTAGTTTTTCATTAAATAGTTTTCTTTCTTCAATCATCTTTAATATGGTGTCTTGTAAGGTGCTGGCACGCATTTCCGTTAATGAGGACCTTTCTTCTAGGGCTCTTAGTCTTCTTGAGCTTTCGTTCTCTCTCCTCACTAATTCCGTAAGAACAGCCTGAACATCTCTTTCAACCATTAAATCACAAATTATTATTTTAAATCAGTATATATATAATTATTGAAGCTTCATATAAAATCTAGGTGTAACAATGGTTTTTGAGACCGAAGTCGTCAACGGCATACTGAGAATGAATTGTCTAGGTTCTATATTTGGATTTACAGTAGAGGACTCGGACGTTGTGATGGCAAGAATAATTGAGAAACTAATAGAAGAGAAAAAAGTTTCCGGTATTGTTCTTGCAGAAACAAGAGAGTATGAATATGATGCTGATCAAACGAAAATGCTTGCTGAAATTGCTAATGTGATAACTGACATTATAAAAGAAAGAAAACTCTTATCAATAAAAAACATTGCAGTTGAACCATGCACAAAATATCTCCCTACATGGTATGCTTGGATGAGGGATCTCGTGACCTTGCAATTAAGAGGAGATCCGATAGGCGCTTACTTAAATCTAATGAGAGAAATCAGGCACTTGAAAACTAAGATGACGTCTTCTGATGAGTATGGAAACTGTATTTCATATTATCTTCAAAATGCATTATTGCCTTTGCAAGAGATGCTTGAAAAGTGCGAACTAGTCCAAAAAGCAAAGCCTTACTTGTCAGGATATCATATTGGCGATAGAACACTTTATAGGAAATTTTTCAAACCGACAACAAGACCAAACTTCATGTATACGAAATTCATGGCACAGCCTCCACCTGGAGAGACTGTTGCAAAATACAAGGTTGGAGACACTGATATAGAAATTTTTAAGGTACCTGGAAAGGTCAGATACACCTATCATGCTGTTCCACCGGAGTTCAGATTAGATGAGGAAGAATATATACTGCTAGATGCAGCTAGAAGAATTCTTGAGGAAAGAAGACCAAGAGAATTAGAAATAACAGAACAAGAAAGAATGAGAGAAATATTTCATACTTTAAGTTTAGATCTGTTAAGAGACCTATCAGAGCAGATGGGAAGAACTTTTGAAAAAGGACAAATGGAAAGATTGGCAGATATTCTTACACGCTATACGGCTGGACTAGGTGTGGTTGAAGTTTTACTTAAGGACGATAAGATACAAGATGTTTTCATAAACTCACCAATGGGTGCAATACCGATCTACATTTTTCATCAGGACTATGAGGAATGCGAAACAAATCTCGTGCCTACACCGCAGGATGGGGACAGATGGGCTACTCGTTTTAAATTAATATCAGGCAGACCTCTTGACGAAGCAAATCCAGTTTTGGATGCTGAAGTATCTGTACCTGGTGGAGTAGCAAGAGTTTGTGCAATTAATCCAAGACTTTCACCTGATGGCTTGGGGTTTGCGTTAAGAAGACATAGATTCAAACCTTGGACATTTCCATTGTTTTTAAGAGAAAAATATTTAAATCCTTTGTTTGGAGGATTACTTTGGTTTATTGCTTCTTACGGCAGGACGGTTTTAATAGCAGGATCAAGGGGCTCTGGAAAAACTTCTTTCCTTGGAAGCTTGATGTTGCAAATACTTCCATACTATAGAATGCTAGTTAGCGAAGACACTTTAGAATTGCCAGTAGAACAACTAAGGAATTTAGGATACAATATTGAAAGATTAAAGTCACGTTCTGTTATAACAAGAGTTGAGTTAGAACTTCCTGCTGAAGATGTTATAAGGACTGCTCTAAGATTGGGAGACTCTTGCTTGTTCATAGGAGAAATTAGGTCTGTGGAAAGCAAAGCACTGTTCGAGGCGATGCGTATCGGTGCAATGGCCAACACAGTAGCAGGTACAATCCATGGCGAGTCAGCATATGGCGTCTTCGACAGAGTTGTAAATGATTTAGGAGTTCCTTCAACGAGTTTCAAGGCAGTTGATTTTCTTATTGTTTGCAATAAATTAAAAACACCAGATGGACTTAGAACCTTTAGAAGAGTGACTGAGCTTACGGAGGTTAGAAAACACTGGAAGAAAGACCCTCAGGACGAGGGAGGGTTTGTGAATTTAATGGAGTATCGTTCAGATGATGATAAGCTAGTCCCAACAGACACTTTATTGAACGGTGAGTCATCTGTATTGAATCAGATTGCTTCTAGAGTTCCTGGTTGGTCAGGGAGATGGGACATGGTTTGGGATAACATTCAATTAAGGGCAAAAATTTTGGAGACAATACTTGACATTGCTAATAAAACAAATAAACCTGATTTGCTTGAAGCAGAGACTACTGTTAAAGCCAATCAAATGTTTCATATTATTGCTGAAAAATGCAGAGAAGAAACAGGCAGCATAGACAGTAAAAGAGTTTACAACGAATGGCTAGAGTGGTTTAAAAATAATGCAAAGTGATTTTTAAATGGTTTTTGGAAAAAAGAAAAAAATAGAGGAAGCAGAAAGAAAAGCTGAGAAGGCTAAGAGAGAGGAACTAAAAAGAGCCTTAAAAGTCACTGAAATACAAATGCCAGGAAAAGAGGAATTTACCCCCTATACCTCAGAGTATCTGACCTTTTTAGAGGAATTAAAGCAGAAGCCTACAACATGGTATGAAAAGGCTTGTGCTTTTGCAGAGAAAATCTTTCCAGTAACTCCTGACGAAAAAACAAAAATTAAGATTGATGATGCCTTAAAGGCTGGATACACGAATGCTACAGCCAAAGGAACTTTCTCTTTTGCAATTTTAACTACATTAATAGTTCTCATTATTGTTTTTTATTGCATAGCCTTTCTTGACATCGGGATGATTTTTGGTATTTTTAGTATAATAACAGTTCTGGGAACATTCTGGTATTTTTTCAATTATCCTGAAGCAAGAGCAAAATCAATGGGAATAAAAATGTCATCTGACTCTGTGCTTGCCATCTTATACATGATAATTTACATGAGAAGCTCTCCTAATCTAGAAGGAGCAATTAAGTTTACTGCTCAAAACCTGGACGGTCCTTTGGCATGGGACTTGAGAAAACTTTTATGGGACATTGAAACGGGAAAGTATGCTTCAGCTGACACTGCACTGTTAGAATACGTCTACAAGTGGAAAAATAAAAACAGGGAATTTGCAGAAGCTTTGAATCTATTGAGGGGGTCTACTGTTGAATCTAACAGAAGAGAAGTTGTCTATGAAGAGACCTTAAATGTGATACTTAATGGAACTAGAGAAAGGGCAAGGCATTATGCAGCAGGATTAAGAATGCCAATGACTTTGATATATGCAATGGGTGTTTTACTTCCTGTCATGGGATTAGTCCTATTTCCTATAATCTTAATATTTATATCAGATTACGTAAAACCAAGCTTTGTTTTCTTCGGTTATGACATCCTCCTTCCAGCTTTCCTTTACTTCTTAGTCAGTTACCTTCTTTCCTCAAAACCTCCGACGTTTTCACCACCAGACATATCCAAAGCCAAAGGAGTTCCACCCATGAACAAATTCTCCATTTCTGGGAAGTTCGTCCCAATTCTGCCTATAGCTTTAGCAGTTATGATACCTTTTATTTTGGTTGGGTGGATTGGTTTATCTAACGAGGATCCTTACATGTCTGTTAACTTTTCTCTTTTGATTATTTTTGGAATAGCTTTGGCTTTTGTATCCTACGCATTCTTAGACAGCTATCAAAAAATCAAAGTAAGAAAAGATATTGAAAGAATAGAGAATGAATTTGCAACTGCTCTATTCCAACTAGGTAATGCTATTTCCGGCGGCGTTCCTTTAGAATCAGCTATTGACAAAGCAAAAGCAAACTTGAAAGAAATGAAAATTGCTGACATGTTTGACATAATCAGCTTAAACATGAAAAAATTCGGTTATACCTTCGAGGAGGCCATGTTCAATAAAGAGGTTGGCGCCCTTTGGTACTATCCTTCAAAGCTTATACACTCGATAATGCAGACAGTAATTCAGTCTGCTAAGAAAAACATAAAGTCAGCTGCAAGCTCGATGATTGTCATCTCCCGTTATTTGAAGGGTGTTCATGAGGTAAAAGAGGAAATAGATGACATTCTAGGAGAGACTACTTCGAGCATGAGATTTTTGGCGATGTTTTTAACTCCAATGGTCGCAGGTGTTACTATCACATTAGCAGTGATAATACTGCAAATATTACAGAGCTTAGGTACAGCTATGCAAAACATCATGTCTGCTGCAGGAAACTTGAACAGCTATCAAACTTTCTTCCTCATACCATGGGCCATGGGCGGTAACTTGCCAATAACGCCGTCTGTATTTCAAATAATCGTCGGTTTGTATATGATTGAGACCGGGGTCTTGTTGTCTTCATTCTTAAACGGGATAGCATATGGTGAGGATCCTGTTGGCATGAGACAAACCATATGGAAAACTTTATTGTTCGCAATCTTAATTTACATAGTAAGCTGGTTCATAACATACTCGATGTTCGGCGACACAATACAGCAAATATTGAAACCTGCGTTATAAATATAAGCAAAAAGAAATAACTTTTCTATATGAAGGCTTATATTCCTAGAATCATTTTTGGATTTTTTGTAGCTATAATATTTATTCTTATAATAGCCACAACAATAATAAAACTGCCTGAGGTCCTTGCAAAGGGAGCGGCAGAGGAATTGGCAAAAATTACACCTTTAAAATCCTATTCTTTTGATATAAATGATTTTCTTGTAGACCCAGCTGACCCAAAAGCCTTTGACACAAATGGTCAAAATGAATTTTATACAAAAGGAACAGACCCAGCATTCTGCGTAAATCTTAGAAACTGCATAGAGGTGAACATTAAAGGTGGAAAACAGTGCTTAATTACATATAAAGTTAAACCCAATACAAAATTTAATCCAAATGCTATCTGGGACTCTATAATAAATCGCTGTCCATTGACAGACATAAAAGAAGAACTTTATAGCAAAACAGGAAGAAAGATATGTAAATTTCGTCCTGTTTCTCTTCAAGAAAACAATAGTTTTAGAGAGGATAATATTTCTTTGATAGATTATGAACCTGAGATACACAACTGTCATCTACCGAGCAATCTCGGCAGTTTTAATGTCCTTAATGACATCGATTCATTCAACTATCTATATAGCGGTAGAGGGAATATAGGCGGCTATAGTTTTGAGAACGGTGGGACTGTTAGAATAGTTGTGACAAATGTTAGCATAAAAAATGACCCCTATGCGACTTGCTCTTACAGCCTTTATGTTTGCGGTCAGAATGCCATAGCAAATAACACTGAGGAGACACCTGTTAAGGTCTTCAGAAAAATTCAGAATTTAGACCAAAAGGAGCTTTACTACAATGAAACAATTATTTGGGCAGGTAATCCAGAACTTAATAGTGTAGACATTAATTCATACTTTTGGTGTAAGTTTTTACTAGGAATTCTTTGTCCGCTTTCAATACCAAGCCTTCCAGCAGGATACAATATTTATGGTTATTATCCTCATCCTTACGAGTTCACATTCAGTGGTGAATGCAAAACTAGAGGAACTTGTGACAAAGCTTTGATAGATGCTGTTGATGCCGGAATGTGGGAATGGAACAAAGCTAATTATGACAATAAAAATAAAATGAAATATTTTATAGATTATGCGTCTTCAGACATAACAAATATTTATTTTAGTTATTCGCCTATTGTTGATATTTATACAAGTCCAAGTATAAATTTTAATTCAGGATGTTGGGATAACAGCTATGAAACCTCAAATGTAGATGCTAGAACTTATTTAGAAAAAGGAAATAACATCTTTACAGATTCAACTAGTCTTCGCCATGTTTTTAATTTTGATAATTTTAATGTTAAAAATAAAATAAAAATGGTTTTAGGAAACAAGAAAATATTTATTACTAACAAAAAAATTACTTATAATTTTGCTTGGTGGTCAGGCACTTCATCAATGCTTGAGAAAGTTAAAGAAAATTTAAATCCACCACAAAAAGATGATTTAAAACCAAGAGTTATATTAGTCTTAGATCCTATAACATTTTGTAGCGAATAATATGAAAGGAATTCATCTTGACATGCTCGTGGTTATAGTTATTTTAATAATAGCAATTCTAATTGTTTTACTTTCTGCGTCTGGTTTTATAATTGACACAACAAAGTTTTCACCAGTTTGATATTTATATTCATCATCTCAAATAAAAAATATGAAAGGCATAACAGCTTTTATGATAGAAATATTCCTTCTTGTATTGACAGTTAGCTTATTCCTTATTTTCCTAGATCCAATAAGAAGGATATTTGCTTCAGGAAAACCAAGTACGTCTACTCCGCCGATGTTCTCAAGTTCAACGACTACATTTGATTATTCAACGTATTTGTTAGATCCAAATCCGGTTGATATAGACCAATACGATAATTACAATACTGATTTATGTAAAAAATTGAAGAACGCTTTGAAATACGTTGTGATGACTGGGAGACCATATAAGGTTGATGAGATAGCATATGGTTCTGACCTTATTAGCAGCGTGCCATTTCCTTTCATAGGCAATTGCGTTAATGAAATACTTGAAACAGAAATTGCTAATGGTTTAAATCAAACAGTATGTGATTTTAATACAATAACCACAAACCAGTATGATCCTGCAAGCCTGGCATCTCCATATGGCGGAGTAAGTGACTCTACAAAATTAAGTTTCGATAATTGTTTTTATAGGAAAATATCATACAATTCTTTATTTTACAGTTATACAGGTCCTGACGAAAATCTCAATCATGCTCCTGATGTTGTAAATTTATTTTATTCTCCAGATTACCTTTATATAAGAAATGGGGATTATTCTCACTATGATGATTCAATTGATCCGCCCATTGTTAATGTAAATGCATTTAACAATGCTTACAATGGTCCAGGAAGATTAAAAATCTATGTCGGTGATGCGCAATCAAAGAATGGAGATTGCACATTCAATATCTATTTTTGCCCTAGGCCAGCAATAGCTAAATCTGTAGAAAATAGCACAATAAGCATTTTTAATTTGTTTAAGGACTTTGAGTTGGCAAGCTTAAAATTCGAATTCCGTCCATACTATATAACAGACCTTTCTGACTCTGCTTCGGTTATGAGAACTATCATACTACTTCCACCAATCATGTTACCTTTTACTACAGACTTTTCAAAAAAAGTTTATTATTGGAATTATTATGACGTAGATTTAGACGGGGATTATGATGTTTCGACTATTTTAAATGCCATAAAGGAAGGCTTTTACCTGAATATTAAAGGAAAAAATTACTTTTTTGCTCAACCCCATTGGGATATAGCGAGAGATGTGGCTATTGATAAAAACAGGGAGTGCTGGAGCTCAGACTATGATGATATTATTAACTCTGGTAGCGTTAATGACCGCACTCATTCTATAAGATTCAATTGTGGAGATGATAATGTCTGTAAACGTCAATTAAGAATAAGAATAGCAATAAGACTTGATAACTTGACAAGAAATATAGACAGTTATGATACTTTTGAGGAGTTAAATTATATGTCAGGATTTATTTCTTTTTGCGATGAAGGTACAATTGGAACATATTGTGGGGACAACATGAGAGATGGCTCAGAGCAATGTGACTGTGGCACAACGCCGGATTGCTCTGATGAAGGCGGCGGTGACTTGGGCGGATATAATTGTAATAATATTCCAGAACATTACATTGGTGGAACATTAAAATGCACTAATCAATGTAAATTTGATACAAGTAGTTGTACAGCTCCCGTCTGTGGAAATAACATAAGAGAGGGTTCAGAGCAATGTGACTGTGGCACAACGCCGGATTGCTCTGATGAAGGCGGTGGTGACTTGGGCGGAGGGTCTTGTGGTCCAGTAAGTTGTCCTGATAAATGTGAAAGTTATAAAGAATATAGAGGTGGTGCTGGCAGTGGAACATTAAAATGTAAACCTCTTGGACTAAATGAATGTAAATTTGATACTAGTGATTGTTCAGCATGTTCATATTCTTCTGTTAAAGATTGCATATATGGCTGTAAAGATAGTTCTAGTTGTCTCACTGGAGTTTTAGGATCTTGTACTGAAGTATGGAATGTCGATTCAACAGAGGAAACTCATTGCGCAAATGCTTGGGGATCAGAAACTTGTGCAGGAGGTGCATGTACTTGTAATTCAGGTACAAGGACTAATACATTTGAGGCTTATGTTTGGAATTACTTGAGGTCTGCACCAGGATGGTGTTTATTCTGTGGTTGGCCTTGGCCTATTGCAAATGGTTATGGGCAAAATTATGAATGCTTAGGAGCTTATGGTTCGCTTAGACCTCAAGGAGGTTGGATGGAATTATGGGACGCTGGTTCTTCAACCAAGGATTACTCTCAAGATACTTGGGGAGAAGTTTCTTGCAGTGGGAAAGATTGCACTTGTTCAAAAGGCAGTGTAAGTACTACCTTTGAGTCTTATGCTTGGAATAGTGTTAGAAATGACAAAGGTTATGGTTATCAAAAAGTATGCCTTGTGTCCAATCCTGCTGATGGGAAAAAACCTATAGGCGGTTGCACAGAATTTTGGGATCCTCAAACTAGTAAATGGGATCTATGTAAGTTACCTTGGGGAGATGGATATTGTAGCGGAACTTCTTGCCTATGCTCATCAGGAAGTAAAACAGCAGTAATGGATGGAGTTTTTGTTTGGGATGGTGCAGATAGAGATTGGACTTATAGCTATAAACGATACTGCGTGCTCTAACTGCGAGGTTTTAAAATGAAATGTCCTCAGTGCGAAAAAAAATTGGTTTTTGTACCAATGTATAAAAGTTATTATTGTAATTTCTGTAGAAAATATATGACAGGAAAAATTAGTAAGTGGCAAACTCTAAAAACATTTCTAAAACCAACAAAAGTGAAAATCATACTTTTTATCTTTTTATTTTTTTGCATGTTTACAAATAAAATTGTCGTTACATCTCCAAATGGGAAAACTTTTAAAGATGCGCCATCCCTAGAATTTTTATTAATATTTTTTTCTGGAATAGGTGATATATTCAGAACTTTTTCACCATCTTACATAATACAACTTATATTAAAACAGTCATATCCAATTTGCTTTACATGGTGTTCTTTAATAACCTTTTTTTCTTGGTATCTAATTTTTTGCTTAATAATTTGGATTTACGCTAAAATAAGGAATCGGATGCTTCATTAAATCTTGCTAAAATTTTCAACGAGATGCTATTATTCAATAATTTATATACCAAATAAATCAAAATTAAATTATGGTAAGTAAAATAGTTGAATACGTTTTTCAGGTTTTTTTAATAGGCTTGGGTCTCTTACTCGGCATTACTTTTTTATCTCAAGTTCTTGGTCATGGAGGAACAGCCGCTGGTTTAGTTTCAAACACAACAGAAAAACCGGAAGAGATTGTAGAAACAATCCCTCATAGACCTTTAGAAATAAAAAATACAGACTCACCTGATGTTATGATATATAAGCTATTTAGAAATTTTGATCCTTTGTTTTTAAATGAGACAGATGGCGATAAAATACTTTACAACTCTTTTACACTAGACTTAAAAGGGAATGAATATGGTGATGGAACTCCTGGTCATGATAGCATGTTCATAGATATGATAAGAGAAGGACTAGAAAATTTTAGTTATGTTGATGAATTTTATCAAATAGGAGATAGTTTACCTACAGATTGTGGTGCAGTTAGACCAAACGGCAATATAGATTTTTATAATAATGATTGTTGGGATAATTCAATAGATCAAAGACCTGACCCTTGTAGAATTTTTGTTAGAGGATATGTTGACCATGGAGCTGAAACTCATAAATTTAAAAACAAAGTAAAAATAAGAGTGGTATGGTACAAGACAGGTCAAACATTTAATGATAAAGAAATAGTACGTACCATAGTAGCGCTATGTAATGACAATACCATGATCGTATGAGGCTAAGATATGGAAATAAAAACAGCATTTGCGACTATAGTTGGAATACTGATGATGGTGACAGTTACAGTAGCAACAGTTGTAATCATGGGAGGTTTGACGCAAGTATGTGTAGAAGAGTGCAATCCAGCTGAATATACCGCAGAGAGAAACTATGATGGTAACTTGTGTGGATATGTTTATACAGGTACAAACCGTTATGAAGTTTATTGCTATTCTGATGATGCTTGTTTTGACGAAAATAAAAATTTGTGTTGTCTCACAAGCTTATCAGGAACTGACTGGGAAGTTAAAGTTGCTAATGAACGTTGTTGTAATGTTACTAAACTTTCTAAAGGATGTTCATCAAAACCTGGCACATCAGCTACTGGTCCGTCAGCCAGTTGTCAGCACTCTCAAATTTGTGGAGCTTGCGAAAGATGGGATTGGTCTTTATGTAGATGTGTTCCAGCACCTTGTTGTCTAGAGGAAGGTAGCTTGATATTAACACCAGAAGGCTTCAAGTCAATTGAAGACCTAAAAGAAGGAGATTATGTAATTGGATATGAGGATGATAAAAAAATTCCGACCAAAGTAACAGAAAAGTCTGTTCATGAAGGTGATTTTACACTATATATTTACAAGGGCTATTGGTTTACAGAAAACCACTTAGTCTATCTAGATGATTATAAAGACTTTAAACCTGTTATAGAGCTTTCTAAAGTTACAAAACAATATAATGGAAAGGTATACAACATTCAAACAGAAACTCATAATTATTTCGGAGATAATGATTTACTAATACATAACAAATGATTATATATGAAAGTTATGAAAATAGGTGATAAAAATGCCAGGTGAATCAGACGAAACAGAACCATTAGTTCATTCTGTTTGGATATTAATATTCTTAGCTGTAATAATTTTAGTGATGCTATTCGTAGGTATAAGAAGTGATTTGCTTGGAAATTTACCAACTTTAATCAAGATTGGAGAAGTTATAGCATTTCTTTTAGGTATGGGAAGGGGGATTAAATAAATGCCAGTCTCACCTCAGATTATCATAGCTGTAATAATCGGCCTTCTTTTGGCTACACTCATATTTTTTAGCTTAATTAATATAGTCTTTGCTTCAGGAAGCTCAAACATAGGATGCAAGGCAGCTGTGGCAGCTAGTGGCATTGACTTTTTAGGCATTGGTATTTTTAGACCTTCAGATGTTATATGTAATATTAATGCTCCACATTAGAGGCATAAAACATGGAAACTGCACTAGAAGAAGAAACGTACAGCAACGTGATTTATATAATAATAGGAATATTGGCAGTAGTGCTAACAGTTATTATTTTAGATGTTGTTACAGGCGGTACATTGTTCAAGTCCATAGTGTGCGCAATGGTTTGGTACCTTCCTTTTAGCGGTTCTGTTTTAGCAGGTTATGTTGGTTGTGGTGGAATAGCATTATGATTTTAGTTAATTTTATATTATAGCAAAATAAAAATTCAACATATGAAAGCACTTACTTTAAATTTACTTCTTGTATTTATTGTGACTATAATCATTGCCTTTTTAGGCATCGCATACTATGCACCAATAGCCGAAGGAATATCTAGGTTTTTTTACCCAGGTGGCGCTAATTGCGGAAGAGTAAATCAAGAATGCTGCCCACCAAGAAATTGGTGTGATACTGGCTTAAGCTGCATAAATGGATTATGCCAAGAAAATATTTCTTATGAGGTAAGAATTGATGAGGATTATTTAATGTATGATGCTTCTGAGACTGCTAGCGAAAGCCAAAGGGATGATTACTTCTCTGCTAAATCTGGATTAGGCTGGGAATTTTGCTCAAATGCTGCCAGTTGTGAGAATTGCTCTAAACTATCTAATTTTTCCAATGCTGTGAATTGCTTAAGATGTGATATGTGCAATGAAAAGGATGGCACATGTGGTAACTGCTTGAGTTGTGAATTTTCAGATGACGATGGCAATGGGTCTAATGAATATGAAGAGCTTTACGAGTGCATCAAATGCAGCGGATGCAGTGGGTTCGATCTTGAACTAGCCGATAGCTGTTCTGCCTGTTCATCTTGTAACATGGCAAATAAAACACTTGCTTATGAGAATGGCTTGGCATGCGACGAATGCTACCAATGCGATTCTAATAGTGATAAATGCTATTCTTGCTATGATTGCCAGATGCCTAATGAGAAAGTATGTGATGTTTGCACTAAGAATCCGGCTACTTTCTCTACAGATTGTAAAACTAAACATGATTATGAACTATGTAACAAGATTAAGGAATGCATAGCTAACTTTGAAGGAGACCCATGTGAGATTGAAGAAATGATATCAATACCTTGGAAAAATGAATATTTCTTAAATACGACAATTTCAAATATTTTAACCCATTGCATTAATGAAGACCTTAAAAATCTTTTACCTGAAAACGTACAGCAGAAAATTTGTAGATATAATGATTCAAAAATTAATTTTGTACAAAGATATTTCATTAGCGATGATACGACATATTCACCGCCATCTAACCTTTTAGGAATATTTTCATCATATTTTTTAGGAGATGTAAATGGAGACTGTGTTGTTGATTTTATTGATACAACCTTATGTGCTCTTCATATGAACCAAGATTGGCCACCGTGCGATTTTAACAAAGACGGCATTGTAAATGCGCTTGACATGACAATGATGATAGGGTTCTTTGGTAAGACGTGCTCTAAAGGCATAACTGGTGAAAATAAGGGAATTTTATTTAATGATTGTGGTGTTGAGAAAATCATGCCTTTACAGCCTATATCAGGCACTCAATTAATTTACAACAATGACCCTGAAATTTTCACTCCAATAGTAAAATCAACAACTCCTAAAACTCCTGGAGGTGTACCTATTAATGTAAAAATAGTTGTTCCTAGTGTTTCTTGGAATGAGGGTAGTAACAATGACTGTTCTTTTAATATCTATTCATGTGCTCAAGAAGCTATAGCAACAGCAGATAATGACACAATACTTGGCTTCTATAGGACTTTTGCTTATTTTAATGAATCAAAATATACGTTTTTAAAAACTCCTGCAGATTCATGGAAATTTTTGTATGGCTCTACTTGGGTCAATGTTACAGGCATAAAATATGATAAGAAATTCACAGTTGATTTAAACGTTAGTGAAGCTGATGTGTCTCATATTTCAAAGGCAATTGTGGCAGGCTTGAGAGATTATTTCACTTTGAATTCCTTTTATAATGAGACTGTAAATTTCTTTTGCTATTTCAGCAACATGTATCCAAGCTATGACGACTGTTACCTTAACAATGTCTCTGTATTAATAAATGATAATATTCCATGGAAATTAAATGATACGCCACCTGTCAATACTCTTTCAGAAATTCCTTATTATAAATATATTTATTATAATTCCAGCTATCCTATCTACAATTCAACATTTCCATTAGTTGACATGGAGGTGTCATTCTTTACGTTTGTAACTAATTCCAGTGAATTAGCTAAAAACAAGATATTTGTCACTCCGTTGATAACTTTGCAACCTCACCTAAGACAGTGCGATGATGGAATAGATAATGATGGCGACGGAACATGCGATTGGGGTGGATGCGGAGGAATGGGTAGAGACATTGAATGCACTAGCAGAGATATAGATTCAGAGAGCAGATGTGGTAATGGCGTTCTAGAAAAAGGAGAAGAATGTGATAGAGGTCCACCGATGCAGGATGCAAACTGTCCAGGTGGCTGTAAATCAGATTGTACTTGCTCTCCAGTTTATGATTGGAGATGCAGTGCTTTAATTAATTACGGTGGAGATAATAGAACAGCTGAATTTTCAAGTCCGTCTTGTGATGGAATCTACAAATATCCTACTTCGTGTACATCTGAGAGCGCTTATCCTATTTATTCAAACGACGAAGGAAAATGGGGTGAAGATGTTATTAACAGAATAACAATAGAAGGAGATCATTGCTCAGTTAGAGGTAGAGACCTTCAGGGTAGTAATGAACAAAATAGAAGTGTATGTGTTTTATGCTCTAACAAACCAACGACAACTATTTGGGGATTAACTTGGACAAGTACCAGAGGGACAGTTAATTATCCAATAGATTGGTATAATCCAGCTGTTCCAACGTTCTCAGACAATCGTATTGGAGAATATAATTGGTATTTGAGCGTAGAAAGTAAGACCTGTCCAACTTTCAAATATCCTGTTGCTTGTTTAGCAAAAACACCAGACATTGATACAGATGATGGACAAATTTTGATAGACCTTTACTTAGATACTGACGGTAAGTGTAAAGCAACTTGGAAAACTACTGATCAAATTGCCTTTGTATACACTTATGGATTTTATGTAACTCTTGGAATAGTTTGTTCTGAAGTTCAATACGATGGTCCTTATTACGGAGAATTTGTAGAAAGAAATGATAAAGCTGTAGAGAAGTTTAGTTATTGGTGTCCTACGAATTACTCCCCAGTTTCTGTCTTCAGTAAAACAGACCATTCAAACCCAGTGAACTGGATGGAAGATGCAATAGAGAATGTAAATTTAAACATTACAGGCGGTAGTGGATATGTCTATGCACGCGACACTGGGACAGGTTGGCCATGGGATTGGACTGAACAAAAGAGAAAAATTGTTTTACTGTGCAGATATGTAGGATAGTCTTCTGATAATTTAATAAATTTATATAATAAGACAAATAAAAACTTAGTATATGCCACTTACCCAAGAATATCATCTTTTAAGTAGGACAGTAATACTTGTAATTGTTTTAGCAATACTTATTATTACTATTGCTGGTGCCTTCCTTTTTAATTTCATGAAACAATTATCTTCTCCATCACCAGGTACAGAAGACATTTCTCAACCAATAGATTGGTCAGTTGCACAAGAATACGAGAATTATGAGTTAAATTACGAAGGGATGATTCTTGAGAGAGGAGTGGGCGTTGGTAGCATTACTAAATTTTTAGAAAAACCTGTTGAAATTGTATATTGTAAAGGTTGCTCTTCTTGTACTGGAATTAACTTGAGGACTAACACAATTCCAGGAACTGATATTTACAATTGTTCTTCATGCAACACTTGTAATGAAGTGACACAACCTAATAGATTTAAAAATTGTTGGGGCTGCACTAATACTACTGGACTTTTAAATGAGAATTGCACCTTATGCGACGATATGGGTGAAGAACTTCAGATATGTAAAAAATTGAAAGCTTGTATCTATGAGCATTATGCGGATAAAAGCTATAAGGAATTGCATGGCTGTTTAATCAGTCAAACACCATTTGATGGGAGCACATCGTTTGATGTGGTTGCATTCAAAAACATTCTAAAAACTTGCAGAAGCGAATCAATAAAAATTAATATAGGAAACAACTTCTCAAAAGAAATATGTTACTTTAACAACACATCCATTTCTTATTACGATTTTCAAAGGCCAAACGATTTTTATATTAAGTATACATTGCATTCTGAAGGGAGCGCTACAGCACAAGATGATAGTTTAAATTTAGCTCCATTTTATAAAAAAGATAATGATGCTTTACCAAAATACAGAATCTATGTTGCAATAAATGGGACTCCTGATAGAGAGTATAGTGTTAGTATAGGAAAATTTCCTGTTATTGGCTTCTTTGGAGTAAATAATGGATATTCTGCTGAACTGGGTAAAATAAAGACAGACTCAACTGGATTTGGTCATGGCGATTTTGTAGATATTCCAGAGAAAGCTTCTGCGTGCGAATGGATAGTTGTTACTCAATATTGTTGGGACGTGAATTGGAAAGATAAACCAGAAGAAAATCCTATAAAAGGAATAACAGTAACAGACTCTAATGGTGTGGGCCCTCAATTTATATATGCTACTTTTTATGCTAATGATATTGGAAGTAACTTAGAGTGGACTAATGACCTTAGATATTCAAATTGCAATTTTAACACAAACATAGAACCTTATCTTAAAGATAGACCTTGGTGGGCTTATAATTCTGATAATTTAAATTCTTCTTGGAATCTTTGGGGTGGAAATTCAAATTCATCAATAAAAGTTTTTTATGACTCATCAATGCCTGCTGGCGGAAATAGCGCTCAAAGAGGTAATTTAAAAATACAGCTTGGAAGGCTTGATACAGATTTCTTGAGAGAATGTAAATTTGACATTTATGTTTGCTCACAAGATGCATTTGCAGAAAGTGAAGATGATACCATTTTAGCTTTAAGTGATTTTTTCACTAATTTTAATCCTAGTAATGTTTATACTACCATAAACGATGGGAACAAAGAAATTATTTTATATAATTATTTTGAGTTTAACTTAAACAAGCCCTATGATATTGAAGAAATAAATTCAGCTATTAAAACAGGACTTAGACTCTGGGAGACTAATAAATTCTTGTATGACAGTTCTTCTACTGGTTTGGAATGGTTAAAAAACAATGACGGTATTTATGGTGCAAGTTGGACTGAAATATCAGGAGGACCTGGCTTTAATGAGGATTGTTGGAATTCAGATGTAACTAATTCTGTAAAAAGTGGAAATGCAAGAGTTCTAATTGGAAATTGTCCAAATAATAACTGTACTGAGAAACTAAAAATTAGAGTGGCATTCAAGTATATTAAACCAAGTTCAACCAATCCTTTAATAATTTCTTTATATCCAACAATAACATTCTGCAGTGCTGGATCAGGAAGAACTGGTTTACCTGCTTTTTGTGGCGATGGTAACTGTGATGTTGGAGAAGATTATGTTAATTGTCCAAACGATTGTCCACCGCCTTGTTCAACTTATAATCAAGCAACCTGTCCTTTGTCACGTTGTGTGTGGTGTACAGAATGTAGCGGTCAAGAGTGGAGCGGCGGTCCAGATAGATGCGTAGGTACTGGAACATGTCATTATTGGTGTGAATATGATAGCAACACACATACAGGCGAGTGTGGAGCTACATGTGCGAATGATTTTGATTGTAGTGGAAATAGTGGTTGCGATTTACCTTGTAAGTGTGTAATTAATAGATAGTCCAAATCCATATTTTTAAAGGATGCTTGTTTCAGCAGGTCGTTATGATTACGGATAATTAATTTCTAATAAATTATAAAGGCAAAAAAAAGTAATACCATACATCATGTATTTGTTTCCAGATAATAGGTCCAAAAATAGCAGATAAAATTAAAAGTAATACTGTGAGGACCAACAAGGCTCTTACTATGGCAAGTACCATTGCTGTGACAGCCTTCAAGTGCCACACCTCATGTTAATGCATTTTGTTCCTTGACAGTCTATATCGTCAAAACAACCACAAAAGTTTGATTGGTCGTTTATGCTTATGCAGGTTTGACCATCTAAACAATCTGAGCTATCTTGGCATTCAACTTTTTCTTTAGGAGGAGTATAACCCATCGGTTGGACCTTTGCTGTAAATATGCCAACCATGAATGCCACAGTTATGATTGCGAGAATAACCATTACAACTAATTTTTGTGAAACTTTCATGTCTGCTTTCATAAAATCTATTAAATTTTTTTAATATATAAAACTTTAATAATCAGTTTAAGTAAAATAAATACATGAAAGGCGATTTAAAAACAGACTCAGTAATAAGGATTGTATTACTTTTAGCAATAATTCTTTGCGCAGTATTACTTGTTTTCAGTGCAGTGCTTCCTGCGAGAGGAAATATATCAGAGATGCAATATATGACAGAACTTTGTCGTGATTGGGAACGAAACTCGTGTAGTTGTGATTCTGCTATTAACTTGAGGATACCTGCTGAAGGTGGAACAACTCCAAGCTTAGCAGATCTATGTGCAAAACATTATAGCTCAGCAATTTTTGACCAACAAACTTGTGATAAATGCAAAGCTTTTTGCATGGCGTGTCCAAAAACAACGACTGTATAAAAGAGGATGATAAAATGAAAGGTACTGAACTAACGACATCAACCATCATATTGATAATATTAGGAATTATTGTTTTAGTATGTTTTATCTTGTTCATACTTAATTCTAAAGGTACAGTTGATGTCATCTCAGTTAGAGAAGCTTTAAGAAATTGTTGTGGCGATAGAGGCATTTATGACTGTGTAACTACAGACTACAATAACATATACTGTAAAGTGCCATGGAGCAGCGATCCTGTGTCATTTGAAAGTTTGATGACCCAAGTTGGCATTAGTACTACAGACAATAAACAACTTAAGAGTTTTTGCTTCTGCCCGCCATAGGTGTTTAAATGACTTCAATTGAACAAGCTTTGTACACTGTGATAGCATTAGTGATACTCATAGGAATAGTCTACTTATTCTTTAGCGTCTTTGGAAGCACGGAATGCGACAAGCTTTCAAACGCTACTGCAGTAGAACTTACAAACGCGATAAATAAGGTTGCTCTAGGGCAAGACGTTCTTCCGTGGGAAGATTCAAGCAAGGCTCCTCCAGATGAGAGCACAGACTATTACACTATTGTCCCGATTAGGCTTTGTGAAAAAAATAAAATGAACACAATGTCAGCTCTTTTCTCAGCACAAAGTCCGACATACATACTAACCTATGAGACTTTTCCAGAAGCAGGATATGCCTGGAGCGAATCCCAGCCTTTTAGTGGAGGCGCTCCAGAGTCATTAATGAATTATGCAGTCATGAAGTATGGGCTTAAATTCGGTTCTATAGTTGGTAAATACGTAGTAAAAGGCGCTAAAGCACTTTGGAACGGAGGTTGGTCACTTTGGAAACTTAAAATTCAAAGATGGTTTGAAGCTTCTAGAATAAAGAGGTGGCTTGATAATAACAAGTACTATAATGCTGTTAAAAATTATTTAAGACGTCATTTCTCTTCATCAACCCAAACTACTCTTCAAGAAAGAATTGAAGATAAGTTGAACAAAAAATACTATCCTAATGAATACAAAGGCCTTATAGATCAGGTTAAAGATTATATAAAAAATGAATTTTTAAACGAGGAAGAGGCTTTAATAAAAGCTGGTGTAGTAGATGGATATCTTGATACTTCAACCAACAGATGGATTCCTATAAAAATTAATGATATAACTGGTAATGGCCAGTATGTGGTTAAACAAGAATATAGAAAGTTTATGCAACTCTTTATTGAAAACACAGGCGAAGCCTCTGATATGTATAAAGGGTTATATTATATTCCTTCTAGATGGGGATCAGCTTTCGAAAGATTTAAAATTGAGAAATGGCGACCTTTTAAATATTCAGTTAAAAACTGGTGGCAAAACAGATGGGTTAAAAAGGCAATTGACAAAATAAAGGGATTTTATGATGATAAAATTAAAAAGAAAATAGACGGTTTTAACGATTGGATTAACCATAAAGAAACCTTAGGATTTTATGATACACCCCAAGAAATGGGAATCATTAAAAATTATGCGATGCTTCACCGCGATGAATTTAGACAAGAGGTAATAGATAATTTTGATGAATTTAAAGGCCCTTTACAAGAAGTTACAGGTAAAGTTCTTAGTAAGGCAGATGATGTTGGTGATGATGATGTTATTAAACTTATAAACAATTATGAGAGATACTTTAATTCCAAAGCGCTGATAGAATATCTACCTCGTGATGCAGATGTAACAAATGCAGCTGTCAAAGCTTTAGGACGTGAAATAAAAGATAGAGCAGAAAAAGTAAGAGATGCGCTTAATCCAGCTGCTGAATATAATAATTTTCAAAGCTTTTTGGTTAATCCTTGGGCCAGTTTGCCAGATAGCGAGAAAACTGATTGGATAAATAAATTTTCACAAGGATTTAACAACCCAATAGATTCTGACAGAGCAATGGAAGTTTATGAGTATGCTCGAGTCAGTGCAGTAAAAAATGGTCTTTTCGAAATGAGAGATTCTATGGGAAATTTTAAAATAAATAAATTAAATTGGTTCGTAAGTCAATCTGACAAAGCTAAAGGCAATATGTTGGCAGCTCAATTCAGACTTTCTAAATATAATGTTAAAATTACAGATCGTCTTTTAACTCCAATTATGACAGATCAATCTTTTTCAAAACTTAAAACATTAACAACAAGAGTATGGCAAAGAGTTAAGCGTGGTGTGTTTATTGATTTAAACAGAGTTGGAGCTGCTTACGATCCCATTATTGGCAAAGTCCCTGTTTCAATAGCACCATATAATATTTTATCAAGTCCTTATTCTATTAAAGAATCTTTGAGCAGGGCATCGGAAATTAAGGAAGGAGGATGCTCTAACAACGCTATATGCAGAATAGTGAGAATGGGAGTTGAGGGGCCAACAGAGACTGCTAATTCTTATCTGCTTGATAGAAGAGTCCCTGAAAGCATTGAAGTAAAAACATGGAGGCCAAAACCGAGCATGATTGCTAGAACACCTATTGGTATTAATACAATATCTCTTTATCTTTCAGTTCCTGAAAATCCAAGATTCCATGTTGTGGGTCCATGCTTCGGAATGGCTAAGGTTTGGAAAAATGGAGATAACGTTTTCGTTAGCATAGAGAAGGATAAAAAATGCAATGTTAATTGTACACAAGAGAACATACAACTTTCTACGCCTTCTTCTGTTGGAGTTCCATTTACTGATTGGAGCATACCATTACCCTCTTTCAACCTAGGAACTGCTGGTCCAAGCAGCGTTGATACTCCGAATTACTGTTATGCAGATGAAGAGTTTATTTGGGGAGATGATTTAGGGAAGGGTGGTGATGCACCTTATGCTGAAGCATATTTCCCGGGTTATGCAATATGCGTTTTAGCTTGCACTGCCGCTACACATGGAACTGGCGCGAAGGTATGCCTTAAATCATGCGGATATGGTGCAATATTCCTATTGACTGTAAATACTTTAGCTGCAACACAAGCTTACAGGGATGTTCCAAGCTGGAAAAGGCAAGAGACTGGTTGGGGATATTGGAATTATCAGAAGGCAATGGATATATGTGATACTATAGATTTTGTATCGAGTTTTGGCTCATTTAACACGCCAACCCAAAAAGTTGTTGGAGGGAAAATAATACCAGTACAGACAGGCAAACTCCAAAAGGTATTATCAACATCAGGAAAGTATGTTCAAAAGATATCAAAATATACTTCAATTGGTGTAGGCGATATTTGTATTGCAATACAATTAATGGGAGACACTTCATTGGCTTGGCCAATTAAAACACCTATACCTGAGTTTTACAAAAAAGCTGCTGTTTTAGATGATAAGTGCATGCGAGATTCAGCATCTCAATGTGCATGGCTTAGGAGATGCGATCCACCAGATCTTCAATGTCCAGTAGACCCACAAACTAACATAGAAATGGAATGCGTTGAAGGCATATGCAAAAAGAGGTTTAGTGTGACATGAAAGGAATGACAGAAGATTTCTTATTGTTTGTTGTAGGCATTTTTGTTATTCTTATAATTCTTGCAACAGTCTTTGGCAGAGGAGTAATATATAATATTTTAGGGTCTTTAGCTGAGGTGGAACCGTCTTATCTTCAAGATACAATAAGAACTGCCTTAACAGTAGCTTCGTATTCTCCTGGAGAGTATGAAGCAAGAATCAAAATTCCTCTTAAACATACAATTACATTGAATGACACATCTTATTCTTCAGTTTGGGTTGAGGCATCAGAAACTCAATTCCAATTTTCGAACACCTCTCCAATAGGATTTTTAACTGAATGTGATATTATTAAAAAATGCACAAAGACATGTGGCATGATAGGAGATGCCTGTGGTAAACAAGACTGTTGTGGAGTTTTAAATTGTGCTTTTGGTACATGTAACAGCAGTACTTGCAACAATAATGTTATAGAAGATGGAGAGGAATGTGATGGAGGATATGCTGCAGCATGCCCAGGACAATGTCGAAAAGATTGCACATGCCCTATATTTCACGGGTCATATATAACGCAGTGTTCTGATGAAAAAGATAATGATGGTGATGGTGATGTTGACATTTATGACATAGGATGCCATACAGATGGTGACCCAACAAACAGTACTAGTTATAATAGGACAGATGATACTGAAGGTCTTCCACAATGTAATGATACAATAAATAATGATGATGATAGGGGCGTATCATTGCCAGATAGAGTTGATCCTAGTTGTCATATTGATCACGACTTGACTAAACCTTATGGTCTGAATATAACTAGAGAGTTTGGAATAGAAGGAGAACAATGTAATAGCGATGATGATTGCTACAAGTATTTTTCCTGTATAAGTAAAATCAAATTTGAAAAAATGGGTGAAACATTAGTTATAAGAAAATATTTCGAGAATGGTAGATGTAAAATAATGATTCAGAAGGGATGAAATGAAAGGTAGTACGTTTGCTCTTAGCGAAACTTTTATGAAGATTTTAACAACGGCATATGTAGCCATAATTCTCTTAGGCATATATTTTGCTTTAAACCAATACCATTTAATATTTGTTGAAAATAGAGCAGACAGAGAAACATTGAATGTAGGCAACGCAGTCTTATCGAGTTGCATCGCTGAATACTCTGGAGGTTACCCAGTGAAAGGCCTTTTGTCGGAAGAAAAAATAAAAGAAGAAAACATAAGAGACCCATTTAGAGATGAAAATATTCAATGCCTTAGATATGATAAAGGCATCTATATTGAAATTTACAATTCAAACAAACAGCTTTTATACGGCGTTGGAAATTTTGGAGTTTGTAAACAACCTTTTCCGAGTCCATGCATTAAAAAAGATACAACTACCACTACAACTTTTCCAGCTGCTTTGAATAGAACAACTAAAATTATTCCAGTAATAGTTAACGTGTCCATAGGTGTTACAACATGAAAGGTGTAGAATTATTATCTTCATTGATTGCAATTTTAATGATGATAGGTATAGCCTCTTTGCTTGGAGGGGCTATAATCTTTGTTTTAAACGCAGTAAGACAACCCTCACCAGACAGAATAGACTATGAGCTATATTTATCTTCAATTTATCCTCCTGTCAAGTTTGAGACCATGTTGTTATCTTATTTAGAGTCAACAGAAGAGAATTCAGGCTTTCAAATAAAGAAGATACTTACGTATGCAGCTTATCAAAAAAACATCACAAATGTTTTTGTTGAAGGTAACAACGAAGTTACTATGCTGTCAGAATCTACATATGGAATATTTTCTGTTTGGCTTGGAGGAAATGGCTACATAATTGCACTCAATGTTGGAGACGACCAGTACATAATTGCAGAAAATACGAGAGCCTTTCCAACTCTTCCAGATAAAGCTTTGAAACTAAAAAGAATTTCAGTGCCCCTTTACACTGATGCGGCTTTAATTAGAAGATCTATTGCTGAAAAAGGTCGAGAATTGCCATTAAACGTTACTCTTGATTTTTATGTATTGTAAAAAAGGTTTAATTATTCCAACTATGGGAACTGTACTCATTATCATTACAATAATTACTTTGATGTTCGTGGGTGCTTTTTCTTCTAGCATGGAGGGTGGAATTATTCAGAAAGGAGGAAAGGCAATTTCACTTTCTAATCATGTTGAATTTTGGAAAAAATCAATCGATGAAAGCTCTAAAATAATTTTTATGAGAACTGCCTATGACTTGGGAAAGACCGGAGGAATGGACAGCTTAGAAATATCTGTATGGAATGTCACCTATCCTTCTATAGGTTTTTTAAGAGAGGAACTAGAGAACAGAATAGATGAAAATCTTCCTAAAAGCTCAATAGGAACTGGAAAAATAGTAAAATTTGGAGAAGGCAACATACGCATCAATTTAAACATATTGAATGGTGATGCAAATTATGATGGCAATGTAGACGATAAAGATTTCGATAAATGTCAACCTCATTTTGGTAAATGCTATGGAGATTCAGACTATAATGCAGATTGTGATTTTAATTACGATAGATGTATAGATATATCTGACATAGTTTCAATGGCTTTAAATTTGGGTAAAAGCGGGCCAGTTCTTGCTAATTCAAAAAATTTTCATGTTAAAGGAAATAAAAGTTTCTCTATTTATGACAAATCAATAGATTCTACTGCTTATGCAAGTAATATTTTTAATTCAAATGCGAGCTCTAGCTATTTTAAACTTATTTATGTTGGTAGAAAAATAGTAGAAGACCCTATTTATAGTTCGTTATTAAATGATATGACAGCGTTGAAGAACAAGCTTAAAACAGATTTTCCAGACTTGGATTTTGAATTGGAACCTTCTACAGAAAGTGTAATTGAAGTCACTATAACAGATAAAAGTTGTTTGCCTGGCAACTATTGCTTAGCTCCATTAAAAAGAGGAGAAGCAGGAATAACAGTTAGTGGAAGGCAAATCCCTTATGATTATTTAAAATTAAAATTTAAAGCTTTAGGCAGTTTGGGAGGTGACTTTGGTGTTAGTGTATCTCCATCGGATAATATTATAGTGCAGGGAAACACATCTACACCAACAGTCAATGTTTTTGGAATCTCATCAACTGCAGTTACTTTGTCAGTTATGGGATGTCCGGCAGGTGCTACATGTACATTTTCAGATAATGCTAAAGTTCCACCTTTTTCTTCGACATTAACAATAACGACTACACTTGCAACTCTTTTAGGGACGCATATAATGACAGTGACAGGGACAAATGGGACAACAACGCATTCGAGACCATATTCATTAACAGTTATTTCTGTTGCATGTCGATGTTCACCTGGAACTCCTGATGAAACAAATTGTGGCTCTTGTGCAGGTGCTACTACTAGCAAACAACCAAGTTGGTGCGATGCTACAGGTAACTGGGTTTCTGACCAATGTGGTGCAGTTCGTCATGATTGCAGATGTCCATTAGGTAAAACATGTAATGCTGCAACTGGTGCTTGTTGCACACCGACAACATGTGCAGCATTGGGAAAGAACTGTGGGTCATGGCCTGATGGATGCGGAAATACCTTGAACTGCGGAACATGCTTGGCAGGTCAGCCATGTAATAATGGAGTATGCTGTAATCTAAAAACATGTGCAGATTATCCTGGTCAATGTGGTTCATTATCAAATGGGTGCGGTGGAACGATAACATGCGGTTTAAGTTGTGATGATAATAATCCATGCACAAACGACTTTTGTTCAGGTAATACATGCACAAACACAATTTTACCAGATGGAACACCATGCGATGGTCCAGGAAAAACATGTCAATCAGGTGTATGTACATGTGTTCCAAAAGCATGTTCAGATTATCCTGGACAATGTGGTTCATTATCAGATGGATGCAGCGGAACAATAACATGCAACTGTCCAGGAGGTGAAAATTGTGTAAGTGGTGTATGCGTTCCACCATGCACACCGACAACATGTGCAGCATTGGGAAAGAACTGTGAATCATGGCCTGATGGATGCAGTGGAACGTTGAACTGCGGAACATGTTCTGCACCACTAACATGCAAAAATGGAGCATGTGTTTGTCAATGTTCAGATGGAACACTGTGCGGTCAATGTGCAATAACTGATGCATTTAAACCAAGTTGGTGTGATAACAATGGAAATTGGGTCGCTAATCAATGCAATGCACCTCATAGCTGTCAATGTCCAGGTGCAAGTCCTATATGTAAGCTAGATGGCACGTGTAAACCTACAGGCGTTGGTTGTTTTTGTGATTGGAATATGGAATATGCATGCGGAATATCACCAAATACATATGTTGAATGTAGAATAGCCATTTGGTGGTATGGTTGGTGGAAAAAATGTGAGTGTGAAGACTCTGTAGGAGACCCTAATCCTGGTTGCGGTCAAATATATGGAATCACATGCGGCGGCTTCCCAGAATACACAGAGATCTGTAGAAACAGTTTATGGCCTGTTTCTGATACTGCATGCGAATGTAACTCATGCCCATCATAAACATTATAAAATTTTAAAAATCAATAATTCTAAATAAAGAAGCCAAATCTTTATATACAAGATTATCAATAAAAAGATAGAGGTGAACGCAGTGAAAAAAGGTGTTGAATTACCAATAAATATTTTAGTAATAGTTGCAATCGCAGTAATAGTTTTGCTAGGTTTAGTAGCTTTGTATTTCGTAGGTTTCAATCCATTCAGTACAACAGCTGGTCTAGAGGGTATAAAGAACAAAGCATGTCAACAGTTAGTACAAGCAAGTAATTGTAATGTTGCTACATCAACAATTCCAGTTAGTTATGATGTCCTTGCCGATGGACTTGCTACCAATGATTTTTTGGATGCTTTTTGTGCCGAATACTATGGAAGACCCACAGAAGCTGCATGCAAAGCATTATGTAGTTGTCCAGGATACTGATACTAAAACTTCAACTAAAGTGTAAATATGACAGTTTTTACAGCTAAAAACATAGAAAACAAAGTTTATCTTTTTAGTTTTTTTCTGAGTTTAATTTATTTAAACTTACCTATCAAAATCAATAATTAGTACTTTAAACAGGGAGGTGTCAAAATGGCAGAAAGAGAAGAAAGGGCAGAAAGAGCAGATAATAACGTTGTCTTTGTAGGAAAAAAGCCTGCAATGAGCTACGTTTTAGCATGTGTAACTCAATTCAATGCTGGAAATGGAGAAGTAATACTAAAGGCTAGAGGCAGAGCAATATCGCATGCAGTGGATGTTGCAGAGATAGTCAAAAACAAATTTATTACAAACACAGAAATTAAAAATGTGAAAATAGGGACAGAGGAAGTTGAGTCTGAGCAGGGAGAAAAGCTAAACGTTTCTTCAATTGAAATAGTTTTAAGCAAGAAATAATCAGTTTTTTCAGGGGCATTTAGTTATTTGCCCTTTTTACTATTTCTTAATAAAGTTTATATGTAGGTTTTAACTATATTCTTTTTATGAAAGGTGTTGAATTACCAATAAATATTTTAGTAATAGTTGCAATTGCAGTAATAGTTTTGCTAGGTTTAGTAGCTGTATATTTCGTAGGATTCAATCCATTCAGTTCTGTGGCTGGTATTGAAGGCATAAAGAACGATGCCTGCAGAGTATTGGTACAAGGAAAAAATTGTGCAGACGCAACTTCAAGCATTGTATTTAATGGAGTTATGTTAAGACAATTTGATGCTAATAAAAATAATTTTACGGTAGCAACTGCGGTATCATCTTGGGGAACTGCTTGTCCTAATGCATTATGGACGGGAGATAATTTAGCAGCTTTATGTGCATGTTATTACTCAAGAAGCACAGAAGCTCAATGCAAAGCATTATGTAGTTGTCCAGGATACTAAGCTACTATTTTATAAGCAACTTGTAAGAATTTAATTTATTTTATTTCTTATTTTCAAAAACATTTAAATTATAATAAAACATAAGAATTTCTAATGGGCTGGTAGATCAGCGGAAGAAACTTTTGAGAAAAGTTTCATCAAAAGTTGCCGAGATCGCATGCTTTGCATGAATTCCAAAATAGCATGAGGCCAGGGGTTCGAATCCCCTCCAGTCCACTTATTTTCGCCTCTAAAAACATATTATTGTGCTTGAAATCTTTTTGCTTGTTCTCTAATAATTTGCTCTCTTGTTCCTGGCATATCAGATAAAGTACCTAAACCCCAGCTATCAACTTCCGCAGTAGCTCTTGCTAAAGCTGCTGAATCTGGAACTCTTAATGCTGTTGCTACAACACTTCCATAATCTTTAGCACCTGCCATAATTTTAGCTTCATGTAGATTATAAACTACAGTTTTACCCACACCTCTTTGCATTGCGAGTGCTCCTCTTTCAAACCAATTCATTTTCTCACCATTTTTTATGTAAAAGAATACTAGTCTTGCCAGTATATAAAGTTACTATTGAAGAGTGACAAATGACGTAGTAAAGATGTTTTATGTAATTAAGGAGGTGATCCAGCCGCACCT
>Ga0315294_10000433_pt1 | contig 44607 bp, 32 predicted proteins | sample YL17G13_40_MG_FD_203626 | JGI IMG/M metagenome (GOLD analysis project Ga0315294, IMG submission 203626) | Sediment microbial communities from Yellowstone Lake, YNP, Wyoming, USA - YL17G13_40 | ecosystem: Environmental > Aquatic > Freshwater > Lake > Sediment | place: USA: Wyoming | collected... | reverse complement strand
GACGATGCTTTATGCATTGAAACCGAATCCAGCATTTAATGGATTAACTCACATCTCATTCAGTCTCGCAGAACCAAACAAAGTTTCGTTACAAATCTATGATGCATCGGGCAGAATAGTAAAGACCTTAGTCAATTCTCAATTGACCCGTGGTGTTTATAATCTGACCTGGGACGGTAAAGATAAAACCGGTAATCAAGTTGCCCAGGGTATCTACTTCTGCCGTCTTAAGACCGATAAGTCAAACTCGATTCGCAAAATGACGCTTGTCAAATAAGAAATAACAAATAATCTTAAGGCGTCTGGATAATTCCAGACGCCTTTTTATTTTTGTGCTTGACTACAATCAAAAATTCGGGTATTTTGAAGCGTGTATATAATTTTAGCCGGGTATAATATTGATCTGGATGCGTTAAAAGATAAGAAGTCAGTTTTAACTCCAGAAACTTTCTCATCGGCATATGCACGGATAAGCCGAAGTCCAAAATCGGTTTCAGAGTTAAGAGCAATTGCCCGCAAGGAAATTACCAAAGCCCGCGAGCAGAACCGCAGGATTATTTTTGAGATGGGACATCACGCGGTCGCTGAACACAGCGTGTTTAATTTCGACATTATGGATATTTCACGGTTTGCGGTTGAGCATCTGGAATCGCACCGGTTAATGTCTTATACCGAAGCATCGCAGAGATATATCGAGTGGAATTCAAAGTTTATCGTTCCTGATGAATTAAAGAAGAGTAAACTACTGCCACAATTCTTAAAAACGATTAGAATTCAAAACAATGCATACCAGAAACTAGTTAAAAAACTGAAACCATTTGAAACAAAACTGACAAAACCGATTGAAGATGCACGATATGTTACTTCGTTAGCAACGGCGACTCAATTGGGCGCGACAATGAATGCGCGTAATCTTGAGTTATTGATAAGAAGATGCGCTTCTTCAGATATTTTTGAGGTTAGAACATTGGGCGAAAGACTTTATAATTTGGTTATTAAAATTGCACCGTCAATAATTCTTTTCTATGAACCAACCGAATATGATAAAAAAACTTATTCCGAATTAAGAAAGATATTTCACAGAGATGCAGAGACACGAGTACGACACAAAGATATTCTCTCGTCTCGTCATTGCGAGGAGCAGAGCGACAAAGCAATCTCCGGGGATTGCTTCACTAACGTTCGCAATGACAACATATGTAGTCTTGTTGATTGGACTCAAAATGGTGATGATAAAATAATCGCGGGAATAATCCATCGCGTCAGTAATATATCTTTTATCGATGCACTGAAGCAAGTGAAAAAACTGAGCTATTCAAGGAAATTGGAATATATTAAGCAGGCATTTAAGTACGCTAAGCTGTATGATGCAACCTTGCGCGAATTTGAACATTCATATTTAACCTTTGAACTTATTGTTTCTGCTGCATGTTTTGGGCAGCTTAAGCGACACCGGATCGCAACAATTACTGCCCAGGATTATGATTTGAGTTTAGGTGTTACTATTCCTGATACAATACGACAAGGGAAACAGACTGACTTATTTAACAAAGTTATCGAGACAACCGAAAAGACCTATGATAAACTATATAAAGAATTGCCTCAGGTTGCTCCGTATATCTTAACTCAGTCACATCGCAGAAGAGTTCTATTAACGGTAAATATCAGAGAATTGTATCACATTGCCCGACTCAGGATGGATGCGACCGCGCAATGGGACATTAGAGAGATAACAACAAAGATGTTGGAGCAGGCGCAGAAAAAGATGCCATTATCATTATTGTTCTGCGGGGCAAAAAACCAATTTGATTTGACTCACCAGAAGTTTTTCTCCAATCAATAACCTATCAATTTTGTATACTTTACTTAAAGTTATTTATAAAGTATAATATATTTTATGTTGCTTTTAATCCATAACTTTTTACATTACCTGATAGAAGTCTTGCCGCCATTACTAATTGGTTTTGTTATATCGGGTATTATTAATCAGTTTATTCCTGAAAATATCATAGAAAAATATCTGTCCGGAAAAGGAATAAAGCCGATATTATATCTGACGTTTCTCGGTGCTGTATTACCAATATGCTGTTGCGGTGCTTTGCCGCTTGCCGTGACAATGCATAAAAAAGGAATAAAGTTGGGACCGGTATTAGCATTTCTGGTTGCAGCGCCAGCGACGTCAATCACTGCTTTACTAGTTACTTACCGGGTCTTAGGTCTTAAAACAACTGTGTTTCTATTTTGCTCAGTAATTATTTTAGGGTTTATAATAGGCATTATTGGTAATCTTATTAAATACAAACCAAAAGATAGTGAAGAACCGGATATTTGTCCAGACTGCGATCAAGAAGAGGCGAATTGCAATTGCCACAAAGGGACAAAAAATGCGATTAAATCGATATTGAAGTATTCTTTTATCGAGACGCCCAAAGAAATCGGTTTGATGACGGTCATCGGCTTATTGATTGCTGCGATTGTTACAACTATCACACCAATTGGCAACTTTATTAAAAGCTTTCTGGATAGCGGAGTTTCATATCTATTTGCATTAGTGTTTGGCGTGACCACGAACTTTTGTGCAACATCAATCCCGCCGGTCGTAGATGCCTTGGTTCGGCAGGGGATGAATATCGGGGCTGGAATGACATTACTTTTAATCAGTCCTATCACATCTTATTCAACAATTTTGGTCTTCAGCAAGAAGTTTGGTCTAAAAGTTATAGCGATTTATTTAGGTGTGATAAGCATAATGTGCTTGTTGGCAGGTTACATTTTTACTCTCATTTCATAAAATTCATTCAGACAAAAATGTTACACGCGTGTAATATAAAAAATTAGTAAATTTTCCGTATAATATATTGATTTATCGTAGATTAATCTTAATTTCTCTGAAGCATGGGGTATTATGGGGGATATTAGGTTCAACATATAACAGGACTCAGAATAGAACTGAAAATAAACTTCTTAATACAGGTATGGAATTGGTTTATATATGATAATATAATGCAAAATCTAATTCGATATCTAATCCTGTACTAAAACATTTTTGTAATCCGCAATTTATCACGCATTATTTCAGGAGAATAAGGAGAGATTAAATCAATAATCTTATTAGGAGATTGAATACATGGTTAAACAGGTTATTTAGTGGTTAAATTATTTTTTGGTCTGCTGCGAGTAATACTTTTTACCCGAAGTAGTCGTGATAATGGCTTGAAACAGCTGGACAAAATCATTTTCATTCTTGACAAAATCTAAATTGGCGGTATTGACAATCAAGAGAGGGGTGACATCATAATGCAGAAAGAAACGGTTGTAGGTATCAGATAACGCTTTCAAGTATTCGATATCCATATTCTGTTCATAACCGCGACCGCGTTTCTTAATTCGCTCAATTAAAATTTCAACCGGTGCCTGCAAGCAGACAACCAAATCCGGTTTTGCCACATCTTTTTCTAAAAACTCGTAAATTTTCTCATAGAGTTTTAGTTCGTGTTCCGAAAGGTTCATGTAGGCAAAGATGCGGTCTTTGAAAAACGAGTAATCCGATACAACTTTTTCAGTGAATAAGCTTTGCTGGGAGATTTGCTGCTGCTGACGGTGGCGTGAGAGTAAAAAGAAGAGCTGGGTTTGCAGGGCAAAGGTACGCATATCCTGATAAAAATTGGCAATGAACGGATTTTGCTCAACTTCTTCCAAGACTAACCTTGCTCCGAGTTTTTCTGACAATTTAGTTGCCAGCATAGTTTTGCCGACGCCAATCATACCTTCAATCGCAATATATCTCAGACTGATGTCAATGTTTGATTCGCCAGCCAAGGTCTAACTCCTTTTTTGTCAACCAGATTGGTCAATTCGCTGATTGTTTTGTTTAATATGGGATGGATAAAATCAGGTTCTAAATCGCATAATGGTACAAGAACAAATGCACGGTCTTTTAATCGGGGATGAGGGATAACAAGAAATGGGGTATTGATGACTCGGTCATCATAAAACAAAATATCAATATCAATAGTTCTGGGCAAGTTTCTAATCGACGGCAGTCTTTTTCTTCCTAATGTTTTTTCAATCTTGATGATTGCGAACATAAGTTCTTCGGGTTCATAATCAGTAAATGTCTCAACCACGCAGTTTAGAAAATCCGGCTGATTATGGCCAAATGTTAGTCCGATGCCAAAGATTGAGAGGAATCCAGCCGGTTCGGTCTGGTAAATCGGGGAGACGCGGGTAATTTTAATGTGGTTGTGATTTAAGAGATTAATTGCTCTTTGGATTTTTTCCGCGCGGTTGGAAAGATTTGAGCCAAGACTTAAAAAAACTCTTGCCATATTTTAGACTACTGATTTTTTAATCGTTGTCAAGTCAGTTAAAAAAGAGACGGTGTCGCATCAACTAAAGTTAAGCGGACACGACACCGTGATATAGATTTTTATGCTTTTGCGACTTTAATCGCCTTTTTACCTTTAGGCGTATTTTCCAGTTCAAACTGCACACGATCACCTTGATGAAGCGTTCTATAACCGTCACCCTCGATATCGGCGTAGTGAACAAATACATCGCCACTGCCATCTTCTTGTTCGATGAAACCAAAACCTTTTTTGCCATCGAACCATTTTACTTTACCAAATACAGGCACAAATACCAATTCCACCTTTCCTGCTACAAATTTAAATCATTGCTGACTTAATAGCAACAATATAATATAAATAATAATTAAAACTTTGTCAATATTTTAATAGATTCAAATTTTAATTTATTAACTATTATTTAAAAGAAAAGACGCAGACTAACAAAATATAAATAATAATTGCTAATCTGCGTCGGTTTAAATTATTTTTCGATATAACGTTTTATTCGGTTGATTGCTTCTTTGATATTGGGAATTGAATTGGCATAAGAGAACCGGAGATAACCTTTACCATACGAACCAAAACAGGTGCCAGATAAGCAGGCAACACCGGCTTCATGCAGTATTTTATCAGCAAGTTCCCGGCAGTCATAACCGGTTTTCTTAATATTGACGATAATGTAGAAAGCACCTTGCGGTAGTTTACAGCTGAACCCTTTAATTGAATTAAGTCCATCAACAATCACGTCCCGTCGTTTATGAAATTCTTTGACCATATTTTCCGGTGCATCCTGTGGTCCGACTAATGCTTCAATGCAAGCCCGCTGGACAAAAGTTGTTGTACAGGAATTCATATTCGTCGCAACCCGTGATATTGCCTGGGCTAATTCCGGATGCATAATACCATAACCAGCGCGCCAGCCAGTCATCGCAAATATTTTGGAATAACCATCCAGAATGATGGTCCGTTCTTGCATACCGGGAAACTTAGCAATAGTCTCGAACTTTGCTCCATAAGTTACCCGGGAATAGATTTCATCGGAAAGCACCCAGAGGTTTGGATAGGGCTCAAGCATTTTCGCCATCTCTTTTAGGTAACTTTCGCTGAAAACAACGCCGCACGGATTATGCGGGGTATTGATAATGAGCATCCGGGTTTTTTTATTAAGTACCTTTTTTAAGTATTTCAAATCCGGCATGAAATCGTTTTCCTCTAATAATGGCAACGGCACAGATTTGCCACCCATAAAATCAATCATCGACTCGTAAATCGGATAGCCGGGATTGACATAGATGACTTCGTCGCCATCATCAACCAAAGCCATAATCGCATACGACATGATTGGTTTGCCACCAGGTGTCACGACCACCTGTTCCGGTTTAAAGGTCATTTTACGGAATTCGCCGGCTTTCTCGGCGATGACTTTTCTCAATTCGGGTAAGCCCTGGGCTGGTCCGTAATGAGTATAACCCTCATCAAGTGCTTTTTTACAGGCATCTTTAATATTCTGCGGAGTGTCAAAATCCGGTTCACCGATTTCCAGGTGGATAATATTTTTACCCTGGGCTTCTAAATTCCTGGCTTTGACCAGCATATCAAAAGCGGTTTCGGTTCCCATTCTTTTCATACGGGGCGATTCAGGCATTCCGCAGGCAAATGTACAGGCTTGTAACTTTTTCATTCTTTTAGCTTTTTTTATTGGCATTTTATCACCTCTTGTTTTTCTTAACATTATCATAAACTTCTTTTGCTTTTGCAGCGATGTGTTCACCGGAGACTTCAAATTCCCACATCAGTTCCCATGGCGCACCCGATTCGCCAAATCGGTCTTGAACACCAACCATGCCGACCATGATATTCCTGCCGAACAGTTCTTTTGATTGCATAATAACACCAGCAACTTTATTACCTAGAGCACCGACCTGATGTTCTTCAGCAGTAATGATAACGTTCGTATCTTTACCACATTGAATAATCGTCTTTTCATCGAGCGGTTTTAGGGTATGCATATTGACGACACGGGTTTCGATATTAAAGTCTTTCTTTAACATCCAGGCGGCACGCATCGCTTCCGGTACTTCCGGACCACAGGCAATAATCGTCAAATCTTCTTTTTCGGGTTTGTAATCAGTCGCCAAATAGACATCAAACGCATCCATGAAATTCTCTTTTTCCCCACGGAACCGGTAGATATTAGCAACACCCCAGACATAAGGTGTTTTATCATTGGTTATAATCGGAGTTGCTTCACGGGCAAATCTGATATATTTTGGCCCTTGAATATTGAAAAGTAGATGTTCAGTTGCGCGTTTGGTTTCTAAGACATCACAGGGAACCGAAACATGCATATTGGGTAATCCGCAAATCTGGAACAAGTCTTCTAAGGTCTGGTGAGTCGCACCATCAGGACCAACCGAAACACCACCGTGTGCGCCAGCAATTAAGACATTGAAGTTACCGTAACAAACGGTCGTGCGTAACTGGTCAAGGTTTCGACCAGAGGCAAACACACCATAAGTACCAAAGACCGGGATTTTACCTTCTTTCGCTAAACCGGCTGCCATTGATGTAGCTGACTGTTCGGCAATACCAGCCGAAATCCAGCGGTTCTTACGTTCGGGATGCTTGTCATAGAAATGGCTGATTGTAATCGAGCCGGAAATATCAGCACCGATACAAACGATTCTCGGGTCATCACCTTTTTCATCGAGCGCTTTACCAAAACCGAACCGGGTCGGTTCCATCTTAACTTTCATATTGGGTTGACGGTTCCAGAAATAGTCGATTGAGAACTTCGGTATTTTCTTGCCTAATTTGACATCAACTTCCTTCTGATAGTCAGATGCTCTTTTTAACATTGCGTCAACATTTATTTTATCAGTGAGACCAAGCTCAATGAGTCCCTTCATCATCTCATCTTTATTAGGCACTTTACCATGCCAGCCGGCAATGTTTTCCATAAAACTGACACCCTTGCCTTTGACGCACTGGGCAATAATGACTGATGGTTTTCCCTTGCATGCCTTGGCTTTTTCCAATGCTTCGACAACCTGTGCCATATCATGTCCGTCGCATTCGATAACATTCCACTTGAACGATTCGTACTTTTCCTTTAACGGGTCAATATCCTGTACATCTTTGACCCAGCCGTCAATTTGCAACCGGTTCTTGTCAACAATCGCACAGACATTATCAAGCTTCCAGTTTCCTGCTTCCATCACTGCTTCCCAGATTTGACCTTCCTGAAGTTCACCGTCGCCGTTAAAAACATAAACTCGAAAATCTTTTTTATCCAGTTTAGCTGCCATCGCAATACCGACACCGATTGAGAGTCCTTGTCCCAATGAACCGGTTGACGCTTCAACACCGGCCAGTTTAGGCCAATGCGGATGTCCCTGATATGGTGAATAGAGTTTGCGCAAACGGACAACATCTTCAATGTCGTAATATCCAGCCGCTCCCAGCCCTAAATATAAATTAGGTGCTTTGTGACCGGTTGACCAGATAATGCGGTCACGACCATCCCAAGCAGGGTTTTTCGGGTCATGATTTGCGACTTTGAGATATAGCGCAGCGGTAAAATCCATCATCGACATTGTACCGCCAGCATGACCAGAACCAGCTGCGCATAGCGAAACCAGATTATAACCGCGCATCAGATTTGCCCATTCTTTAAGCTCGGTAATTGAATAATCTTTTCTAATTTTACCTGTCTTAGAATCTATTAAAGCCATATAATCCTCACTTCTTAGGAATTTTCTGATAATCGTCAAAGAACTTCTTGATGCCGATATCAGTTAATGGATGAGCGACCATCTGTTTTAAGACCGAGAAAGGTATGGTCGAAACATGTGCGCCCATGCGTGCCGCTTCAACCACATGTAATGGATTTCGGACACTGGCAACAATAATTTCAGTAGTAAAACCATAATTATTATAAATCTGGACGATATCACCAACGATTTCCATACCAAAGTGCGAGATATCATCTAACCTGCCGACAAACGGACTGATAAAAGTTGCACCGGCCTTTGCGGCAAGGAGCGCCTGGTTAGGACTAAAAACTAATGTAACATTAGTTTTAATATTTTTACCCGCCAGGACCTTGACTGCTTTAAGACCTTCGATGCTCATCGGGATTTTGATGGTAATATTTTTTTTCACGCGATCTATCCATTTATCAGCATCTTGTGGAGTCAAATCGGGGTGGTTTGCATTACGACGTATTGTTGAAAAGTCTCTTATCATTTTTTCTACATCTTCTACCATATCCTTAGCAATAGTGCTAATGACTTCAACAGAAATCGGTCCGTCAACAATCTGACAGATTTCTGTGACGCATTCCTTGATTTCTCGTCCGGTTTTAGCAACTAAACTCGGGTTGGTCGTAACACCATCGAGTATTCCCCAACTTGCTACTTCTTTGATTTCCTTAACATCAGCCGAGTCAATAAAAATTTTCATACTGCCTCCTGTAAAAGGGTATTTAATTATTGATTGTTATTGGCAAACAAAACTTAATACGGTTAAAAAAGAACAACACAAACAAGGGTTTTTTACACGATGTACCATTGTTTGACATTCAATAAATTATAATAAAAAAGAAAGTTTTGTAAAGGGGGAGAAAGAAAGATGTGGTTAAGATTTCTTGGGATAATGTTTATCGCATATCTAATGATTACTGGCTGTATAAGAAATACAGATTATCAAAGTGCATCAGTTGTATCAATCGTACAACCACGAGATACAATAATTTCTGGTCAATCAATACAACCAGTTATTAATCTTTCATATATTGGAACATCGAATAATTCAACGGTTTGTACACTGAGTATTCAAATCTGGCGTTATAAGGTCAAAATGGACAGCCTTGGTTTTATTTCTATGGATACAATACAATCGATAGTCGAGTATGATACATTCGTTGTCTCGACGATTACCCCTGGTATAAATTCAATGAGATTACCCGCGTGGTGTCCTTTTTGGTCGGATATTTATTTGATTGGTCAACATCATAAGGTCGAGGTAATCGCTCATATAGTTAACAGTCTGCATCGTATAAACAATATCCTTATTAATAATTTCATAGTAAAAGCTCGAAACTATGACCTTCAGGTAAATTATGTTGGCTTGTTTAATGGGAATGATGTTATATTCGATGATACGATCAGCATCGGAGTACCATATAGACCAGTGTCAAATGTCTCCAATTCGCCATTAGGTCCAACCGCAACCTTTAGGTCCTGGTATAAGATTCTTCGTCTACAAAGCAATATAGTTGTATATTCCCGATACTTAGATGGAATCTTACAACCAGGGCAGGACACATGTATTTACTATCAATCTGGTTGGGCTACGTATGATACTGGATTCTACAAAGTTACGAGCTGGCTTCAAACAAGAGGTATTGATTCGATTCCTGATAATAGTCTTATGGACCGATACTTCTATGCTAAACCAACAAAAAGGTGAAGAAGTAGCGTATAGCATAAAGTGTCAAAAAAACTATATGCGAATCAAAATAATCGGAATAATATTTGTCGAATACATCTTATTTACTGAATCTTAAAAATACTACGGGAATTTCTATTGTTTGACATTCAATAAAGTATAATGAAAAAGATGCTTTTGCAAAGGGGAAAAGCAGTATTATTAGTTGAATTATAAAGACACTTTACAGCAGACATACAGGCAATATTTCAGATACGAGAATTAGCAAACCATCGGACAGCCCGCTCAAGAATATTTATAACATACCATTAAATTTTACTATTAATATAACATGTTATACGACATTTAAAAATATGTCTTTGTGTATTATTTAGCGACCTAGTAAGTCGCATACAGGGTTAGCTTGGGCTGACAAAGGGTTAGGAAAGGGTTAGCCCGAATACAGCACCCTCTTCACGGTAAAATTTTCCTTGTCGACAAGTTAGATATTTGTACCTTAATAGATTACAAGAAGTAAAATTAATATTACTCTTGACAAAAATATTGAATATGTTAATATTCAGTGAGAATTAGGGGTAATTATGAATAAATTCTCTCTTTCGAATCACCCGATTAACACAGAGATTAACCGCAAGCACGTAGAAGTTTTTCTCTATGAGGCAAAAAAATCATGTGAACATCTTGTGTCAACCTGTGGTTAAAAGGTAAAAAATGAAGTATATTTTAATGTTGATGTTTTTACTCTTCTCGATATCACAAGCCCAGTGGTTTGAAGGGAATCTGTATCTGCCGGACAGTTTTTGCGGTACTGTAAATACTGGACATATTATCTGGAATGCAAACAATGATGAGATTTATCTTGGTGGTAGCACTGAAACATCTGTCGTCATTGATTGCGAGACTGATGAAAAAATTGCACCAATTAGAATTAATGCTGACGAGCTAACTTCCCCTTCAGGTTATGAATGGAATCAGGCTAATAATTCGCTCTATATTTGGTGTGCTCCGTACCGTGCAGTATATGATAGTTTATTTGTGGTAGATTGTCAGACACAGCAAGCAGTTGCAATACTGCCTTTTATCAGACACTCGTTTTTTAACTCAGGTTCGGCTGATATGTGCGTAAGTATAACCAGCAACAAAATCTATTTAGTAAGACATAACGATATTGATAGCATCCTTTATGTAATTAATGGCAGTACCAACCAGATAATAGACAATATAGGATTTTACTCTGATGTCATGGGAAATCATCGCCCAATGATTTGGAACCCTTTAAATAACTGCTTATATGCGATTGGCAGAATCCCCCGACAACACAAGGACACAATTGGTTTACTCATAATTGACTGTACAAATGACAGCGTTATTTCTTTTACCTGCCTTACCGCTGACGAGGAACCTCGCCGCTGTTTTCAGATTGATACAGTCCGTAATAAACTTTACTTTTCTTTTCCGTCCGGTGACCAGGCTGATATATGGAAAATCGGTGAAGTGGATTGTAGTACCAACCTGATAACCAATATTTTTCCGACCAATGTCGGAGTGAGCGGGAGTTTTCTGGATTTTTGTCTTAATGTGCATGACAGAAAAATATACTATTATTCATATCAACACAATGGTTATATTCACATTCTGGATATTTCATCTGGTGCTGAAGATTCAATATTTGTCGGATTAGCACACGTTGGAGGATCAAATAGTGACTTTTTGCTTTACTGGCCTGTAAATAACGAATTGTACCTTTTTCCATGTAATGACACAATGGCGGTCATTACTCTCGCTACGGGTTCAGTGCATTATTATGATTTACCTGAGCACTCAGGATTACATTGCCGTCCGTTTCTCCATCCAATTCGGGGAAAGCTATACATAAGTAAAGAAAGGGGCGAGTCAGTTGTTGTGTTTGATTGTGTGACGCATACAATAACAAAAGTAATAATTAATGGTGTACATTATCCGGCTGATATTTTACTCAACCCGATAGAAAACAAACTTTATACTACAGACATCAACCGTCCTTATCTATTTGTTTTTGATGCAGAACACCCTCGGGCACTCAGGCAGGTTCAGGTGGCTCCGGACGATTATGGGCTGGCATGTTTTGGATTTGCCTCGCGTCACAACAAAGCTTATATTTCTTATCCAGAACACATTGCGGTTCTTAATTGCCACAATGACAGCGTTATCAATGTCATCGGTCCATTAGCCAGTTACTATAAATGTGTTTATAATCCAATTCTTGATAAGCTATATACTTATGATGTTAGTTTTTTTGGCAATCGGCTGACATATGTAATCGACTGTTCAACTGATGTTGTGATAAAAGTACTACAGACAACTGGTTCGGGTTGGCTTGACAATGGAGATATTAAATTTGATTCTTTAACCAACAAAATATATATGACCGGGGATAATGGTTTTATACTAATTGATTGTACTAATGATTCGGTTGTCAAACGCGTACCAAATATAACTGGTGGCAGTGTCTTTTTTAGAACCCACGAAGACCAGCGGGTTTATGTAAAAGATGCGATGTTTGACCGATTTAACGATTCTTTACTTGGATATGTATCATTTCCTATGCCCAATCTCACCTTTCCTTATGCATATAATGGCATAAATGACCAGCTTTATATATGTAAAAATCAACTCCTTGGCGGAAGTTTAGAAATGACACGGATATATGCAATTGACTGCAGCACGCTTACAATCATTGATTCGATTTTAGTAGATTACAACGGCAGGATATGGTACATGAATATGATGTGGTGGAATCCAGTGAATAATAAACTATATTTTACTCCTCATTGTGACAGCCTCCTGCAAACCCCTATAATGGTTGCCGATTGTCAAACCAATCAGGTTATCAATACCTTTTTTGAAGTTCGCAAGTGCAGAAACCTTCGAGTGCAACAATGTTTTGACCCGTCAATTAATCGTCTTTTTGTCGTACCCGACAACGAAAGCAAATTAACAATGATAAGGGATAATATTAGTGGAGTTCAAGAGATAACGAATCAAGATATAGGGAAAAGATTTACCCTAAAAATATTTCCTACATTAACCAAGAACAGATTTCAAATAGAATATAGCATAACTAAAAATAGTAATGTGAAATTAGACATCATAGATATCTTGGGCAGAATAACAATGACAATAAAAGAAGAACAGGAAAAAGCTGGCAGCAATCAATTAAACTTAAATGTTTCTGATTTACCTGCTGGTGTCTATTTTGTTCGTTTAAAACAAGGTTCAGAACAAATCGTTGAAAGAATTGTCATTGTAAAGTAAATTGCGGATGTGTTACGTTAGGATTGATTTTTTTTAGTCAGGGAATTGATAATCTGGTCCTGGGGAACTTCCTGTTGAGTTCGTTTAACTAAGTTTTTAACGGTATATATTTGCTTTTTTACTTCTTCAGAACCGATAATAATTACATATTCACAGGCTAAATTATCCGCAATACCAAGCCCAGCCCTGAGATTTTTGTCCGGATTATTTATTAAGGCAGGAATATTGGCATTACGAAGTAAGTTTAGCAACTCTTTTCCCTGCTTTTGTATCGATGGGTCTAATGGTATAATATAGACCGCTTTTCTAACTTGGACAGGGGCGCCAAGTGCTAACATTATTCGTTCTATGCCTAGGGCAAAGCCGATTGCCGGCGTTTTTGGTCCACCAAAGTCCTCAACCAGATTGTCATATCTTCCGCCACCGCCAAGACTATCCTGAGCGCCTAAATCACTGCTGCTTGAAACAAACTCAAAAGCGGTTCGCGTATAATAATCAAGACCACGCACCATCAGCTTATTCAATTCAAATGGTATCTTCCGCTCGACTAATTCATTAAGCACGCTCTGAAAATGCTGTTGGCAATCAAAACAGAGATAATCGGCAATCTTTGGCGCATTCTGATACAATTCCTGACAGGATGTTTCCTTGCAGTCAAAAATTCTTAAAGGATTGCGAGCCGCACGTTCTTTACAGTCGTTACAAATCTTGTCATTGTTTCTTTCTAGAAACAGGCTCAGTTCAGTGCGGTGTTTGGGACGGCAGATCGGACAGCCGACACTGTTGACTTTGGTAATTACATCCTTCAGCCCAAGATTGGTAAAAAACCTTGAGCCCATTTCGATTATTTCGACATCGATATCTGGTCCTGGTTCACCGACTGCTTCAACACCCAGCTGGAAAAACTCGCGATAACGGCCTTTTTGAGGGCGCTCATAACGAAACATTTGTCCGATATAAAACAAGCGGACCGGCAGTTTAATATTATACTGCAAAACGGCGCGGACAATACCAGGTGTGCCTTCCGGCCGCAAGGTTATATCCCGACCGCCCTTATCAATAAACTGATAAATCTGTTTGGTAATAATGTCAGTAGTCAGTCCGGTCGAGCGCAGGAATAGCTCGGTATGTTCAAAAGTTGGGGAGACAATTTCAGAAAAACCATAAAGCCCGATTGTTTCGCGGAAGCGAGTCTCAACTAAATGTTTCTGACCGCTCTGCAAAGGCAGAAAATCCTGAGTTCCTTTTGGATTAGATATAATCATAATTTTCTAACTACGTCTGCGCACAAGCTCCCAAAGACTTGTGCCGATAATTATCCCTATCATATTAGTGCTAAAATCAAGAACATCCGGAAACCGACCGGGAATAAACTTCTGCAGGACTTCGGTTAATACCGCTAAAATACCAGTATAGAGTAAAGACCACAATGATATTGCCATCTGGGTGACAAAACCCAAAACACCAAAGACCGAGAAGTGAATCAGCTTGTCCCAGCCAACCGTTTTCTGCTGTAATGCCTTAGACATTGGTATCAGGGTGACGATAAGCACAATGACGCTGATGTATATGAATAATGGTATCTTCCTGAAGTCCGTAAATTCTCCTTTCTCTAGTTCATCAAATAATTCAAAATTTACCGCCAATCATTTTACTATAAATCACCAACTTGTCAATAAGTTAGCATATCAACTTGCTCTAATTATAGTCATTAACATAATAATGCCATTGACAATGACCGCATTTTATATTAAAATGACTGACTGGTCAGTTTTATATAAATGTATATGGAAGAGAATAAAGAAGAGAAAATCCTAAAAGCCGCGGAGAAGGTCTTTTTGAGCAAAGGGTTTTTCCCAGCAAGAATGCAAGATATTGCTGAAGCCGCGGGGGTTGCTAAAGGAACGCTCTACCTTTATTTTAAAGACAAAACCAGCATTTACATTCATCTTATTAGTCATCGGCTCGATGACGCGATAAGTATGATTGGAATGATAAATAAGCAAAAGACAAGTGCAACGGAAAAAATGGCACGATTTTTTGATGAGATAGCACGATACTTTGCCCAAGCGAAAGAGACAACTTCATTTGTTTCAATTGAAAATATTAATCTGAGCGACGAGTTGATGAAAAAGATGAAAGTTCAGGTAAAGCCAAAGATGTTCAAATTGGTTGATTTGATTGCGCAGATTGTCGAGAGCGGTATTAAAAGCAATGAGTTTAAAAAAATTAATCCTCAAATCACGGCAATGTATTTTGTACATCTAATCCCTATGTTTTTCATTTCTAGAATGCAATTCATTAATGCCAAAGATAGAAACAAAACAATAAAAGTATTATTTTTCGATGGAATAAAAAATGAAAAGGAGTCTAAATGATAAAAACTATAAAAAAACCTATGTTATATCTGACAATATTTTTAGCTTTGTCGGGTATTGCACAGGCATCAAATGATACAATGTATCTGAGAATAGGTGATGCGGTTAATATGGCATTAGCGAGCAACAAGTCAGTGCTGATTGCTAAAGAGAAGCTGAATGAAAAATCCGCTGCGTTAAAGGCAACATTTGGTTCTTTTTTACCGCAGGTAACACTTTCCGGTACTTATACGCGACTTGGTAATATTCAGGGATTTCCAACTGCAGCCTACAGCAACCTGCCGATTCCGGTTTATGATTTGTCCGGTAATATGATTGGTCTGACTGAGAGTATTCCGATGCCAATCGGTTTAGATACAATCGAAATGTCAAAAAAGAATAATTATGATTTCCGCGGCAGCGCGACCATGACGCTTTTTACCTGGGGCAAGCTTTTTAATGCGTATAAAATCGGCGGGCTTACCTACGATATGGAAAAAGAGAATTATCGCAAGGCAAAAGAAGATTTGAAATTACAGGTGACCCAAGCATTTTACCAGACAATGCTGGCAGACAAGGGTGTGGCATTAATGCGTAATGCATATGAACAGATGCAGAAACATATTGACCAGATTGATAAATTGTATAAAAGCGGGATGGTGACCAATCTTGACCTTTTGCGGGCAAAAGTGCAGCTGGCAAATATCCGCTCCCAAATGATTCGTATCGAGAATGCGCGTATTCTTGCATACACGGCGTTAAAGTCGGTGCTGAGTATTGATGATGATACACCAATTTCGCTTCGAGATACATTTGCATTTCAGCCAATAAATGGAGCGTTGGACGAAGCAATAAAAACGGCATTAAATCAAAGAGCTGAGATAAAGAACATGCGCCGGACAGTCAGCATTGCCAATCGCGCTTTATGGATTAGCCGAACTGCCAATTTACCGAATGTCTTTTCCGCATTCAATTACGACTATAAAAAACCGTATAGTATTGGCTCAGATGAATGGGGTAAAGATTGGAATGTGACCCTGGGTGCTTCGATGCCAATTTTTACCGGCGGCGCCAATGTTTTTAAAATGAAACAAGTCAAAGCGCAGTTAAAACAGGCAAAGCTTGGTCTGGCAATGCTTGAAGACGGCATCACGCTCGATGTCAAGAATGCGTATTTTAATCTGGAACAGGAAAAGCAGATATTATCTTATCAGGATGATAATGTTAAGACCGCGGAACAGGCATTAAATTTAGCCGAACAAAGATATACCAACGGTCAGATAACCAATCTTGAGTATATGGATATCCAGCTTGCCCTGACTCAAGCCCGGTTTGACCAGATGACATCACTATCAAATTGTATAATCGCCCAGGTAAAATTACATAATGCCATGGGTAAATAACAGGAGGAAAAGTGAATTTTAGAAATAAAAGATATAACCTAACACAAGGCATCTTTGTCTTTATAAAAATCGGAATTTTAATTTCATTTTTATCAATCAGCTGTCAGAACAAAAAAGGAAAAAATATTGAAACCAGAATTAACCAGACGGTCGCAGTTATAACCGTCGGTCGTCATATTGTTAACCGGTCAGTTGAGCTGTTCGGTTCGGTATACGGCGACTTACAAGTAACGGTATCACCGAAAATTGCCGGACGGGTTTTACAAATCGTGAAAAGTGAAGGCTCGACAATCAGTCAGAATGATACAATACTTTTCGTTCTCAATGATATTCCGGGAATGGATTATCGACCGGGACCAGTATTATCACCAATTTCCGGAGTAGTCGGGAAAATTTATGTCGAGGTTGGTCAGGCGGTCTCGCCGATGACAACGGTTGCGACTATTGCCAATTATTCGAATAATGTGAGAGTCAAAGCTCCGATATCAGACCAAGACCTTCCGTATGTCAAGAAAGGTGCCAACGCTGAAATCAGCATAACCGCTCTGCCGGGTATGATTTTTCAGGGAAGAGTCACAAATGTTTCGACCGTCGTTGACCAGATGTCAGGTTCAGCAACGGTTGAAATTACAATTCCGAATATTGACCACAAATTAATCCCGGGTATGGCAGCAAGCGCAAAATTGACTCTGGAACAGAAAAACGATGTTATAGCCTTGCCAACCGCAGCACTTTTTACTGATGGTTCGCAAAAAGTACTGGTTGTTGAAAATGGTATTGCCCACATGAAAGATATTAAACTTGGTTTAATCGGTAATGAGTATGCCGAAGTATTAATCGGTCTTGCGGGAAGTGAAAAAGTTGTTACGATTGGCAAAGAACGGGTTTCAGACGGAGACAAAGTTAATATGATTGAGGAGAGTGCCGAATGAGACTTGCCGACAGCTCGATTAATAAACCGGTCACAACTTTCATGATCGCAATCGCGCTAATCCTGTTTGGGATTATCGGCACGACCCGGATGAATGTCGATATGTACCCGAATATAACCTTGCCGATGATTATGGTTGCGACCGTGTATCCGGGTGCTGGTCCTTTTGAGGTTGAAACAAAGGTTACCAACATTTTAGAGCAGGGACTTGGTACCGTACCAAACCTCTCGGACATTACTTCACGTTCGGCAGAAAATATTTCAGTAATAACGTTACAAATGGGTTGGGGTACAAACTTAGATGCGGCATCTTCGGACATTCGTGACCGTCTTGACCAGGCGGTCGGGCGAATGCCGGATGAGGTGCAAAAACCGTTCGTGTTTAAGCTTATGTCATCGATGATGCCGGTCGTGCAAATGACTTTAGCTGGTAATATTGATGTTACGGAGCTGAGTGATATTGCGGATGATATCTCCAAAACATTTCAGCGATTGCCCGGTGTGGCGGCGGTTGGTATTGTCGGCTCCCGAACACGCCAGGTGCAGATTACAGTTGACCAGCGGGAATTAACTCAGGTCGGTATCACCCTTGACCAGTTTTCGATGATGCTTGCCGCGCAGAATCTGAACTATCCGGTCGGGTCAGTATCGACCAAAGAACAGAAATATCTGCTGCGGCTTATCGGACAATATAGTGACTTAGACCAAATCCGTAACACCGTTATCGGTAATAAAGGATTTACGCCGATTCTGGTCCGACAAGTTGCTAATGTGACCTGGGCACCGCAAGAGCAAAATTCTTATGCACGGGTTGACCGGGCTAATACGATATATATGTATGTTCAGCGCCGTCCGGATGCAAATACAATAAAAGTTGCCGATGTTATAAAAGAGGAACTGGCTAAGCTAAATAAAACTTTACCACCGTCAACCAAGCTGAATATTTTCTGGGATAGTTCCGAGGCGATTAAAACTTCAGTAAATGATGTTATATCAAACTTAATTATCGGCGGTATACTGGCGATCGCTGTTATATTTATCTTTTTACGGAGATTTCGCGCGACAATGTTTGTTGCCTTTGCTATTCCGGTGTCAGTTTTATTCGCGCTCTTCTTTATGTATATCTTTGGTTTTTCAATCAATATTCTTTCGATGGCCGGCTTAGCAATTGCGATCGGTATGATTGTTGATGATGCGATTGTCGTGTTTGAAAGTATTTTCCGTCACCGTGAATCAGGAGACGATGCGGTTAAAGCGGCGAGTGTCGGCACCCAGGAAGTCGGCATGGCAGTGATTGCATCGACCTTGACAACCTTAGCCGTGTTCTTTCCCTTGTTGCTTTTGCGTGGTTTTATGCAGATTTTCTTCAAAGAGTTGTCATGGGTTATTATCTTTTCGATGACCGCTTCATTGGGCGTTGCTATTACATTGGTTCCGATGCTTACCAGCCGGTATTTGAAACTTCCACCACCCGGTACCGAAGAAAAAGGATTTATGGGTTGGTCGGAGCGCATGTATCAAAAACTAGAAAATTTCTATGGGCGGACAATCGGATGGGGACTTCGTCACCGCAAGCTGGTAATCTGGGGTGCAATCGGAATTTTTATCATTACATTGATGATGGTTCCGATGTTAAAGACCGAATTTATGCCCGAAGAAGAAAGCCGCATGAGGGATTTAACGCTTGAGATGCCAATCGGTTCTAATCTGGCAATCACCAACCAGGCGATTGAGAATTTGGAAAAATACGTTCTGGATAAATGGTCACCAGATTTACAGGGAATGTTGACTCAGGTCGGAGAAGCCTCGTCAATTTATGCTTCGTTATTTGGACAAGCCCGAACCAATACCGGCACGCTCGATATTATTGTCAAAAAGAATGCCAAGCATACCGCTTTTCAGATTGAACAGGACATTCGTAAAAAAGCACAAGATATACCGGGATTAGTCGTTCGTGCCAGCCGCAGCCGCAGTATGACAGCATTCTTTGGAAGCGGGTCACCGATTCAAATTGATATCCTTGGCGATGATGTCAAGACGGCTGATTCACTCGCATCAATGGTTATTTCCCGAATTGAAACGATACCCGGAATTGTTGACTTAAAATCAAGCCGGGAAAAAGGTGACCCCGAAATACAGATGATTGTTGATAGGGTTAAAGCAGCCAGTTTTGGACTGTCGCCATACCAGATCGGCAGCGCTTTACGCACGCAGATTGAAGGTTATTCGGCGACTAAATACCGCATCAGCGGAAAAGAGTATGATGTCCTGATACGGTTGCGGGAAGACCAGCGTAATGAAATCTCAAGAATTCTGGGTACAACGATAATCGGTCCGCTCGGGCCGGTATTGCTTAAAAATCTGGTAGCGGTTCAAGAAGGCGTCAGTCCTTTGCAAATTGAGCATAAAAATACCGGACGAATTGTCAGTGTTACCGGCAATGTTGCCGGTCAGTCAGCCGGACGTTTAGCGGCAAAAGTTAATAGCGCTCTGGCTAATGTCCAATCGCCACCGGGTTTTGAGATTAAGGTTGCGGGTTCTTATTCCGATATGATGAAATCATTTAAAGACCTTGGTTTTGTCACATTGATTGCTATTGTCCTGGTCTTTATGATTATGGCATCCCAGTTCGAATCGATTCGCGAGCCATTTATCATTATGTTTACAATTCCACTTGCAGTGATTGGTGTTATCTGGATGCTACTTATAACCGGAACCGCACTTTCATTGATTTCAGGAATCGGTGTTTTGATTCTGGTCGGAGTCGTGACTAAGAACGGTATTGTGTATATCGATTACGTTAACCAGCTGCGGCGTAATAAAGGGATGAAGTTAGAAGAAGCAGCCAAATACGGCGGGCAAATCCGAATGCGTCCGATTGTCATGACCGCTTTGACCACGATGTTCGGTCTTGTTCCTCTGGCATTGAAATTAGGCGAAGGGGCTGAATTGTGGTCGCCATTAGGACGTGCGGTAATCGGCGGGCTCTTTGTCTCGACATTTTTAACACTGATATTTATTCCGGTGGTGTATGTATCTTTCGAACTTGCCGCAGAAAAAAGAAGACAGAAACGGGCACAAAAAGCATAATAAATATTTAATCTCGAGCGGAGCGAAATATGTGTATTCGCTCCGCTTTTGTTTTAGCGTTGTTGACATTAATATTTTTTATATTTAGGATAGTTTGATGAAGTTCAGGTTATTACTTGTCGTCGTTATCTGTATCGGATTGTCGTGCACAAAACCAAAGCAAGTGACTTACGAATATGACGACATTATCTTTGGCAGTTATATCAGAATAAAAGTTGTGACAGAAGATACAATAAAAGCACGACAGGCGGTCGATAAAGCGATGCAAACATTGAAACATATTGATTCAATCGCATCCATCTTCAACCCCCAAAGTGAACTATCACAAATAAATATGAATAAAGTTGGCAAGATGTCTCGTGATTTAAAGGAATTGATAACTAAATCAATTGAAGTCTCGGATAAATCTGATGGTGCATTTGATATTACAATCGGTCCAGCAATGAAAAAATTCGGATTCTATGATTCAGCCACAGAGTCACAGAGTGCACGGAGCAAGAAAAAATCAGAAGAAAATCCTCTGTGTTCTCCGTGTCTCCGTGGCAAGTCGGAAGATTATATTGGTTATAAAAAGATTCGGATTAAGGATGATTCGATATTCTTAAAGCCAGGAATGGCAATTGATTTGGGCGGTATTGCGGTTGGCTATGCAGTTGATAAGACCTGCGAAATATTAAAATCAGAAGGAATTAAAGACGGGCTGATTGATGCGGGTGGGGAGATTATATGTTTTGGTAATAAAGAATATAAAATTGGTATCAGAAACCCGAAAACCAAAGGGATAATCAAGACTCTTACGCTAAAAAATATGGCAATATCAACTTCGGGAAATTATGAAAATTTTATTGAGAAAGATAATCGAAAGTACACGCATATCATTAACCCTAAAACCGCTCAGGCGATTGCCGATACATTAGGCAGTCTTGCCAGCGTGACAATTATTGCTAATAAGTGTATTGATGCGGATGCATATGCGACTGCGGTATTTGTTTTAGGTCTTGAGCATGGACAAAAACTGGTTCGTAAGTTAGGATATCAAGGTATCTTGATAACAAATGACGGAAAGATGATTGAAATTAAATGATAGCACAGATTACACAGATTAAACAACAGATTACACGGATTCTGTGTTTCGAAATAATCAGTGTAATCATTTTACGAAATCTGTGTAATCAATGTTAATTATGAAAGAAGCAAGATATTATAAACAGATAACCAAAGCGGGAAAAGAATTCCTGAAGTGTGAGATTTGTCCGAATTATTGTGTAATTGGGGAAGATAAGGTCGGGATTTGTCTGGGCAGGAAAAACATCAAAGGCAAGCTGTATGCGATAAATTATGGTGAAGTGGTTTCAATCGCTATGGACCCGATTGAAAAGAAACCCCTGTATCATTATTTTCCGGGCGCGCCAATCTTTTCGGTTGCTACTTATGGCTGTAATCTTCAGTGTCCTTTCTGCCAGAACTGGGAAATTTCTCAGGAGAGAGCGGAAAGTAAATATTATGAGCCAAAAGAATTAGTCGCACTCGCATTAAAGTATCCGACAATCGGCATCGCTTATACTTTTACCGAGCCGCTAATCTGGTTTGAGTATTTACTGGAAGTGATGAAAATCGCCCGAGCAGAGGGCTTAAAAAATGTGCTGGTGACCAATGGGATGATAAATCCCGAACCGTTAAACGAACTTCTGCCTTTGATTGATGCTTTGAATATTGACCTGAAATCAATCAGCGAGAAGTTTTATAAAAATTTTATCAAGGGTGATTTGAAGAGTGTGAAACATACAATCGAGACGACTAAGAAAACCTGCCATGTCGAATTGACCAATCTTATAATACCGACCAAGAATGATTCAAAACAGGATATTCAGAGGTTGGTTGATTACTGTGCAAGTCTGGGTAGAGAAACTGTGCTTCATTTCACACGTTATTTTCCTAATTATAAAGTTGATATTCCATTGACAACAGAAGAGACACTAAAAATGGCATTTGATATTGCCAAAGAAAAATTGGATTATGTCTATTTTGGTAATATTGGCGGATATGACAATAGTACATATTGCCCGAATTGTCATAATATGATTGTTAATCGCGGATACTTCAACACGATTGTGACCGGACTTAAAAACAATAATATCTGTAATAAATGCGGGAATAAGATTTACGGGGTATATGATAAAGAATGAACCCTTAAGAAGAAGATTACCACGAACACACGAAAATCCACGCACTCGAAGAGTCCGCGAAGCGCAGACACGAAAAATATTTGACACTAAGATATTCTGATTTAATTTCGTGGGTTCTCCGAACGCGTGCTTTCGTGGTGTTCTTAATCTTTAAAAATACAGTTGACATTTAGGAAGTTATAACTTAATATGATTACCACAAAATGAGACGAAGTATTGGCTTAATTATATTTATTGTCATTGTAAGCGCAGTGCTTGGTTCAGCATTATCTTATGTTTTGTCCGGAGTGTTTCCAACCGGACCGGTTTCCAATCTTTTCTTTAAGGTGCTTCAGTTCGGGATTCCGCAGTTCACTTTAAACTTAGGATTTCTGACTCTGGTGTTCGGAATCTCATTATCAATAACTGGTCTGACTGTTTTGTTTGTAATCTTGGCTTTAATCCTCTTAAATAGATTTTAGTATTTCTATCCAAAAATAGCACAAACCTATCATTACAATTGTCATTCTGAGGTGAAACCGAAGAATCTCAAACTATATGACTAATTGAGACCCTTCGTATCCACTCAGGGTGACACCAACACCAGTTGTCATTCTGAAGGAGTGAAACGACTGAAGAATCTCACAATTTTGTCATTCTGAGTTTAATTCAGAATCTCATTAAAAATTAGAAATTAGGTTTTAGAAATTAAGATTTGAAGGGTCATGGCTTTGCATGACCTAGTATGTTATCTACCAGGTTACCTAGTAGGTTAGCTACCGGGTCACCTACCAGGTCACCTAGTAGGTGACCTACCCCCTAACCCCCTAGCTCACCTACCTGGTCACCTACTATATAACCTAACCCATTGCCTAGTAGGTGATTTACCCGATTACCTACCAGATTATCTAGTAGGTTACCAAGTAGATAACCTACTCCATTACCAAGTAGGTGACCTACTGGGTCTGTCAGGACCATGACTTAGAAATTTGGAGTTTTAAAGTGAATAGCTTTAAGTATCTCTTTACTTTGTTACTTAAAATTCTAAAATTTCTCTCAAAGATTTTTTCTTATATTTAATCTTTTTTGCGTCTTCAATAATATTGTTAATGGTGTTTGTTACAACCTTTTTCTTTTTAAGAAATACTTTCTCAACTTTCTTCATTTCTGTATCAATTATTTTCAGATAGTAAGGTAAGTATTTTTCTGTGATTACATCAATTTGATACATTTCAGGTCCGCTTTTTTGTGGCAGAGAAACCTGTTTTCGAAATTGAACGTGATTTATTTCCGTTAATTTAAGCCGATTATTTTTTAATTTTGCAGAATATAGTTGTCCTTGTAGAATTAACAGAGGATAATAAATCTGAATATTAATATATTCTTTTTCATTCTGTTTAGGAGGAGCCCAACCATCATAATGTTTTGCTATTTCGTATTCAAGAACTTTTATCAATGTGTTGAATGTGTCATGCTGAATATCAGTATGAATTGCTATCCATGAAGATTTATCTTTTTTTAGTTGAAACGAGCAGTATTGTGTAGCAACTGGTCCTTTACAATAATGATGAAAATTTTCCATTCCTGTAAATTCGGATAGAGCTATAAATCCATCCTTATGCAAAAACTTAACTGGAATACCTGATACTTTAACTTCATAATGGTGTAAAAATGATATGATTGATTCCTCTGTAAAAAAGACAACTGGCTGAGCATTATTTTCACACTCACATAACAAAATAGGAAAGATAAAATTATATCCTTTTTTATAAAGTCTTATTGCACCCATCGCATTGATATCATATTCTCTTGATTTTCCTGTTTCCGAGTCTAAAAAAGCCTGATTTCTTTGCATAAAATATTTTTTTTCTAAAATTGGAGCAACTCGTTGTTCTAATAAATAACCAGATTTTTCTATCGCATCTTTTATTTCTTTTTCTGATATAAAACTTTTATTATTATTCATTCTATTTCTTATTTATATGTTCAGTAATTTTAATCAAATTTAAGTAAATCGACTATTTTATTCTCTTAATACTAAGAGTTATATTACGATTGTCAAGATGTAACGCTAAAGTTAGTGCTCGATGATAAAATAGTTAGAGATATGCGACATCATTTTAACAATGAATAAGGTAAGAATTTTGTGTGTTAATCACTAAAAAGACAAGTATGATAATATATAGTAATTTGAACAGATCTATTTCTTATATAGCATATCAATGCGACCTAATTAGATGTATTTATCTTTTCTTTTGAGCTTCGTAAGCTCGGGTGGGTATCCCTGTTTGTTCCTGAATTAAATTGGCAAGACGGTGTAATTCTTCGTTGCTTATCATCTTGATGCCAGCGACCGCAACCGGCCGGTCAGTCGAATAAATCTGAATCTTTTGCGGTTTGATTCTTTTGACTGCCTTAAGCCACTGGTCAAATATTTCACCTTTGTAATTCTGGATTATACCGTCAACAAAAACAGTCTGGATTGTAATCGGCAGGACTGCGGATAATTTCTCAAGACCAGCAATGATATCTTCTATCTTTAAATCAGGACCAGCATCATTCATTATCATAAAGCTTTTCTGGTCAGCGCAGTCGAGTTTGAAAATACGGTTTTCAATCAATGACAGGGCATCAATATCGAATGCACCTGCCAGACAGGACGAATTGCTCAAGATGGTTAATGGCACATCACGGCGATATTTATTTCTTAATTCGCTGATTTTTCGCACGATTTCGGGAAAATCAGGATGAACCATTGGCTCGCCATTACCAGAAAATGTTATATAGTCGAATTCTATCGGACTTTTTAACACTTGTTCAACCGCATTGATTATTTCATCGATGGTTGGCAGGTCAGAACGATTCGGTTTTAAAGTTTTATTATGTGTTCTGCCATATTGACAATACGCACAATCAAAACTGCAGACTTTTTTGGTGTCAGGGAAAAGATTGACACCCAAAGAACGACCCAGCCGTTTGGAATTGACCGGACCGTAGATTATTCCTTTTTGTAAAGGAAGAAAGTTACTCACCGATTAAAACAACAACCTTGCATTGTTCCAGATTTTTCAGGTTATGCTGAGAACTGTGCATCATCTTGACTGATGCGTCGGATATGATGATGTCGGTCTTGTTTAAGCCCGAACTCTTTAATGCAGTTATGCGCAAAGGATTAAACCCGAGTCGTTCATTATTAAACGCCTGGTCTAATGAGTTGGCGTAACTTACTAACCCCTGATTAATGACATAAATTGAGTCAGCGAAACTGAGACCGTAAGCTTCTCTGCCCTGGTCAGTGAACACTTTCAGGAATAGAGCGGGATTGAGTGTAATATCGCGGGCATCGATTAAAACACCGGTATATTCAGGAGTCAATTCGTTTTCTAAAGGAATCAGCTTAACGCCGACCGGCACAGGCATATTTTCAGGCCACAGCTGTTTACAGGTCGGACAGATTAAAGTTGCTAAAGGAATACCGCCACCAGTGCCGGGTATAAATGTTTTCATGATTTGACCGGTTATCGGGATTTCATAATCATTGATGGTCGAGCCATTAGAAAGAAAACGATAATCGGACTGTCTGGGGTTTATATTAATCCGGCTAAACTGCTTGGATATTCTGCTGTTTGCTGCTAAATAATCTTCAACGGTTCGGTTGGCATCAAATAAAGTGTTCTTTATAATGGTTTTGGCTTGGTCGGAAATTTGTGCGGGCGAAACATTGCTCTCTTTGATTTCAATTTTTACGGTCCAGGTGTTAAAATCTATTGAATCAGCATAACATAGAATAAAACAGAACAGAGCACTAATCAATAATATTTTTTTCATATTAAATATATCCTTTCCCAAAAACTATTACACTTACGATTTCAAAAGCGGGCGACGGGTCTCGAACCCGCTACCTCGAGCTTGGGAAGCTCGCGCTCTACCGGGTGAGCTACGCCCGCATATTGCTTGATTTTAACACAATTCAAAAGCTTGTCAATAGGTATTGACTTCATAAGTATTGGAATTATCATCTCGTATGCCTATCTATCCTTCAGATGATCGAGTTAATCAGTTCTTAACCTATTTACAACAGGAAAAAGGATTTTCCAGTCATACTGTTCGGGCGTATCAAATTGATTTAGGTCAATTTTTAGAATATCTGGTTGACCGTAAAGACAGAATGGATATTTCAAAGGTAAAAAAAGATAGTGTCAGAGATTTTGTCGGCTATCTGTTAACTCACGGATACGAAAGAAGTTCAGTTGCCCGTAAACTTTCCAGTCTTAAGTCGTTGTATAAATTTCTTAATCGCCGGAAAATCATTGCTACTAACCCGGTTCGTGCAGTCAAGACTCCCAAAATAACAAAGCGGTTACCAGGTTTTCTGACTCAATATCAGACCCAGAAAATAATGGATATTTCAGGAAATGATGAAAGCTCTTTGAGAAATCGGGCAATTATGGAAGTGTTATATGGTTCTGGTCTGAGAGCCTCTGAGTTAGTCGGTCTGAACATAGATGATTTAGATTTTCATAACGAGGTTATTTTAGTTAAAGGTAAAGGCGGAAAAGAACGGATTGTGCCAATGGGCAGTTATGCTCAAAAAGCAGTCAAAGAATATCTAGCAATGCAACAGCATAAAGATAATCCAGCAATATTCTTAAATCTGCAGGGTAAAAGATTAACTACACGGTCAGTACAGACGATTGTTAAGCGACTGGTCTCAAAAATTGCGGATGCAAGCCACACCAATCCGCATACTTTACGGCACTCTTTTGCCACGCACTTATTAGAGCGGGGCGCGGACTTAAGAGCGATACAGGAGCTTTTAGGTCACAGTTCGCTTTCGGCAACCCAGATTTATACCCATCTTTCAATTGAGCGGTTGAAAAAGATATACGATAAAGCTCATCCCCGAGCTGAAGAAGAGATAAAATAATTGACTGCTTTATATAAAGCAGATATGTAAAAAGTTATACTTGACAACTATACCGTTTTTTATAGAATGAAGGTAATTATCGCTTTGCTGACATTAAATTCTTTAAAGTGTTGGCATAAAATAAGCGAAGAGGAGGAGTAATGATACAAATAATATTAGTATTGTTAACGGCACTTAACGGTCCGATCAACGCACCGCAATATACACCATATGGTGCAGGCGGTCCAGATCTCTACGGCTACCGATGGATTGATAATGACACAACCGGTCCTTCTAATGTACCAACTTTTGTCTGGAAAGATATCAGTACAATCGGCACAAGAGTATCTGGCTTGGGAGACGACAATGTGGTTGGTCCATTCTCAATCGGATTTAACTTCCCTTATTACTGGTATCGCGTGAACAGTTTCTATATTGGTTCTAATGGTTACATTGCGTTTGGTGATAATACGATGTGGGGATCGCCATTTACAATTCTCCCTAACTCGGCTCCACCTAACAATGTTGTCGCGCCATTACTATCCGATATGGAATTTGCCTCATACGGACTGGGTGATACGGGAAAATGTTATTATTGGACAAATACTGCAGCCGATACTTGTATAATTTCTTATATTAATGTTCGTTTCTGGAATTCAGCTCCAATTGCACCGCGATGCACATTCCAAATCGTTCTTGCGAAAATAGACAGTTCAATTACATTTCAATACAAGGGAATCGGCGGAGCACCTTATAATGGCTGGGGACCAACTGCTAATACGATCGGCATTGAAAATGTCACAGGAACGGTCGGTCTAAGTTATTTGAATGGTTTATTGCCGTCGCAAAATGTGCTTCACGAATCGTTAGCGGTCAAGTTCTATCCGCCACAGACAACAAGTTATCAGGTCTATGATGTTGCACTTTTGAATGCCTTGAATGAAAATTCTGGTGGTGTTTTTTTCTACAATAACTTTCCAACAACCCTTTGGGCAAAAGTAAAGAATACTGGTAATCAGGCGGTTTCTAATTGTACGGTATATTGTCGAGTCCGTAACAGCTCAAATGCAATCGTCTATACCGATACGATTACAATTGCTTCGATGACCTCAGGGCAGATAGATTCGGTCATTTTTACACCAAATTGGACACCAACTATAACTGGTGTATATCGTTCAGTTTTTCGAGCTCGAATCGGGAACGATATGTTTGCCGGCAATGATTCAGTAATAATTGAAACCAGAGTTGTGACCTATCCAGCTGAACTGCTGTATGATGATGGCACAAATGATTATGCTATGTCTTGGGCTGGCGGTGGTGGCGGAATGGGTAACAAGTTTATTCCACCTCGTTATCCTTGTCGAATTACAACCGCAAGAGCAAATCTTTCAGCAACGACAGCCGTCACGTGCACACTTTTCGTATATGCTGCAAATGGTCCAGGTGGTACGCCAGGGACCGTGTTAGGCCGCGGCAATATTTTGGTGACTTCAACTACCCCGGCATGGTATCAGATAACACTCGACCAAACTATAAATTCCGGCGCGTTTTTTGTTGGTGTTACTTCATCACCACCAGCTGCGGTTGCATTCGAGATGGATACAACAGCACCGCATTCTTATCAAGGCTGGGAATATACTGGTGTCTGGGCACCTTCTCGTGATCAAGCTACTTATGATGTGGAGATGCGCGCTTTGGTAGATTTAGGATCAGGTATTGAAGAACTTGGACCAGTAATTTCCAATCCGAGACCGCATTTATCAGCATATCCTAATCCATTTGCAAATCATACAAAGATTCAGCTTGCGGGCAAGATTGCTCCGCTTAGCATTATAGAAATCTATAATGCACTTGGCGAACGAATAAACAAGCTATCCACGACCAATGAGTTTATAATTTGGAACGGAACTGACTACCGCGGAAGAAAACTGAGTCCGGGAATCTACTTTGCGAGACTTGAGACAGAAAATGGACTGGTAACAAAGATACTAATCTCCGATTAATTATATTAAATTAAAACAAAGGGGACCCTAGAGGTCCCCTTTTTATTTGGGTTTATTTTTGGTCGAAACAATATATCTTGACAATAGATATATATATAATACAATAGAAATGACCTTCGCTTTGCCGACATTAAATTCTTTAAAGTGTTGGCAAAAAATAAGCGAAGAGGAGGCATAATGATACAAATAGTGTTAATATTATTAACAGCACTTAACGGGCCGATCGCCGCACCGCAATATACACCATATGGTGCAGGTGGCCCAGATCTCTATGGCTACCGATGGATAGACAATGACACAACCGGTCCTTCGAATGTGCCAACTTTTGCCTGGAAAGATATCAGTACAATCGGTACAAGAATAACTGGTTTAGGCGATGATAATGTATTAGGTCCATTCTCAATCGGATTTAACTTCCCCTACTACTGGTATCGCGTAAACAGTTTTTATCTCAGCTCCAATGGTTTTATTTCATTTAGTGATAATTTTAACGCATCGGCATCATTTACCAATTCTTTTCCCAATCCTGCAAGACCTAATGATGTAGTTGCTCCATTAATGTCCGATTTTGATTTTACCGTTGGGACACCTTCGTGTTTTATTTGGACTAATACGGCACACGATACATGTATTATTACTTACCAAAACGTTCAATGGTGGAATCAACCGGCATCTTGTTGTTCATTACAGATTATTTTAGCGAAACCAGATAGTTCAATAACGTTTCAATATAAAAGAATTATTGGTTACGCTGGATATTCAGCAGCGGCTGAGGGTAATGTGACCGGCATTGAAAATATCACGGGTACTGTTGGTCTCACATATTTGTTTAATGCGATCCCTTACCAGAATCCACTGCATGATACTTTGGCAGTTAAGTTCTATCCACCAACGACAACTTCGTATCAGGTGACTGATGTCGGTGTCCGGAATGCGATGAATGAGAATTCAGGCGGTTATTTCATAACTAATAATACACCCAAAACATTGTGGGCAAATATCATGAATTCTGGTAATCAAGCGGTTGGTATTTGTTCGGTGTTCTGTCGGGTGCGTAACGCAGCCAATTCAATTGTATATTCTGCAACACAAGTTATTCCTTCAATGACCGCAGGGCAAATGGATTCTATTGTCTTCTCGCCAGCGTGGACACCGACAACAAGCGGTCTTTATAAATCAGTTTTCCGCGCTAAAGTTGCTGGTGATATGTTTGCCGGTAATGATTCAGTAGTCATTGAGACGCGAGTCATGACCTATCCTGGTGAATTGCTGTTTGATGACGGTACTTACGATGAGGCAATATCGTGGCAAGGTAGTTCCGGTGGTATGGGAGTTAAATTTACTCCACCTCTATATCCTTGCCGAATTACGAGCGCCCGAGCTTATGTTTATTATAATACCAGCCCACTAACCTGTACTTTGTGGGTTCTTAAAGCAGATGGTCCAAATGGTACGCCCGGATCAATTTTAGGACGCGGTAATATTAATGTTAATGCAACAACAGGAGCATGGTATTCAATTACTCTTGATGCAACGATAAATTCCGGTTCATTTTTTGTAGGTGTTACTTCAAACGGTACATCCGACCCACAATATTGTCTGGATACAGCTTTCCCAATTTCTAATCAAACATGGGAATATACTAACGGCTGGGCACCTTATCGGTCCACTAATGAAGACGATGCAATGATGCGAGCTTCGGTTCAATTGGGATCAGGCATTGAAGAATTAGGATCTGAAGGAATAATAACCCATCCGCAACTTTCGATTCTGCCCAATCCATTTGCCAATAATACGAAGATAAAGTTGACCGGCAAGGTCAATCCACTCAGCATCATTAAAATATACAATGCATTAGGCGAACAGGTTAATAAACTGTCTACGACCAGTGATTTTGTGCTTTGGAATGGAACCGATTATCGCGGACACAAACTGAATGCGGGTATCTATTTTGCGAAGCTTGAGACCGAAAATGCACCAATCACAAAAATAATTATTTCCAATTAATACACAGGAAATAAAAACAAAGGGGGCTCACACGCCCCCTTTTTTATTGCTCAACAATTAAGTATTTTCTGGGTCGAATCGTAAAGAATTAATTTGAATATCCTCTAAATGGTACCTTGCATAATCCTGGGCAAGTTTTAAAGTCAATTGCGGTGAGGAAAATTGCAGACTTTTTGATAATGGTGTGCTTAGTAAATATTTTATTGTTTTAATATATTGTATACCATATGTCCGCTCACTTGTCTGATGTTTATCGGAACTGCAAACCACACCGCCGTGTTCAATACTAAAATAAGCACCTTTAGGATTTTTACAAATAACACAATGTCTTAGCTCGGGTTTATAACCAAGAATGCTGATAACTTTTAAATAATAGGCGCTTAATAAAGACTGGTAATTTTTTGATTTCGCAGAATGATTTAAATCAAGTATCTTTAAAGTATTATTCAACAGTAAATAAAGTCTGCGATTTGGGTCTTCAAGACTGGTTGCGCGAAAAATCAATTCGACAATTTGGTGGGCATATAGATATTTATCAGGCATTTTGAGGGTTGAGAACGAGTCGATGAGAAAAGCGTCGGACAAAGTATAAACTTGTTTTCGTTCGGTTTTATAAAAAATTAATTCGGCGAGCCCAAAGATTTCCAATGCTGAACCAAATTTACTTTTAGGATTACGCGCACCTTTGCCGATAAATGCCAATTTACCATGGTGCTCGGTATAAAACGTAACAATTTTACTCGATTCACGCAGTCGCTGGGAACCGAGACAGATTCCTTTTGTTTTTAGTATTTTAGGCATATGTGGTTATGTTTCACTGCGAATTTCGCCAATCAATTCCTCAATCAAATCTTCAAGGGTGATGATACCAATCGTTTCACTTTTATCGTTACACACGATTCCCATATGTTCACCCAGCTTGCTCATTTTTTTGAGCACGACCGGAGCTTTTTCATTAACTGACACTAAATACGGTTTTCTTAAAAAACGGGTTATATGTGTAGGTTTTGTATTAATTGACAACAGAATATCTTTAATATGAGATACCGCAATTATTTTATTGGTATTTTTCTGATAAACCGGATAGCGTGAAAACCGATAACGCTCAATGATTCTTTTTACGATCCGGAAATCGGCATCTTCAGAAAATCCGATGATATGTTCTTTAGGAACCATAATTTCCGCAACGGTAATTTGAGAAAACTCAAATAAAGCTTTTGCCATCTGGTTGATTACAACCGATTCATCGGTTTTCTTTTCTTTAAGCAGATATAAAAAATCGTGTCGCGAAAGTTTTCGGTATTGTGCATTTTTGCTTTTAGGCAAGAACGGCGAGAAAATCGTTATGAATAAACGGATTATTGGTTCAACAATTATTAGCCAGTATTCAGGAAATGCCTGCGCAACTATTTTGGGTAAAAACTCACTAAAAACCAATGATAATACAACGACAATAATTACCGCAAGTGTCGTATAGGCAGGACCAAAATGGACGATAAAAAACCGCGCGAATGTTACCGATGCAATAACGACAAAAAGATTGGTCAGTATCAGAATAATAACCATCGCCTGCTCTTTGTGTTCCAGCAAAGAAAGTGCTTTATCAACGCGGAAATGCAAGACCGAGACCAAAGGTCGTTTTTTACTCCAGGTGGTAAGCCGAATCCAGTTGGCACGGGCAATTGCGGTTTCGCTGCCGGCAAAAATTCCCTGCAGTAAAATTGCTATCAATCCGATTATAATTTCACTCATCGCTTCACTTTTTCCATTGGTTCAATTTTTGTGATTAATATTTTTTCAATACGATGTTTGCTTTTTTCTTTGATTTGTAATTGATAATTTCTAAATGTTAAAGTTTCGTTTAGCCTGGGAATCCTGCCCCAGGTGTGATGGATAAAACCACTCAAACGATACCCTGCTTCGGGCGGCAAGTCGATACTGAAATTAGGAAACAACTGGTCCAAGGCTTTTAAATCGATATCACCCGAAACCAGGTATGAGTTCTCGTTCAAGCGTTCATAAGGAAGTTCAGAACTGATGTCATACTCGTCCTGGATTTCACCCAGCAGTACTTCCAGGATGTCTTCCAAAGTAATCAGGCCAGCGGTCTGGCCAAATTCATCGATAACAATTGCGATATGCGAATCCTTTTTTCTCAGTTCTTCAATCAATTCGGATAACGATTTGTTTTCCGGTACAAAGAATGCCGGTCGCATAATATCTTCAACAGTATGAGTTAAAAAATTACGGTTTCGACTTTTTGTGACTAAATCTTTCAAATACAGGACGCCGCTGATATTATCTATTTTTTCTTTGTAAACCGGGATGCGCGAGACCATAGGCAGTCGCCGAGAAATCAGCAGTTGAATTGCATCTTTAATCTTCGTATCTTTTTCCAGACAAACCATATCGATGCGCGGAGTCATAATTTCGGTTACCCGCCGTAAAGACAAGTCAACCAAATTAAACAGGAAATCTTTTTCATCGGGTTTAATCAGATTCTGCTGACTGCTCAATTCGATAATTGTCCGTAAATCGTCCTCAGACGGAAACGGCGTTTTGTGGATATATTTATCAAGTTTTCTTAAAAGCCAGTCACCGAGCTGTTGTAACGGAGTGGTAATGAACGAAAGTCCTTTTGAGAAGATGTCTAATAACCAGGATGTCTGCAAAGCAAACCGTGATGGCTGCCGGAGAGCAATCACCTTGGGAATAACTTCACCAAACGTTATTAAAAATATTGTCATGACCAGGGTTCCAATGGTGATAAATAAATCCCGTGGCAGATTGTAATTTCTGGCAAAATCAATTATAAAAAGCGTAAATAAAGATGATGCGGTAGTGTTGACCAGCAGGTTTGAGAAAAGAATCGTTGCTAAAAGAGATGATGGGTTATCAAGTAACGAATCAATTATATTCAAGCGGTTTAGTATATGGCGGTCTTTAATCGTATAGCGGGTATCCTCACGGATTTTGGTGCGCATGGTTCGAGTAAAAGCGAACAGCGCAGTTTCCGAACCAGAGAGGATTGCGGATAAAAACAATAAGATAAATACAATGACTAGATAGATCAGCATATTAATTAATTAAAAATCCCGTTAAATTTATAACCTTTTCATCCCTGCATGGGAATAACCAAGAAGATGGAGGATACCGTGTTCAATTAAATTGCAAATCTCCTTGCCCGTGGTTATTTTTTGTTCTTTTGCCTGAACTTTAACCCGGTCTTTGGAAATATAAATTTCCCCTAATAGTTTATCCTTTAAAGTGAATGACAAAACATCGGTTGGGCGGTTTCGACTTAAGTATTGTTTGTTAAGCTTTTTAATATAGTCATCGCCAACCAAAATTATATTTAGACTGCTACTTTGTCTCGGCAATTTATTTTTATCAATACGGGCAAATACACTTTTCGCAAAATTCCTATATTTAATTATTTGTGCTTTGTTAGAAATGCCGAATATTTCTATTTTCATATCGCATTAGGATTATTATCCTCATAAGCCTTGATTATTTTTGAGACTAACGGTGGTCGGACAACATCCCGTGCATCAAAATAAACAAACTTAATATCATCAATATGGTTGAGTTTATCCTGAATATCAACCAGTCCCGACGAATTCTTTTTATCCAAGTCAATCTGGGTGATATCACCGGTAACAATCGCTTTTGAGTTCCAGCCGAGACGGGTTAAAAACATCTTCATCTGAATCGTGGTGCTGTTCTGGGCTTCGTCTAAAATTATAAAGGAATCAGACAATGTCCGACCGCGCATGTAAGCAATCGGTGCGACTTCGACCACCTGTTCATCAATCAGTCTTTTTATCTTATCAACCGATATCATATCATATAAGGCATCATAAAGCGGTCGCATATACGGGTCCACTTTTTCCTTGAAACTACCGGGCAGGAAACCCAATGATTCGCCGGCTTCTACCGCCGGACGGGTTAAGACGATGCGACTGATTTTGCCCGAGGTCAATGCCTGTACGGCTTTGGCAACAGCCAAATAGGTTTTACCGGTTCCGGCCGGACCAATTGCAATGACGATATCATAATCCTCAATCGCTTTGATATATGATGCCTGATGTTCGCCTTTAGGTAAAATCATCTTTTTGGGTGTATACACGCATTCATTTTTCGGTTCCGTTTCAATTTGCGCTCGAACCGTTTCCCGATGGGCCGGTATATTTAAATTATCAATCTCTTTTTTAATACGAAAAGTTGAGATTTCTTCACAGTTTTTGATCGCTTTAATCAGATTAATGAACAGCTCACGGATTTTTTCCGCTTCGGGTTTAGGACCGGTTATGCGTATTCGGTCACCGCGGACCGAAATATGCGACTGAAAATGCTGGGTAATAAATCTCAGGTTTTCATCTGACAGTCCCAGCAAAGCGACCGGTTCGATTCCTTCAAGACTGATTGAAAATTTACCAATTATAGGTTTTTTAGTATCCATCGCTATATTCTATAAGAGTCAAGATAAAAGTCAAGGATGATACGGGTTAATTTAAATTGACATTGAACAATTTATCGATTAATCTGTGGTAATAAAAATGAGGATTCTCGCAATTAATGTCGAAATCGGATTGGGACACCCGAATTATTTAGATTATGTGTTGCAGGCATTAAAACAGATGAATCCGAGAGTCGAGATTGTCTCAAGGGATGTATTAAATGAGGAAAAAGGATTAAAGAAACTGTTCTGGCAGGTATCCAAGGGTATTTATTCTTTGGGAGCCAAAGGCGGTTTAATAACCGATTTATACAATAAGTTTCGTTCGGCGAGTAAAACACCTATCGTCTCGGTTTGTAGTATTATTTCTAAGGATTACGATAAAATTCTTGTTGCGCATCCAATTTTAGCGAAAAGTTTTGACTGTGCTTGGTATATCCACGGAGAAATTGCTGCGCCGAAAGAGTGTGTATTGGAAAATGTCAAAAAGATTGTTGTGCCGACCGATTACACGGCACAACGACTTATTGTTCAAGGTGTAAAACCAGAACAAATCTTAGTCAGCGGCTTAACAATCGCACCAGATTTAGTAGCCGGGGCAAAAGAAAACTATCTAAAAAGGATTGATCGTATCAAGTCGTATAAACCTTTGACCATCGGATTTTTTATATCCGGTGCATATCCTCCTGCCCATATCAAAAAGATAATTGAAGGAATTATTTCGGTGTCTAAAGAAAATCATCGGATAATAGTTTTCCTTGGTATTGACCATAATAAAGCCAATGAATTTATCCGGTCATTAGATAAAAGGAAAACTCAGGAGAACCAGACTGAATCGACAATATTATTTGTTCAGGGAAAAACACGAGCGGATTATCAGAAAAGGATTAATAAATTACTGCCAATACTTGATGTCTTTGTTGCGCCAAGCCATGAGCATACAATCTGGTCATTGGGACTGGGTCTGCCGATGTTTTCCTTATTTCCGATGATTGGCAGTTATTCAACAGAAAATTTCCAGTTCGCTTATGAACAGGGCGTAACTTATCCAATACAAACTTTAATTGATGCCCAAAGTCTGGGCAGAATAATCTTTCAATTAAGAGAATCAGGGGAATTAATAAAAATGAGTGAAAGAGGTTTTGATAAATTTCCGATTGACGGGGCGATAAAGACTGCGCAGATAGTCATTGATAAATAGATAGTCTGATATATTTAGTATGTCATACACTTTGTTGACAGGGATAAAAGTAAGCTTAAGATAATGATATGCGTTATGCGATAAAGGGGTTTGTTTTAGGTGTATTATTATTCAGTTCAATTATCTGGGCAAGGGGATTTAGTCCAGATGGATTGGATTCATTAGATAGATTACCACCGAATTTAAGATATTATTATAAGCAGAAGAATTTCCCTGATGAAGCCAAGGAATTTCTCCGCACAGATTCTCAAGGCGTGCGGATGGTTGGAAAGTGGGGTCATGGTCCGAGTTCAAGAGTTACAGGAAGAGACAGTATAGTTTTCTTATCATTAGGAAGTGAAGTTGCAATAATTAATATGTCCAATCCATCAAATCCGCAAGTTGTTTATGAAGTTCAAGCAAGAGGTTTTGTTGCTAAATCGGTCTTAAAAGATTCATTTCTCTTTATCGGTGGTCCAGGTATAGAAATCTGGAATATTACGAATCTATCAAACCCTATTTACAGAAATACGATTAGTACAAATGTCAGTGATTTTTGCATAAGAGATAGTTTACTTTATGCGATTGCAGGCGATTCGTTCAGAATATTTAATATTGCTAACATAAATAATCCGTACAGAATTGGCATTTGTTCTGATGTAGGTTTTTATTTGTCTATATCAGGTAATTACGCTTATATTTCTGATAGGTGGGGTCTATATGTAGTCAATATTCAAAATCCAGCTAATCCTTATCATATTGCGTCTTGGGGTGACAATATTTTATCCGCACAAGCAAGAGATACGTTTTGTTATGTTTCAACTGCGACTACTGGAAGTCCAGATGAAATTAAATTTTTTATTTTGAATGTTTCAAATCCCAATTCAATACAACAATTAAGCTGTATTAATTATGCTGGTGGCTATGACATTTATCTATTAAATTACTTTGCTTATATTTCTGGTTATTATTTACCAGTGGGAGAGTTTCAGATAATAGATATATCTAATTCAAGCTTTCCAAATGTTGTCAGCCGTTGCACAACTGCGGGCTGGAATTACGGTGTATGGGTAAATAATCCTTTTGGCTATGCTTATGTTGCTGATCGTTGGGAAGGTTTACAAGTAATAAATATTAATAACCCAACGAGCCCTTATATAGATACAACGATGTTAGGTGCTGACAATTCATTAGACATTTGGATTGATAGAAATTATGCCTACATCGCAAATATGCGTTCGGGACTAAAAATTGTTGATGTAAGTAACCCAGCATTGTCATTTCAGGTTGGTGAATACGATACAGTTGGATATTATTATGATACTTGGTCGGCGGTCGCACACGATTCCTTCGCATTTATTGGAATAGGGTATTTTCGGGTATTAAGCGTGATAGACCCTACTTTCCCCAATATGATAGGACAGGTTCCGATGTTCAATCCAGCAGAGGACATGGTAATTCGTGATACTTTTATTTATGTTGCCGAAGATTATAAATTTGAAATTTTCAATGTTGCCCGCCCCCGCCAACCAAGATTGGTGGGAAGTTGTAATATTGGCAATACAACTTGTGGTCTTTGTCTAAAGGATTCACTTGCATATGTAGCCACTACACCAGGAGTTCGAATTATAAATATATCTAATCCAGCAAATCCCGTTGAAATCAATTCAATCAATGATCTTTTCACCACCAGCGTTTCCGTGAAAGACACTATAGCTTATCTGTCAAATTCGTATGATTCTCTTAAAGTTTGGAATGTAGCTAATATAAATAATCCTTACCAAATTTCTTCGCTCTATTTAGGAATGAATCTTGCTTATTATGTAGTAGTTGATAGTAATTTAGCTTATGTCGGAAGTGTACGAGGTTTAAGCATTGTAGATATTTCTAATCCGCAAAATATGTCAATCGTCGGATCATACAATACACCAGATAATATAAGAAGGATCTTTTATCTCTCCCCTTATATTTATTGTGCTTGTTTTAGTGCAGGAATGTGTATATTTGAACAACTGCCATCTGGCATAGAAGAAAATCATAATGAAATATCAATAGCAAAGGTAATAAAAATTACACCTAATCCGACTTCATCAAGATTTAATTTAGAATTAAATAGAATTGATGATGTGGTATTGGTTTATAATTTAGCTGGGAAATTGGTAAAACAGGATATTTGGTCAAAGCAAAACCGCCAGATTGATATCAGCAATCTTCCTGATGGAGTGTATTTCATATCATCAAAACACAGCAAGAATAAAATATTATCCAAAGTAGTAAAAATCGGCAGATAAAACCTTTTTTTCGGTTAAACAAAAAGTCTATCTATATATAGACAAAATTTTAGCTGAATTTTTATTCTAACTTCTTATCGCATAAGGCGTAAGACGGAAATAGTGTCAACATACCTGTATAGTGGGGGGTATCAAGTTGGGAAGTTAATACGAGATTAATTATGAGAGTAATTATGTCTTTTAACAGGTCATTATGTTCGACATTTAGCAGACCATTTAATACGTCATCTAAATCGGCTTTTATTTGGGGAGCTTGATTGGAATATAATACAAAATCTATCAGGAAAATTATCAGGAGATATATCAGGGCATTAAAAGGGAGATTGAGAAGGAAGTTGACAAGGGGATTAGGCAGTCAAGAAAAATTACTAAATCCTAATGTCTAAGTCCTAAATAATATCAAATATCAAAATTAAAATAACTAGCGCAGTCATTGCGAGGAACGCAGTGACGAAGCAATCTCAAGTTGGGATAATTTTATTAACTGGAGATTGCCACACTCCTTGCAGTCGCTCGCAATGACAATGTTTAGAAACTTTGAACATTGGAATTTGTTTGGGATTTAGAGCTTGGAATTTAGGATTTCTCCTATATATGCGGAGTAAGCTCAAGTCAAAATTACAAACTTCACAACCTGTCATTGCGAAGGAGTAAAGCGACTGAAGCAATCTCCATTTGTAACAATTTCTACATTTGGAGATTGTCACGGGAATTGCTTTCAGCAACCGCGCAATGACAATTTGTTCTATTTCTATAACAATTATAATCTTCTAATTTTATATTTATTCAATAAACACATTTAGCAGTATGATTTTTCTTAAGAAAAATAACGAATTATAACTATTTTCTTGACACTGTTATCAATATTAATTAATCTTATTGCATGTTTAATATCGGAGGAGAAATGAATAAAAAATATATTGTGCTGTTGGTCTTATTTTTAGTATTTATAAGCTATATCCAAGCAATGCCACCAAAACCAGGGCTCGTATTTCCGCAATCGGATTATGATGAGATGAATGCGCTGGGTGTCAATAAGTTTGACAATCCGATACGCGATGCGGGTAAAAAGTCCATTATCAACCAGCCAGGCGATGTGCAATTACTGGTATCGGGCGCGAAAAGTTTTCCGATGATCTGCGTCAAGTATCCTGATTATAGCAATCAATATCCGATAGATAATTTTCAGGCGATGATTTTTTCTGATACCTGGTCATCGGGTTCAGCCAGAAAATTTTATCAGGAGATATCATACGGGCAATTGAATGTGACTGGAGCCTGTTACGATTGGATTACTGCCGACAGCAACCGTGCGTATTACGGATATGCCAATGGGTTTGCCCGCGCAGCACGTTTAGCCAAAGAGATGGCGCGAAAGATGGACTCGGTAATTAACTATGCGCAGTATGATAATGATGGCGACGGTTATGTTGATTGCTTTACAATTGTGCATGCGGGAATGGGACGCGAGGAAAGCGGCAGCGGTTTGGATATCTGGTCGCATTCCTGGACTTTCACTTTGGCTGGTATTGGTGCGGATACAACCAATGACCCTGACCCAAATCATCCAGGTCAATATATAAAAATTGACGGTTATGTCTGCGACCCGGAACGGAGCAATACTTCCAATAACGGGACAATGGTGTGCATCGGAGTTTATTGCCATGAGTGGGGACACGCGCTGGGTCTGCCTGATTTATATGATACAGACGGCGGCGGCGAAGGGCTTGGCAACTGGAGTGTAATATCCGCCGGTTCATGGGGAGCGAATGGCAATTCACCATGGAAACCGGCACATCTTGATGCGTGGAGCAAAATGGAACTGGGCTGGTTAAATCCGACCGCAGTCCGTTCAAGAAATTTATATTCAATACCAAAAGTGGAAAATAATGCCAAGGCATATTGGCTTATTTCAAGACAACGAACATTCAAAGAATATTTCCTGGTTGAGAACCGGCAGAAAACTTTGTTTGATTCTTTGATGTATAACTCGGGACTTTTAATATACCATATTGACGATTCAGTAATTCGAACAAGACGGACAGATAATAAAGTAAATGCGGGTGGGACTGGCTGGAAATATGGTGTCGCTTTAGAACAGGCGGATGGATATAACCATTTATTTATCGGCAGTAATCGTGGTGATGCGGGTGACCCATATCCAGGAAGTTCAAATAATACAAGTTATGATACAGCAGTTACTAATCCCAATTCCAATACTAACTATCCGATTGCCTCACCGCAGATCAGCGGTTGTTATGTGAAAAATATTTCAGCATCATCAGCCGTAATGTCTTGCAGTTTATCATCGGGTATTAATGGCAGATTCACGGGCGGACCAGACTTAGGCGGATATTTCTGGATTGATTCGGATACGGTTTCTGGTCCTTCATATTACTGGATTGATATATCAAACTCAGGGACGGTTTTAGGTAATGGAGATGACGCAAGATTTGCCCTGACACTACCGTTCAGTTTCATTTTCTATGGTACGGCTTATAACACAGTCTGGGTTTCGACCAACGGCTGGTTGAGTTTTGGTGCTGACCCAGGCACAGACGGACCGAGTAATACAGCAATTCCAAATGCATCAACACCGAATAGCGCGGTTTATGCATTCTGGGACGACTTAAATTTAGTCTCGGCAGATAGCGCTAATATCATGTATCAATTTTTAGGAACTTCACCATATCGTGTATGCGTGATTACCTGGAAAGATGCAAGAATTAATGGTGCGATTCAACCGGGTGTTTTACAGCCATTAAATACAATTACATTTCAAATAGTTTTGTCGGAAAACGGACTAATTGGTATTCAATATAAAGATTGCGCGGTTGGTGATACAGTTTATAACTGGGGGAGAAGTGCGACAATCGGAATTGAAAACTCGACCGGAACTGCTGGTTTACAATATTTATTTAACGGTTCATTGACCGGCAATTTGGTTTCTAATGAAAGAGCGGTATTATTCTTCACACCAACGATGATAATGGAAAATCCTTCCGAACAAAATTTGACATCACTCACTAGAGTAAGTAATTTCCCGAATCCATTTACGAAAAAGACCGTGATAAAATATAATTTGACGAAAAAGAGTAACATACATCTGGGTATTTATAATTCTCTGGGTATGCTTGTTCGTACTCTGATTGCTGGTAATCAAGTTACTGGAAATTATCAAACTATTTGGGATGGCCGTGATAACAAAAATAATATTGTATCCAAGGGTATTTATTTCTATATCTTAAACACAGACAACTCACATTATACCGAGAAAATCGTCAAATTAGAATAATTACTGAGTTATCATTACCTTAGATTTTACTTGACAAAGAATTCAGTTAATATAGAATTTGGCATTAGGTATCATATAATATTTGGTAAATAAACTAAAAATATGGAGGCAATATGAAAAGATATGTTTTAGTATTTGTAGTCATAATGTTTACAATTTCATTGGGATTCGCCGCAGAACAACTACACCCAACCGGTGCAATCTATCGAGACGCTAAACTTAATCCGAAACTGACTCAGGTTACATATATACCATTACAAGGCAAATCCTTGTTGACATCAGTTGATTTGTCATCGCAGATGCCACCAGTCGGCAATCAGGGTTCACAGGGTTCATGCGTAGCATGGGCAATGGCATATAATCATAAAACACACACTGAATGGGTGGAACATGGCTGGAATGTTGCACTAACTCAGAATCAATTCAGTCCGGCATTTGTGTATAATCTAATTAATGGTGGTGGTGATTATGGTTCTTATTTTGATGATGCAATGGAGTGCCTTGTCGATAACGGTTGTGCAAACATGGCTTTAATGCCATATACCCAATCTAATTGCACGAACTGGCCTTCAGAAACTGCGTTCTCATATGGAACAGCATTCCGCGGTTTAGGACAATACTGGATTGATGCAAGCAATGACGCTGGACTTAATTTAATCAAGACCCAGCTGAGTAATGGCTTCACGGTTGTGCTCGGGATTAATGTTTATGGTAATTTTGACTACATCAGTTCGTATAATAATACATATTGCGCATCACAGCGGACTGGTTCAAACCGTGGAGGACACGGTGTCACGATTGTCGGTTTTGATGACAGCCGTTCAACTGCAGATGGTCTTGGTGCTTTCAAATTAGTTAACTCGTGGGGCACGGGCTGGGGTGCTGCGGGTTATTTCTGGATGTCTTATGTTGGAGTGAAAGATCGGTACATATCACACCGCCAGACTTATTATGTTAATGATCGAATTGCTTATGTACCAAGACTAAAAGTTCGTACACAGCTAACTCACAGCGCAAGAACTTCAGTCGATATTCAGTTTGGATTTGGACCCACCAGCTCACCGCGTGGGACAAAAGATTTCTTTACCTTTTATATGGGAACCATGGCAAACCGACCGTTTCCAAATAACAAAATGGTATTTGATATGAGTGATAATATATCGTCGCTCAGCTCGGATTCAATGATGTTTGAACGTTGTATCGATTACATAAACGATGGTCTATCTGGTACAATTAATTCATTTTCTGCTGAATTAGTTGGCGGAAATTCGGTTACTTCAACGAGCACGCCGGTAACAATTCCTAATTATAATACCGCAGCTTACGCTCAATTGAGTATGAAAGTTGGTCCGAATGTTACACCAGTTCCAATTGTTCCAACTAATGGAAGTACAGTTAATATTCTAAGACCAACATTACAAGTTCA
>Ga0315294_10000432_pt1 | contig 44632 bp, 41 predicted proteins | sample YL17G13_40_MG_FD_203626 | JGI IMG/M metagenome (GOLD analysis project Ga0315294, IMG submission 203626) | Sediment microbial communities from Yellowstone Lake, YNP, Wyoming, USA - YL17G13_40 | ecosystem: Environmental > Aquatic > Freshwater > Lake > Sediment | place: USA: Wyoming | collected... | reverse complement strand
CACATTCCGGACAGATTGGTGTTTCATGTGTCCCATCCTGCTACCCTCTCACACCAGCAGAAGCTCCATCGGGGGCAGCAACAGAAAACGGCACAGCAACAGGAAACGGCACGCCGCCCAGTTGTGCCTCAGAGTCGCCCGCGACTTCCTCCCGGACCTCTTTGACACCTCAACTTACTTTTAAGTTGGGTGTGTGCGATACCGGTGATAGACGGATGTCCAGGGTTCGATTCCCTGCTGGCCCAGGTCTTATCCAGCCGCTGTTAGCGGGGTTGCCACATGAGTTGCGGTGGAGGACATGGACGCAGGTCAATGGGTGCACCCGAGATAGCTTGCCCGGGAATCGTCGCCGAAGCCCGTAGAACACTCCGGATCAGGCCGGGGCGACGCCTTCCATGGAACGGACGTGGACGCGCTCGGGCAGCCGAGGACGGCTGCCATGGAGTTACTCGGGACTTCGTAACTCCTCCCGCCGGCCGATCGGGCGAATCTGCTGGGCCGACAAGGAGGCGACGGTCAGGGTTTCCCCCCCAAGGGTCATGAACTCAACCTCATACCCGGAGTCACCATGGGTCAGCACGACCGTTCCGACGTCACCGGGTTTCAACCCGTGCTCGGGAAGATCGGCCACCAGGGCCACGACATCGAGTTCGCGGATCATTCCCCTTCCGTCCTATCCAGCAAGTAAGCCGTCACGAGCCTGGGCACTGCCTCGCCCGTTCCTGTGGGGCGTCCTCGGTTCGATCCCGAGCTGGCCCATGGTCTCTTAGTCGGAGAATATATTTGCTGCGGTTTGATTATATTTATGTTCGTCTATCTAATGAAGCTCCCCGGGCTGAAAGCCCGGGGTATCTGCCAGGCGGCACACTCGGAGCGTGCTAACGCTGGTTCTGGATGTACCGCTTGATGTCATCTTCCTTCATGACCCCGATGCTCTCGGCAAAGTAGCCGTCCGCCCAGAAGCTCTCCCCCCACAGGAATTCCTCCAGCTCCTCGAACTCCTGCCGCAACCGGTGGCTCGTACCTCCCTTGAGGATCTGCACCGCCCGCGCCACGCTCGTCGCCGGGTCCAGTTGCACCAGCGCATGCACGTGATCCGGCGCCACCGACAGCTCGTGTATCCACCACCGATTCACCTCTGCCGCCTCGTATAGCCACTGTTTCAGACGGACGGCCACTTTGCCGAGGAGAACGCGTTGACGGTACTTCGGTATCCACACCAGGTGGTAGACCAGTCGATGCTTCGTATGGGCTCCCGTCGAGTATCGCCGCACGCTCCGAGCATGCCAGATTCGCCTCCGGCCCGTCCATCAGACTGGCCGGGCCTCCGGGGTGCCATTCCTCCACGGGCTGAAAGCCCGTGGAACCCTAGCACGAATTGGACCTATGACGGATTTCTGATATGCATGTCCTAATTGTCGAACTAACCGAACGACTTTTCTCAACAGATAAACCATACCGAAAGAAGTCAAGGACTATTTGCTTATTGGCACCCTTGGCGAGATCCGCCATCGTATTCACAAGCATGCATCGAACATGATAGTTAGTCGAAAACCAGAACCTGACGTAATCCCAAATGCTCACATTCTCACCAAGCTTTTGGAGACCACGTAAGAACATCAAACGGACCCATTCATTCCCCTCTTCAACATATCTTATTCTGATAAGTTTCATATACTTACGAACAGCTAGCTCTCCAAGAACGGATCCCGCATATCCGCGAATTATATATTTCGAGTCCTTCATCATCAAGCTAATCCGCTTTGCTGCTTTCCTTGCCTTGATGTATCCAAGTGACTCGAGCGCATTTATTCTTACCAACTCATTAGAATCATTTAGCCGCTCCATCAGACCCCTGACAACATCAGACCCCCGGTAATATCCAACAAGATCAGCAGCATCGTAGCGAACCCATTTATCGCTATCTTTCAACAAACACAACAACAGTTCTTTGGCCGTAAAAGAACAATTCCTTCCAAGACGTTCCATTAGTTTGCGCTTTAATTCAGATTTTCCGCGAGAACGAGTAATCTTCCATGCTTCCGAGAGATTGATATCGCTCCGGGTTATTTTCCTGTTCATCTTCATTGGCATCTTTTATTCTTATTGCGCTGCTTGCGAACTTTCTGCTGTTCTACTAATCGTTGTTTTTCCGCTGCATCTTTATTCCTTGTCGCATCGGCCAGCCTACGCGCAATTTCTTGGTCTCATAATCCTTCTAGCTCTGAATCTTTCCAGTTTTGCTTTCCCCCCTTCGACATGTTCAATATAGTCGCAACCCCTACTCCAATTGTTACTCCCGTCATGATGATTTCTCCGAATGGAGTTGGCTCAGCAAATGCCAGACCCCAACCAAGAGCAAGTTCACCTTGTTCTCCTTTTGGATCGATATATCTAACAGGATTGTTATAGCAGTAAGTATATTTATCGAAAGGGTAAGTTACAGAATCCGCCGAAAGAAATGTTCCCGTGTCTGGATCATAATATCGGTGGCCCATATAATCTAGTCCAGTTGACCTGTCTTGCCTGACTCCGTATGCGCCCACAAATCCTATGGAACTGTTATTAGATTTACCAGGGGCTGCGCTATTCCCATATGGGTCATAGGAGTTCTGTTCGATTACTTTTCCTTTCTCGTCACTAACCGCAACGACATTCCCGTTTGCATCATAATGGTAATACTCGACCTTGCCATCTCGGACAGCTGCTACTAATTCGTTTCCAGCCCAAAGATACCGCACATTAGGACCTTTCCCATCGGAATAGTATTCATTTAAAACACGATTACTGCACGGCGTCGATCCGTCATAAAAGATAATCTTCTCTCGTCCATTTTCCTTTACGCTAATGCGTCGGTCACACGGATCATATTTGTATTCGGCTTTCGTCCGCATGCCCTTTCCTTCGTTCGCGTCCCCGGAAGCTTCGTTCTTTATCGAGGGAGACATGTCCTCCAGTTCCTGAAATACGGCCGGTTGCGCGTTTGGCCGTTGGAATGGACCCTGGTTGATTATTCGATTCCCTACGACAACTATCATTCCCTGCCGTTTCGGATCCCAAAAAGTGTGTACGGTAATGCTGTCCGGTGGAGAATAATAGTCGCTTGATATCGTGTCATCCATTGGATTCAAAGGATCACCAGAATAGGGGTTGGATGCCGAAACAGGCTGGGCGAACATCGAAAGGGACAAAATCAGGAGTAGCGTGCTGACCTTCCCGGTCACCACACCGAGAGCTATCACACTGAATGGATGTTTGCGCATTCGAATTATTCGCTCACCGATAGGCTATCAGAGGTTCCAGGGCGCTTCAACCCGACCGGAATGCAGTACAGGAAATGGTTCTTCCATGCATTTAGGTCCATCAGAAATATGTTCCACCATGGAGGCGAGGGAATGGCGACCCGTTCTGCGGCTTGGAAGGCGTATCTCTGATAAGGACACCCAAACTCGCTCATGGCGCGCCGGGCTTGTCGCATCGTAGGTGGCACTCATGAGGCCCATGCCGAGTTGAGGGACGTGATCAGGATCGAGACGGTTGGCTTGTTGTCGCCACGGATGAGCGCTTCGAGCTGCTCGTAGGACTCGGGGTGCAGGGCGGAAGTCAGGACGGCCGCCAGCATGTTCAGGGCTCCGGGCTCGGACCAGCGCTTGCCGATCCGCTTGAGCCGCAGGGCAAGCCGGCTCATCAGGCTCTCGGTGCGGTTCGTCGAGACCAGGATGGCGTCCTGGCCCTCCAGCAGGAGGCGCAGGTAGGTGAGGCCGTCGCGGATCAGCCCCAGCACGTACTGGTGCGTGTGCGGGCAGAAGGACCGGGGCAGTTTCGCCAGAAGATCGGCGAAGGCCTTCTCGGAGGTCTCCAGGAGCGTCCGCAGGACCGCCTGGTCTCCCTGGGCGAGCCGGTTCACCTCGGCTTGGCACAGTTGCATGGCTGGGATGTCCCCGAAGGCTTCCGTCCACGTCTCGCGGTCGGCCTTCTTGATCTCGTCGCGGTACAGGGCGAAGGGCAAACCCCGGCGCGCGTGAACGAGGCAGCGCTGGTGTTGGGTGTTGGGCCCGGCCAGCGCATAGGGTATCTCCTCCTCCCCATCGCTGACCAGCACCTTCGGCGGCTCGGGAAACCGCTCCCGCAAACGCCCGGCGACGGTCTCCCAAGCATCCCCCACGCTGAAGTCCAGCACCTCCAGCCGGTCCTGCGGAGTGCGGCTCCCCACCACGAGGCGCAGATCGCTCTTGCCCGCGTTCCGACCCCGATCCTGCATGGCCAGCTTCGTTCCGTCCGCCTGCTGGAAGACCGTCGGCTCTGCGCCCTCGCATCCCGTCAGGTCCGGTGTCGGATCCAGTCGCTCCGCGAAACGCTGAAACCGCCGGTGCAAAGTGCTGTGATGCGGCGCCCGCCCGCTCGAAGACGTCTTCTGAACCGCCCTGTTGCTCTCCCGGAACGACTGGAGCACGGACAGTCGGTAACCGGGTAACAAGGTGTCTTCGGACCACGTAACGCGTTCAGGCAGGTCCATGGCTTCCTTCAAGGGGTAGACCGTACGTCCTGTAGACCGATCGACAAGCTTGTCCAGCGGGAGTGTCACGGACCCAAACGGCAGCTCCCAGGTCCGCTCCTGATGCCCCTTGTCCCGGAACCGCCCTGGGTGCCGCCCCTCCAGGTCGGCTCTGGCCCGCTCCTGGATCGCGTTCAGCACAGCCGCGAAAAGAGTCGTGGCCGCCAGCCCTTGGAACCGCCAGAACGCCACCGTCAGGGCTTGAAATACGGTGGCCTCCTTCGGTACGCTGATCTCGAGTACGAGGTGGATCCGCAAGGTCCGCTGTTCGCTCATGGGGGTGCCTCCCTTGCCGGGGTTGTACCCCCATTCTCACGTCAAGACCCCCTCTCTGCCACCTACGATGCGACAAGCCCTAGACTTCCCGCCGGTGGGCAATCTTGACCACCGTGACCTCGCGGCGGTCGTCGTCGATCTCGAAAAGGATTCTCCAATCCCCTTGGCGAACCCGGTAGCGTTCAAGGGTCGAGAGCTTCTCAACGCCTGACGGCCGGGGGGTCGACCTCAATCCCCCCATGCGGGCCAGAATCCGTTCGACGTCCTTCTTCGGGATACGGCCGATCTCCTTCTCCGCGTCGCGGAGGACGAAGAGCTTATAGGCGGCCGGCACGATTGAGGGCCTTGACGACCTCCTCGAACGGACGCCGAGGCTGACCCGCCCGTGCATCGAAGGCAGCCAGGTCCTGCGCATCCTCGCGCAAGCTGCGCCGCACGGCATCGTTCACGAGCTGGGAGATCGTGCGGTCGGATGCCGCAGCCTTGACCTTCACGGCGCGAAAGAGGCCGCGGTCGATGTAGATCGTTGCTCGCGCGGTGTCGCTCATTTGGTTCCTCCTGCACGCATTATTACCCCGAAACGTCAAAACGTCAAGGACGGAGAAGGGGACGCGCAAGAAGAGGGTCACTCTTTCAATCATGCAATTCTCCCCGCCGGCTGTCGCGGGAGAGGGCAAGAAGCCCAAGCCGCCGCCGCGTGGGCTCCTGCTTCAGCGCGCCGTCACGAACTCCGCGGTGGCCGTTATGTGCGTTATGCCGCCGTGGACATGGAGCACGCCCTTGGGCTTGCCCGTGGAGCCGGAGGTGTAGTGCAGCCGAGCGCGGGTTATCTCGCGTCGTCACTCTTTGGCAAGAACGGACTCTATCGGTACCAAACGCAAGCCTGGTGGCCACCATGCAATCTCAAGGCTGTACCTTGGGGTTTCATGGTGGTACAATCAGCCCATGATCCTCCGTGCTCCGCATCGCAGGGCCGTGGAAGGGCTGCTCCGGGACTATCCCGTGGTGGGCATCCTCGGGGCCCGGCAGATCGGCAAGACCACGCTGGCCCGGCAGGTCGCCGCGGCCCGGGCGGGCAGCGTCCACTGGTTCGACCTCGAGAGCGAGCACGAGGTCGCCCGGCTGGACGATCCGATGGGAGCCCTCGAGGCCCTGCACGGGCTGGTGGTGCTGGACGAGGTCCAGCACCGGCCCGACATCTTCCCCACGCTCCGGGTGCTGGCCGACCGTCCGCGCCGGCCGGCCCGCTTCCTCGTCCTGGGGAGCGCGTCACCCCGGCTGTTGCGCCAGAGTTCCGAATCGCTCGCGGGGCGCATCGCCTACCATGACCTGCCGGGCCTCTCGCTGGAGGAAACCGGGCCGCGCTCGCTGGACCGCCTGTGGCTGAGGGGAGGATACCCGAGAAGCTTCCTCGCGCCGTCCGACGAAAAGAGCCACCGCTGGCGGGAGGAAGTCATCTCGGCCTTCCTCCAGCACGACCTCCCGGAGCTCGGAGTCGGCATCCCGGCACGGACGCTCTTCCGCTTCTGGAAGATGCTCGCCCACTACCACGGGCAAGTCTGGAACGCCTCCGAGTTCGCGCGTTCGTTCGGGGTCAGCGACATGACGGTACGCAGCTACCTCGACCTCCTCGCCGCCACCTTCATGATCCGCACGCTGCCCGCGTGGCACGAGAACCTCGGCAAGCGTCAGGTCAAGGCCCCGAAGGTGTACTTCCGCGACAGCGGTCTCCTGCACTGGCTGATCGGCGCCCGAACCCGTGACGACCTCGAACACCATCCGCGGGTGGGTGCCTCGTGGGAGGGCTTCGCGCTGGAGGAGACCATCCGCCTGTCCCGGGCGCGGCCGGATGAGTGCCACTTCTGGGCCACCCACAACGGGGCCGAGCTGGACCTCCTGGTGGTCCGGGGGCGGAAGCGGGAGGGATTCGAGTTCAAGCGGGCGAAGTCGCCGGGGTTCACGCCTTCCATGCGGATCGCGCTCGCGGACCTGAAGTTGACCCAGCTGATCGTGGTCCATTCGGGACCGGACACCTACGCACTCTCGGGCCGCGTGCGCGCCGTCCCGCTCGCCCGGCTGGCCGCGTTCCTGCGCCGCGGCTGAACCTCGCCGCAACGGGTTCCCCGTCCGGATGGGGTCCGGCCGGTGTTCCGGATCATGTTCCGGATTTCCGATCGATGTATACCAACCAGGCGTCATCGAAGAGCGCAACCAACAGGAAGGCAGCGCAGGTTGGCAAGAGAGAATATAGCGTGACCCCCGCCGACTCAGGGAACCTGGTCGAAACCGGCCTGCCGGAAATGATGGTCGGTGGTCACCGCCACGGTGAGGTCCAGCCGGCGCATGAGCGCGAAGGACGTGCAGTCGGTGAAGGAGTAGTTCTTGTCCCGGTGCCGGGAGAAGAACGTCCACGCGTGCTCCTCATCCTCCGGGAGTATCCGGACCAGCTCGACCGACGCCGTGCCCCGGAGCGCCGTCCCGACACGCACGGCTTTCGAGTGCCCCAACCTGATGCGGACCAGCGTCACCAGTTCGTCGAACACGAAACTGCTGGTGACGAGCCGTACACTCGGGGTATCCAGGTGCACCCGGACGCGGTGATGATCCGGATCGTCCGCCCGAACGTAGGCGTACCAGGCCGAGGTGTCGACGAAGACCCGCATCACCCCCGGACGCCGTAGAGGATGCGGTCGTGGTCCCGCCCCGCGGGTCCGCGCCGGTCGGTCGCGATGCCCCGGATATCGGCCAGCCGGGCCGCCCGGCGGCTCCGGGCGCCGCGAGTCCCGAGGAGCCCGTCGACCGCCAGACGGACGACCGCCGACAGGCTCCGGTCGGTCTCTCGGGCCAATGCGGAGAGCATCTCGTGCTGGCGGGATTCGAGGAGCACCTGTGTCCGCTTCATTTCATCATCATACACAATTACACATCCGTCCCGGGTGGGCAGGCAGGTCCCGGCCCTGCGGACGCGTCAGCGAAAAGGTGCCGGTGGGGCTGGTCGCGTTGAAGATTCCGGACGACCCGGTCTGGAAGGCCCCGGCAAAGGTCATGGCGCCGTCGCCTATGTACGCCGGGCCGAAGTCGGCCTGGAACGTGACCCGGGGAGGCTACCGGGCCGGACTCGCCTCCGGCATGTCAGCGCATCTGCCCGGCGAGTCTCCTGCCCAGCTCCCGCACGGCTTTCATGATCTTCTCGCGTCCCTTCCCCCTTCGGATCATCGGTACCGCCGCAGGGTCGTGTATGGGGCCGGTCCTATCGTCCCGCGCCAGTCGCCGCGATCGCCCGGTCAAGCTCCGCGAGCGGCAGGGCCTCGATGCCCTTCGCCAGCGGATAGCCCCGTGGACCGGGATGGACGACCCAGAGCCGGGCCAGATCGAGTTCCTCCATCGCCGCCCGCATCGAACGGGTGACGGCCGGGCTCTCCCGGAACTTGAACTCGAACCCCCACTTGGCTCCCCGGCCCAGGACCAGGAGATCGAGCTCGGCGCCGGCATGGGTCGCCCAGAAGAACGCATCCCGCACCCCGACCCGGCGCAAGACCTGCTCCATGGCGAATCCCTCCCAGGAGGCCCCGACCTTCGGATGGACTTCCAGCTCCCGAAACGTCCGGAGGCGCAGGAGCGTGTGCAGGAGCCCTGAATCCCGGAGGTACACCTTCGGGGACTTGATCACCCGCTTGGCGCTGTTCCCGTGCCACGGCGGAAGCTCGTGGACCATGTAGGCGCCCTCGAGGATGTCGAGATAGCGGCGGGCCGTCGTGTGCGCCACCCCCAGGGACCCGGCCACTTCCGACGAATTCCAGACCTGCCCGTGATAGTGGGCCACCATGGCCCAGAAGCGCCTGAGTGTGGCCGCGGGGATCGAGATCTCAAGTTGCGGGATGTCGCGTTCCAGGAACGTCGTGATGAAATCCTCGCGCCATCTCCAGCTCCCTTCCTCCGTGGCCGCGAGGAACGACTCCGGGTACCCTCCCCGCATCCAGAGCCGGTGGGCCGTGGACGCCCCGGCCTCCTCCAGCGTGAACCCCCCCATCTCGACGAACCGAACCCGGCCGGCCAGGCTCTCGGACGTGCGCCGGAGCAGGGATGGCGACGCACTGCCCAGGATCAGGAACCGGCACGGCAGCGGGCGGCGGTCCGCAAGCGCCCGGAGGGTCTCGAAGAGTTCGGGCTTCCGCTGAATCTCATCCAGCACCACGAGCCCCGTGAGGCGCCGGAGCGCCGGGACGGGGTCCGACAGCCGGGTCGCGTCGTCCGGGACCTCGAGGTCGAAGATGTGCGCGCGCCGGACCGCCGCCAGCCGGCGCGCCAGCGTCGTCTTCCCGGACTGGCGCGGGCCCAGGATGGCCGTCACCGGGGAGGCTTTGAGCCCCGCCGCCACCTCCCGCTCGAGCCTCCCCCGCTTCACGCGCACGGGCGGTCATCCTTGAATATCGAGCGCTCGCCGCTCATATTTCAATGATACCCCCGAGTCCCTCCGCGGCGCAACCGGCGTCCCCGCAGACGGAGCTGGCGCAGGGCCCGGGGAGGCTACCGGGCCGGACTCGCCTCCGGCATGTCAGCGCATCCGCCCGGCGAGTCTCCTGCCCAGCTCCCGCACGGCTTTCGTGATCTTCTCGCGTCCCTTCCCCGCCGCATGCTGGTGGCGTTCGTCCGCGGCGGAGGGGACGCGCTTAGAGCACCATCACGCGTGTGCGGCGACCGTTCCGCGCGGGCGGCTTGCCCAGCGCGCTCATGAAGGCCATCCACGCCCAGAACTCCCGACCCGAGGGCCGGCGGGAGGTCCAGCGGGGAGGCGGCAGTCGCCGCGCCTCCCCGCTCATCCTCCGCTCCCACGCGAGGTCCCGTCCCGCCTGCCGCCGGTGGCGCGTCATCGCCCCGTCAGCCTCCGCCGGAGTCGCAGGCCCTCGCGGCGCCGGCCGAAGCCGTCGAAGTAGCCGAGGACGCGGGCCCACCGGGGCTTGCGGCCCCGCAGCAGGTCGGCGATGTCCGCGCGGTCCCGGTCCGCCCGGTCGGGGTCGTTGACGAGGGCCTGGAGCTTGAGGCCCACGAGGTCCTCCCGCTGGAGCACGCGGGGGGCTACCTTGAGCCCCGGGACCCTCCGGGCGCAGGCCCGCCGGAGCATGGCCAGGCCGGGAGCCCGGAAGGCGTGCTGGATATCCACGGTGCCCTGGTGGGGCCACCGCCCGTCGTAGCGGGTGAAGTTCTCGGTCCGCGCGGTCCGCCGGTATCCCAGCTTCTCCATCACGGCATCCACCTTGGCGAGGTCGTCCCGGTGCACGAGGTAGTCCAGGTCGCGGGTCGCGCGGGGGACGCTCAGGATGCTGACCGCCATGCCCCCGATGAGGCCGCGGCGGATGCGGTGGCGCGTGAACTCGCGCGACAGGATGTCGAGGACGGCCTGAAAGTTCACCCCCGTATTTTACCCCGCCAGCCGAGCATCCAGCCGCCTCTGCGACTTGAGCGCGTACTCCAGGCTGCAGTAGGTGTAGGTGCCATCGCGGTTCTTCTGCACGCGGCGGTGGATCCTGCCTGCGATGTGGATCAGGGACATGAAAGCCTCCCTTCGTGAGGTTGCCACCAAGGTCACACTATGCCTCTGTCCAGCAAGCGTTACCGGAAGGAAATCATCTGCGCATGAGCGTTCGCCAGCCTGCCGGCAACGCGCGTCACATGCGCTTCGACAGGACCGGTCCTCCTTCGGGCGCCCGGCTACAGCAGTTGCGAGAGGAACGTTCGGGCGGAGACCTTGACCGGGCGCGCTTCGGAGAAGCCGTCGACCTCCGCGTACGGCGCATCGATCGCCACCTGAAACGCATGCCGTGCCCCGATCATCCCCTGGAAATACGGAAGCGCGGGATTCAGGTTGTCGTCGCCCGCCTTGGCCTCGACGAGGAACCAGGGCGCGCCGTCCCTGACCACGAGGAAATCCACCTCGTGATGCTGTTTGTCGCGCAGGTAGTGGAGGGCGAACTCCCCCATCCCCAGGTCGGTCCAGCCCTCGACGGCCTTCAGGAGGTGGCACGCCACGAAGGTTTCCGCGCGCGCCCCCGGGTCCTTGATGCCGGACCAGTCGCGCAAGTACCACCGGGGTTCCTTGAGCAGCGACCGGGCGATCCGCCGGTGCCAGGGCCTGAGCAGGAATCCGTGATGCAGGGCCACCAGCGTCTGCACCCAGCGGCGGATCGTGTCCACGGACGAGTTCACCGACCCGGCGATGTTGCTGTAGACCAGGCTGGCCGCCGACCGCGCTCCCAGGAGGTCCGCCACCGCCCCGATCTGCGACAGCTCCTGGACATTCGTGAAATCCCGCAGGTCTTCCCGCAGGAGCTGGGATCTCCGGACATGGTGCCACTGCCGCGTGAACGCGCCGCTGCGGCGGACGAACGGCTCCGGGTATCCTCCGTGCTCCCAGAGCGCCATGAAGTCCGGCTCGGACACCCGGGCGGGGGGGCGCACGGGCACGCGCGGAACCTCCTGCCGGGCGATCTCGCCCACGCTGAACGGGTGCATGCGGCAGGGGAAGTACCGCCCCATCATGCTGTCACCCCCCCGCCGGTAGACGTCAAGACGGGAACTGCCGGTGACGATCACCCGCACGCGGGCCTCGTACGTGTCGAAGAAGCCCTTGAGAAAGGCCTTCCACTTTTTCCACTTGTGCAATTCGTCCAGCACGACCACCGGCCGCTTCCGCCCCGTCCCCGCGCGCGCGAGCCGCGCAGCCAGGGAGGCCGGGCCCGCCATGATCGCTCTGCGGTCGTCCAGATCGTCGATGTTGAGATACGCATCCCCGAGGCGGCGGCAGGTCGTCGTCTTCCCGACCTGCCGCGGACCCGGCACGAACAGCATCTGCCGGTTGCCGGCCAGGTGCCGGGCGAAGATCGCCCCGTAAATCCGGGGGTACCACCTCGCCATATGACCAATATGCGACCTATCGTAAATCAGTCAAGTCTCTTGGCAGGCCACGGGAGGGGCAGGAGGCGACTCGTGAAGAAGTGCCGGCCGGCGGAACGGGGTGTGCCAACTGTGCCAACATGCTGTGCCAACTTTCTTCTCAAGAGGCACCACGAGGCACCAAGACGGTCAGAGGGTGTCCATGAAAAGCAAATGCCCGCGAAAGATTCAGAAATCCCCGCGGGCTCGCGCCAGACTCTCCGGTTGGTTTCTTGGCAAGAAGAGACTCTGTCGGTGCCAAACGCAAGTGCGCTTGCGTTTGGTACACTCGCCCGCTAGGATGGTATCGCGATGATCAAGCGACGGGTCTGGTCCGGCCTGCTGGAAGACGCCTGGCGCCAGCGGCCCGTGATCTGGCTCTCGGGCGTTCGCCGTTCAGGCAAAACCGTCCTGTCCCGATCGCTCCCGCACGCCGAGTACTTCGACTGCGAGCTCCCCCGGGTCCGGAATCTCATGGAAGATCCGGAGAAGTTCCTCAAAAAGCTCCGCCGCAAACGGATCGTCCTGGACGAGATTCACAAGCTGGCGGACCCGTCACAGCTCCTCAAAATCTCGGCGGACTACTTCCCGGACATCCACGTGCTCGCGACCGGGTCCTCCACACTCGGAGCCTCGCGCAAGTTCCGGGACACGCTGACGGGGCGCAAGACCAGCCTCTGGCTGACCCCGATGACGACGGCCGATGCCAAGGACTTCCGAAAGCCCGGGCTGGAGCACCGGATGCTGCACGGAGGACTCCCGCCCTTCTTTCAGGCCGCCAAGCCCCAGGATGGGGCGTTCCTGGAGTGGATGGATGCCTATTGGGCCAGGGATATCGAGGAGCTGTTCAGGCTGCAGAGGCGCGCCTCCTTCCAGCGGTTCGTCGGCCTCCTGTTCCGCCGAAGCGGGGGGATCTTCGAAGCCACTTCCTACGCGGGCCCCTGCGAGGTCAGCCGCGTCACGCTCGGCAGTTACCTGAACGTCCTGGAGGAGACCCACGTCGCGCACGTGATCAGGCCGTTCAGTTCGCGGCGGGCCATCGAGATCGTCGCCGCCCCGAAGGTCTACGCCCTCGACACCGGCTTCGTCTGCTACTTCAACGGATGGGACCAGGTCTCCGGGGAGCGCCGCGGGTTCCTGTACGAGCACCTGGTCTTGAACGAGTTGCATGCGGGATTCCAAACCCGGCAGGTCTCGTACTGGCGGGACAAGCACGGGAACGAGGTGGATTTCGTGCTGGCCCGCCGCGGCGCCCCGCCCGTCGCCATCGAGTGCAAATGGAAGTCCGAGGACTTCAACCCGCGCGGGCTCATCGCGTTCGCCCGCGCCTATCCGGGGGCGCGGCTCGCCGTCGTGGCGTCCGATCTTACCCGCCCCGAGGTCCGGGACTACGGCGGTCATGACGTCCACTTGACGCCGCTGGCCGGCGTCGTCGAGTGCATCGGCCACAAAGGCCTGTAACCCGGCGGCATATCGGGGACGTGCGTTGTCGAGAGCCTTGGCGAGGGCCCTGATCTTCGCCATGATCCGCTCAAGGTCCGCCTTCGGGACGGAGCGCAACTCCTTTTCGGCGCTCCGCCGGATGACTACGTTACAGGAGGCCGGCACGCTTCAGGTCTTTGAGCACCGCCTCGAAGGAGCGCATCCGACATCACGGCGGACAGCGTGCTATTCGTCTGCGCCGCCTTGACCTTAGCGGCAAAGCGTCAATTCACATGCCGGCCCAGGCGGTGCGGGAGGCGCGGGGAGGCAGACCCTGGAGTCGAGCGGGCCCTAATCCTCCTGAGCCAAGTGGCGCAGGAAATGCAGGAAAGGCATCACCTTGACGTCCCCGAGGCTCTGGCGCTCGGCGCCCCCGTAGACGATGTACTTCGCGGTTCTCTTGTACCTTCCGACCGTTTCGGCGAGAGACTCCAATCCCCGGCAGTCGGGCGGGCGGACGCTCCGCCCGGCCTTGACCTCGACGCCGATGACCGTCCTGCCGGTTTCGACGACCAGGTCGACCTCGGCTCCGCCGTCCGTCCGGTACGAGGACAGGAGCCAATCCTTCCTCAGCGCCCGGTTCAGGCAGGCCACCTGGCAGATCATCCACTGCTCGAAGGCCGATCCCACCTGATCCGGCCCCAACGGATGCCGGTGCAGACCCAGCAACGCGTTCCGCACCCCGATGTCGAAGAAGACGAACCGGTCGCGCTGGGTCACGCGCCGGCCGAGCTTAAGCCGCGGCTTGAAGGGCGGCAGGCGGAGGATCAGGAGGGTGTCTTCCAGGAGGCCGTAGTACCGGCGGACGGTTTCCTTGGGGATCTCGGTGTCGGACGAGAGCTTCGAGTAGTTGACCCACCGGCCGCTCTCGAGCGCCGCCGTGTCCAGGAACCGGGCATAGCCCCCCAGGTCGCGCGTCAAAGCCTCCGCCCTGACTTCCTCCCGCAGGTAGGTCTCCGCGTAGGTGGCCAGGACGTCGTGGCCCTCCGCCTCGTCGAGGTAGACCCCCGGGAGCATGCCCACCTGCAACGCCCGTTCCAGCCGGAGGGCCCCGCCGAGCTCGAGGGCCGACAGGGGGTCGAGGTGCTCGAGGATGACCCGGCCGGGCAGAAGGTTCGCCCCCCGCGCCTTAAGCTTCCGCGCGCTGGAACCCGCCAGGAGGAACCTCGGAGCGCCGGGGCGGTCCAGGATCGCTTGCACCACGTTCAGGACCGCCGGGACCCGCTGGACCTCGTCGACGAAGACGGGCCCCTTCCGTTCCATGGCGGCGACCACGCGTCCGAGCAGGCCCGGGTCCTTCGCGTAACGAAGATACTCCCCTTCGTCGGCCAGGTTGACGACCAGCCCGGGGTGGAGCGAGCGGCACAGGGTCGACTTGCCCGTCTGCCGGGGCCCCAGGATGAGCGCGCTCTTCCGCGAGGCCGCCAGCCGCCGGAAGATGAGCCTGTCTACCATGTGTATAGAATACATCGCATTTGACCCACGGTCAAGACGGAATCCACGGCCGGGTTGCCCCGCTCCTGGGCCATCTCCTGCAACATGGCCTTGAGCTTCCGACGGACCAATCTCGGTTAGGAAGCGCGTTCCTGAGCCATCGAATACACGTCCCGGCGATGGCCGATGACCAGCACATGGACCGTCTTCCCCTCGATGCGATACACGACGCGCCAATCCCCTGCCCGCAACTTGCGGAAGCTCTTGAGCCCGCGGCGCAGGGGTGCGCCGAACCGCTCGGGCGCCGCGGCCAGCTTGGCCTCGACCGCCCCCCGGACACGGCGGCGCATGGCCGCGTCCAGCCGGGGGAGGTCGAGCTCCGGAACTCTCGGGTCGTAGAGAAGAGAGCACCTAACGGCCGCGCGCGGATCCAATCCGTCGCTCCGCCACCCGTGCGAAATACGCGTCCTCCTGGATCTCAAGGGCCTCACGGATGAGGTCCCGGGCCTTGGCCGACGCCGAGAGGCCGTCCCTTCGCGCCGCCCGGCGCAGTTCATCGAATAGCGGCCCCTCCAGCACGACGTTCAGCCTCGGCAACGTGGTTCCCATCGGTCCTCCTTCCCCTCCGGAATGAGTGACATGAAACTCTCCTTTCGTGAGGTCGCCACCAGGGTGGACGAACCCTGCCCAATCTGGCCCAAACGCAAGTGGACTTGCGTTTGGTACACCTCCACGCCAGTGGTCCGGCGAGAAGGTCAGGCCGGTTGCGAGACCCTTCGGCAAACACGCCGATGGAAGGGGACGGTCAGCGGTAGACCTCACGGCGGTTGCCAATCCTGATGACCGTCACCGTCCTGCTCCGGTCGTCGACGGCATGGACCACCCGCCAGTCGCCCTGCCGAAGGCGGTAGTGATCGGACACCGTCAGCTTCTCGCATCCGTGGGGACGTGGATCCGTGCCGAGGCCCCTGATCTTCGCCATGATCCGCTCAAGATCCGCCTTCGGGACGGAGCGCAATTCCTTTTCGGCGCTCCGCCGGAAGATTACGTTATAGGAGGCCGTCACGCTTCAGGTCTTTGAGCACCGCCTCGAAGGAGCGCGTCGGCTCATTCGCCCGCGTCCGGATCGCAGCGAGGTCGATCGCGTCCTCCCGCAGGGACTCCCGGAGCGCGTCCGACATCACGGCGGACAGCGTGTTGTTGGTCTGCGCCGCCTTGACCTTAGCCGCCCGGTGAAGCTTGGCATCCAGATAGATCGTCGCCTTGGTCGTCATCGTACCCCCATGCTACCGTCTTGACGGCAAAGCGTCAATTCACCTGCCGGCCCAGGCGGTGCGGGAGGCGGGTTTCCCCCTGCCAGGCGCGCCCGGCGGGCAGAGATCATGCGGTCAGTTCGCGCGGACCCCGGCAATCAGCGCGTCAAGTGCATGTCCGAGTGCCCGTCCGACGCCATCAGGATCGCGCCGTAGCCCCGCGGGGAAAGAACCGGGGATTCAGAACATCCGGCAGGTCGTCGGAGGCAAGCGGCGCTCGACCGGCTCCTCGGCGAGGGGACCCAGCGGATCAGATCCGCCACCAGGGCAACAGGAGGACGCCGAGATGCACGGAGGTCCGGTCCCCTCCATAGATGAGTGCGGCCGGGCCGGCTGATCCACCGCGCATGGTCTGCCAGTGGTGCAGGTTCGCCAGGGCATCTCCGGCAACGGTCTTCCCGGCCTTGATCTCCATCGTCACCGGCTCACGTGCCGATTCGACCAGCACGTCGATCTCCTTTCCGGTTCGGTCCCGCCAGAAGGACAACGGAGGAATCTCGCCCCGGTGGGTGAAGGACTTCACGAGTTCCGATACCACAAAGGATTCAAAGACAGCGCCACGCAACGGATGCGCCGAGAGCTCCGCCGGGGATCGGATCCCCAGGAGATAGCACAGGAGTCCCGAATCCAGCCAGTACAGTTTCGGGGACTTGGTCATGCGCTTTCCCACATTCCGGAAGTACGGCCGCATGAGCAGGACGAGAAAGCTCGTCTGCAGGATCGAGATCCAGGCCCGGGCCGTGGGATGCGTGATCCCCACGTCCGCGGCCAGCGAGGACAGGTTGAGAAGCTGGCCTGAGCGTGCCGCCCCGACCCGGAGGAACCGCTCGAATGTCTCCAGGTCGCCCACCCGCAGGAGCTGGCGCACATCCCGCTCCACGTAGGTCTCCACGTAGGATTGGAACCATCGCCGCGGCTCGATCCCGCGGCCCTGAACGGACGGGTAGCCACCCCGAAACAGGACCTCGTCAAGCACGGCCCGTGGCTTGCGGACGCCCCGCACCGGCGACCGTCCCAGCGCCAACGCGTCGAGCGCCGCCCGCCCCTCCAGCTCCGCCCGGGAAAACGGATGCAGATGCAGGACGGCACACCGTCCGGCAAGGGACTGGGTGATCGTGCGCATCAGCAGGAAATTGCTCGACCCGGTTAGCACGAAACGGCCCGGGCGCGGATGCTCGTCCACGATGGTCTGGATGTAGGAGAACAAATCGGGCGCCCGCTGGGCTTCGTCCAGGATGACCGGCCCCGGGAACCGGTCCAGGAACCCGCGCGGGTCTTCGAGGGCCTGACGGCGGTCATCCGGGACCTCGAGCGATACATAGGCGTGCCGGGGGAACACCTGCCTGACCAGCGTGGTCTTTCCCGATTGCCGGGGGCCGGTCACGCTCACCACGCGGAAGCCCGACGCCGCACGGCGAAGCGCCCCGGTGAGAGCCCGGCGGATCATCGGCGGAAGGCGATCATGGCGTTTGGAAGATCACATTTTCAATTTGCCACAGACACCGCGCCGAGTCAAGGCGCGCGACCGGAGAAGAGGGTGATGAGCTCCCGGCACGCCTCGGCCCGGACTCCGGGCCGGAAGCGATCAAGGGCGGCGGGCAGGAGCGGGGGCGGTGAGATGCCGGAATGCGGCAGCAAAGCCAGGCGTCCGGGGGGCCCTGTCCTTCCACAAGTCCCGGGGCGTGCATGTCCGAGTGCCCGTCCGCCGCCATCAGGATCGCGCCGTAGCCCCGCGGGCCGGCCCGCGCCCTCGATGCTAGAATGGTCGGGTGGTCAAGGATCCCGCCGCCTTTCTCAAGCTCAGCGAGCGCCGGCAGGCGCGCAGGCTTTCGAGGCTCACGCCCGCGGAGCGCGACCGCATCAGCCGCAGTCTGATCCGGGCCATGTACCGGCACGGCCGGCCGCGGGTCCGACACGATACCCCGCGGGCCCTGTCCTTCCATGTCGGTTCCGGAAAACCCGCTTGAGCTAGCGTTCCACAAGTCCCGGACGTTGCTGACGTCCGGCCGCTTCCGGCACCTCTTCATCGGCGGCCTGGCCGTGCTGGCCGAGGGCGAGCCGCGGATGACGCGGGACGTGGACCTGATCCTGTTCATCCCGCGGGACCGCCTGCCCGGCTTCCTCGACCTCGCCGCCGGGCACGGATTCGACGTCAACCGGCGCCGGGCGCTCGCCGACGCGAGTGCACGTGGCGCGTGCTCGATCGGATTCCAGGGCGTACCCGTTGACATCATCCTGGCCTCGACCGACCTCGAGGAGTCCGCCTGGGTTCGGCGCCGGCGGGCGAAGCTGTTCGGGCGCGTCGCCAACCTCCCCTCCGCCGAGGACCTCATCCTGCTGAAGATCATCCCCGGGCGTCCGCGCGACCTCGAGGATGTGCGGACGGTCGCGCTCGCCGCGGGCGCCCGGCTGGACCGGCGGTACCTCAGGACCTGGGCCGAACGGCTGTGCGACCGCGCGGAGGACATGCGCATCGTGCGCGAGCTGGAAAGGATGAAGATCCTCTAGGTACGACTCCCCCTCCGCTCCACGAGCCCGAGCAGGGTCGTGGGCACCTGGACGCAGTCCACGCCCCTCCGCAGTGTCGCCGATGTCGTAGTCGCGGCCGCCGCCGATCCGCACGCGGATCCTGTTCACCCTTTACCCTCCTATCGTGTCAGGCACGTCAGCCATAAGGTCCACGATTCGCCGACTGAACGCTCCTGCAGGCTGTGGTACCGTAGGCGGGGGGTAGGCCTATGGGGACGCGTAGTCACAGCAACCGGAGCCGGGCGCGCCTGCTCGGGTTCCTGCTGGTCGCGATCGTTCCCGCCGGCGCCGGCCGGGTTCACGCCGACGGCGTCACCAACGTACTGCCGGCCACCTCATCCGCCCCGCCGACGGTCTTTCCGAACTGGGTCAGGGTCCACGTCGGCGAGTTCACCGTGGCGGTATGCGACGACCTCACGTGCCCCTTCTGCCTCGACGGTCCCATCACGGGGCTCACCCTGCTCAACTTCGGCACCTGCACCGGAAGCCCGGGGACCGATATCGTCGGGGTCTACTTCCAGTTCCAGTGCACGAAGACGGACTCGGGAACCCTCGCGATGACGTACGCGGGGCCCTGGACGGTCGCCGGACTTCCGCGCGCCGCGTGGACGTGGGGCGGCTCGATCCCGTGGGCCAGCGACCCGTACAGCGGCACCGGGGGATGCGCGGGCAGTCCCACCCTCAGCGTGTATGTCGACTTCGGCGGCTGTGCGATCGACGGATGCACCATCATGCCCGTGGTCCCGTTCCTCGGGCTGTCGGATGCCTGCGATTTCTTCGCCGACATCAGCTACGACGCCCAGGAAGTCCTGCGAACGGTCCGGTACGTGGGCAAGATCGCCGACCGCGACACCGTGGCGCCCGGCGACACCGTGACCTACACGATCTTCTACGGGCGCCCGGGCGCGGCGGCCCTCTCGGGCGTGACGGTCTTCGACACCCTGCCGCTCGACACCACCTACATCGCGGGCAGTGGCGTGCCGGCCCCGGACCCGGGGTGGGACCCGGACATCGGCCCTCCCCTGCGGTTGCGCTGGGCCCTGCCGGGCACCGGGACGGCCGGCGGCGCGACCCAGGAGGTGCGGTTCAGCGTGTCCGTCGACTGGGGGAACGAGCCGTACGATCCCGGCAGCGGTTACCAGGCCGCCGTCGAGGGCGTCCGGCTGGGGAACCGGGCGAACGTCGAATACCTCGGCGCGTCGTGCGCCGCCCGGACGCACACGAGCGGCGAGGTCGGGCCGACCGTCCGCCGGTACCTGATGTGGATCATCGGCGACCAGGACCTCCTGTTCGCGGGCCGGGTCGGCATGCCGGACGACGAGGTCGTCTACGAGATGTTCGTGAGCAACGAATCCGCGTCGAGGACGTGGTGGGACGTGACGTTCTGGGACACGGTGCCCTCGGAGCTGACGGTGTGGGGGGACTCCCTGGGGTTCGACGACCCGTGCGTGGGATGGACGATGACGCCCACCGCGTGCGCGGCGGCCTCCCCGGGGTGGTACGCCCCGGGACCCGGGACCAGCGTGCTTACGTGGACGATCGACCTGCCGCCGCGGGCGACGATGTCGATTCGGTGGAAGGGACGGGTCGGGGCCAACGCCCAGGACGGCTCCACCGCCCTGAACATCATGGCCATGATGGCGAAGGGCCGGCAGGGGGTCGGCGGCTCCGGGTCGGCGCGGGCCCCCCGGGCCTTCGTCCACCTGGCGCCCATAGTCCTCCGGACCACGTACTTCTCCTACGTCGGCCATTCGGCCAGCACCGGGTGCAGCGGGGATTTCATCATCAACTTCTACCCGCTGAACAAGTCCACGGATTTCGAGTTCCGGAAACTGGAGTACAACAACGTGCCTTATGCCACGGTCGGAGGCGTCAGCGCCTCCATCAACACCTTCGTGGGATCCTGCGTCGCCGGATTCGCGGAGAGCCTGCTGGGCAGCCCGGGGTGCAAGGTCGAGCGCGTCCCGGCGCAGTACTACCGCGAGTGCGGCTGGGTCGCCGAGCCGTACACCTACGCGTACAAGCTGACCTCGAACGCCCCCGTGATCTGGATGTACATGTGGGCCAACGGGTGGAACTCCGGCGATTGCATCACGTTCCTGCCCTCGACGACGCTTTCGTTCGCCGGCTGGACCCTGTACACGTGGCGCCGGGGCCTGAGCGACACGGTCGGCGAAGGCGACAACAACGCGGTCATCAACACGGGCCAGACCCCGGCCGGCGCCTACGATCCCGCCCAGGGCACGACCGTGCATGTCTTTCGCTGGGACGCGACGGCCCTCGCGTGGTCGTACGTCAAGTCGGCCGACCTGGACGGCGAGAGCGCGTGGGTGCCCATCCCGGGCACGCTGGACAGCCAGGTCGGCCATTACCGGTTCATCTCGTCCAACACCAAGCTGGTCGTCTGGCAGGGGTACAACCTGCCGATCAACGGCCAGAACGACCACGGAACGCAGGTGCCCAACTCCCGGACGGGGTTGCTCGTCTCGCCGCCGGGAGGGCCCGCGCACTTCTACGCGATGCTCAAGCCCAACGCCAATCCCATGTGCATGACCGTGGGCAACGTCCAGCCGGGCAATCCGACCACGTTCAAGATCTGGAAGTACCGGTCCCTGAATCCCGCCGCCTCGCCGGGCGTCACGGCCGCCATGGCCGGGGCGTCGGGAACCTGGCGGGCCCTGGGAACCCGCACGGTGGGCGCCGGGCTGAACGATCCCGCGAACGGCTACGTGTTCGGCACCGGCTACGACGTCATGCTCCAGGATCCCGACAGCCAGGACTCGCTCTACAAGGTCGAATGGCTCTCCGGCGGGCGCGTCCAGGTTCACGGGGGGGCCATGCTCTGGGACGGGTTCTCCGGCGGCAGCCAGTTGCACGGCTCCGGGGGCACCGCCGGCACCGGCCAGGAGTTCTGGATTCACACGGTCGGGAACACGGACAGCTCCTGGTGCTCCAAGGGAAACGGCTCTCCCTACAACGTCATGGTCTTCTGCCCCGCCTCGGGGATGGTCGTCCACTCCGAGAGCGGACCGCCCGCCACGGGGGGGGCCTACGACACGTACACGACGACCGGTCCGGACCAGGTCGTGTGCTTCATGGGGCAGACGGAGATGACCGCGGTGCCGTCCAAGCGCAACTGGCGGTACTGGCTCGACGCCGGCGGGAAGCAGGGCGACCTGATGGCGCTGTACACCCAGTGCCGGTTCGGCGAGAAGTTCTACGCGGCGCCGTTCACCCACGCCGGCCAGCACTACACCATCATCTGCCCGCCCACGGCCTACGTCGGCCAGTCCTTCTGGATAACCGTGGTCGCCGTCGGCGCCGCCGGGGCGACCGAGACGGACTATTGCGGCACGACCTCGTTCACGTCGACCGACCCCGGCGCCAAGATCTCGGCGCAGCCCATGGACACCCTCAACTACACCTGGGACAGCAACGACCCGGCCGCCTCCTGCCAGGGAGCCGGGTGCACGGGGGGCTGTGACAACGGCGTCAGGCTGTTCTTCAACGTCTCGTTCACCCAGCTCGGGTTCCAGACGCTCATCGCGACCGACATCGTGGACGGCTCCGTCAGCGGGCTCGCATCCCTCCTCGTCGTGGGCGTGGACGTCAAGTTCACCAAGGAGAAGGCGCTGCAGATCGCGGCCTCCAGCGACACGGTCCGGTTCAAGATCTGCTGGAGCAACTACTCCTCGGGAAGCGCGTTCACGTTCGTCATCAGCGACGCCGTGCCCCTCGGGACGACGTTCCTTCCGGAGGCGTCCGCGAACGGCCTCAACTGCGGCAACACGGCCGGGATCGCCCTCGCGGTGGCCTACTCGACGCTCAACGTGCCCACCCTCCCCCCCGCCGCGTCGTTCACGACCGCCAACCCCGTGGCCGGGACCCGGTGGCTGAGGTGGACGGTCCCCGTGGTCGGAGTGATGACCTCGGGCTGTGCGTGCTACCGGGTCACGGTGAACTGAAGGATCATACTCCTCGCATGGGCACCTGCCTTGCCGGGCAGGGCGTGGGCGAACGGGGTCCCGGGCTACTTCACCCCCGACGTGGTCACGAACCGGTCCACCATCTTGACGATGGCCCGGGAGACTTCGCGCTGGGTGGACAGCTCGCGGGCGTCGTCGGAGTAGATCACCTTCGCGGTCTCGGTTTCGACGACGCGGAAGTTCAGAACGTACTGGTCCATGAGCTTCCCGAACGTCCCCACGATCAGGTACCTGACGTTCAGGATCCTGCCCAGCCGGACCGCGCATTCCGCCGTGGTACAGCCGCTCTGCTGGAAGGTCTGCTCGGCCAGGATCTTGTCCATGTTGGCCTTCTCCACGACGTCGAAGGCGTTGCGCTTCACGAGATCGCTACGAAACAGCTCCGTGATGACCGCCGAGTCGGTCGAGGAAACGCCCTGCGAGGCGAAATCGGCCACCGCTAGCGTTGACCGCGCGGTATGCGCGGTCAACGCTGTTGGAGTTTCGGCAGACGCCGAAACTCCGCGCGTCTGCTCCGCGGCCGGAGGAGGGGCGGGTTCCGGGACGGCCGCGGCCGCGCGCGCGGCGCTGAAGTCGGCCACCCCCTGGCCGAAGGCGTACGAAACGCTCAGCCGGTGCGTCAGGCCCGCCGGGTGCGCGGCCATCGCGTAGTCGAGGCCCATCCGCTGGAGCACGGCCGAGAGCCCGAGCGTGATCTGGCCTCCCGCGTCCCCGACGTCGGCCGTCCCCGCGCGGAGGCCGAACCTCCCGCTCGGCCACCACTCCGCTCCGAGCGCGATCCGTGAGGGCTCCCCCGCCGCCTGCACGAGCTCGGCGCCGGCGGTGAGGCGTATCCCGGCCAGCCGGTACGCGGCCCCGGCGCGCAGTTCCCCGGGCAGGGACTCCGCGAAGGTCCCCGGCTCCCCGGCCGTCCGCAGGGACGGACCCAGGTTCCGGTACGCGGCGCCCACGGTGGTGCCCCCGAACGACGCCGCGACGCCGGCATCCACCGCCGCCGCCGTCGCCCGGTCGCCCAGCACGGTGTCGGAGACGGCCTTCAGCGTGACGCCCGCCCGCGCCGGGCCCAGCCGCCAGGCCGAGGCCACGCCGGCCGCCAGCAGGCTCCGTTCGAGATCGGCCGCCACCTCGCCGCCCGTGGCGTCCACCTCGGGTGCGCTCAGCGAGCACGAGGAGGCGAGCACGCCCACACTCCAAGCGGGCGAGAGGAGCCAGCTCGCCCCCAGCCCGAACGTGCTCTGCTGGCCCGCGAACATGGACGATCCCGTGAGGGCCGCCTGCCCCCGCGTCGGCTGATCCGCGAGGACCGCCGGGTTACTCCACGCCCCGAGGACGTCGCCGGCCCCGACGCTCATGTTCCCCATGCCCATCTCCCGGACGCTCAGCGAGACGTTCAGGAACGAGGCGCCGGTGGAGGAGGCCGCCGCCTCCCCGACATACCCCGCCGCGGCCAGAGCCAGGAGCCACCGCTTCATCGTCTCCTCCGCTGGACGACCATCAGGAGCTTGCGGTCGCTTACGCCGCCGTCGGTGGCGACCACCCAGTAGGCCCCCGAACCCAGCCTGACGCCGCTGTCGTTGTTGCCGTCGTACGACATGAGCGCGACGCCGCCCGCGTTCGCGGCCGCGGTCAGCGTCCGGACCAGGGTCCCCGCCTCCGTGTAGATCCGGAACTCGACGGCGGCGCCGGGATCGCCCCGGGCCGCGAGATTGACGCCGCCACCCGCGGCCCACTCGAGCACGTTCGGGGCGACGACGAGGTGACCCTCGCCGACCCGGGACGCCAGCAGTTCCGTCGTGGACGGCGACGCGGGAGGAGCCGGCGGCGGAGACGCCTCCCCGCACGTCACGAGCCCCACCTCGACGGTCGCCAGCGGCGCCGCACCAACATCCCCCCCCATCGCGTAGATAGATCCGCCAACGGCGGCCACGCCGAGGGCGGATCTCACCGTCGGCATGCTCTGCTTCGTGGTCCAGCTGTCCGTCGCAGGATCGTAGGCCTCCACCGCCGCGTAGACGGTCCCGCCGCTGTTCCCCCCTCCGATCGCGTACAGGGTACCCCCTACAGCCGCGCCGCCGAGGTACGCCCGGACCGTGGGAACGCTCGCCTTCGTCGTCCACGTGTCCGTCGCCGGATCATACGCCTCCACGGTCTGGAGCATGCCGGTACCCCATCCTCCGATCGCGTAGATCAAGCCGTTCAGACAGACTGCCGCGAAACCCTCCCGCGCTGTCGGCATGGTCGCCTTCGTCGTCCACGTGTCGGTCGCTGGATCGTAGGCCTCAACCGTGCCAATTCCGCCCGTAGCCCAGCCCCCGATGGCGTAGATCGTGGAGCCCACGGCAACGGCCGCGAGGTGGTACCGCGCAGTCGGCATGCTCGCCTTCGTCGTCCACGTGTCGGTCGCCGGATCGTACGCCTCGACCACGGTCGTCCCAGAACTCGCGGCTGACCCCCCCACCGCATAGACGGTACCGCCCGCCACCGCGACACCCAGGCCGCTCCGGGCGGTGGGCAGGCTCGCCTTCGTCGCCCACGTATCGGATGCCGGATAATAGATCTCCACCTTCGCCGAATCGCCGGTGTCGTGCCCGCCGATCGCATAGACTGCCCCGCCCAGCGGGGCAACCGCGAGCTGGTTCCGCGCGGTCGGCATCGCCGTCCCGGCCTTCCAAGCGATATCCCCCGTGCACGTCCACGGCTGAGGCACCAGGGTCACCGTCGTGGCCACACAGACCGAGACCGGATTCCCGGTATGCACGTCCGTGCCGACCACCGTGACCGTGAAGGTGACGGTCCCGACGTCGGAAGCCCGGTAGGTCCATTCCAGTATCCATGCGACCCCTCCCCCCATAGTCCACGAAACCGTCGGCGGGGCGGTCACCAGTTCCACCAGCCCCGCGCCCGGGGAAACTTGCATGGCCGGAGTCGAAACGTTCAGCGCCGGCCCTCCGTCGTTCATCTGAAGGAGCCCGAGAGTCACCGCCTCCCCGACCGTGGCCACCAATCTGAGCGTTTCCCCAACTCGTGCCTTGAGTTCCACATGAAGATGGGGCCAGTAGATCCCGGGCACCAACCCCGCCTCCAGCGTCTGGAGGTAGTTGACGCTCGCGCTGTGCCCCCCCACCGCATAGATCGTGGCTCCGACCGCAACGGTCGCGAGCCCTCCGTGCTCCACCGACAGACTGGCTTGCAGAGCCCACGTGTCGGTGGCCGGATCGTAGGCCTCCACTATCGGCGTTATCGTCGGACCCACGTCTCCGCCGACGGAATAGATCGAGCCGCCGATCACGACCGCGGCGAGGTACCGCCGCCCCACGTTGAGGCTGGCTTTCGTCGCCCACGTGTCGGTCGCCGGATCGTAGGCTTCGACGACCGCCGTGTCGCCGCCGGCCGTGCCCCCCCCTATCGCGTACAGCGTGCCGCCCAGCACGGCCAACGCGAGATTCTGCCGCGCCGTCGGCATCGGCGCCTTGGTCACCCACGTGTTCGTGTTCGGATCGTAGGCCTCCATGACCGTGAGTTGGGGTCCGCCGGCCGCGCCACCCACCACGTAGATCGTGCCGCCGATGACGGCGGCGGCGGCGAACTCCCGCCCGGTGGGGATGTTGGCCCTGGTCACCCACGTGTTGGTGGCCGGATCGTACGCATCCAGGCTGACGGAATAGCCGCCGCCGAATCCGCTGATCGCGTAGATCGTGCCGCCCACGACCCCCGCCGTGAGCCCGTACCGGCTCGTCGGCAGGTCGGCCTTCGTGACCCACGTGTTCGTCACCGGATCGTACGCTTCCACCTTGGAGGTGGGGGTGAACGGCGCGGGGGAACCTCCGACGGCGTAGATGGTGCCGCCCAGGACCACGACCGCCAGGGCCTCGCGCGCCGTCGGCATGTCGGCCCGGGTGGTCCACCGAGGAAACTCGGGGATGAGCATGATCCCGGCCGCCGCCGCCAGCACGACATTCCCCATTCCCGCGTCCGTCCCCATCGCCGTCGCCGTGAAGCTGACGCTTCCGAACCCGCTCACGCTGTACGTCCACGTGAAGCTCTGGGCCACCCCCGGCGCGAGCGTGACCGGCCCCGGGGGCAGGGGGCCCGCCATCGTCACCACGAGCCCGGCCCCCGCGTTGAGCTGAATCGTCGGCGTGACAGCGTTCGCGGACGCGCGGCCCGTGTTCGTGGCCGTGAGCACGACCTCGACCCATCGACCCACCCGGGGAGCCAGGGGCACCGACAGCGCGGCCACGGGATCGGCCCCGGGAGTCCCCGCCTCGTTGGTCCCCAGGAACGTTATGCCGTCCTTCGTCCCGCCGATCGCGTAGATCGTCGCGCCCACCGCCACGGCGACGTGATACCCCCGAGCCGTGGGCAGGCTCGCCATCGCCGTCCACGTGTCGGTGGCCGGATCGTAGGCGAGGACGTCGGCAACGATAACGCCCGTCCCCCCGCCGGTCGCATAGATCGTCCCGCCCACGGTTGCCGCCGCAACGGAGCTCCGCGCCGTGGGCAGGCTCGCCTTCGTGGCCCAGGTGTTCGTCGCAGGATCGTACGCCTCCACGGCAGCAACCAAGCCGCCGGTGGCCCCAATCCCCCCGATGGCGTAGATGGTCCCGCCAATGGCGGCACACGCCACGTGTTCGCGTGCCGTCGGCATGCTCGCCTTCGTCGTCCACGTGTTCGTCGCCGGATCGAATGCTTCCACGGAGGCAAGCCGCGAGCCGTTGTTCCCACCGACCGCGTAGACCGTCCCGCCCACCGCCACGGCGGCGAACCATTCTCGCGCCGTGGGTATGTTCGCCTTCGTCTTCCACGTGTTCGTCGCCGGATCGTACGCCTCCATGGTGGCGAGCAACGTGCCGTTGGCCCCGGCTATGGCATAGACCGTCCCGCCCGCGGCCGCGACCCCGAGGCCCGTCCGGGTCGTCGTCATGCCCGCCTTCGTGGCCCAGGTGTCCGTGGCCGGGTCGTAGGCCTCCAGCCTGCTGAGCCACCCGATGGCACTGCTTCCCCCGGCCGCGTAGATCGTCCCGCCCACGCGCGCGGCCCCAAAGTTCTGCCTCGCGGTTGGCATGGGAGCCTTCGTCATCCAGTTGGGATCGTCAGCCGCGGCTCGGGAAGATATAAGGAGGGGAAGGGCCGTCATGGCCATCCGGGCCAGGAGCGAACGCCGCGAGGCAGTCAAAGCGGCCCCATCTTAACATGGATCAGCGGACCATACCTCCGCACGGCCCAGAGGGATTCAGCTTCGGGCCACAGCTTCTCCGCTGGGCGAGGGCCTTGATGTTGGCTCCCCCAAGCCTATGCCTTGCGGTATTTCGCGACGAGAGCCTTGAACTCGGGGGTTCCGTTCAGCCCGGCGATGAAGTGGCCGTCGCTGTCCGCCTTGTAGAGCTCGTCGAACGCGGCGAACCCGTTCCGGAACGCGCGGCCGGCGAAGGGGCCGCGTTGCCGGAGACCTATCCGGCGAGCTTCCCGGCGGCCGCCAGGAGGTCCGTGTCGAAGCTGACCAGCTCCGCCCCGAGGGATCGCGCGAGGGACACGTAGGAAGCGTCGTGCACCGACAATCCCGTCGCCAGCACGATCGCGAGGAGGGACGGAGCGTACAACTCGCCCCCCTCCAGCCATGTGGCGGCCCTGGCCGCATCGGGCTCCTGGAACGCCAGGGCGGCGACGACGGAGGCGTCGGCGACCCTAACGGGCACGCCGGTCCTCGCGGATCATGCGCAGGGACTCCGCCGGTGTCCGGAAATGGAGGGCTCGAAGCCGCCTGAGCACGTCACGCGGCTTCAGCGGACTGGAGTGGTTCCAGGATGGAGCCATATCGCACCAGCGGACCCGGACGGGTCCGTACGCGAAGGTGGTTGGCCTTGGAGGCCTTCGCGTCGCGCGGCGCAGACGGCGCGGCGGCTACCTGGACAGCCGCTGGGCGAGGGCCTTGATGTTGGCTTCCACTTCCTTGGTGGTAGCCCCGTTCGCGGAATCGCTGTAGACCACCTGGCCGGTCTCGATGTCGACCACGCGGACGTTCAGCAGTTTCCCCAGCCTGACCGCGCAGTCCTGCGAGGTGCATCCCGTCTGCTGGAAGGCCTGCTCGGAGAGGATCTTCTGCATCGCGCTCCGCTCGACGACGGTGTAGGTGCCCGCGGAGACCAGCGCCCCCCGGAGCCAGTCCGCGACGATCGAGGCGTCGCCCTGCGAGACGCTTTCCGCCGAGAGGTCGGACACGGCCACGTTCAGCTTCCCGGTGTCGCTCTTCCTCGAAAGAACTCCCTTACCGGAGCCGGCGCCCGCCATCTTCGCCACGACGTTTGCCCGGTCGGCAGCTATCTGTCTCTTGATATCTTCCAGCGCCAGAAGTGCAGCGTTGGTTCCGTCGATCTTGATTCCCTCCAACATATTGGACATGCGCTGCACGAGGCGATAGCTCTGTTTCGCCTGGTACTTCCCCACCAGGTCGGATCCCGAATAGAGCGATACGTCCCAGGGATAGACATGAAGATTGCCCTCCGGTCTGTCTGACCCAATGAGGATTTCGAATGTCGTGGACTGTCCGCCCGTCCCGGTGAACACGTTCGCCCGCAAGTCCGCTTCCATTTCCTGCCTGCCATAAGCTTCCAATTGGCCCAGGAAGTCCCTGATTCCCTGATTGGCAGTCCTCATTACTGACTCACCATCCACACTCGTCGTCTTCAGCGTGAACGTCCCCGGCAGTTTCTCGGGCAGGGAGTACCGGGCCAGTGTGTCAGCCGGGACGGATCGGGCACCTGACGCAGGACGGATGACGCCCATCTCGAGGCCTTCGTGATGCCGCGCCGTGTACCGGGGCCGACGGCCCGGAGGCCTTTCAGGATCCGGGATCGGGAGCAGCCGGACAGCTGACTCCAGACCATCTTCCCGTCAATAGGATCACATGAGGTACTCGAGGACGCCGGGAAGCAGGGCGTGAGCCCGCTCCACCATGGCGGCGCCGGCCGGGTCGAAGAGGAACGGTTCCAGCGACCGGGCCATCCTGGCCAGATCCCTCCCGTCCCAGACCCCGACCCGTTTCAGGATGGCTTCCGCCGGCCCGGCTTCCACCCCCCTGGCCTTCAGCACGGCGGGATCCGGAATCCATCTCTTCCCGGCCATGAAGAAGACGTCGTAGACGTCCCGGCCCTGCCGCCTCTCCCGCAAGGCCCCGATCTTCTCCGCGAAGAACAGGCCCGGGGAAGCGAACCGGACCGGGAACATCTCGCCATAGCCGGCGATCACGCGGGATTCGCCGGTAAGGCGCCAGCGCGGCCGGTTCGCCTCGCACTTGATCACGAGCTTCTCCCCCCTAGCCGCCCCCGTTCCGTAGTACTGGAGGAAGCCGCCGAAGCGCATCTCGCCCGCCAGCAGGCGGCCCTTCTCCCGCGTGCGCAGTTCGGCGTCGATTCCCAGGGACGCGAGCCCGTGCGCGGAGGATTCCAGGATCCTGCGCCACTCCGCGTGCGACGCGGAGGCCGCGTCGAAATCCAGGTCCTCGGAAAACCGCGGGAGCGAATGGCCGAGCCGCAGGGCGGTCCCCCCCAGGAAGAGGAGGGCGTCCGACCGGGCTTGCGAGTAGATCCCCTTGAGGACGAGCGTTTGCAGGTATTCCCGGGCCGCGCCCCGGATCTTGCCGGACGGCATCCCCCTTTCCTCCGCATGGCGGGCGAGGGCCTCAGGCGAGAGCACGGAGGCGCTCCTTCAGCTTGCCCGCGGACCCCGCGAACAGGCCGGCGTACCGGATCATCCTCCCGCGGTCGAGTTTCCGCAGCTTCCCCCGGTTCCAGCGTTCCGCGAGCGGGCCGGCGGGCTCCCCCCGGCGCACGGCGGCATACAGCCGGTCCACTACGGCCTTCTCGGGCTCCGCCATCCGGATCTCCCGGCCTTCCACGGTCACGAGGCCGTACCCCCGGAACGCCCCCGCGCTGATCGAAAAATAGGTGAAGACGCCGTGGGCGTTGACGAATCGCTTCGTCGTCCCCGAGGTGACGGACGTCACCTGCGCCGCGACATCGGGGATCAGGCCGTGCTGGAACATGGCGGCGTCGAGGGAGACGTACGAGGGCTCGTAGAGCCGGTTCGCGACGAGGAAGTCGGGGACGACTTCGGGCTCCGGCCAGGCCAGTTCGAACAGCCCGCGCTTCAGCCGCCTGATCCAGCCCCGGCGCGCCCATTGGTGCAACTGGAGGTTGGCCAGCCCCCGGTCCCGGGGCGGGAACAGGGCGGCGAGGTCCCGGGTCGAGAACACCTCCAGCCCGGAAGCATGCAGGACGCGCGCCGCCCCCGCGATATCCATTGCAGTAGATTATATCACAGTATAATCGACCGCAACTGCATGAAACGGCTCCCCGTCTCCCCTACGGCTTGCGGTATTTCGCGACGAGAGCCTTGAACTCGGGAGTCTCGTTCAGCCCGGCGATGAAGTGGCCGTCGCTGTCCGCGTTGGTGAGCTCGTCGAACGCCGTGAACCCGTTCCGGAACGCGCGCTCGTAGTAGTCCAGGGCTGCGCCCTTGTCCTGGTTCTTCACCCAGTGGTAGATCGCGAGGTTGCAGAAGGCCAGCGGATTCTTCGGATCGATCTTGAGAACCGTCTCGAAATCCTCCTGCGCCTTGGCGAACTCGCCCATCCATAAATACGTCCAGCCGCGGCCGATGTACCCGTCGGGCGCGGGGGGGGTCGCCAGCTCGATCGACCGGGTGGCGTCGGCGACGGCCTCCGGGTACGAGCCGAGGCGGCAGTACGCCGAAGAGCGCTTGAGCCAGTACTCGGGCACCTCCGGGCTCAGCCGGATGGCCTCGGTGAAGTCCGCGACCGCGACCTCGTGGCGCCCCTGCATCATGCGGGCCGTGCCCCGGGCCCACCAGCCGGGATCGTAGGAGACGTCGAGCCGGATGATCTCGCTGAAGTCCTTGTCCGCGGCGCCGTACTGCTTGAGCGCGAGCCGGCACAGCCCCCGCTTGAACTTGTAGTCGGGACTGTCGGGCTTTAGCTCGAGTGCCTTCGCGATCGCATTCAGCGCTTCGGCTCCCTGCTCGAGGGCGAGCAGGGCGTCGCACCGGTTCGCCCAGGCCGGGGCGAACTTGGGGGCAAGCCCGTTGACGGCGGCGAAGTCGGCGATGGCTCCCCGGTAGTTGCCCAGCCGCAGGTGGGCGACCCCGCGGCCGTTGCGGGCATCCACGTTCCGCGGGTTCATGGCGACCGCCGCGCCGTATTCGCGCACGGCCTCCCGGAACATCCCCTTGTCGACCAGGACCTCGCCCAGGAGGCAATGCGCCTTCTGCGTCCGCGCCTGGAGGCGGAAGTAGGCGCCGATCCGGCCGACCGCGGTGACGGCCTGCGAGACGTCCAGGGCGATGATTCCCTTCACGGCCTCGTGTCCCTCGAGCTTCTCGCGCAGTTCCTGGACTTGCCTTTCCGCGGCTTCCCGGAACGACGCGAGCCGGCCGGCGGCCGGACCCAGCCACGCCTCGAGGTCGTACGGGTCGAACGCGACCCGGGTGCAGGTCGCGGAGAATCCCTCCGGGAGCTTGAACTTGATCCGGAACCGGGACTGCTCCATGAGGTTGAACATGAGGCTCGTCACCGCGGGGTCCTCGCCGGGCTGGACCGGAATCAGGTCTTTGAGATCCACGCCCACGTACAGGGTGGACCCGACCGAGGCCAGGAACGGCGGCGCGCCCGGCTCGATCGGCTTCGGCGCGTTCTTGATGTCCTCCGAGATCCGCATGCACCGCCGGTCGCCTTCGTCGTAAAGCTCGATCCGGCTCATCGCCGCCTCGGTCTTGAGCAGCCGCTGGGCGGCCAGCTTCCGGTCGTAGAGCAGGTCCGCGACCACCTTGAGCCCCTCGTGGGATCGCCACTCCTCGACCGTCTTCAAGGGCACGCACATCTTGACCTCGGTAGCCCAGTTCCGGAAGTCCTTGAGCTCGACCGAGACGTCGACGTCGAAACAGCCCGCCAGGCCGGTCAGGACGACCGCGGCCGCCGCGAGCCGCGCCGGGCGGAGTTTTCGGGCTACTTCCAGGCTAGGTCGTTCCACCGCAGTTCGCGGCGGAAGGCCGGGATCTTCGTGTCCCGGTCGATGCGCAGGATCTCGATGCCCGCCATCCCGGCGAAGTCCTCGAGCATCTCGGCCGAAAGCGCCAGGCTGGACCCGAAATGGTGCGCGCCGCCGGCCAGGATCCAGGCCGCCGCCGAGGTGGCGAGGTCGGGCCGGGGCACCCAGACCGCGCGGGCCACCGGGAGCTTCTTGAGCGGCTTCGGCGGCTTCACGAGGTCCACCTCGTTCACGACCAGCCGGAACCGGTTGCCCATATCCACGATCGTGGCGTTGACGGCGGGGCCGGGCTTGGCGTCGAAGACGAGCCGGACGGGATCGGCCTTGCCGCCGATGCCCAGCGCATGGATCTCGAGCGTTGGTCTCCCCGCCGCGAGCGACGGGCAGACCTCGAGCATGTGGGCGCCCAGGACCTTGGCTCCCCTGGGATCGAGATCGTAGGTGTAATCCTCCATGAACGAAGTGCCGCCCGGCAACCCCAAGGCCATCACTTTCATCGCCCGCACGAGGGCCGCGGTCTTCCAGTCGCCCTCGGCGCCGAACCCGTAGCCGTCGGCCATGAGCCGCTGGACGGCGAGCCCGGGAAGCTGGTTTATGCCCGTCAGGTCCTCGAACGACGTCGTGAAGGCGTCGGCATTCACGGATTTCAGGAACGCGCGCAGGCCCAGCTCGATCCGGGCCGCGTCGCGCAGGGAGTCCCGGCGCGGCCCCGTCTTGCGCAGGGGCGCGGCGACGGCGTATTCCCCGTCGTACTCGGCCGCGAGCCGGTCGGCCTGCGCGTCCGAGACGCCCTTCATCTTCGCCACGAGCTCGCCCACCCCCCAGCCGTTGATCGACCAGCCGAGCCTGATCTGGGCCTCGACCTTGTCGCCCTCGGTCACCGCGACCTCGCGCATGTTGTCGCCCAGCCGGGCGACGCGCAGACCGCGGCAGGCGTGCCAGCCCGCCGCCGCGCGGGCCCACGCGCCGAGCCGGGCCTGCACGGCCTTCTCCGTCCAGTGGCCGACGACGACGGTGCGGTCGAGCCGGAGCCGGGACGCGATGAACCCGAACTCGCGGTCGCCGTGGGCGGCCTGGTTGAGGTTCATGAAGTCCATGTCGATCGTGCCCCACGGGAGCTCGCGGTTGAACTGCGTGTGCAGGTGGACCCACGGGCGCTTGAGGGAGGTCAGGCCCCGGATCCACATCTTCGCGGGCGAGAACGTGTGCATCCAGAAGACCAGCCCGGCGCAGGCGGGGGAGGCGTTGGCCTCGTTACATACGGCCTCGATGGCATCCGACGAGGTGACGATCGGCTTCGCGACCACCTTGAGCGGGATCGCGGCGGCGCCGTCGAGCGCGGCCGCGACGACGCGGGCGTTCTTCCCGACCTGGCGGAGGGCGTCCTCGCCGTACAGGCCCTGACTCCCGGCCACGAACCAGAGTTCCAGCTCTTCGAGCTTCTTCATCTCGTCCTCCCCCGTGCTGGTTCTAGAAAAGAGTCTGCGGAACGAAGATCACGTCCTCCGGCTGGAGGACGATGTCCTTGGCCTTGTCGCCCTTCGTCACGTCGTTCACGGGCACGGTCAGGGTCTCCTGCCCGCCCTCGGCCGTCTTGCGCACGACCCGGACGCTGTTGCCCGAGGCGTACTTCGTGAACCCGCCCGCCTGCGCGATGGCCTCGACGCACGTGAGCGGCGAGTTCGTCGGGATGTCGATGGCCCCGGGCTTCATGACCTCGCCCAGGATCACGACGCGGCGGGCGTGGGACTCCTTCACGTTCACGGAGACGAACGGATTGACGACGAAGGCGTTCAGCTTCTGGCGGAGCGCGGCCTCGGCCTGGGCGAGGGTGAGCCCCGCCAGCGGGACCTCGCCGATCAGGGGGAAGTTGATCTTGCCCTCGGCGGTGACGCGGGCGGGCCGGGTCAGGTCCGCCTCGCCGTAGACGGAGATGTCGAGGAGGTCCTGGGGCGCGATCCGGTACTCGGCGGCGACGGCCTTGGCGAGATCCGACGGAATTCCGTTCGCGCCGGGCCCGGCGCCTTTCGGGGAAGCGCAGGAAGAGAGCACGACCGCGGCAAGGCAGAGGAGACAGTACGGCTTAGTCACCCTGCCATCTTACATCGGGAGGTCGTTACAGCAGGTAGTCGGCGGAGAGCGTGATCTGGTTGTCCGAGTACTTGTAGACGCTGAAGTTCGAGGACCGCTGGCGCATCAGGTACCCGAGCTTGAGCGTCTGCCTCTCGATCAGGTGGTACGAGAGGTTGAGCCCGACCGACAGGTTCCCGTCGGCGCGGCGCGCGTACTTCAGCGAGGTGCCGCCGGGCGCCGTGGGATCCTGGATCGCGACCGACCGCGCGTTCGGATAGGCGTCGGCCAGGTAGGAGCCGACGACCTGGACGCTGAACCGCTTGTCGAGCTCCTTCGTGACCGCGACCGTGCCGCCCGTCTGGATCGAGTACCGGTTGAAGAGCGACTCCTGGAACCCGCGGCCGCCCGAGACGAGCGCGCTCCAGCCGGTGGGACCTTCCCACTTGAGCGAGACCGTGAACCCGCCGGTCGTGTAGTCGCTCGATTCGGTGACCGTCGAACCGGCGGCCGCCGTCGGCGCCGCCTCGCCCGCCACGGCCTGCTTGTAGCTCCGCGCCATGCTGTTGACCTCGATGATGCCCGTGAGCCGGGACGTGATCTCGCCCTCGATGCCGGCGCCGACGTGACTGCCCGTGGAGTCGCCGTAAGACGACGCCGACTTGAAGTTCACGCTCACGTTCCTGTAGAAGCCGTAGGCCTTGGTCTTCGGCGTCGGCCGCAGGCCCAGCCGGAGCGCGGCCGCCAGCTCGTTGCGGTCGAAGAGGTCCGACAAGCTCCGACTGAAGTCCGTGGACGACTGCCGGTAGTGATGGATCGTGTCGGTGACCCGGATGCCGGCGTAGAACTTGGAACCGACCGGCAGGTCGAACATGAACCCGGCGTCGTTCTGGTTCCGGAGCGCCCGCCGCGTCTCCTCGGATGTCGCGGGGTCGGTCGTCACCCGGAACTGGTCGTCGAGCCCGATCAACCCGTCGGGCATGTATTCGATCTGGGCGGCGAGGGCCGCCGTCTGGTGGACGGCGTTGTTCGCGTTCTGCGCGTGCGAGTAGATACGGGGCGTCAGTTCGTAGCCGGCCTGCAACAGGGACTTGCGGCCGCGGGCCCTGATCCCGAGCGCGACGGACGGCTCCGCGATCCAGGCCGACTGGGTCTCGTACGGCGACGACGTCGGGTTCGCGGAGGTCAGGAAGATGTTCGAGTCCATGGTGGCCGCGATCCCGATCCGGGGAAGAATCCGGATGCCTCCCTCGTCGGCGGCGGCCGGCCGGGCCGCGGCGGGCGCGGCGGCGCGGCGCGGAGCGACGGGGCGCGCGGGGGCGGCGGATGCGGCGCCGGCGACCAGGCACAGGAACGAAACGACGACACTATGCCTCAAGGTCATCATGCTCATAGTTTGGACATCATACCACGCGTGGTAGGGGGAACGGCCGGCCCGGGCTGAAGCTCCTCTATATTCAGGGCTATTCCACGGTTTTCTACGCTACCGGTGGTATGCCGGGCGGGCGGGGACCACTGGATATTCACTTGGGTCGGCGGAAATGGTCGAACCCGCGGACGGGGCCGTGCCAGCCGGCCAGCCGGACCCCGGATCCCTTCCCCGCGCCGCCTATGGCGGTCAGGGGAACGAGGACGCGGGCCGCGGCCCGGGACGCCGCCGCCCACCGGGCGCGGGGAATCGCCGCCAGGAGCTCGTACTCCTCGCCGCTCTCGAGCGCGAGCCGGACGGGGTCCCTGCCCCACTTCGCCGCGAGCGCGCGCGCGGCGGGATGCACGGGAACGGCGCCGGGCACGAGCGCGATCGCGACCCGGGACGCGGCGGCCAGGAGCCTGGCTTCGTGGACGAGCCCGTCCGAGACGTCGATCAGGGCGGACACCAAGGGGCCGAGCGCGCGTCCGGCCGCCAGTCGCGGCGTCGGCACCTGGTGCCTCCATATCGCCTCCCCGGCGACTTTCGACCTGACCCCGCGGCGCAGACACTCGAGTCCAGCCGCCGAACCTCCCAGGGTTCCCGTGACGGCGAGGATGTCGCCGGGCCGGACGCCGTCGCGGCCCACGCGGCGGGCGGGAGCTTCCCCCGCGAGCGCAATGTGGCACGCCACCCTGGTGCCGCGCGCGAGGTTGCCGCCCGCGACGGCCACGCCGAACCGGCGGCCGCAGGCGAGCAGACCGGTGTAGAACCCGCGGAGCCAGGCAAGGGCAAGCGGCCGCGGGAGCTCGAGCGAGACGAGGGCGGCGCTTGGGCGCCCGCCGCCGGCGGCGATATCGGAGACGTTGGCCGCGAGCGCCTTCCAGCCCGCCATCCAGGCGGGGGTCCAGGCCCGGCGGAAGTGAACGCCCTCGACGAACGCGTCGGTCGTGAGCAGGGTCCGGCCGGTCGTCCGGACCGTGGCACAATCCGCCACCCGAAGCGGGTGTCGCCGAGTTTCGGCGGATGCCGATACTCGTGTCCAGACACCCTTCGGTGTCCCGTCAAGAAGCCAGCGCTCGATCAGGGCAAGCAGTTTCGCTTCCCCCGCACCGCCGACCGTGGCGCTCATTTGCCGTACCTCTTCGACTTCTCCTGGAATTTCTCCACCGCCTCGTAGTCGGACGGACTGCCCTCGGCCTCGACCTCGCGCAGGAGGTCGGCCTGCCGGCGCGAGAGCCGGCGCGGGATCTCGACCTGGACGCGGACGAGGAGGTCGCCCCGGGACCGCCGGTTCACGGCGGGCATCCCCTGCCCGCGCATGCGGAAGACCTGGCCCGGCTGGGTCCCCGCCGGGATGTGCAGGGACGCGTGCCCCTCGAGCGTGGGCACGGAGACGTCGCCGCCGGCCGCCGCGACCGAGACGCGGACGGGAAGCTCGAGCAGGAGATGGTCGCCGTCGCGCTCGAAGAGCTCGTGGCGCCGCACGCCCACGGCGAGGTAGAGGTCGCCGCGCGGTCCGCCGTTCGTTCCCGGCTCCCCTTCCCCCGCGAGCCGGACACGCATCCCGGAATCCACGCCCGCCGGGACGGTGACCGTGAGCGTGCGCTCGATCCGGGTCCGGCCCGACCCCCGGCAGGACGGGCACGGGGAGTCGATCACGGAGCCGCGCCCCCGGCACTTCGGGCACGTGCGGCTGATGGCGAAGAACCCCTGGGAGACGTGGATCTGGCCGCGGCCGCCGCACGCCCGGCAGGGCTGGGGCGAAGTCCCGGGCTTGGCGCCGGACCCCGAGCACGTGGCACAGGCCTCGTTGCGCGGGAACGTGATCCGGCGCTCGCCCCCCTTGAAGGCCTCCTCGAGCCCGAGCTCGAGCGAGACCTCGAGGTCCTCGCCGGGCTCGCGCCCGCGCCGCCGCCCCCCCATCCCGCCGAAGAATCCCCCCAGCAGGTCCTCGAACATGTCCCCCATGCCGCCGCCCATGTCGCCGAACCCCTCGGGGCGCGCGTTCATGCCGCCGTCCGCGGCCCCGCCGTCGTACCCGAAGGTGTCGTACGCCTTGCGCTTGCGGGAATCCGACAGGACCTCGTAGGCCTCGTTGATCTCCTTGAACCGCTCCTCGGCGCCCTTGTCGCCGGGATTCGCGTCGGGGTGATGCTTCTTGGCCAGGGTCCGGAAGGCCTTCTTGACGTCCTCTTCGCTCGCGTTCCGGGAAACGCCGAGGACGTCGTAATAGTCTCTCTTGCTCATGGGTTGCAGTGCGTCACGCAAGCACGGCCGCTACGCCTCGGGCACAGCCCTCGCTTCCGCGGGGACTCCCTCACGGTCGTCCTCCCCTTAGGACTTCGGATCTTCGGGCTTGAAGTCGGCGTCCACGACGCCGGGCCCGGACGGGCCGCCGGGGCCGTCGGACGGGTCTGGGGGCTTGTCGCCGCCCTTCCCGGCCTCCTTCGCCTTCGCGTACAGGACCTCGCCGAGCTTCATCGAGGCCTTGCCCAGCGCGTCCGCGTTCTTCCGGATCCGGTCGGTGTCCGTCCCCTTGAGCGCCTCCTTGAGGTCGTTCAGGGCCGCCTCGATGTTCTTCCGGGTCTCGGCGTCCACCTTGTCCCCGTGCTCGCCGAGCGCCTTTTCCGTGGCGTAGGCCAGCGTGTCGGCCTGGTTGCGCACCTCGGCGGCCTCGCGCTTCTTCTTGTCCTCGTCCACGTGCGCGCCGGCATCCTTGACCATCTTCTCGATCTCGTCCCGGTTGAGCCCCGACGAGGGCCGGATCGTCATCGCCTGCTCCTTGCCCGTGCCCAGGTCCTTGGCCGTCACGTGCACGATCCCGTTCGCGTCGATGTCGAACGTGACCTCGATCTGGGGCACCCCCCGCGGGGCGGGCGGAATCCCCACCAGGTCGAACTTGCCCAGCGAGACGTTGTCGCCGGCCATCTCGCGCTCGCCCTGGAGGACGTGCACGGTGACCGCGTTCTGGCTGTCGGATGCGGTCGAGAACACCTGCGATTTCTTCGTCGGAATCGTCGTGTTCCGGTCGATGATCTTGGTCGAGACCCCGCCCAGCGTCTCGATGCCGAGCGAGAGCGGCGTCACGTCGAGCAGGAGGACGTCCTTGACCTCGCCCTTGAGCGCCCCGGCCTGGATGGCGGCGCCCACGGCCACGACCTCGTCCGGGTTGACGCCCTTGTGGGGCTCGCGGCCGAAGAACTTCTTCACCGTCTCGACCACGAGCGGCATCCGGGTCATCCCGCCGACGAGGACGACCTCGTCGATCTCCTTCTGGCTGAGCCCGGCGTCCGAGAGCGCCTTTTCCATCGGCCCCGACGTCCTCTCCACGAGGTCCCCGGTCAGCGACTCGAGCTTGGCCCGGGTCAGCCGCGTCACCAGGTGCTTGGGACCCGAGGCATCCGCGGTGATGAACGGCAGGTTGATCTCGGTCTCGAGCACGGTCGAGAGCTCGCACTTGGCCTTCTCGGCCGCCTCCTTGAGCCGCTGGAGGGCCATCCGGTCCGTGCGCAGGTCTATCCCCTGCGCCTTCCGGAACTCCTCGGCCATCCAGTCGATCACGCGCTGGTCGAAGTCGTCGCCGCCCAGGTGCGTGTCGCCGTTCGTGGCCTTGACCTCGAAAACGCCGTCCCCGATCTCGAGGATCGAGATGTCGTAGGTGCCGCCCCCGAGGTCGTAGACCGCGATCTTCTCGTTCTTCTTCTTGTCGAGCCCGTACGCGAGCGCGGATGCCGTGGGCTCGTTGATGATCCGGAGCACCTTGAGCCCCGCGATCTCGCCCGCGTCCTTGGTAGCCTGCCGCTGGGCGTCGTTGAAGTACGCCGGGACGGTGATGACCGCCTCGGTCACCTTGTCGCCCAGGAACGCCTCCGCGTCGGTCTTGAGCTTCTGGAGCACCATGGCCGAGATCTCGGGCGGCGAGTACTCCTTCCCCTCGATCGAGACCCGGATGTCGCCGTTCGACGCCGCCGTGAGCGGGTACGGGACGAGCTTGCGGTCGGGCTGGACCGCGGGCTCGTCGAGCTTGCGCCCCATGAAACGCTTGATCGAAAAGACCGTGTGTTCCGGGTTCGTGACGGCCTGGCGCTTGGCCACCTGGCCGACCAGGCGCTCCCCCGTCTTCGTGACCGCGACCACGGAAGGCGTGAGCCGGTTCCCCTCCGCGTTCGCGATGACGACGGGCTCGCCGTGCTCCATGAACGCCACGACCGAGTTCGTGGTCCCGAGGTCTATGCCGACGACTTTCGCCATCTCCTCCTCCTTATACCGGCGGCCGGGCCACCTTCACCTTCGCGGGCCGCAGAACGCGCCCGCGCATGGTGTAGCCGGCCTCCAGCTCCTCCGAGACGACTTCCTCCCTCGCCTCTTCCCGTTCCTCCTGCGCGACCGCGTCGTGGCGGTGGGGGTCGAACCTCTCCCCCCGCGCCGCCGTGATCCGCTCCACGCCGTGCTTGGCGAGCGCGGCCTTGAACTGCCGCAGGGTGAGGTCCACCCCCGTCGCCACCGCCTCGACGGCCGCCGCGTGCGGTGAGCCGTCCTCGACCCGGGCCGCCGCGCACGCCGCGAGCGCCCGTTCCAGGTTGTCCAGGACGGGCAGGAACTCGCGGATCAGGGCCTCCCCCGCTCCCGCCGCGTGGCGCGCGCTTTCGCGCTGGGTCCGCTTGCGGAAGTTGTCGAAATCCGCCGACAGCCGCACGTACCTGGCGTTCGCCTCGGCGAGTTTCGCCTCCGCGGGCGACATGAACTCGTCGACTTCCTCTTCTTCCCCGGCTCCCGGTTCCGCCGTCGCCTCCAAGACTTCGGCGGACTCGGCTACCGGAGTTTCCGCTGTCCGCTCGGCCGCAGGAGCGGCCGTCGTAGTTTCTCCGGACGTCGAAACTCCGTCACCGCCTTCGGCCGGGGGGGATTCCTCCCCCCCGGCCTCGGGACCTTTCACCGCTTCGTCAGGCATACACTCGTCCTCGAGTGCGTTAGTACTCCGGTCCGCCGTGCCCGTGCGGGCCCGCCGGCGCCGACTTTTCCTTCTCCGGAATCTCCGTGATCAGGGCCTCCGTGGTCAGCAGGAGCGCGGCAACGGACGCCGCGTTCTGGAGGGCGGAGCGCGCCACCTTCGTCGGATCGATGATCCCGGCCTTCATCATGTCCGCGTACTGGTTCTCGGCGGCGTCGTACCCCATGTTCGGGTCCGACTCCTTCCGCACCCGGTCCACGACGACCGAGGGCTCCGCGCCGGCGTTGAACACGATCTGGCGCATCGGCTCCTCGAGGGCCCGGCACACGATGTCCACGCCGACCTTCTCGTCGGCGTCCACCTTCAGCCCGTCGAGCGCCTTCACGCAGCGCAGGAGGGCCACCCCGCCGCCGGGGACGATGCCTTCCTCGACCGCCGCGCGCGTCGCGTGCAGGGCATCCTCGACGCGGCTCTTCCGCTCCTTCATCTCGGTCTCGGTCGCGGCTCCGACCTCGATCACGGCCACGCCGCCCGCGAGCTTCGCGAGCCGTTCCTGGAGCTTCTCCTTGTCGTAGTCCGACTTCGTGTCCTCGATCTGGGTCTTGAGCTGCTTGATGCGCCCCTGGATCTTGGACTTCTCCCCGGCGCCCTCGATGATCGTCGTGTTGTCCTTGTCCACCGTCACGCGCTTGGCCTTCCCGAGGTCCTCGACCTTGACGTTCTCGAGCTTCACGCCGAGCTCCTCGGCGATGACCTTCCCGTTCGTCAGGATCGCGATGTCCTCGAGCATGGCCTTCCGGCGGTCGCCGAATCCCGGCGCCTTGACCGCGCAGCACGCGAACGTGCCGCGGATCTTGTTCACGACGAGCGTCGCGAGGGCTTCCCCGTCGATGTCCTCGGCGATGATGACCAGCGGCTTGCCGCGCTGGACGACCTTCTCCAGCAGGGGCAGGAGGTCCTTCATGTTCGAGAGCTTCTTCTCGTGGATCAGGATCAGGGGATCCTCGAGCGACGCCTCCATCGTGTCCGCGTTGGTCACGAAGTAGGGCGAGATGTACCCCTGGTCGAACTGCATGCCCTCCACGATCTTCTTCTCGGTCTGGATGGACTTGGCCTCTTCGACCGTGATGACGCCGTCCTTGCCGACGGCCTCCATGCACTCGGCGATGAGGTCGCCGATCGTCCGGTCCATGTGCGCCGAGATCGTGGCGACGTTGGAGACTTCCTTCTTGTCGTTGACCGTCTTCGACTGCTTCTTGAGCTCCGCCACGACGGCCTCCACGGCCTTTTCGATGCCGCGCTTGAGCGCGATCGGGTTGGCCCCCGCCGTCACGTTCTTGAGCCCCTCCCGGAAGATGGCCTGGGCCAGAAGGGTCGCCGTCGTCGTGCCGTCCCCGGCCACGTCCGAGGTCTTGCTCGCGACCTCGCGGACGAGCTGGGCGCCGATGTTCTCGAACGGATCCTGGAGCTCGATTTCCTTCGCCACGGTCACGCCGTCGTTGGTCACGGTCGGCGACCCGTACTTCTTCTCGAGCACCACGTACCGGCCCCGGGGGCCGAGAGTGACTTTCACCGCGTTCGCCACGGCGTCCACGCCACGCTGGACGGCCCGGCGCGCTTCCTCGCTGTAAAGCAGTTGCTTGGCCATGATGGATTGAGCCTCCTTACTCGATGACGGCCAGCACGTCCTCTTCGCGGAGGATCATGACTTCCTGGCCTTCCACTTTGATTTCGGTGCCGGCATACTTGCCAAACAGGACGCGGTCGCCCTTCTTTACCTCGAGCGCCACGCGCTTGCCCGTATCGTCGAGCTTGCCCGGCCCGACTTCGACCACTTCGCCCTTCTCGGGCTTTTCCTTCGCGGTGTCCGGGATGATGATCCCGCCCCGCTTCTCCTCTTCCTGCTCCAGCGGCTTCACGACCACTCGGTCAGCCAACGGCCTCAGCTTCATCGCAACTCCTCCTTCGCCAAAGTAATAAGGACCTTCGTGGGTCCTGTCCGGGTTTCCCCCGCCCTACTAACGGCGCCGGGTGCCCGCATTCAGCCCGGATTGCCAGGCTTAAGGACCCGTGGAGCCTAGGGGCGACCACGAGCCCGGTGGATACATGTGCATGGAGGGTGCCAACGTTAGAACCCTTTACCTGCAATATCCGCAGATGGGTTAGTGTGTCAAAATGGAGCGGTTCGGTGATCCACTATGGAGAGATAACTGGAGTTAAATAGCCGGCCTCTACTCTGCGCTGGCCCGGAAGATCGGCCGGAGCGCGGGATACAGGCTGCGGTAGACCCGGTACCCGGCCTCGTACGTCCGGCGCAGGGCGGGGTCCACGGCGAACCGGTCGCGGTCGGCCACGCAGACGCGGACCGCGTCGCCGTAGCTCCGGAAGACGCCGGTCCCGATCCCGGCCAGCATCGCGGCGCCCATGGCGGGACCCTCCTCGCGCACGAGCCGGACCACGGTCGCGCCGTAGACGGCGGCCTGCATCCGGCACCAGAACGGGTTGCGCGCGCCGCCGCCCGAGAGCCGGATCCTGACGATGGGAATGCCCAGCCCGCGGATGAGCTCGACCGAGTCGCGCATGGCGTAGGCGACGCCCTCGAGGACGGCGCGGGCCAGGTGCGCGGGGCCGGCCTTGAGCGAGAGCCCGTGGAAGACGCCGCGCGCCCAGGGGTCGGCGTGGGGCGTGCGCTCGCCGGTCAGGTAGGGGAGGAAGACGACGCCCTCGGACCCGGCGGGGACCCGGGCGGCCTCGCGGCAGATGACGTCGTAAGGGTCGCCGGCGGCGCCCGCCGGGATGACGGAGGCGCCCAGCGTGTCCCGGTACCAGCGCAACGCCCCGCCCGCCGCGAGCACGACGCCCATGCAGTGCCAGCCGCCCTGGACCGACGAGCAGAATAGATGAAGCCCGCCGCCCGGGACCTGGCGGGGCAGGTCGCACGCGGCGAAGACGACTCCCGAGGTGCCCAGGCTGGCCGAGGCCTGCCCCGGCTCGATCACGCCGCACCCGATCGCGCCCGCGGCCTGGTCGCCGCCCCCGGCGATCACGGGGGTCCCGGCCGGGAGCCCGGTCAGCCGGGCGGCCTCGGCCGTGACCTCGCCGGTCACCTCGCACCCTTCGAAGGCGTCCGGGAACCACCGCCGGGGGAGTCCCAGCGCCTTGAGCAGGGGCTCCGACCAAGTCCGGCGCCGGACGTCGAAAAGGAGGGTGCCCGACGCGTCGGCCACGTCGGTCGCGTGCCGGCCGGTCAGCCGCAGACGCACGAAATCCTTTGGCAAAAGCACCTTTTCGATCTGGCTGAACACCCCCGGCAGGTGGCGGCGGACCCACAGGATCTTGGGCGCCGTGAACCCGGTCAGGGCGGGGTTGCAGGTCAGCTCCAGGAGCGCCTTCGCCCCGCCCGCCCGCTTCGTGATCTCGTCGCACTCGGCCGCCGTCCGCTGGTCGCACCAGAGCAGGGCGGGGGTCAGCACCCGGTCGGACCGGTCGAGGAAGACGGACCCGTGCATCTGGCCCGTGAGCCCGACGCCCAGGATCCGGGGGGACTTGCGCACGAGCTTGGCGATCGCGGCCACGCAGGCCTTCCACCAGAGGTCGGGGTCCTGCTCGGCCCAGCCGGGGCGGGGGACCTCGA